>Ga0209521_10000010_pt1 | contig 100255 bp, 100 predicted proteins | sample Rifsed19ft4_FD_184016 | JGI IMG/M metagenome (GOLD analysis project Ga0209521, IMG submission 184016) | Soil microbial communities from Rifle, Colorado, USA - sediment 19ft 4 (version 2) | ecosystem: Environmental > Terrestrial > Deep subsurface > Rock core/Sediment | place: Rifle, Colorado...
GGATCTCGACCTTGGTCGACTGCTCCTCGAAGGAGGGGGGGTGCCGGTGGATCGGGTACCGTTTCTCCGTGGTGATCTCCCCCATCTCGTCGACGGGATCCCCGATCACGTTCATGATGCGGCCGAGCGTCTCGGGGCCGACGGGGATGGTGATCGGGCCGCCGGTGTCGATCGCCTCCATCCCTCGGACGAGGCCATCGGTCGAGTCCATCGCGATGGCGCGGACGACGTTGTCGCCCAGGTGCAGGGCCACTTCGACGGTTAAGTTCCCCTCCTTGTCGCTGATGCTCGGGTTCGTGAGCTTGATCGCGTTGTAGAGAGCCGGAAGCTGGCCGGGTTCGAACCGGAGGTCGACCACGGGCCCGATCACCTGGACGATAGTTCCCTTGTTCATGATTTCCTCGCCTCCTTCGATATCCGCAACGAAGCGGCCTGCCCCCGGGCGGGCCACGGATGTTATCCCTTGAGCGCCTCGGCTCCGCCGATGATCTCCATCAGTTCCTTGGTGATGGAGGCCTGGCGCGCGCGGTTCATCTGGAGCGTGAGCCGGGAGATCATGTCCACCGCGTTGTTGGTGGCCGAATCCATCGCCGTCATCCTCGCGCCGTGCTCCCCCGCCACCGATTCGAGCAGCATCCGGAAGATCTGCGTCTCGACGTACTTCGGGAGGAGGGTCGCCAGGATCTCCTTCCGGGAGGGCTCATAGAGATAATCGATGCCCGCCTCGGGCGCTTCCCCTTCCGCCCGCTCGAACGCGATGGGGAAGAGCTTGTCCATCCGGACGTTCTGCGAGATGGCCGACCGGAACTCGTTGAACACGATCACCACCTCGTCCAACTCCCCGGCGAGGTACCCGTCCACCATATCGTGCGCCAGCTGTTCGGCGTGGGAGTACGAGAGCGATCCGAGGATGTTGATGGTCTCCTTCCGCAGGGGGACCCGGCGTCGCCGGAAGAAGTCCCGCGCCTTGCGCCCCACCACGAACAGCGCGACTTCTTCGTACCTCCCCCGGTTCTCCTGGAGGAACCGGTTGGCCACGCGGAGCAGGTTCGAGTTGAAGCCCCCGCACAGCCCGCGGTCCGAAGTGATCACGAGGAGTCCGAGCTTCTTCCTCTCCCGGGACGACAGGAGCGGATGCGCCTCCGGGCCGGCCCGCCGGGCCAGCCTCTCTACGACCTCCCGCATGTTGCGGGCGTACGGTCTCGCGGCGACGATGGCATCCTGCGCCCGTTTGAGCTTCGCGGCGGACACCATCTTCATCGCCTTCGTGATCTGCTGGGTGCTTTTGACGCTGCCGATCCGTTTCCGGATCGCGCGGAGGTTCGCCATGGCTTGCCCCTAGCCCCTTTAGCCGTTATTCCCGGAAGACGCCCCGGAACTCCTCGAGGGCGGCGGTGAGCTTCGCTTTCATGGCGTCGTCAATGGTCTTTTTCTCGACCAGCTCCGTGAGGACCGCGCCGTGCTTGTCCCGCATGAAGGCGGACAGCTCCGTCTCGTAGCGCGAAAGCGATGCGACCTCGTAGCCGTCGCAGAAGCCGTTGGTCGCCGCGAAGATCGTCACGACCTGCTGCCCGACGGGTTGGGGCTCGTACTGGGCCTGCTTGAGGACCTCCACCAGCCGGGCGCCCCGCGCCAGCTGCATCTGGGTGGCCTTGTCGAGGTCCGACCCGAACTGCGCGAACGCCGCCATCTCGCGGTACTGCGCGAGCTCGAGCCGCAGGCGCCCCGCGACCTGCTTCATCGCCTTGATCTGCGCGTTCCCGCCGACTCGGGAAACCGACAGCCCGACGTTCACCGCCGGCCGGACGCCGGCATAGAAGAGGTCGGCCTCGAGATAGATCTGGCCGTCGGTGATCGAGATGACGTTGGTGGGAATGTACGCCGAGACGTCGCCCGCCTGCGTCTCGATGATCGGCAGCGCCGTCAGCGACCCGCCCCCCTCGGCATCGGAGAGCTTGGCCGCCCGCTCGAGCAAACGCGAATGCAGGTAGAAGACGTCGCCCGGGTACGCCTCGCGCCCCGGCGGCCGGCGCAGCAGGAGAGAGAGCTGCCGGTAGGCCACGGCGTGCTTGGACAGGTCGTCGTAGATGCACAGGGCGTGACGGCCGCTGTCGCGGTAGTACTCCCCCATCGTGCACCCCGCGTAGGGGGCAATGAAGTTGATCGGGGCGGACTGGGAGGCGGTCGCGGAGATGACGATCGTGTAGTCCATCGCGCCGAACTGGCGGAGCTTCTCGACCACCTGGGCGACCGTCGACTGCTTCTGGCCGATCGCCACGTAGACGCAGATGACGCCGGTCCCCTTCTGGTTGATGATCGTGTCGAGGGCCACGGCGGTCTTGCCCGTCTGGCGGTCGCCGATGATGAGCTCGCGCTGCCCGCGGCCGATCGGGATCATCGAGTCAATCGCCTTGATTCCGGTCTGGAGCGGCTCTTTCACCGGCTGGCGCCTGACGATCCCCGGGGCAATGAGCTCGATGCGGCGGGATTCCTTCGTCTCGACGGGCCCCCTGCCGTCGATCGGCTGCCCCAGGGAGTTCAACACGCGCCCGACCATCGCGTCCCCGACCGGCACCTCGACGATGCGGCCGGTGCGGCGGACGACGTCCCCCTCCTTGATCAGGTGGTCATCCCCCAGGAGCGCGATGCCGACGTTGTCCTCCTCGAGGTTCAGCACAATCCCCCGGACCTCCCCGGGGAACTCGAGAAGCTCCCCCGCCATCGCCTTCTCCAGCCCGTGGACGCGGGCGATGCCGTCCCCGACGGACAGGACGACGCCTGTCTCGGCGACGTCGATCCGCTTTTCGTACCCCTTGATCTGGCTCTTGAGAATTTCCGTGATTTCTGCAGCGCGGATGCTCATGGCGCCTGCCTCACCCCTTTTGTAAATTTTCCCGGATCTGGGACAATTGCGTGCGAACGCTCCCGTCGTACACCGTGGAGCCCACCTTCACCACCATCCCGCCCAATACGGCGGGATCCAGCTTCTCTTCCAGCTCGATTCGCTTTCCCGTCTGTCGCTCCAGGAGGGCCCTCAGAAAGTCCCTCTGCGTGTCCGAAAGGGTCTCCGGGACGGTCACCTCGACCCGCTCGATCCCCTCCAGCTCCTCGACCATGCGGCGCAGTTCGGGGAGGATCTGGGGGAGGATGTTCATCCGGCGCTTGTCGACGAGCAGGCGCAGGAAGTTCATCGTGACGGGAAGGAAGCCTGCCGGGGAAAACGTGGCCTCGAGGACGGCCTGCTTGTCGCGGCGGTTGATGTGCGTGGCTTCCAGGACCTCGCGCAGATCGGTGCCCTCCGCGAGGAGGCGGGCGAACCGCTCGACCTCGGAGAGGACCCTTCGGACCTGCCGCTCCTCCTGCCCGATGTCGAGCAGCGCGCGGGCGTACCTTCGGGCCAGGGCGCTTCCGATCATTGCAGGATCTCCCGGATCTTCTCGACGTTCTCCAGCACCAGCCGCTCCTGGTCCTCGTGGGTGATCGCCTTCTTCACGATCTCCTCGGCCGTGCTGGTGGCGAGACTTGCCGCCTCTTTCCGAAGCTCCTTGCGGGCCTTCTTCACTTCCTGGTCCGCGGCGAACTGGGCCTGGATCCGCATCCGTTCGATCTCGGCCTGCGCCGTCTCGCGGATGCGCCGCGCCTCCTCCTCGGCCTCGCCCTCCATCTTCCGGTTCATCCCGGCAACCTCGTCGGAGAGCCTGGCCATCCGTGCCTCAATGGCGGAGAGCTTCGCGGCTGCGTCTTCCCGGGCGCGGGCGGCGTCCTCGATCGACTTGCGCAGCTGCTCGCTCCTTTCCTTCAGGAAGGAGGAAATCGGTTTTTTCAGGAAGAAGACGAGCACCCCGGCCAGGATGGCGAAGTTCACGGCCTGTTTGAGTAGGTCCGCCCAGGGAATCCCTTCGCTGTGGCCGGCGGCCCCTTCGGATGCGGCGGCAACCGCGGCGAAGGCAAGGAACGCCAGGGGGAGGAACCGTTTCACGCCACCGGTCTCCCGAGCACCTTGCCGGCGATCTCGACGGAAAGTCGCAATACCTCGGCGCGCAGCGTCTTCGCGACATCGATTTTCTCGGCTTCGATGCGGGCCTTCATCTCCTCTACGTGGCGGTTGCTCTCTTCGAGCACGGCCTCGACCCGCTTTCGCTCGAGGCGGCCGGCCTCCTCCATCTTCTTCCTCTTGGCCGCGAGCGACTCGACGGCGGCCTTGCGCAGGGACTCCTCGTATCGCGCCGTCAGGCCTTCCGCCTCCGCCAGAAGTGTTTTCGACTCCTCCACCGGCTTGTCGGAGCGGTTCTTGCGCTCCTGGAACGTGGAGAGGATCGGCCGGACCATCGTCACCGATAGGATGGACACCAGGGCCACCACGAGGACCATCTGGAGGAGGGCGAGCTGGGTGATTCCCAGCGTCTCGAAAATTTTGCCAACAAGTTCCATGAATCCCTTTCCCCCGGATTTCCCAAACAGGCAAGCGGTCGGCTGGAATAACGTGAAACGAAAAAATTGATATCACGCGAAGGAACAGCGTGTCAAGCGGTTTATGTATACCGTATACAAGAAGGTCCGGGCGTATTAATGTCGCGGGCGCCGGGGTTTCCCCCGGCGCCCTCGTCACCCCTCGTCGCACTCCCGGGTTCGGGAGGCTTCTTTCATGGACGGCAAGCCGTCCGCGAGGTTACTTCTTCGGCGCCTCGGCTGGCTTCGGAGCCTCGGCCGGAGCGGCCGGTGCTGGCTTGGCAGCGTTATCAGCCGGTGCCGCCGCAGGCGGAGCCGGCGGGGGAGGAGGCGGTGCCTTTTGCTCCGCGCAGGCGGAGAGGCCGATCGTCGCCGCGAGCAACAGCCCGAGGAACAGTGCCCAGTACTTACGCATTTCTTGTCACTCCTTTCCCTTCTAGGATTTATCCGTTACCGGATACAAGGTTTGGGTTTCTTCTGCGGCGAAATATAGCACAAGAAAGCCGCGATGCAATCATTTTTTTTGCTTCCTTTCTTCCGCTACCGTCCTCCGAAGAGAAGCTCGCACAGCCGAATAAACTCCCCTTCGGAAAAGTACGCTACCTCGAAAATCCCTTTTTTCTGATTCCCGCGGATCCGGACTTTCGTCCCTCCCCGGCGGGACAACTTCTCCTCCAGGTCCTTCAGGTGCGGATCGTGGCGGATCGGCCTCCGCGCGGGTCTCTTCCTCCCGTCCTCCTGGCACAGCCGCTCCACCTCCCGAACGGAAAGCCCCTTGCGCAGGGCGGCGGCGAGGATGCCGGAGAGCCTCTCCGGCGGGGCGGAGAGCAGCGCTCGCGCGTGGCCTGCCGACAGCCTACCGTCCATGACGGCCTGCTTGACCTGCGCCGGGAGCTTGAGGAGCCGCAGGCTGTTGGACACGGTGACCCGGTCCTTCCCCACCCGTTTGGCGATTTCCTCCTGCGAGAGGGAGAACTCGTGCGCCAGCCGGTGGTACCCCTCCGCCAGTTCGATGGCGTTCAGGTCGGCCCGCTGGACGTTCTCCACGATCGTCGCCTCGAGGGACTCGCGGTCGGACAGTTTCCTCACAACCGCGGGCACCGTCTCGATGCCGGCCGCCTGCGCTGCGCGAAGCCTGCGCTCCCCCGCGACCAGTTCGTACCCCTCAGGGGTCGACCGGACGAGCACCGGCTGCAGGACCCCCTTTTCGCGGACCGAATCGACCAGCTCGCGGAGATCTTCCTGGGAGAAGGTCCGCCGTGGCTGCCAGGGGCTGGTCCGGATCTGGCCGACGGGGATCCACAGGAACTCCGCATCGCGCTCGACGGTCCCCGGCAGAAGAGCGGAGAGCCCCCTCCCCAATACTTTCTTCTTCAGCGGATCGGGCTTTCGTTCCATCGGCTCACCATCTCTCTCGCCAGCTCGAGGTAGCTTTGCGCCCCGCGGGAACTGACGGCGTACAAAAGGGCCGGCTTCCCGAAGGACGGAGACTCGGACAGGCGCACGTTGCGCGGTATAACCGCCCGATATACTTGACCTTTTAGGTTTTCGCGGGCCTCGGCGGCGACCTGGTGGGAGAGGTTGTTCCGGGCGTCGAACATCGTGAGGACCACTCCTTCAATGGACAGGTGGGGATTCAATCCTTCCCGGATCTTCGCGATCGTCCGGTAGAGGCTGGTCAGCCCCTCGAGGGCGTAATATTCGCATTGGAGCGGGATGAGGACCGATCGCGCTGCGCACAGGGCGTTCACGGTAAGCAGCCCCAGGGACGGCGGGCAGTCGATGAGGATCACGTCGTATGCCGACTCGATCGGGCGAAGAGCCTCGGAAAGCCTCGACTCGCGCCGCGGAAGGGAGACGAGCTCGATCTCCGCACCGATCAGATCCGCCGAGGCGGGAATCACCTGGAGGAACGGGAGCTCCGTTTCCCGGACGGCCTCAGCGGCAGGGATCTCTGCAAGAAGGACACGGTAAATGTTCTTGCCGGATTCCTCTCCCCCGGGCTCGCCCCCCACGCCAGAGGTCGCGTTGGCCTGCGGGTCGAGGTCGACCAGGAGCGTTTTCTTCTCCATGACCGCAAGGGAAGCGGCAAGGTTGATCGCGGTGGTGGTTTTCCCCACCCCCCCCTTCTGGTTCGCAACGGTGATGATCCGGGCCAATCCCTGCGCACTCCGGCGGTTCAGATATTATTTATGGAAAACAACGGTATCTTGTACCACGCGGTGGGGGGGAGAGGGAACGAAAAACTTCCGCGTCAAAGGGAAAGAGACTCGTCAGCGCGAGCGCCGATCGCCTCCGCGGATGCGGATTCATGGCCGCTTGTATTACTGCAAGTGTTCCCCGCGCTACGTAGCGTCCCCCGCCAGCCGGATCTCCCGGATCTCGCGGACCCCCATTCCGTGAGGAAGCGTGAACGGCAGGCGCGCGCCGTGCCGTGCGCCGGGAGGAAGTTCCTCCACCGCCCTCCCCCGCGTTGGGCGGCGGACCATCTCCCCCGGCCCGGTCATCAGGAGCAGGCGCCCCCCCGGCAGAAGATACGGAACCAGAACCTTCGCGGCTTCCTGGGGAGATCGCGTCGCACGCGTGACGATCTGCTCGAACCGGCCGAGCGGCAGGGGCCTCCGGGGCTCGAGCCGGCCGCGGACCACCTCTGCGTTGCGCAGGCCCAGCAGCGTGCATGTGTGGGAAAGAAACGCGCACTTCTTCGCGGAGGACTCGACCAGCACCACGTGCGCATCCGGAAGGGCGGCCGCCAGAGGGATGCCGGGGTAGCCGGCCCCGGATCCGAAGTCCAGCGTCCGGCCGGGGAAGGGGGCAAACGACAAGAGAAGCAGGGAATCGAGGATGTGCTTTATGGCCACCTCCTCCGGCGCCGTGATGGCGGTCAGCCGGATGGACCGGTTCCACCGCAGCATCTCCCCGGCGTGTCGGACAAGCAGTGAAGCTGCCCCTGCGGGAAGGGAAATCCCCACTTCAGAGAGGAGGGCCGAAAGCCCCGCCGCCGTGAGAGGGTTCGTCACCAGCACCGTTCCACGTGGAACATTCGCTTTAACCCCTTGATACGAATGGATGATTGCCTGCAAGGAAGGCGCTTCGCCTCCGAGGTTCGCCTTTCTCACTCCGGCGATGAAGGACGCGACGCCCCTTTGTTCCGCTTCAGGGCCACCAAGAGCAGGGCCACTGCAGCCGGGGTCACCCCGGGGATGCGCCGCGCCTGCCCGATGGAGGCGGGCCGGACGCGGACCAGCTTGTCCCGTACTTCGGCGGAGAGGCCGTAGACCGACTCGAAGGGGAATCCAGACGGAAACCGCATCTCCTCGTACTTGCTGAGTTTTTTGGCCTCCTCCTCCTGGCGGCGGATATAGCCCTCGTACTTGACGGTGAGCTCGGCCTGAAGAGCCACCCCGGGCTCCGCTCCCGCGAGGTCGCCGTCGCAGGAAAGAAGCATCGCCACGGAAACCTCCGGCCGGCGGAGGAGCTCCGCGTAGGTAATCCCGGTCCGGACCGGCCCTCCCCCCCCCTCTTCCGCCAACCGGCAGATCGGGTGGCCCGGTGTGACCCTGGTCTCCTCGAGCCGGCGCAGGAATCCGGACAACCCGTCGCGTTTCCGGAGGAACTCCCGGTAGCGCTCTTCCGGGAGCAGCCCCACCCGGTGCCCGGTTTCGGAGAGCCGCAGGTCGGCATTGTCCTCACGAAGGAGAAGCCGGTACTCCGCACGGGAGGTGAACATCCGGTACGGTTCCGGCGCCCCCTTGGTGACCAGGTCGTCGATCAGGACCCCGATGTAGGCCTCCGCCCGTCCAAAGACCACCGGCGGCTCGCCCCGGACCTTCCGGGCGGCATTCATCCCCGCGGCAATCCCCTGCGCTGCCGCCTCCTCGTACCCGCTGGTGCCGTTGATCTGCCCGGCATGGAAGAGGTTTTCCACGATTTTCGTCTCCAGCGACGGGTACAGCTGCACGGGATCGACGAAGTCGTACTCGATGGCGTATCCCGGGCGGACGATTTCCACCTGCTCCAGCCCTGGTATCGTTCGCAGCATCTTTACCTGGATGTCGTAGGGGAGGCTCGTCGACACCCCGTTGGGGTAATACTCGGCGGTACGCAACCCTTCCGGCTCCAGAAACACCTGGTGCCGCTCCTTGTCCGAGAAGCGGACCACCTTATCCTCGATCGACGGGCAGTAGCGGGGTCCGATCCCCCGGATCACGCCGGAGTACAGCGGCGAACGGGAGAGGCCCGACCGGATCGCCTCGTGCGTGGCCGCGTTGGTGTAGGTCATGTAGCAAGAGACCTGGGGTCGGGTGATCTTCCTGTTTCCGAAGGAGAACGGCACGGGTTCGGAGTCGCCCTCCTGCCGGACCGTACGGGAAAAGTCGATCGTCTTGCCGTCCACACGCGGGGTCGTTCCGGTCTTGAGCCGGCCCACGGAGAAACCCAGTGACCGCAGCGAGTCGGAGAGCTTCATCGCCGGGAAATCTCCCGCGCGCCCCGCGGGGAAATGGACCAGCCCGATGTGGACAAGCCCTTTTAAAAACGTTCCGGGACACAGGATAACGGTCTTTCCACGGTACCGGACCCCCAGGTTCGTCTCCACCCCGACGGACTTCCCGCCCTCCGTGAGAACGGCGTCGACCATCGCCTGTTTGACATCCAGGCCGTAGACGCTCTCCAGGACCTGCTTCATGCGGAGGCGGTAGAGCTGCTTGTCCGCCTGGGCGCGGGAGGAGCGCACCGCCGGGCCCTTGCTCGTGTTGAGCTGCCGGAACTGGATCCCCGTAGCGTCGATGGTTTTCGCCATCTCGCCGCCCAGCGCGTCGATCTCGCGGACCAGGTGCCCCTTGGCCAGCCCGCCGATCGCGGGGTTGCAGGACATCAGGCCGATCGCATCCGCGTTGATGGTGAGGAGGAGCGTGCGGCACCCCATCCGCGCGGCGGCCAGGGCCGCCTCGCAGCCGGCATGCCCTCCGCCGACGACGATCACTTCGTATTCTGTCGGATATTCATACGTCATATCAGATGGTTATTCTCTCCTGTTCCACGTGGAACATCCCGTCGGGGACATTCCTTTGGGGGACATTCATTAACTCCAGTCTCCAGCCGAATGAGTGTCCCCCGCCAGTGTTGCGGATTGTCCCCGCCCGCCTACTTCCCGATGCAGAAGGAGCCGAAGATCGCGTCGAGGACTTCTTCCGGAGCAATCTCGCCGGTGAGCTCCGAGAGCGCCTCCGCCGCCTCCCGGACGTCGGCAGCCGGAAACTCCAGGGAAAGCCCCTCCCCCACAGCCAGCGAAGCCCGGGATAGCGCATCGACCGCTTTCTTGACGGCGTTTACATGGCGCAGGCGGGTCATCGGCGCCTCGGCCATCCTGGCACCCCCTTCCGGGACCAGCTCCCGGGTCATCGCCTGCAGCATCGCTTCCATTCCCTCCCCGGTCTTCGCGGAGACGGAGAGCACTCCCCGGCTCCCCCCCCCGTGGAAATCCCTGCCGGTCTCCGCGGGCGGGAGGTCGCTCTTGTTCAGCAGGAGGAGGTGCGGCCGGTCGGCCACCTCTTCGTAAGCGCGCCGGTCCTCGTCGCATGCAGCCCGGCTCGCGTCAAGAAGGAAGAGGGCGAAGTCCGCCTCCGACAGGATCTGGCGGCTTCGCCGGACTCCTTCCCGCTCCACCGGGTCCTCCGTTTCCCGCAGCCCGGCCGTGTCGACCAGGCGGACCGGGATCCCCGACAGGGTCAGCTCTCCCGAAAGATAGTCGCGCGTGGTCCCCGGGATCTCGGTGACGATGGCCCGCTCCTCCCCCAGAAGCCGGTTCAGCAGCCGGGATTTCCCCACGTTGGCCACTCCGGCGATGGCGACGATCGCCCCCTCGCGCAGGCGGTGCCCAAGGTCGTAGGACTGGAGATACCGGGAGAGAGAAACACTAATTTCTAATATCCGTTCCTCAACTTGCGCTACAGGAAAAGAGGAGATGTCCTCCTCGTCGGAGAAATCGATGGAGGCCTCCATTCGGACTAGGAGAGACAGCATCCGCTCCCGAAGATTCACCACGACGTCCCGGATCCCCCCTTTCAGCTGGCGCAGCGCGGCGCGGGCCGAGGCCGCTGTTCTCGCCTCGATGAGGTCGCAAAGTCCTTCTGCCTGAGTCAGGTCCATCTTCCCGTTCAGGAAGGCCCGGCGGGAGAATTCCCCCGGGGCCGCAGGAATCGCGCCCAGGGCACACGCCGCGGCCGCCGTTTCCTCCACGAGGATCGGGTTGCCGTGGAGATGGATTTCGACCACGTCCTCGCCGGTGAAGCTGTGCGGCGCGGGAAAACAGACCGCCAGCCCGGTGTCGACTTCCATTCCGGCGGCGTCGCGTATCGTGCAGCGGGAGAGCGTGCGCGCGGGCTGGGCAGCGGGGTCGATATCCGCCAGCCGGCGCACGATGGGAAACGCGTCCGGGCCGGAAAGGCGCAGGATGGAGACGGCTCCCGCGCCGGGCGGGGTCGCGGGGGCGACGATCGTCGTTTCGTCCCGGGATCGTCCCTCGTCCACGGGAGGCTCCTTCATTGCCTGGATGCTCGGCGCGCCGCTGTACGAAAGACGCTGCGCCTTCCGTGGCGGCTGCGTCCCCGGTCAAGCATCTTTCGTTACGCGGGGTGGGCCTTGGCCGCCTCGGCCTGCGCGTTGTGGATCAGCTGCTGGCCGATGCTCAGGACGTTGTTGGCCAGCCAGTAGATGACCAGTCCCGTCGGGAACCCCCAGAACATGAAGGTGAAGATGACGGGCATCAGCAGCATGATCTTCTGCTGGTTGGGGTCGCCCGCCGACGGGGTCATCTTCTGCTGGACGAACATGGAGATCCCCATCAGGAGCGGGAGGAGCCGGATCGGGATCGTGTATCCCGCCACCGCGATGTCCCACAGGCGCTCGGGGGCCGAGAGATCGTTGATCCACAGGAAGAACGGCGAGTGGCGCAGCTCGATCGTCACCAGGAGTCCCTTGTAGAGCGCGATGAAAACCGGGATCTGCAAGAGCATCGGGAGGCAGCCGGAGAGCGGGTTGATCTTGTAGGTCTTGTAAAGGTTCATCGTCTCCTGGTTGAGCTTCTGCGCGTCGTCCTTGTACTTCTCCCGCAGCTTGACCAGGATCGGCTGGAGGTCCTGCATCTTTTTCATCGAGGCCATCGACTTCTGGGTGAGCGGGAAGAACAGGATCTTGATCAGGATGGTGAGGATGACGATGTCGATCCCGTAGTTGCGCGTCACCCGGTTGCTGGCGTTCAGCAGCCACACCAACGGCTTGGCCAGGAAGGAGAACCACCCGTAGTCGACAAGATCTTCGAGCCCCTTTCCCGTCTCCTTCAGCAGGCTGTACCTCTTGGGCCCTGCGAACACCCGGGCCTGGATGCGGACCATCTCGCCGGGCGACAGCGTCACCGGAGCGTCCGCGACCGACATCCGGATCCCGGTCTCCCCCACCAGCGCAATCCTCTCGAGCGTCCACGGCTTGTCCGGCAGCAGGATCAGTCCGAAATATTTCGAGTCGGCGGCGGCCCATGACACGGGATACTTCTCCACCTTCCCCTTCCCGATCGTCTTGAGGTCGAGCTGCTCGATCTTCCCCTTCGTTTCCACGACTGCGCCTGTGAAGGTGTACGAATCCGCCTCGAGCTCCCCCTTGAACTCCTGGGACAGCTCGAATCCCGGGCGCAGCCGGATCGCCTCCCGCGAGCCGTTGGACACCTGCTCGCGGACCTCGAAGTCGTACCGGTCGCCTGAAAACTCGTATTCCCGGACGATTCGCACGCCGCCGGAAGACTCCCAGACAAGGCGCACGATCCTTTTCTCTCCCGCCCGGACGGCCTGGGCATCGGGGGAGCTGGTTGAAAAGACCGGAACAGGCGGGAACGAGGGCTGGCTCTCGTCGAGATACAGGTCCAGCGGCAGCGGGCGGCCCCCCCCCGAGCCGATGATCTCGAGCGGCTTCCCCTTCGGACCGGGGACATCCTTGTACTCGTTCAGGCGGAACGACTGGACCCCCCCCCCGGCAGTGGTGATTGCAGCCGTGTAAAGCGGGGTTGATAGGTCGATCCGCCGTATCGGGGCGGAGGCCCTGGTCACCAGCCTCCCGGAAATCGGGGGCGTCGGCCCCGTGGCCGGAGACACCGCGGCGACCTCCTGCTGCGTGCCCGCCCGGGCGGCGTTGTCACGCCCCGCATCTTGTGCCGCTCCCTGCGGGGCCACCGGCTCCTTCGGGGGAGGCGCGATCACGTATTGATAGGCCAGTAAAATGGCGACCGACAAGACGATCGCCAGGATCATCCTTTTTTCCATTGAGCCCCCGTTCCAAAGAAATGGATCCTCCGCGGCAGATCGACGCCCCCCGGGCGAAACGGATGGCACCGCAGGATCCGCCAAATCCCGCAAAGAATCCCCAAGACAGACCCGTTCTCGCGGATAGAGCCTATCATATAGTCGGAGCAACTCGGATAGTAGCGGCAGCAGTCCCCAAGGGATGGGGAGATCGCCCGCTGGTAGAATTTCAGGGCGCCGACGGTGAGATCTCTTGCCCGCACAGAGAAGGTTCCTCCTTCCGTCCCCACCGACGCAAGATCGCGGGAAGAAGCTCCGCGGAAACCGCGGCCAGTCCCGGCCTGGAAGGGGCTTTCTTCGCCACGATGGCCGTGCGGCTCCCGCGGGGAAACACCTCGTATTTGTGGATTCGGTAGAACTCCCGCAGGACCCTTTTCATGCGGTTTCGCACGACGGCCCGGCCGACCCGCTTACCGACCGAGATGCCGACTTTCCTTACGTCCCCGCCGAGGAAATCGCGGTAGATGGTGAAGTGCGGAGTTGCGCCGCGCTCCCCTTTGCGCACCACCTCCCGGTACTCGCGATCGGAGCGCAGCCGCTCCTCCTTCAGAAACCGGAAATCACCGCCGTCCCCTCGCGGTCCACCCATCCCTTCGGGCAAGGTCACTTCTTGCCGCTGACCGTCACGGAAAGGCGCTTGCGCCCCTTGGCGCGACGCCGGGATAGAACCGCCTTTCCTCCCGGTGTCGCCATGCGAGCGCGGAACCCGTGGGTTCGTTTCCGCCGGATGTTGTGCGGCTGGTAGGTGCGCTTCATCCCTTCCACTCCTTCCTTCGTGGGATCCCAGAACCTATGGGAACTAGATAATTTATTCCCTTCCCCTTGCGCCTGTCAATCTCCTTTTCCGCCCTTGTGGTACACTGCTGGCGTCATGGAACGGAAGCGTCAGCGTGGCTTCGACCTGCGCCGGCTTCTCGCCTTTCCGCTGCTTCAGGCAGCGGGGGAGGGGACCAGCGCGTCCCCTTCGGAAGGCGAACTCCTCTTCGAACTGACGGGCGAGAACCCCGGAAATCTTCTCTTCGGCCGATTCGACACGGAAGAGGTTCGATCCCGGCTGGCCCGGGCCGGAATCCTCGATGGGCTTTCCCGGAGGAGATACCCCGATCCGTTTCTCCTCTTGGAATGCAAGGACCCGGCGGACCAGCGCGTCTCCCTGTTCGCCGGATCGGCTTCCCGCGACCGCCTTCTCCTCGAGGCGAGACTCCAGCTGTGCCGCTTCCATCCCCGCAGGGCCATCGGGCCATTCACCGAAGAGAGCACCCTCCGCATGCTGATCATCCATTGGCTCTCCCTCTCCGATCCCGACCGGCCGTTCACGGCCGAGCGCCCCAGCCTCCCGGGCCAGCATCGCCCGGGGTTGGGCCTCCTGCCGCAAAGCATCGCGCTCCTGCAGGACCTTGGACGGGAACTGCCCCTCGATGGAGTCCTCGACGTCCCCGACCACTTCCACACGGCCCTGTTCTACTCCCGCAATTTCCGGTTCCTGGAGCCGGAGAACGAAGGGCGCTTCCAGGCGATCGCACGCGACCTCAAGGGAATTCCCCTGGCGCTGGCCTCCGAGGCGATCTCCTTTGGATGCCTGATCCATGCAGACACGGACGAGCCGCTCCCCTGGGACCCGGCGGAGCAGGTCCTGCCGATCCGCGGTCCCCTGCGCAGCTATCTTCTGTCGCCCGAATACCGTCGCCTCCGGGACCGGGCTTTTTCGGCCCTCCGGGTGGGCATCGACTGGGACCGCTACCGCGGGAAAATAGCCGAAAGAGGCGCGGCGAGAAAATATCCTTGATTCCAATTTGAGGCGTGTGATACCCTTCCTTCGCCCTGCAACCGCAGGGGGGGCAAGAGCGCAGATGTCCCTTTCAATGTGAAACCTCGCGTCGCTCTTGGGAAATTGTAGCCTTTATATAGATAAGTGGCTGTAAATAAAAGAGAAAAAAGTTATCCACACCTGTGGATAACCATGTTGGCAACTTTCCGCGGCGAAGGGCCTTAAAGCATCAAGAATGAACGCATATTTCTTCCATTTCCCCACCCCTTCCCGCGCCCTTCCGGCGGTCCCGCAATGACCTCGCAGGTGTGGGGGAGGATCCTGGATCGCCTCAAAGAGTCGGTCAGCGACCAGGTCTATGAGACCTGGCTGCGGCCCCTTCGTTTCGTCACGCAGGAAGGCTCCCTTTTGCTGGTGGCAACGCCTCACCAGTTCTTCAAACAGTGGATCGACGAAAATTATTTCCCGCAGATCGAGGAAGCCGCGCGCAAAGAGCTGGGAAGCAACACCTCCATCGAGATCGTGGTGGGAGGGGAGGAAGACGGCGAGGTGGTCCGCGATGCGCAGGACCTGGATCTTGAGTTGCCTTTAAAGGCCGTGCCGCCTCGGCAGAGGAACCGCAACGGGGTACTGAACACGCGGTACACCTTTGACCACTTCGTTGTCGGTGTGGGGAACCAGTTCGCGCAGGCGGCTTCCTTCGCCGTAGCGACCGACCCGGCCAAGAGCTACAACCCCCTCTTTATTTACGGAGGCACGGGGCTCGGGAAAACCCATCTCCTACACGCGATCGGGAATCTCGCCTTCGAGCGGAACCCTCGGATCCGGATCTGCTACATCACCGCGGAGAAGTTCACCAACGAGCTGATCTACTGCCTGCGGACCAACCGGATGCCCGTTTTCAAGGAGAAGTACCGGAACGTGGACATGCTCCTCGTGGACGACGTGCAGTTCATCGCCGGCAAGCAGCGCACGCAGGAAGAGTTCTTCCACACGTTCAACGACCTGTACTCCTCGCGCAAGCAGATCGTGGTGTCCAGCGACAAGTTCCCCAAGGAGATTCCGGACCTGGAAGAAAGGATCCAGTCCCGCTTCGAGTGGGGGCTGGTGGCCGACATCCAGGCGCCGGACATGGAAACGCGAGTGGCGATCCTCAACCGGAAGGCCGAGGCGGACCAGATTTCCCTCCCGCAGGAAGTCGCGCTTTTCCTTGCGACCGCCATCAAGACGAACATACGCGAACTGGAGGGGTCGCTGGTCCGGATCGGCGCACATGCATCGCTTACCAAGCGGGAGATCAACCTGGATCTGGCCCGCGAAGTGCTCTCCCACCTGATCGACAATGCGGAACAGGAGATCTCACCGGACAGGATCGTAAAGGCCGTCGCCGAGTATTACAACGTCAAGATTTCCGACCTGCGCTCCGACCGCAAGCACAAGGTTGTTGCCCTCCCGCGGCAGGTGGCGATGTACCTCATGCGAAGCCTGACCCGTTGCTCTCTCCCCGACATCGGACTCCGGTTCGGAGGAAGAGACCACACCACCGTGATGTACGCCGTAAAAAAGATAGGAAAGAAAGTTCTGGAAGATGTATCTTTGAGGAACACCGTCGATGCTCTCCGGAAAAACCTGGAGGGATAGCCTTGTGGAATGGGGAGGGATGAATTTTTACTCCACAGGATCGGATTCCAACAGGAGCGAGTTGCGAGCAGGTTGTTCTCCCGGCATCTGCCGACCCTTCCGGGAGTTTCGCCCGCTATCCACAATTTCACAGACTCTACTATGACTACTGGTTTTCGAAATCTTCCTAACAGAAGAGGATCGACATGAACTTTACCGTGGAACGTGACCAGTGGATCGGATTGCTGACCCGCGTGCAGGGCATCTCGGAGCGCCGGCACACCATGCCGGTGCTCTCCCACGCACTGCTCTCGGTGGGAAAGTCCGAGGTAACGCTCGTGGCGTCCGACCTGGAGATCGTCGTCCGGTGCGTGCAGCCGGTGGAGGCGAGGGAAGCCGGTTCGATCGCCCTTCCCGCGAGGAAGTTGTTCGACATAGCGAAGGTTCTTCCAAAGGGTCCCGTTTCCATCACCGGCCGGGAAGGGAATTCCGTGGACATCTCTGCGGGTCAGGGGCACTTCCGCCTTGCCGGACTCCCCAGCCAGGAGTTTCCGGAGATGCCGGAGGTCCCGAAAGCTGACCCCGTTTCCGTGGATTCGGAGGTGTTCCGGAAACTTGTCGATCGAGTGGGAGCGTTCTCATCTTCCGATGAGACCCGCTACAACCTGGCAGGCATCCTGCTCGAGAAGCTGGATGTGGAGGGAAAGATTTTTCTTCGAATGGTGGCGACGGACGGACACCGGTTGGCGATGGCCGATGGAGAAGTTCCCGAATTGGGCGGACTGCTCGTTGAGAAGCGGGTTCTCGTCCCCAAGAAGGGACTCTTCGAGATCCGAAAGCTTGCGGAAGGAGGACCGGGGTCGCTGGTGCTGTCCGCCTCCGATAAATTTCTCTTTGCCGGGAAAGGGGACACCGAGCTCTGGGTCCGGCTGCTGGACGCGGAGTTTCCCGACTATCGGCAGGTGGTTCCCAAGGACAATCAGCAGGTGGCCCGCGTGCCGAGGGAGGCGTTCGCGGAGTCCCTTCGACGCGTTGCCGTGATGGCGCCGGAGAAGGTCCACAGCGTACGGCTTTCGTTCTCGGGGAAGCAACTCGAGATCTCGACGGCGAGCCCCGAGCTCGGAGAGGCGAGGGATCTTCTCGGGGTGGAGTACGACGGGGCTCCGGTGAAGATCGGGTTCAACGGTCGGTACCTACAGGACGCAATCAGCGGTATCGAAGAGGAGACGGCGCGCATCGAGTTCAAGGACGACGTCTCCCAGGTCATCGTCCGCCCGGAGGAGGACCGCAGCTACCTCGCCATCATCATGCCGATGAGGATCTTCTAAGGGGTCTTGAACAGGAGGCGCCGGATCCTCTCCGGCGCCAATGTATTCCACCGTTCCGCTGCGATCTGTAATATAATAAACCGATTAATCTCCATGGGATTGGTGAGTCATGCCCGACGGCCCGAACGGTGGTGTCCGAAACGGTAACGGCGCTGCCGAGTATACAGGCGAAAACATCCAGATTCTCAAGGGGTTGGAGGCTGTCCGAAAGCGCCCGGCGATGTACGTAGGGAGCACGGACACCCACGGACTCCATCACCTGGTGTACGAGGTCGTCGACAACTCCATCGACGAGGCGATGGCGGGATTCTGCGACGCCATCTCCGTCACGATCCACACGGACAACTCCATCACGATCGACGACAACGGTCGCGGCATTCCGGTCGATCGGATCGAGGAAGAGGGGAAACCCGCAGCCGAAGTCGTTTTGACGGTGTTGCACGCCGGCGGGAAGTTCGACCGGGAGTCCTACAAGGTGTCGGGAGGACTGCACGGAGTCGGCGTGTCGGTGGTGAACGCCCTCTCCGAGTCTCTCTCGGCCGAGATCCGCAGGGACGGCAACGTCTACAAGATCGCTTTCGCTCGCGGGGAGACGGTCCTCCCTCTGAAGGCCGTCGGGAAGTCGCGCAAGAGCGGGACGAAGATCACCTTCAAACCCGATTCGGAAGTCTTCACGGAGACCGAGTTCTCCTTCGACGTGCTTTCCGGGAGACTCCGGGAACTCTCCTTCCTCAACGCGGGCCTGAAGATCGTCATCCTGGACGAGCGCACGGGGAAGACGCACGAGTTCCAGTACAAGGGCGGGATCGTCTCCTTCGTACAGCACCTGAACCGCAACAAGACGCCTCTCCACGGCAAGCCGATCTACATCGAGGGGGAAAAGGACGGCGTCGTGATCGAGGTGGCGCTCCAGTACAACGATTCCTACCAGGAGACGATCTTCACCTTCGCGAACAACATCAACACGCACGACGGCGGCACGCACCTGATCGGCTTCCGCTCGGCGCTCACGCGGGCGATCAACCAGTACGCCAACGCGGGGAACCTGCTGAAGGGAGTCAAGGAGAACCTGACCGGGGACGACCTGCGGGAGGGGTTGACGGCCGTCGTCTCCGTCAAGGTCCCCGAACCTCAGTTCGAGGGGCAGACCAAAAACAAGCTCGGCAACAGCGAGGTCAAGGGGCTGGTCGACTCGATGGTCTACGAGAAGCTCGTCAACTTCTTCGAGGAAAACCCCTCGGTGGCGAAAAAGATCGTCGAGAAAGCGCTCGAGGCGGCGCGGGCCCGGGAGGCGGCGCGCAAGGCGAAGGAGCTCGCCCGGCGGAAAGGGGCCCTCGATTCCGCGGGGCTGCCCGGCAAGCTCGCCGACTGCCAGGAGCGGGATCCCGCCCGGTGCGAGCTCTTCATCGTGGAGGGGGACTCCGCCGGCGGATCGGCCAAGCAGGCCCGGGACCGCCGCTACCAGGCGATCCTCCCGTTGAAGGGGAAGATCCTGAACGTGGAGAAGGCGCGGGTCGACAAGATGCTCTCCTCCCAGGAGATCCGGACGATGATCACGGCCCTGGGGACCGGAATCGGCAGCGAGGATTACGACCCGGCGCACCTTCGGTACGGCAAGATCATCATCATGACCGACGCCGACGTCGACGGTGCGCACATCCGGACGCTGCTCCTGACCTTCTTCTTCCGGAACATGCGGGATCTCTTCGAGCGGGGGAACATCTTTATCGCCCAGCCCCCCCTGTACGGCATCCGGAAGGGGAAGGAGATGACGTACCTGAAAGACGACGGCGCCTTCCGCGACTACCTGATCGAGAACGGCAGCGCGGGGCGAAAGATCGCTGCGAAGAACGGACAGGGGGGACTCTCCGGACAACGGATGGTCGCCTGGCTCAAGAAGATCTCCCGGCTGGAGACGATCGCGGTACGCTCCGAGCGCCGGGGTCTGCCCGCCTTCGTCCTGCTGTCGCTGGGGGCGCGTGCGGTAGAAGGAGCCAAGGCACTCTCGAACGGAGCGTCCGCAAAGTCGTTCTTCACGTCGCTGATCAAGGAGTGGAAGGTCACGCGCCCCGAGGTTTCTCACGTGACGGTTTCCATCGACCCCGACCCCGACACCGACGGCGACGGGGTGCGCGCCCTCCTGCGATGGAAGCGGGGCGGACTGCCGATGGAGTGCCTGGTGAACCGGCGCCTGATGGAGTCGGCGGACCTGCGGGAGGCCAACATCCTTTCCTCCCAGATCCGCGAATCCCTCCCGCCGCCCTACCGGCTGGAAGGGGAAGGGACGTTCCCGGAGGCGGACGGACCGCTCTGCCTGCTCGACCAGATCCTCGAGGCCGGGAAGAAAGGGCAGACCATCCAGCGATACAAGGGCCTGGGCGAAATGAACCCCGAGCAGCTCTGGGCCACCGCCATGAACCCGGAGACCCGGGAGCTGCTTCAGGTGGAAGTGGGGGACGAGACCGACGCCGACGAGATCTTCTCGAGGCTGATGGGCGACCAGGTCGAGCCCCGGCGGGAATTCATCGAAAAGAACGCCCTGGACGTCACCTCCCTGGATATCTGATCCGAATAGGAGTGCCATAGGAGATGGAACTCTTCAGCCGGCCTGCGCAGAGGCGCACCGTCCAGGACGAGATGTGCCGGAGCTACCTCGATTACGCGATGAGCGTGATCGTGGGCCGCGCACTGCCCGACGTGCGCGACGGACTGAAGCCCGTCCAGCGGCGCATCCTCTACGCGATGTACGAGCTGGGCAACGAGTACGGCAAGCCGCACAAGAAGTCCGCCCGCATCGTCGGGGACGTCATCGGCAAGTACCATCCCCACGGAGACACCGCGGTCTATGATGCGCTCGTGCGGATGGTCCAGGACTTCTCGCTGCGGTACCCGCTGGTGGACGGGCAGGGGAACTTCGGCTCGGTGGACGGCGACTCGGCCGCCGCCATGCGGTACACCGAGATCCGGATGGCCAAGATCGCCTCCGAGCTCCTTTCCGACCTCGACAAGGAAACGGTCGAGACGACCCCCAACTACGACGGGTCGCTTACGGAGCCGCGCGTCCTGCCGGCGCGCATCCCCAACCTGCTGGTGAACGGCAGCGCGGGAATCGCGGTCGGGATGGCCACCTCCATCCCGCCCCACAACCTCGGGGAGGTGCTGGACGCCCTGGTCGCCCTCATCGCCAACCCGGAGATCACGGTCGACGAGCTGATGGAATGCATCCCCGCGCCCGACTTCCCCACGGGCGGGATCCTCTACGGGCTGGATGGGGTCCGGGAGGCGTACCGCACGGGGCGAGGCAGCGTGCAGATCCGGGCCCGCGCGTTCATCGAGAAGGCGAAGAAGGGGGACCGCGAGTCGATCGTCATCACCGAGATTCCCTACCAGGTGAACAAGGCGCGTCTCATCGAGAAGATCGCGGACCTGGCGCGGAACAAGGAGATCGAGGAGATCTCCGACATCCGGGACGAGTCCGACCGCGACGGCATGCGGGTGGTCGTCGAACTGAAGAAGGACGCCATCTCCGAAGTGGTCTTGAACAACCTCTACAAGCAGACGCAGTTGCAGACCTCCTTCGGCGTGCAGCTACTGGCGATCGTCCAGAACCAGCCCCGCACGCTCAGCCTCAAGCAGATGCTGGAGGAGTTCCTGGCGTTCCGCAGGGAGGTCGTCACCCGCCGGACCCTGTTCCTGCTCAAGAAAGCCGAGGCCCGGGTTCACATTCTGGAGGGCCTGAAGATCGCGCTGGACCACCTGGACGCGGTGATCCAGCTCATCCGGAGGTCGAAGGATCCCAAGGAAGCCAAGGAAGGCCTTGTGGCGAAGTTCGGCCTGACGGAGATCCAGGCGCAGGCGATCCTCGACATGCGGCTGCAGCGGCTGACCGGCCTCGAGCGGGAGAAGATCCTCCAGGAATTGAAGGACGTTAAGGCGGAAATCGCCGGGCTGAAAAAGATCCTGGCGGAGGAGAAGGAGCTTCTACGGGTCGTCGCGGACGAGTTCCGGGAGATCCACAAGGCCTACGCCGACCTGCGCCGCTCGCAGATCGTCCGGGAGACGAAGGACATCCGGCTCGAGGACCTCATCGTCGACGAGGAGATGGTGGTTACCGTATCCCACACGGGGTACATCAAGCGCAATCCGATCAGCCTCTATCGGACGCAGCGCCGCGGGGGCCGGGGCAAGGTGGGGATGGGGACGAAGGAAGAGGACTTCGTCGAGAGCGTCTTCATCGCCTCCATGCACACCTACATCATGTTCTTTTCCAACACCGGAAAGGTGTACTGGCTCAAGGTCCACGAGCTGCCGGAGGCCAGCCGCGCCGCCAAGGGTCGGGCCATCGTGAATCTCCTGTCCCTGTCGCCGGGGGAATCGATCTCCACGATCCTGCCGGTCAAGGAGTTCGTGGAGGGGAAACACGTGGTGACGGCGACCGCCCAGGGGGTCATCAAGAAGACGGAGCTCATGGAATACTCCCGGCCGCGGGCGGGAGGCATCATCGCCATGGGCTTGAACGAGGGCGACCAGCTGATCGCCACGGCGATCACGTCGGGGCAGGACGAGGTCTTCCTCTCCACCCGGCACGGGATGTCGATCCGGTTCCGCGAGGAAGACGTCCGCGCCATGGGCCGGGCCGCCGTGGGGGTCCGGGGGATCGACCTGGAGAAGGGGGACGCGGTCGTCGGCATGGAGATCCTCCGTCCCCAGGGGATGCTCCTCACGGCGACGGAGAACGGGTTCGGCAAGCGCACCGGCATCGAGGAATACCGGGTCCAGTCCCGGGGCGGGAAGGGGGTCATTACCCTCAAGGTCACCGAGAAGACCGGGGCGATCGTCGGGGTGGCGCAGGTGTCGGAAGGCGACGACGTAATGCTGATCACCGACTCCGGCAAGATCATCCGGATGGCCGTCGATGAGATTCGCGTCATCGGCCGGAACACCCAGGGGGTCCGCCTGATCGGGCTGCAGGAGAACGAGCGCGTCGCCTCGCTGGCCCGTTTGGCGGAAAAGGAGGAATAGGCCGGAACGCGCGATGGCAAGATCGTTCGGTGTCATCTGGCTCTGCCTGGGTCTCCTCGCCCTCCCGGCCTGCACGGACCCGGCCCGGGAGCGGTTTGAGGCGGCGGAAAAGGCGCTGCTGGAGCAGAAGATGGAGTCCGCACTGGCGGGATACCGGTCGATCCCCAAAGAGTTCCCCCAGTCGCGGTACGCACCCATCGCATTGTTGCGGCAGGGGGGGCTGTTCGGGTCCTTCTTCCGGAACTACCCGGCGGCCCTCGAGGCCTACGAGTCGCTCGTTTTCAATTACCCCAGAGCCGCGGAGGCGCCGCAGGCCCTGCTTCGCCAGGGAGAGATCCACCTCCTGCATTTCCTCGACTATGCCGCCGCGGCGGAGGACCTCGAATCGATCCGGCGGCAATTCCCCAGGTTCGCGGAGATGGACGAGGTGCTGCTCCTGCTCGCGAAGGCCTACGGCGGCATGGCCGACCCGTCCCGGCAGGTCGCCGCGCTCTCCGAGCTGACGGAGAGGTTCCCCGACTTCCCGCGGGCCGCGGAGGGCCGGTGGATGCTGGCATACGCGTACCTGGCGCAGGGGAAGTTCTTCGAGGCCGACCGGGAATTCCGCAAGCTCTTTTACCTTGTCTCCGACCGCAAGGCGATCACCCGCGCGCGCTGGGGAATGGCGCAGGCGCTCGAGGGGTCGGGGCAGCTGGGGGCCGCGGTGGAGCAGTACGAGGCGATTCGAAACGACTGGGAGGACCCGGCGTATGTCGCGGAGAAGATCGACCGTCTGAAGAAACGGATGAAGGCCCGGTAGCCGCCGTTCGAGCGGGAAAGGCGGAAGGGGAGCGGACATGGCGCAGGAAAGGGAAGCGCGGATTGCCGTGGTTGGGGGGGGGTCGTGGGGAACCGCGTTCGCCGCGATGCTTTCGGAGCGGCACGGCGACGTCTCCCTCTGGGTGCGCGAACCGGGGGTGTACGCGGAGATCCGGGAGGGGCGCGAAAATCGGACCTTTCTGCCCGGGTTCCCCGTCCCCTCGAAGGTACGGCCGACGATGGATCTGGCCGAGGCCCTTTTGGACCGGGAGATCGTGGCCGTCGCGGTCCCCTCCCATCACCTGCGAGCGGTGGTGCGGGGTGCAGCGAAACATCTTTTCCCCGGCGCCTGCGTGGTATCGCTCGCCAAGGGGGTGGAGAACGGGACCCTGCGGAGGATGACCGAAGTCCTCGCGGAAGAGCTGCCGGAGTTTTCGGGCCGGCTGGCAGCGCTCTCGGGGCCGACCTTCGCCCGGGAGGTCGCGGAGGGGAAGCCGACCGGCGCCACGGTGGCGGCGGCAAGCGTAAAGGTGACCGCCGTCCTGCAGGCCGCCTTCTCCGGGAAGCGGTTCCGGGTCTATGCGGAGACCGACGTGGTCGGCATCGAGATCGGCGGGGCGTTGAAAAACGTGATGGCCATCGCCGCCGGCATGTCCGACGGGCTGGGGTTCGGGCACAACGCCCGCTCCCTTCTTATCGCCCGCGGCCTGGCCGAGATCACCCGGCTGGGGGTGCGCCTGGGGGCCAGCCCGCAAACGTTCGCGGGGCTTTCGGGGCTTGGGGATCTCGTGTTGACCTGCACCGGGGACTTGTCGCGGAACCGGACGGTCGGGATGCGCGTCGGAAGGGGAGAGAGCGTCCGTGGGATCCTGTCGGGGATGAAGATGGTGGCGGAGGGGGTCAACACCGCGCGGGCGGCGGTCGACCTGTCCCGCCGGACGGGGGTGCCGATGCCGATCTCCGAGCAGGTGTACCGGATCCTGCACGAGGGGAAGGACGCCAAAACCGCGGTGGACGAGCTGTTCGCCCGGGCGCTGCGCGCGGAAAGGGACTAAAACGCTACGATGGAGCAGGGAGCGCTGAAAAAAGAGATCCGGGAGCTTTTGGCCCGGCGGAATGCCGTCCTTCTGGCGCACAACTACCAACGGGACGAGATCCAGGAGATCGCCGACATCACCGGGGACTCCCTGGGATTGAGCCAGGAGGCGGCCCGGTCGGGGGCGGAGGTGATCGTCTTCTGCGGCGTCCACTTCATGGCGGAGAGCGCCGCCATCTTGTCGCCCGCGAAGACCGTCCTCCTGCCGCGGATGGACGCCGGCTGCCCGATGGCCGACATGATCACGGCGGACGACCTGCGCGCATGGCGCACCGTCCACCCCGGGGCCGTCGTGGTGACCTACGTCAACTCGTCGGCGGAGGTGAAGGCGCTCTCCGATGTCTGCTGCACCTCGGGCAACGCCGTCAACGTCGTCCGGTCGGTCCCTCCGGAAAAAGAGATCTTCATGGTCCCCGACCGGAACCTGGCGCACTACGTCGCGAAGGTTTCCGGCCGGCGGCTTTCCTGGTGGGACGGCTATTGCCCCACCCACGAGCGGCTCACGGTGGCGGATACCGCAAGGGCAAAGGGAGCGCACCCGGAAGCCTTGCTCGTCGTTCACCCCGAATGCCGTCCGGAGGTCGTGGCGATGGCCGACGCCGTCCTGTCCACCTCGGGGATGTACGGCTACTGCCGCCGGTCGACGGCGAAGGAGTTCGTCGTGGGCACGGAGATGGGGATCCTCTACCGGCTCCGGAAGGAGAATCCCGGAAAGAAGTTCCATCTGGCCTCCCGCGCTCTCATCTGCCCCAACATGAAGCTCACCACGCTCGAGGACGTCCGGGACGCGCTGGCGACGCTCTCCCCCGAGGTCACGGTACCGCGGGAGATCCGGGAGAAGGCCCTCGCGGCCCTGGAGGCGATGCTCCGCGTCCCCCGCGACGCCTCCTGAACGGATCCGACGGATGCTTGCCCGCACGCCGACCCTTTCCTTCGAGTATCTCGCTCGCGCCCTCGAAACGCGGGACCGGGCGTGCCTGCAGGTCCTGCGGGCCCCCGTCGGCATCCGGACGTTTCTCGTCTCGGCGCTCTTCAAGCGTCTGGCGCGCCCGATCCTGTTCCTCACCCCCACGGTCGCGGAGGCGGAGGAGAGCTTCCGGGAAATTGCCGCGTACCTGGGGGAGAAATCGTGTGCCCTTTTCCCTTCCGTGGAGGTTGCCCCCTACGAGGAGATGCCTCCCTACGCACCCGCGGTCCACGACCGGATGCGGGCCCTTCATCGGCTGGTGGAGGGCGGCCCGTCCGTTGTGGTCTCCCCCGTGGAGGCGGCGCTCGAGAAGACGCTTCCCCGGGAGGCGTTTCTCGGGGCGATGCGCCGGGTGTCCGCGGGGATGGAGATCGACGTCGCAGAATTCTCCCGGCACCTCTCCGAAACCGGGTACGCGCGGCTTCCCTCGACGGCGGAGGCGGGAGACTTCTCCGTCCGGGGAGGGATCGTCGAGGTCTGCAGCCCCGCCCACGGCTTTCCGGCCCGCCTGACCTTCGACGGGGACCGGATCGAGTCGCTGCGCTGGTTCGACCCGAAGACCCAGCGGACCCGCTCGGAGGGGGGCGAGCTGATCGTGATCCCCTGCTCCCAGGTGATCACCCGGCCGGAGTATCTGTCGGCGGCGGCCGCCACAGCGGGCGAGTCCTTCCGGGACGCGCTCGGCCAGGGGATCCGCTATCACGGTATCGAGACGATTCTTCCCCTCCTCTACGGCCGGGCGGCCTCCCTGTTCGAATATCTGCCAGAAGGGGCGGTGATCGCCGCGGTCGATACGGCGGGATGTCTCTTCCACGCGCGAAACGTCTTCGCCGGCGCCGAGGAAAACCATCTGCTGGCCGGACAGGAAAAGGGCTTTCCGGCTCCCGCGGAGATCTTCGTCCCGCCGCAGGAGCTCCTCCTGAAGTTTCAGGAGGCTCCGGTTCTCTGCTTCGACTCCATCGAGGTCGCCCCCTTCGGGCGAAAGGACGCGGTCCGGGGGGAGATCGACGCGCAGGGGAACGAGGACATCCGGCGGAGCACGGTCACCTCCGCCTCGGAAGGGCTTCTCTTCCCCCTTGCCGGCGAGGCGAAGGAGTGGTGGAAGCGGGGGAGCCGTTTCGTGGTGACGTCCCTGTCGCCCTCCCAATCCGACCGGATGGAGGAGCTGCTGGGGCGGTACTCCCTCCCCCTGACCTCCGGGGCGACGCTTTCCGATTCGATCGAGGGGGGCAAGGGAATCGCCCTCTGCTGTTCCGAGGTGACCCGCGGATTCCGGTTCCCGGAGCTGGGCGTGGCGGTGGTCACCGAGGCGGAAGTCTTCGGGGAAAAGGCCCGGGTGCGCAAGGGCCGCCGGGAGGCCGCGCCTCCCGTCGAGGAGTTCTCGCTCACGGAGCTGCGCGTAAACGACCTGGCCGTCCATGTGGACCACGGCATTGGCGTCTATCGGGGGCTTCTGCGCCGTCAGGCCGCGGGCGTGGAGGGGGATTTCCTCGTGCTGGAGTACGCCGGCGGTGACCGCCTCTTCGTGCCCGTTGAGAAGATGTCGCGCGTCCAGCGGTACGTCGCCTCCGAGGAAGACCGGCCGCGGCTGGCGCGGTTGGGAGGGACCGCATGGCAGCGGGCCAAGCAGCGGGTGCGCGACTCCCTGCTCGCGATGGCCCAGGACCTGATCGGCGTCCAGGCGAAGCGACAGCTGGCCACCCGGCCGCCGTCCGTTCCCCCGGACGCCGTCTTCCGGGAGTTCGAGGCGGCCTTCGACCACGAGGAGACCCCGGACCAGCAGAAGGTGATCGAGGAGGTGATTCGGGACCTGACGTCGCCCCGGCCGATGGACCGCCTCGTTTGCGGGGACGTGGGGTACGGCAAGACGGAAGTGGCGATCCGCGCAGCGCTCAAAGTGGTGCTCGACGGGCGCCAGGCGGCAGTCCTCGTCCCCACCACGGTCCTGGCGGAGCAGCACTACCAGACCTTCCGAAGGCGACTCTCCGGCTACCCCGTGCGGGTGGAGAACCTTTCCCGCTTCCAATCGAAGGCAGGGCAGGCAAGGGTGGCGAAGGATCTTGCCGGAGGCTTGGTCGACATCGTCATCGGTACCCACCGGCTCCTGCAGAAGGACGTCTCCTTCAGGAACCTGGGAGTCGTGATCATCGACGAGGAGCAGCGGTTCGGCGTAGCGCACAAGGAGAGGCTCAAAAAAATGCGCGCCTCGGTCGACGTGCTGACCCTCTCGGCCACCCCGATCCCCCGGACGCTCCACATGGCGTTCTCGGGGATCCGCGACATCAGCATCATCGCCACGCCGCCGGAGGACCGTCTCTCGATCCGCACCTTCGTCCTGCCGTTTTCGGAGGAGACGATCCGCGAGGCCGTCGACCGGGAGGTCCGGCGCGGCGGGCAGGTCTTCTTCGTCCACAACCGGGTCCAGTCCCTCCCGGCGATGGAGCGGTACCTGCGGGAGATCCTCCCCGACGTCCGGATCGGCGTTGCGCACGGGCAGACGGACGAGGAGGAGCTTTCCCACGCGATGGACGACTTCGCGGCAAGGCGGACCGATCTTCTCCTGTGCACCGCCATCATCGAGGCGGGGCTGGACATCGCCAACGCGAACACGATCCTCGTCAACCAGGCGCACCGTTTCGGCCTGGCCCAGCTCTACCAGCTGCGCGGCAGGGTGGGGCGGGACCGGCACCGCGCCTACGCCTACTTCCTCCTGCCGAAGGACGTGGCGATGACGCGGCACGCGACGCAGCGGCTGGCCGTGCTCGAGGAGCTGACCGAGCTCGGCTCGGGGTTCAAGATCGCCTCCCACGACCTGGAGATCCGCGGCGCGGGGAACCTGCTGGGGAAGGACCAGTCCGGGCAGATCCACCAGGTGGGGTACGAGCTGTACACCCAGCTCCTGTCGGAGTCGATGGCCGAGCTTTCCGGGAAGGCCGTCGCCGAGGAGGAGGAGCCCGAGCTCGACTTGAGGATTCCGGCCTTCCTGCCCGACGACTACCTCCCCGAGGCGGGGGTCCGGCTGGAGTTCTACAGGAGGCTGGCGATGGCGAAAACGGTGGACGCGGCCGACGAACTCGAGCTGGAGCTGCTCGACCGCTTCGGCCGCCTTCCCGCACCGGCGAAGGCGCTGTGCGATCTTTCCCGGCTCCGGGTCCGGATGCGCGAGGCGGGTGTCCGCGAGTTGAAGCGGGGGAACGGGGCGCTCTATCTGACGCTTTCGGACCGGGCGGAGGTCGACCGTCGCCTCCTGGTGCAATGGGTGACCCGGGAGAAGGCGGCGTTCTCGTTCGTGCGGGGGGAGGTGCTGGCGATGAAGTTCCCGGGGGATGCGCCGGAAGGCGTGCTTTCCGCGGCCAAAAACCTGTTGAACCGCTTCCCCCCGGGGCGTAGCATATAATTTTTCGTAAGTTGGGCCTTGCGGGTCCAGGGAAGGAGATTTCACGGATGCGAAAGTTTGGCTGGCTGCTGCTCGTTCTCATGGTGCCGTTCCTTTCGGCCTGCGGCGGGACGGGGAAGGGGAAGCAGGAGAAGGTCCTGGCGATGGTCAACGACCAGCCCATCACCGAGGCGATGCTGGATGAGGAGGCCAAATCGCTGCCTCCTTACGTCCGGCCGATCCTGGACACCCCGTCGGGCCGGATGCAGTTTCTCGAAAGCCTGATCACCCGGGATCTCCTGATGCAGGAAGCGCTGCGCCGCGGCATGGACCGCAGGGAAGACGTTCGCGAGCGCCTGAACATGGCGCGAAGGTCGATCCTCCTCGAGGCGCTTCTCCGCGACGTGACGGAGAAGGCGCCAGGACTCTCCGACGAGTCGCTGAAGAAGTTCTACGGCACCAACCAGGGGAGCTTCCAGATGGGCGAGCGGGTCAAAGTGAGCCACGTGCTGTTCAAGAATCGGGCGAAGGCCGAGGAGATGGCCCGGAAGGCCAAAAACGGGATGCCGTTCGATGAGATAGTAAAGACCGCATCGAAGGAGGGAGGCATCGCGGCCGATCTCGGGTTCATTGAGCAAGGGAAATTCGACAAGGCTTTCGAGGAAGCGGCGTTCGCCGCCCCGACCGGGCAGGTGACGGGACCGGTCAAGACCTCCTATGGTTACCACCTGATTCTGGTGAGAGAGAAACGACCCGCAGGGGTGCAGCCGTTCGAAGAGGTGAAAGAACAGATCGCTGCAGATCTCCGGGAGCAGGCGCAGCGGGAGGCGTTCGAGACGCTCCTGGCGCAGATGAAGAAACAGGCAAAGATCCAGATGCTGGTGACGCCGGAAGCGAAGTCGCCCTCGCCCGCGGCAGAGTCTCCGCGGGGTCCCGGAAGCCCGGCGGCAAAGCCCGCCGGATCCCCCCCGGGTGGTGGGCGCTGACGGTGAGGGGGGACACTCCTTCCCTTGGCATCCTTTTCCGGATGATTTCCGCCGCCGCTCTGACGGCCCTCGTTTTTTCATGCTCGCACGAACCCGCTCCCCGGTCGGATGCCGACGTCGCCGTCGCCGACGTCGACGGCGCCCGCATCACCCTGAAAGACCTAAAGAGCGAGATTGCCGCCCGACGCGGGTTGACGCCCTCCATTTCGGCCAGGAGCGCGAGTCGCGGAGAAGTTCAGGAGGCTCTGCGGACCCTGATCGACCGTGCGGTCGTCTTGAAAGAAGGGGAGCGCCTGGGGGTGTCCGTCACCGGCTCCGAGGTGGAAAAGGAGATCGAACGGTTCCGCTCCGATTTCCCGTCCGGCGGCCTGGAAAAAGCGCTCCTCCAGGCCGGTATGGAAATGGACGGCTGGCGGGCGGAGCTGGTGCGCTCCCTCCTGCACCGGAAGGCGGCCGGAGCGATCGCCGATTCGCTCGTCACGGTGTCCGGGGAGGAAGTGGAGGCGGCCTATCGTCAGAGGGCCAGGCAGCTCTCCCGGCCGGAGCGGATCCGGGTGCGCCAGTTCCTGTTCCCTTCCAAGGAGGATGCCCGCGATGCGCGCAAGCGGATCCGGGAAGGGGAGACGCCGGAGGAAATCCTTCGCCGGAATTCCGACGCCGCCGTGCGGCCCACGGTGGCGGAACTGGGAGAGGTCACACGCGAGGACCTTCCGCCCGAAATCGCCGCAGAGCTCTTCCTACTTCCGGAAAGCGGCGTCAGCCGGGTTGTCCCGCGGGAGGGAAGTTACAGCCTCTTCCAGGTGGTCCGGAAAGAACCGGCCGGGACGCTTACGCTGGCCGCCGCGGCGCCGGAGATCCGCGAGGAACTGCTGCGCGACCGCCGGGAGGAAGCGTTCCGCTCGTGGCTGACGCAGAAGGTGGAGAAAGCGGACATCCGGGTCCAGGAGACGATTCTCGACCAGCTGGCGGGAGGCAGGAAATAATGAGGGGAAAATTTCTGTTGGTCGGCCTGATGGCACTGGGCGTCGCGGTGGTGCCGGTCCCCGTCCTCCACGCGCGAGTCATCGATGGTGTCGTGGCCGTCGTCAGCGAGGATCCGGTCACCTTCTCCGAGGTGCGCGACGCAGTGGCCGATGGGCTTGGCATCCCGGTAGGGGACGCCGACCTCTACCTCCGCGAGGAAAAGGACAGCCGACGGATCCTCTTTTGGGTCGAGATGCTGGTCGATTCGGTCTTGGTCCGTCGGGAGCTGACGAGGATCGGACAGCCGGTCTCCGATCCGGAGATCACCCGCGCCTTGGAGTCGATCCGGAAGAGCAACAACCTGACGGAGGCCGAGTTCTCGGAGGCCCTCGCGCGGGACGGGATCACCCTTCAGGGGTATCGAGCCCGGCTGCGCTGGCAGATGGAGCGGGGGGCGATCGTCCGGGCGAAAAAGCTCAAGGACGTGACCGTCACCGAAGAGGAGGTCAAGGCCTATTTCCGGGAGAACGCCGACCGCTTCCGGGAAGGGGGCGAGGTTCTTCTGGAAACCCTCCACCTCCCGGTTCCTCCCGATGAAGCGGGCACCGAGCGGGACGTCCGGCTGCGGATCGCCGCGCAGCAGGCGGGCGAGTACGTCCGTTCCGGAAGAACGTTTGCCGAGGCGGCGGATCTTCTCTCGACGTCTCTCCACGGGGCCTCCGTGATGTCCTCCGGTTTCGTCATGAAGGCCGATCTGCTGCCGGAGATCCAGAAGGAGATCCGGAAGCTGCGTACCGGGGAGACCTCCTCTCCCTTCTTCACGGAAGGCGGGGCGTACCTGATCACCGTGAAGGAACGGCGCGGCGGCGTCCTTCCGGAGTTCGCAATGCTTTCGGGCACGCTCACGGAGGAGCTGGCGGACCGCCGCAGCGAGAAGGCGTACGCCGACCTCCTCGCGGAATTGAAGAAAGCCGCCTCCATCGACATCCGGCTCTGAAGGGACGAAGAAGATGCTGCCGACCAAGTTGAAGGAACTGTGGGAGGAGATGGAGGAGGCCCGAAGCCGCACTCTCGAGATGGCGGGCGGGCTCACCGAGGCCGAGCTCGCGCTTCGCGTGGACGGGGAGTGGTCGATCGCCGAGATCCTCGAGCACCTGCTCATCGCGGAGACGGGGACGAGCAAGGTGATCCGGAAGTGCCTGAAGGAGAACGCGGGGAAACTGCCCCCCTATCCCGCCGATGACTCGGTCCTCGCGGTGCGGCCTCCCGGGATTTCCCCCGAGAAGGTTACGACGGCACCGGAGGCGGCGATCCCGAAGGGAGAAATCGGCAAGGAAGAACTGTTTGCGCGGGCGGCGGAAGTCCGGACCCGGACCCGGGTTTCGTTGGAGATGCTGGCGGGCGCGGACCCGCGCACCGTCGAGTTTCCGCATCTTCTCTTCGGCAACATCAACCTCTACGAATGGCCGTGCCTCATCGTCCTCGGGCACGAGAAGCAGCACCACAGGCAGATCGCGGAGATCCTCCGGAAGCTGCGGAGCTAGGGAACAGGGAAGGACGGATGGGCGCGCAGCCACTGCCTCGAATCGCCGTGACGATGGGCGACCCGGCGGGAATCGGGCCGGAGATCGCGGTCCTCGCGCTCTCCCGACCCGAGGTCTTCTCCTGCTGCCGGCCTGTGGTCTACGGGGACGAAGGCGTCCTGCGCCGCGCCGCCGGCCTTGTCGGCACGGATGCCGGGATCGTCCGTCACGCCGCCGGCGAGGAGGTCGGCCCCGGCCGGATCGCGGTCCTCCCCCTGTCTTCCCTTGCGACGGAAGAGGTCCCCTTCGGCAGGGGGACCCCCGCGGGGTCTTGCGCCATGGCGGAGTACATCCGGGCGGCGGCCGCAGACGTTCTCGCGGGGCGCGCAGACGCCGTCGTCACCTGCCCCATCACGAAGGAAGGGCTCAAACTCGCGGGCGTCGCGCACCCGGGGCACACCGAGTTTCTGGCGGAACTTTGCGGCGGGGCGGAGGTGGTGATGATGCTGGCCGGGGATCGTCTGCGCGTGGCCCTGGTGACCGTCCACGTGGCGCTGCGCCGGGCGCTGGAACTTCTGTCTCCCGCGATCATCGAAAAAACGATCCGGATTACGGATGCTTTTTTCCGGAACTACATGGGAACCGGCGCTCCCCGGATCGCCGTGGCGGGTCTGAACCCCCACGCGGGAGAGGGAGGGCTGTTCGGGGGCGAGGAGACAACGATGATCGCGCCGGCGGTAGATGCCTGCCGGGGATCGGGAATCGACGCCACGGGCCCCTATTCGCCGGACACGATCTTCCTTCGCGCCTTCCGCTGGGAGTTCGACGTCGTGGTGGCCATGACGCACGACCACGGCTTGATCCCGCTGAAGCTCGTCCATTTCGAGGACGGCGTCAACGTCACGATGGGCCTTCCCATCATCCGGACGTCGGTGGACCACGGCACCGCCTACGACATCGCGGGGAAGGGGACGGCGAATCCCGCGAGCCTCCTGGCCGCGATCCGGATGGCCGCCGGGATGGCTGCCATGCGGAAGTAAACGATCATGGCCCTCGACCGGATCGTCGTGCGCGGAGCGCGCGAGCATAATTTAAAGAACATCGACGTGGAGATCCCCCGCGACCGCCTGGTCGTCATCACCGGCGTGTCCGGCTCCGGCAAGTCCTCCCTGGCCTTCGACACGATCTACGCGGAAGGGCAGCGGCGCTACGTCGAGTCGCTCTCCGCCTACGCCCGACAGTTCCTCGAACAGATGGAGAAGCCCGACGTCGACGTGATCGAGGGACTCTCCCCCGCCATCTCCATCGAGCAGAGGGCGGTCAGCAAAAACCCGCGCTCCACCGTGGCCACCGTCACCGAGATCTACGATTACCTGCGCCTGCTCTACGCCTCGGTCGGGCGCGTCCACTGCCCCTCCTGCGGGAAGGAGATCCGCCAGCAGACCGTGACGCAGATCGTGGATGCCGTGATGGGGATGGGCGAGGGGGAGAAGGTCCAGGTGCTCTCGCCGGTCGTCCGCGGCCGGAAAGGGGAGTACCGCAAGGAGCTCGCGAGACTCAAGCGCGACGGATTCTCCCGCATGGTGGTGGACGGCGAGTCGCGGGATCTCGAGGACGAGATCGTCCTGGACAAGAACCGGAAGCACGACATCGACGTGGTGGTCGACCGGATCCGCATCCAGGAGGCGTCGCAGGGGCGGCTGGCCGACTCGGTCGCGCTCGCCCTCACGCTCTCCGAGGGGCTGGTCCGCATCCTGGACGGGAAGGGGCAGGGGACGATCTACAGCGAGAAGTTCGCCTGCCCCGACTGCAACGTCAGCTTCTCGGAAGTGACCCCGAGGCTGTTCTCGTTCAACAGCCCGCACGGGGCCTGCCCCGAGTGCGACGGGTTGGGGACGACGATCTACTTCGACCCGGATCTCATCGTTCCCGACAAGGGAAGGAGCATCCGCGAGGGGGCGATCGACCCCTGGAAGAAGCGCACCACGATCTTCTATTACCAGATGCTCGAGGCGCTCTCGAAGCATTTCGACTTTTCCCTGCAGACCCCCTTCGAGAAGCTTCCCGCCCGGGTGCGCGAGGTCCTCCTGCACGGCTCCGGCGAGCCCGTCCGGTTCTTCATGGAAGAAGGCGAACGGCGGACCTTCTTCACGAAGCCGTTCGAAGGGGTGATCGGCAACCTCGAGCGGCGGTTCCGGGAGACCGACTCCGAAGACATCCGCGACGAGCTCTCCCGGTACATGAACAACCGGCCGTGCCGGGCCTGCGGCGGCGCGCGCCTGAAAAAAGAGGCGCTGTGCGTCCGGGTGGGGGAGCTCTCGATCGACGCGCTGACGAGGCTCTCCGTCAAGGAGTCGCTGGAGTTCTTCCGGTCTCTCTCCCTGGGCCCGCGGGAAGGACAGATCGCCGCGAGAATCCTCAAGGAGATCCGGTCCCGCCTCTCGTTCCTGCTCAACGTGGGGCTTTCCTACCTGACCCTGGACCGCTCCTCGTCCACCCTCTCGGGCGGGGAGGGCCAGCGGATCCGGCTGGCGACGCAGATCGGGTCGTCCCTCATGGGAGTCCTCTACATCCTGGACGAGCCCTCCATCGGGCTGCACCAGCGGGACAACCGCAGGCTGCTGTCCACCCTCAAGGAGCTTCGGGACCTGGGGAATACGGTCCTCGTGGTGGAGCACGACGAGGAGACGATCCGCACCGCGGATTACGTGATCGACATGGGGCCCGGTGCCGGGGAGCACGGCGGCGCGGTGGTGGCGGCCGGCCCCCCGGAGGAGATCCTCCGGGACGAAGCGTCGCTCACCGGGCAGTACCTTTCCGGAAAGAAGAAGATCCCGGTGCCGCGCAGCCGGCGGCGGCCGAACGGGAGCTTCCTCACGCTGCACGGGTGCCAGGCGAACAACCTGAAGAACATCGACGTTTCCTTCCCCCTCGGGATGATCACCTGCGTCACCGGCGTGTCGGGCTCGGGGAAGTCGACGCTGGTCCTCGATACCCTCTACCGGGCGCTCGCCCAGAAGATCTTCGGCTCCCGCGACCGCCCCGGCGCCCACGCCTCCCTCTCCGGGCTGGCCCTCGTGGACAAGGTGATCAACATCGACCAGTCGCCGATCGGCCGGACGCCGCGTTCGAACCCGGCCACCTATTCGGGCGCCTTCACGCCGATACGGGATCTCTTCGCGATGCTCCCGGAGAGCAAGGCCAGGGGGTACAAGGCCGGGCGATACTCCTTCAACGTCAAGGGGGGCCGGTGCGAGGCGTGCGAGGGGGACGGGATCCTCAAGATCGAGATGCACTTCATGCCCGACGTCTACGTCACCTGCGAGGTCTGCCGGGGGAAGCGGTACAACCGGGAGACGCTCGAGATCGCGTACAAGGGCAAGACGATCGCCGACGTCCTCGACCTGACCGTCGACCAGGCGCTCGCATTCCTTTCGAACATCCCGCCGGTTCGCAGCAAGCTGGAAACGCTGTCGAGGGTGGGACTGGGGTACATCCGGCTGGGACAGCCCGCCACCACCCTCTCCGGAGGCGAGGCCCAGCGCGTGAAGCTGGCCCGGGAACTCTCCAAGCGTGCGACCGGGAAGACGGTCTATCTCCTGGACGAGCCGACCACCGGCCTGCACTTCGACGACATCCGGAAGCTCCTTGCGGTGCTGCAGATGTTCGCGTCCGCGGGGAACACCGTCATCATCATCGAGCACAACCTGGACGTCATCAAGACGGCGGACTACGTCATCGACCTGGGCCCCGAGGGAGGCGATGGGGGAGGCGAAGTGATCGCTTGCGGGACCCCCGAAGAGGTGGCCCGGAACCCGCGCTCCTACACGGGCCGTTTTCTCCGGAAGATGTTGAATGAGGGAAAAGGGATGCCGGTCGCGGAGGCTAGCGGGCGAGCAGCTGGCGGGTGAGGACCTGCGCCATCTCCTGGCCGAACAGGAACTGAACTTCTTTCCGGACGGCCTCCGTGATCGGGTGGGTCCGGTTCTTCTCCTTCATGCACCAGAGGGATTTCATCTCCTCGTCGACGGTGAGCGTCCCTTCGCTGAGCACAAGGGGGAACATGACGCAGAACCTCGGCTTGAACCGCCATTCGTGGATCCCCGCCTCGATGGCACCCTTCTGCAGCGCGCAGCCGTGGTCGGGATGAAGGAACGAGCAGGCGCCGCCGATCACCCGGGTCTCCACCGCCATTCCGCTCGGGAAGTCCCGGTCCTCCTCGGTGCGGCCGAACCAGAGGGCCGGGTCGGCGGCCTCGGGGCGCACGTAGGGGAAGAAGAGGTCCCGGTTCGCGAGGATGATCTTCACCTCCCCCGCGTCCGTCCAGACTCCGAACCGGCAGCAGCGGTTCCGGCATTGGTCGGGCCGGCAACACTCCGGGAACTTCGCGTGAAATACAAGCGGATCGATTCTCATCCGTTCCTCTGCGGGGATAGAGCACAAAAATTATACAGACTTTCAGGGAGCGCTCAACACTTTTTCGCGGCACACTTTTTCGCGGCCGTCCCGTTTTTCGCCCGTCACGATCCGCGCTTTCGCCGCACCGTGACGGTTTCACCACCGATCCCCCAATTATCCGTGTCGACCTCGTCGATGACCACGACGGTGGTCGCGGGGTTTTTCCCCAGGAGGTTCTGGAGCAGCCGGGTGACCCCATCGATGAGCCTTGCCTTCTGTTCCGGTGTGGTCCCTTCCCTTGTGATCTTGATGTTCACGTACGGCATGCTCGCCTCCTTTCGGTTGCGTCAAGAATTGCCGTTTGTCCTTGGATGACAACCAGGGCTGCAAGGATCGGGGAAATTCCTGAAGGGGAAAAAAAGGCGGGGCTCTTCGCCCCGACTTTTCAACGATTATTTCTTGTCTGGTTTACTGCAGCACGCCGCCGATGACCGCGGGCGCACCGGAGACCGGGGGCTCGGAGCCGATCGACCCGGAGCCCGTGGTCGGGTCGGTGAACTCGGAGAGGTCGGGTAGCGTCAGCGCAGCGTAGGGGGTGATATCGAGCGCGGAGCAGTAGCTCGCCGACACCGCCCTCATCCGCTGCTCCTTCTCCAGCGACTTCACGTAGTAAGTGGCTCCTCCGGACGTCATCGTGCTGCCGTCCGGGATCGTGAACTCGGGGACCCAGCGAATCGGGGAGCCCGGCCCTCCCTGTGCGCAGTCCGTGGCTGCCCCGGTATCCATGTTCACGCACATGCCCGGGATGCCGTGGAGGTCGCCGAACCCCGCGTACTCGAGGTAGAACTTTGCGTTGTTGTACTTTCCGCCCGGATCCTGGTGGGTATATTCCATCTGGAGGGGAGGATCGAAGCTTAGGAACGTGCTGCCCGACCGCAGGGCCACGAACCGGTTCCAGGTATTGGGCCCCGTCTCCCAGGTGTAATAGACGGGCAGGTTGCTGCGCGCCTGCCACCCGCAGGTGGTGTTGCCGGTGTTGTCCCATCCGCAAGCCAGCAGGTTCAGATTCGCCGAGGTCGGGTCGAAGAGCGGGCCGCTCATCAGCCCCCAGTTGTAGAGGGTGGAAGCGGTCGTGAGGGCCCGGGAGCTGTTGTCCAGCAGGACCATGCTCCCGCTGTCGAATGTGTATTGGACGTAGGAGGCCGAGGAAGGGGCCGCCTGCTGGAAGTTCGATACGTTGTTATCGAACGGGAAGGGGATTGCCCCGAGCAGGCTGTAGTCCGGGCAGTTCTCCATGCAGGCCAGGGTCGCCGGGATCGTGTCGCCGGGGCTTACGGTCACCTCGGTGTAGGAGATGACCGGCGTGGCGTTGTCGATGGTGCAGGAAAACGTACTGTTGGGCGGCGTGCCGACCGGTGTGCAGTTCTCCAGTTTCGCCTGCACGCTTCCGCCAAGCGCCTGCGACCAGAAGTTCAGCTCGGGGTATCTGAGCGACGTCGGGTCGATGGCGACGGGGGTCATGTCCTCCCACGTCCAGGTGCTCTTGTTCATCTTGGCCGTTTTCAGGAACTGCGATCCGTTCCAAAGGACGCGGAACTGGTTGTCCGTGCCGGAGACCGGGTCGAACTCGCCAAGGTCGAGCGGGATGTTGACGATGTTCCCGAGCGTCAGGAGCTTCCGGGTGTGTTTCTTGAGCTTTCCGCCGGAGACCAGGACCTGGTAGGCCGTCTCCGTTCCGCCGCCGGGGCCGAACGTCTGCTTGTAGACGGTATCCCCGTTTGCGAGCGTAACGTTGTCGGGGAACCACGGGCCCCAGTAGCCGATATACCCGTGGACGGTACCGAACCGGACCGGGAACCCCGATTCGAGGGCGACCCGGGTGCCGTTGCTGTCATAAACTCCATACCGCCAAGCGGAGGAGTCGAAGTTCTTCCGGTCCAGGCAGATGCTCTGGTTGCCCACCCGGAGGAAATAGTTGTTGTTGAAGGCGATGCTGAACGCCTTGGACTGCGTCCCGCCGGGGGAGACCTGTGCAGTGTAAATTTTCCCACCCCCGCTGGAGTCAGAACTCCTGTCCACGGCAACCTTTTCGGTGAAGGTCTCGTCGCCGAACCCCCCTACGTCGAAGAACTTGAGGACCACCTTTCCGCTACTGGAGTCCATATCCGCCTTAAGGACCCCCCGGAACATCGATGTGGATTGCTCGACCCCGCCGACCACCGGGAACGCCTTGAAGTTGATCGCGAAGAGCCCGTACGGGTTGGTGCCGCTGACCGCTTCCGTGATCACCGCCTTGGCGTAGATGATTTTCGCGGGTTCGTGCTCGTCGGCCGCCTCGTGGATCCATGCCTTGAGGATTTGGGGCGAAATGTTGTCGGCCCGGGAGGACTCCACCGTCCACAACTCGTACTTGGGCATGTTGGAGCCCGAGGACTGGTTGGCCGACTGCTGGCCCCCCGCCGAGGCGTCGTCCCGCCCCTTGCACTGGTTCGTGTCCACCTGGGCCTTGTAGGCTCCCTGGTTCAGCATCGCGTCGTACCGGGTCTGGGCGATCATGCAGAGGATCTCGTTCACGGTGTTGAAGGCCTCGACCGAGCGCTCCTGCACGTAAACGATGGATCTGTCGGTGTTGTAGTCGGAATCGGCAGGCAGCGACAGCGCCCGCACGGCGGCACTTACCCTTGCGGGGGCGCCCGATCCGCCCTCGGCCTGCGCGTCCACGACGCTGACCTTCTCTGCGACCGTCAGGGGACTCGCAGGGCCTGGGCTACCGGTCCCGGAACTGCCCCCGCTTCCGCATGCAGTCAAAATACCCGCAAGAAGAATCCCCAGTGCCAAAAAGCCCGGAACCTTGTTCATTTCGCTTCCCCCTTTCCGGAAGGAATGCCTGGTGGGTTTCTCTCCCCAACGTCAAGCAATTGTCTATATCGGCAGGAAATCGGGAAACTTTACAGGAGAAGAATGTCAACCATTTGACATCAAGCGGGCTCTTCCCCGAACCGGTTTTTTTCAACCACAAGAGAAAAATCCGGTTTCCGCACTAAAGATTAAAGATCTTCATGCCGATAAAAAAGGCCTCCGGGAGGAGGAAAGGCACATTCTCCGGAATCCTGGTAACCCGACGGTCAGCGTTCTGCCGTTCGGGAAAACGTCGGATGCATGGTTGGCGATCGCCGGTTTTGTTTGCAGTACAATACCTGCCATCGGGGCAAGACCCCGGGCAAGAAGGAGGAAGAATGAAAAGGTTCTCTGTAGCAGCAATTGCCATCGCCTTGATCGCGATCGGCGGGACGGCAATGGCGGTGGACACGGCGACGGTCACCGTGTCGGCAACGGTATCTCCAACTTGTCGGTTCTCCAGTCCGACGGCCGCGCTGGCATTCGGGGTGCTCCCGGTACCCGCCGCGGATACGTCGGCGAGCGCGACCCTGAACTTCTGGTGCACGACCGGGGCGGCCTACACCATCACGGATGACGACGGATCGTATGAAACCGGGGTGAATGCCAACCGGATGAGAAGCACGGGGCCCGGGCCGGCCCAATTCATGCCGTACTCGTTCTCCTACGCCCCTGCAGCCGGGACCGGGACCGGTCCGTCCACCCCGATCAACCTGAACATCACCGGCACGGTGCTCGCCGCAGCCTATGCGACCCTCCCCGGGGATGTGTACCAGGACACAGTGACATTGACGATCAACCCGTAACCGAATTGTGACGCGGTTCGCGGGAGAGAAAGGCCGGGGAAGGGGTGACGGTCACGGCACCCCTTCCCTTTTTCCGCGACGGTTCCGGAAAGGTGTCTTCTCCCGAACGATCGTTGCTCTTTCTGCCCTCCTGCTGTCGGCTTCCGCCGGATTTACCGGAACCGCAACGGTTTCGGTGGGCGCTACGATCGTTTCGGGAGGGTTCTGCTGGATCACCGCGAACAACGCGAATTTAGGCTTCGGGGTTCTAGACCCGGGCAACCCGATGGATGTTACCCGGACTGCCACCCTGGATTTCCGTTGCCTCGGGCTCTCCAGCGTGACCTACGCAGTGACTGATGATGACGGCCTATACGAGACCGGTCCCGACCGGAACCGGATGCGGCGTACTGCCGCCCCGGCGGCCTACCTGCCGTACAGCATGGACGTCAGCCCGCGCTCGGCCACCGTTTCCGGGAACCCGCTCGTCCTGCGCACGCTTACGATAACCGGGACCGTCCGGGGAGCGGACTACCTGGGCGCCAGCCCGGGAAATTACTCGGACACCGTGCTCCTCACCATCAATCCGTAGCCCCTGCTGCCTTCCGTCGCTGGGGATCCGGACGGAACAGGTAAATCCAAGCTGTCCCGGCACCCTTTTTCCCCTGGAATTCTGTTGATCCACGGCGAACCTGTAATCCATTTGTAATTTATCCCGTGCCAGAATGCCGCCGGATAGAAAGAACCGGGGAATTTCGCAGCAAATTTTTATCCCTCCCGCTCCGAAATGAGTAGAAGGGGGAACCACTCGTGAGCCAAGGAGAAGCGGCGTGCCGGAAAAGAACAATGCGATGAATCCGGTTACCGGCAGGCGCCTGCTCGGGCAGGTGCTGGTGGACGGGGATTTCATCTCCCCCCAAGACCTCGCCCGCGCGCTCGAGGAGCAGAAGCGCACCAACGAGATGCTGGGCGAGGTGCTGGTCCGTATGGGGATTCTCGACCCCGTCGACCTCCGGGCAGCCCTCTCCATCCAGGGGGAGCTCGGCTCCATCCAAAGCGCCATCCTGGCGGCCGCGGGCGTTCGGATGCTGCTGGGCGAACTGCTCCTCACGGCGAACCGGGTCACCCGCGAACAGCTCGATGCCGCCCTGGACGAGCAGCGCCGGACCGGCGACAAGATCGGGGAGATCCTGGTCCGGAGAGGATGGATCACCCGCCAGGAGCTCGACGCCGTCCTCGCGTTCCAGCAGCACCAGGGCGGGGGAAGGTCCTCCTCCGAACGGCTCCGCCTCGGGGAGATCCTGGTCGCAACGGGTCAGATCACCAGGGCCCAGCTCGATGCCGCCCTGCTCCGGAACCGGCTTTCCCCGAAAAGGATCGGGGACCTCCTCGTGGAGGCGGGAGACCTCCGGCCGGAGCAGGTCGATCGCGGGCTCAGGATCCAGAAAAAGCTCATCACCGCGTCTCTCGTAGCGGTCCTCTCCCTGGCAAGCGGGGCCTCCGCCCAGGACGCCGCCCGTGCAGCGCCTGGCTCCTCCATCGCCCATGTCGAGGTGAGTGCCCGCGTCCCGGCGAGAGCGACGCACCGGGTACTCTGGCAGCAGGCCCGGATCGCCGTTACGGACGCAGACGTCCTCCGCGGGTATGTGGATGTCCGTTCCGCCACCCGGCTCGAACTGGAAAACAATAACCTGCATGGGTATCTGCTGGTCTTCGAGGGGACCGGCGGACTGTTCCGGGAAGTCCATGTCCGGGGACTGGGCCGGGAGGTCCAACTCGGCTCGGGCGGCGGCTTCATCCCCATGCCGTGTGCACAGGTTCCGATCCAGGTGGAGCTCTCTTACCGCTTCCTGCTGGACAAGGATGCCCGGGCCGGCGTCTACGACTGGCCGCTTTTCCTCTCCTCCCGCCCGATTTGAGAGAACCGGTCTTTCCCGCGAAACCAGCTTTTTCTTTTTCCGCGATCTGCTATAGTAACGCAAAACTTTTCCTCCGCGAAACGGTTCCCCGATGAAGAACAGTCGGCTCCCGGTTTATCTTTTCCTTCTACTTCTTGTACCTGTGGATGCGTTCTCCGGCGAATGGCGGGTGTCTCCCATCCGGCTGGAACTGGGCCGGGACGCGAAAAGCGGCGTGATCACCCTTTACAACGAAGCGGAAGAGCCGTTGCAGGTGCAGATGAAGGCCTTCGAATGGACCCAGGACAGCGAGGGGAAGGACCGGTACACGGAGACGGAGGACCTTCTTTTCTTTCCCCGGATCATGATCTTCGCGAAAAAGGAGAATCGGATCCTGCGGGTGGGGATTCGGGTTCCCGCGGCGGTGAAGGAGAAAGCCTACCGCCTGTTCATCGAGGAGATCCCGGGCCCCCGGAAGTCCGAGGGAGTCAACGTCGCGATCGCCATCCGGTTCGGCGTCCCCGTGTTCGTGAAACCCTTGAAGGAGGAAAGTAAGGGGGAAATTGGAAACCTGGAGATGGCAAAAAGAACGGTTCGCATCCTGGTCCGGAATGCGGGGAACGCGCACTTCGTGATCCAGTCCGTCGCCGTCACGGGGGAGAACGCGAAAGGGGAGAAGGTGTTCGCCCGGGACATCAGCGGATGGTATCTCCTGGAAGGCGTTTCGCGCCTGTACACGACGGAGCTCCCGATGGAGGTCTGCGGAGAGCTGGCCAGGATCACGGCCGAAGTGAAAGCGGAGCGGTTCTCCCTTACCGGCGTGCTTTCCCCGGACAAGACAATGTGTGAACCGTAATTCCCCCGGTCTTCTGATCGGTGAGACCGTCCCGCGTACCGGCTTTCCTCCTCCTGGCGAGTGTGCTGCTTCTCCCTCCGCTTTCCGCATGGTGCGCGGAGACCGCCATCCTCGGAATCGTCCTGAACGAAGAGAACAAAGGGGAGTTCTTCGTAAGCCTCGCCGAGGAAGGGGAGATCCTGCTCCGGTCGGAGGATCTGAGGGCCATGGGGTTCCGCGAGCTTGCCGGGGACATCACCCTGGTCGGAGGAGAGTCGTACGTATCCCTTCGTTCGATCCGCGGAGTCGTTTCCGAATACGACGAGAAGACCCTCACGCTTCGGATCACCGCGCCCCCTTCCCTCCTGCCGCGGCGTACGATCGACTTCTCTTCGCAGCGGCAGCCCACGGTCTACTATCCGCGGGACACCGGCGGTTTCCTGAACTACGGGATCCACTACACCGCGGGCCGCTCCTTCGAGTTCCAGAGCTTCGACGTAACGAACACCCTGGGGGTCCGGGCCGGCGACTTCCTCCTCCAGTCTGACTCCACCTTCTCGAAGACCCCCAAGGAAGAGAGGTTCATTCGGCTATTGTCCAGCCTGACCTGGGACCGGCGGCAGGATCTGCGGCGGCTCGTTGCGGGAGATTTCTTCGCATCCTCCGGCGACCTGGGGAACAGCCTGAACCTCGGCGGGGTGAGCGTGTCGAAGGTCTACCGGATCGACCCGTATTTCATCCGCTACCCCCTGGCGGATTTCTCGGGCCTTGTCGCTTACCCGTCCCAGGCGGAGATCTACCTCGACGGGAACCGGATCCGCACGGAGAGACTCTCTCCCGGGGAGTTCGATCTCCGGAACCTCTCCTCCTACGAGGGTGCGGGGATCGTCTCCGTGGTGATCAAGGACCCCTTCGGGAAGGAACAGCGGATCACTTATCCGTACTATTTCACGGATACGCTGCTTCGGGAGGGGATCCACGAGTACAGTTACAATGCCGGCTTCCTCCGGCGGGAGTTCGGATTCCGGAGCAACGAATACGGGGGGCCGGCGTTCTCCTTCTTCCACCGGTACGGGGCCGCCGATTCCCTTTCCCTGGGATTCCGGGGGGAAGGGGATCGGGACGGCATGAACGCGGGTCCCACGATGACGTTCCGTTTCGGCCTCCCGGGCATTGTCACCGCGTCCCTCGCGGGCAGTCTCGCGAAGGGGGGCCACGGCGGCGCGGCGGGGCTGCTCAGCCACGTCTACCAGAACCCGCGGTTCAGCACGCGGGTCTCCCTCCGGGGATTCACGAAGGAGTATGCGATCGCCGGATCGGAGACGGCGGAGCGGACCCGGTACGACGCGGGGGCGGGGATCGGCTACGGAACGCCGGAGCTCGGGTTCCTGTCATTGAATGCCGACGAGACAAGGAAATACGCCGGAGTGAACCGGAGCATCCTCTCGCTCAACTATTCCCGGAACATCGCCCGGAAGAGCTCGCTTCTCCTGACCTACCGGCACGTCCGGGAGGAGAGGGTGACCAACGAAGCATTCATCGGCTTGACCTACTACCCGTGGCTTGACACCTCGGCCTCGGCGAGCTTCCAGCGAAGCGGCGGTACGAGCACGGAAAGGATCCAGGTGCAGAAGAATCCACCCGTGGGGGAAGGGGTCGGATTCCGGGGAACCCTGGAACGGAAAGACTCGTCATCGGACTCCTCGACCCTGGTCAACCCGTTCCTCCAGTACAACGGGAAGTACGGGATCTATTCCGCGGAATACCTCGGGGAGTTCGGGGGCGCGGGGGGAGACCTGGAGACGTCCCGCCTCTCCGTTTCGGGAGGTGTGGCGTATGTCGGGGGAACCCTCGGGTTCAGCCGGCCGATCCAGGACAGCTTCGGACTGGTGACGGTGGGGGGGTTGGAAGGGGTGCGGGTATACCAGAACAACCAGGAGATCGGCCGTACCGACGCGAAGGGAAGGGTCTTCGTGCCGGACCTGGCCTCCTACTACGAGAACCAGGTCTCCATCGGCGACCGGGACATTCCGATCGAGTACTCCCTCTCCGAGGTGACGAAATATGTGTCGCCCCCGCTCCGGAGCGGGTCGGTGATCCCGTTCGATGTCCGAAAGATCCAGGCTGTCACCGGAATTCTCCGTGTACAATCGGGGGAGGCGGTATCCCCGGCTGAATATTTCGAGGTGAAGATGCAGACGGGAGAGAAGGAGATCATTTTTCCCACGGGGAAGGGAGGGGAGTTCTATCTCGAGAACGTCCCGCCCGGCACCTACCGCTCCCTCGCGGAGATCCCGGGGAAGTCGTGCTCCTTCGACTTGACGGTTCCGAAGACGGACGAGATGATCGTCGATCTTGGGGTGGTGACCTGTGAAAGCATCCGGTAGCGCGTGGGCGATCCTTCTTTGCCTGTTCCTGGTCGGACGGGCCCAGGCCGCCTGTACGGTGTCCGCAACGGGCATCAACTTCGGTGTTTACGACACCTTCGCGGTCACGCCGCTCGATTCGACCGGCAGCATTACGGTATCCTGCGACAGGAACCCTCCTACGGACGTCACCGTCGCGATCGGGCCTTCGGGAACCTCGGGCGGATTTACCCCAAGAATGATGGGGCAGGCATCCCGGCCGGGCAGGTTGAACTACAATCTCTTTACCAATGCCTCCCGGAACGTCATCTGGGGGGACGGGACAGGTGGGACGGCGACCGTCTTCCTCCGGAAGATCAACCGGAACCATCCGGAGACGGCGACGATCTACGGAAGGATTCCTCCCTTGCAGAGCGTCGCGTCCGGCTCCTACAGCGACCGACTTACGGTGACGATCACCCCATGAAAAAAGGGCTCCCGAAGGAGCCCTTTTCCGAAACGGTGCACCCGGTTCGCGGTCTGATGCTTACAGCTTCCCGACGAGGATGAACGCGATGACCAGGGTGTAGATGACCAGGGACTCGATCAGCGCGAGGCCGACGATCATCGGGATGAAGATCTTGTTCTGGGCGGAAGGATTGCGGGCAATCCCCTCCAGGCCGGCGGCAATGGCTTTGCCTTGGCCGAGCGCCCCCCCGAAGGATGCGATCGCTATGCCGAATCCTGCGGCCAGTGCGATGAAGGTCTTGACGTTGCTCCCGCCCGCTGCGGCGGCAGCCCCTTCTTCCGCGAAGGCCACGGAGGCGACTGCTACGAAGAGCAGCGCCAGCAGAAAAGAGAAGGTGAGTCTGCGGAACATCGGGGTTCCCCCTTTCGAATGATGAGATCCTGCCGGGAGGTTCTGCCTTCCCGGCGCGGGTGATGCCCTGCCGAAACCGGATCAGTGCTCCTCTTCGTGCGCCACCGCGCCCGAGATGTAGATCATGGAGAGCACGGTGAAGATGAACGCCTGCATGAACGAGACGAAAACGCCGAGCCCCATGAACACCGACGGGACCGCCCAGCCGACGAACGCCAGCGCCATGAACCCGCCGACGACGGCATGGTCCCCGGTGATGTTGCCCATGAGACGCAGAGAGAGCGACAGCGGCCGTGCGAGGTGGGAGATGATCTCGATCGGCAGCATGATCGGCGCCAGCCACCAGACCGGCCCCAGGAAGTGCTTGAAGTAGGGGAGCCCGTGCTCCTTGACCCCGAAGAAGTGCGTGGACAGGAAGATGACGACGGCGAGGCCGACGGTGATGTTCATCTTCTGGGTCGGCGGCAGCAGGCCGGGGATGAGCCCCATGAGATTCATGAAGAGGATGAAGACGAAGCAGGTCGCCAGAAGCGGCATGTATTTCTTCGCGTGATGCCCCAGGATGTCTTCGCCGATGCCGACCAGGAATCCGAGGACCAGCTCGAGGAAGTTGCGCAGGGTGAGCCGCGGCTCCGGGATGACCATCTCCTCGGGCTTCCTGCGCCCGACGACAAGGAAGCTTCCGACGGCGATGAACGCGGCCACGAAGAGCGCCGCGTAGAAGTAGAAGAACTCTTTTCCGCCGGGCAGGCGCATGAAGAACGAAAACCCGTGCTCCTCGGCGGCCCAAGCCATCGCCGGCACGAAGAGAATCGCCGCCGCCCCCGCCAGCCATCTCCGCATCGCGAAATCCCTCCTTACTTGATCTTCACGGCCGCCGCCCGCGTCAGCCCTTCGAGGAGGATCCCCAGGAAAAGGCAGGACAGCCCGAGCAGAAACCCAAGTACGTCGAACCAGCCGGAGCGTACGACAAGGTAAACGACCGCCACCAGCCCGAGGAACTTGAGAACGTACTGGACGATGAACCCTTTCCGGATCGTCCCCTCCCCGTGGAACGCCTTCTCCAGGATCTTACGGATCAGGAAGAAGTTCCCGTAGGCGATGGCGGCGCCGACCGCGGCGCCGGGGAGCATCCGGAAGCGGCCAACCAGTGCGATCCCGGCAAGGACCACGGCGGCGGAGATCTGGATATTCCTCTCCGCGGACCGAAGGGACAGGGCGCCCGGTTCTTCCCTGGCCCCGTCACTTGCCACCGGGCTTCCTCTTCTCCTCTTCGATCTTTTCCAGGTCCTTTTCCGACTGGACGGCGGACCGGTACAGGCTCCGCACTCCCGCCGCGAAACCGATCCCGAGCCAGACGATCGTCAGCCAGGGGCTGGTCCCGAGCCACTTGTCCAGGTAGTACCCGACCGCCAGGCCGATGACGACCGAAAGGGCCATCTCGAGGCCCAGGGCGCTGTACTTGCCCAGTTCCCGGAAGAACTCTTTGCGGTCCTGTTTATCGGTCACGGCGTTAAAAACCTAGTTTTCTTAACACAGATTCGAAGAGGTCGTCAACCGGAAAACCGCATCGCCCCCAGGACCTCCCGCGCCGCGGCGATCGTCCGGTCCAGCTCCCTTCGGGTGTGCGCAAGGGAGACGAAGCCGGCCTCGAACTGCGAGGGTGCGATGTAAATTCCCCGGTCGAGGAGCCCGTGGAAGTATTTGGCGTAGATGGCCGTGTCGCTCCGCTTCGCCGTCGCGTAGTCGACGACCGGCCCTTTCTGGAAGAAGGTGGTCCACATCGAGCCGACGCGGTTGGTCCAGGTCGGGACGCCGGACTTCTCGAACGCCCCGTGGAGCCCTTCCGCCAGGTAGTCGGCTTTCTCCCCGAGCTTTTTGTACGTCCCCTTCCCGGCCAGCTCGTTCAGGCAGGCGATCCCGGCCGTGACTGCGAGAGGGTTTCCCGACAGGGTGCCCGCCTGGTAGACGGGGCCGATCGGCGACAGGGCGTCCATCACCTCCCCGCGCCCGCCGAACGCCCCGACGGGAAGCCCCCCGCCGATGATCTTGCCGAGGATGGTAAGGTCGGGGTCGATCCCGAAGAGCTCCTGCGCACCGCCGAACGCCACACGGAACCCCGAGATCACCTCGTCGAAGATGAGAAGCGCCCGTTCCTGTCTCGCCGTCTTCCGCAGTTCGTCGAGGAACCCCGGGGCCGGGAGGACGACCCCCATGTTGCCGGGGATCGGCTCGACGATGACCGCGGCGATCTGCCCCTTGTTCCTCTCGAACAGGTGGCGGACGGAGGCGGCGTCGTTGAAGGTTGCGGTTAGGGTATGCCTGGCCAAATCCTTCGGGACTCCCGGCGAATCGGGCTGCCCGAAGGTGAGCGCCCCCGAACCTGCCTTGACCAGCATGGCGTCGGCGTGGCCGTGGTAGCACCCCTCGAACTTGACGATCTTGTCCCGCCCGGTGAATCCCCGCGCCAGCCGGACGGCGCTCATCGCCGCCTCGGTGCCCGAAGAGACCAGCCGCACCTTTTCCATGGAAGGGAACGCCTTCCGGATGAGGTTTGCCAGGACGACCTCCCCTTCCGTGGGAGCTCCGTAGCTTGTCCCTTTTCCGGCGGCGCGGCGGATGGCGGCGACCACCTTCGGGTGGGCGTGCCCGAGGATCATCGGGCCCCAGGAGGAGACGTAGTCGACAAAGGTGTTTCCGTCGACGTCGGTGACCGTCGCCCCTTGCGCCCTCGCGATGAACAACGGCGTCCCGCCGACCGAGCGGAAGGCACGGACGGGGGAGTTCACCCCTCCGGGGATCACCTTTTTCGCCGCGCGAAACAGCTTTTCCGATTGCTTCGTCCGGAGCCGGGCCACCCGCATGCCTCCTGGGGAAGTGAAAAGGTTGGGCGAATTGTATCTGCGTGCGGGGCGGAGTGTCAAGGAAACCATCCTCTGGAAATGCAAAGGGTTTCCCACGTAATTGCAAAACGTAATTATATTTATGGCTTGACATCCCGGGGGGGGAAGTGTAAAAGCATGTTTCGTTCGCGGCGGAGGTTTTCGATGTCGTTACCGCCGGAGGGAGAGGGTGCGGGCGTCCTATGGAAGTGCCTGAATATAATGAGAAAATATTGATTGAGAGGGAGTTCGGGCCCCTGTGGTCGGGGGTGGACTCGATCCTGATCGGTGACAAGGTCTTCACCGTGATGGGGTTGAAACGGGCCTTTGACCTGGTGGCTGATGACATCGTTGGCATCGACCTCCATGTTCTTGCGGATGGACGGTATGCCTTTCGCTTCTACGACGGGGACGACCGTTGCGTCGTGGTGTTCGTCTTCGACGAGGAGTTGAACATCACCCGGGAGCTGCGCGCCCACATCGCGGAGTGGCTCGAGGAGGAGTATTACGGCAGCGGGATGGAGGCCTTTTTCGCGGGGAATATGGTGAAGCTGCTCCGCCGGAAGATCCAGGGGGAGGAAGACCCTCCTTCCGGATAGGTTTTTTCGCCTTCCTGGGCGCAATAAAACAATTCGTTTGTCCGTGCGAGGGTCTTTCATGATGGAAACATACGTCGAGCTGGTCCGGCACCGGTTCGAGGACCGGCATGCCAACATCATGGGGAACATCGAAAAGCTGGACGAGGCCCAGCTCCGGTTCACGGTACGCATCTTCGGGGACTGCATCGATGAAGAGAAGCGCAAGGAGCTGTTCGGCAACTACACCGAGTACTGGAGCCAGTCCGAACTGACGGAATTCGTAAGGAGTTTCCTCCCGGCCTACCTGGAGTACGCCATCGCGGAACTTCTCGAGAAGAAAGAGGGCGGCGAGCGGTTCGATCCCCCCTACCTTACCCAGGAGGAGTACCAGGAGATGGCGGTCCGGGAGAAGTGGCCCAGGGTCGCCCGTCACCTGGAGCATATGACGCCCCTGCAGCTGCGCCGGGAGATCGCGAAAGCGGCGCTGCTCTTTCGCCCCTACATGCTGTCGGACCCCGGTTTCAACGAGGGGGCTCTCGAGTTCGCTCTCTATTTCGACCTTCTGGACCGGCTCGCGAAGCTTTCCACGGACGATCTTCGCGCCGCCACCGCCGAGATCGCACTCCTGATCGATCGGGCCGTTTCCGCCAAGACGCCGCAGGAATGCGAGCCGATACTGCGGGAGATCCGCGAACGGGCCTCCCGGGCGGCGGGAATCACGGCCGACCCGGAGACGCTGCTCGGCCCCGGGATGGAACGGTACCCCCGAGAGGCACCCCCGGGCTGGAAGCTGCGCGAGCTCGGAAAGACTCTTAACTCAATGTCCCTGAAAGACTTGCGGCTTTCCGCACTGGTCCACCTCGACCTCCTGACCACGGAGGAGACCCGAGAGATCGTCACCCCCTTCCTCTCGCGCTTCCCCTCCTTCTACGAGATCCCCTCCAACGGATTGCGGGAGATCCTCCTCGCGATAGCGGACAAGATCGCCGACCGGGCAATCTCGTTTTTCTTCGACCGGTATTCGGCGGGACGGATGGCGATGACCCCGCCGGTATCCTTCCTGGTGTGGAAGCTGATGCCGGAGGAGGAGAAGCGGCTCCGCCTGCGGGAGGACAACGAGAAAATGGACCAGGCGATGATGTCCCGCCACCTGGCGCGATACCTCCACTCCTCCACAACGGGAGAGCTATCCGACGCGGGGAGGCAGATCTCACTCCTCACGGACGGGCAATTCATTTCGAATCACGGTTTGATACTGAAAAAAGGGGGGGGGGACTCCACGTTGGAAGGGGTCGGGCGCCTCTACGACGAGGTGACGGTGCTCTCCCTCCGGGTGATGGCCCTGCCGGAGGGGGAGAGGGAGGAAATGTTTCGGAAAATAAGAGAAAAGATTGCGGATTTCGCGGGGATTCCGATTCCCGGGACAATAATGGAGGGAGGAGCGTAGGAGATGATCTTTGAATATATGGAAAAACTTGTCATGTTCAAAGAAACCCCCGAGGGGCTTGCCGCCGACATGGCCTGGCTGCACGATGCGGGCGAAGACGGTTGGGAGGTCGCAGCGGCCATCCCGCTGATCGCGCCGAATCGTGACGGGATCGCCTACGGGACGGTGGGAAGCCATATAATACTGAAAAGACAAAAAAAGGTTTTATAAATCGTTTTATTATTTTTTTCTCTTGACATTCGTGGCGCCGGTGGTTATAAATAGAACCTGTTTCTAGAAATTTGCACCGGTTCCTGCAAAAACCCCTGAATTTAAAAACGGTTTTTGCTTTTTCGATGCCTCGGTCGGCATCTTTATAGTTTTTTTTGTCGTCGGTGTCAGCCTTTTTTTATTTCCGGCAAGCCAGACCGGAAAGTCAGAAAGGAGGGATGAGGGAAAACGAAAACAGGAAGTCGGGTTTTGCACGACCGGTTGTGAGGGTTTTCTGCAAAATTTGATGAGGAGGGGAAGAATGGCTGAAAAGTGGCGTACAGAGAAGAAACGGCCCAAGATCAGAGTCCTTCCGTGGCCCGCCGTTCCGGTCCCGACGGTCGACGAGGTCTACGCGGGAGTGGACGAGAAGAAGAAGGAGTACAACCTGTGGGTGGAGGCCGCGGTCCGGCAGAAGTTCAACTCGGACAAGCCCGAGTCGCTGTTCGGCCTACGGGTCCTGGACTGCACGACGAATCAAATCATCGGGCACTGGTGCTCCTCGCACTTCTCGGAGCTGGGCGCCGAGGTCATCATGGTCGAGCCGCCGGGCGGCGATCCGCTCCGGAAGCTGACCCCCTTCGGCCGCGAGGAGTACATGTTCGAGGCCAAGAACGGAGAGAAGGTCGGCGCGCGTTTCCTCGCCGAAGCACGGAACAAGCTCGCCGTCACGCTCGACCTTGAGAAAGAGGAAGGTCGGGCGCTCCTGAAGAAAATCATCCCGCAGGTCGACATTCTCATCGAGAACGCTCCTCCGGGGCACTACGACAAACTGGGGATCGGCTACCGCCAGCTGTCGGAGATCAACCCGCGGCTCGTGTACCTTTGGGTCGGCGAGCGCGGCCAGTGGGGCCCCTTGAAGGACGATCCCGGTGTGATGGACCCGGTGGGACAGGCTTCGATGGGCTTCGTCCACGGGACGGGCGCGCCGGAATCGTTCGGCGGCACCCCGACGCGGTCCGGCTGGTGGCTGGCCGACCAGGTCGGCGGCACCTTCGCGGCGATGGGCGTGATGGCGGCCATCTACGCCAGGGAGTCGTTCCTGGGCAAGGGGCAGTTCGTCGAGTGCACGGCGTCCGAGGGCGTCATGCGGATCATCGACTACAACTGGGCTTGGTACGGGATGGACGGTTCCGTCCGGCCCCGCTACGGGAACTGGGACCTGGCGATCAACATCTACGCGGTCAACCCCTGCTCCGACGGGCAGATCATGGTGGGCGGCGGGCACGACCGGCTCTGGTTCCGGATCTGGAGGACCGTCGGCAAGGAAAGGCCCGAGCTCGAGCAGCACATCTGCGAGGATCCGAAGCTCCGCGTGGTCACCGATCGTCTTCCCCACTACATGCAGGTCGAGACCTACACGACCCTGGTCGAGTGGATGAAGGACCACACCCGGTTCGAGTGCGAGACCGCGCTGCAGGAGGAGGAAGTGGCCTCGGGCGGCGTCTCGTTCATCGACGAGGTGTGCGAGTTCCCGCACTACAAGTACCGCGGGCACATCGAGATCTGCGATGACGTAAATTACGGAAAAGTCCTGCTGGGCGCGTCCAGCTTCATCGGCATGAACACGCCGGGCCGGATCAAATGGATCGGCCGCACGGTCGGGCAGGACAACGAAGACGTCTACCGGCGTCTCGCAGGCCTTGACCGTGAAGGCCTTGGCAAGATGAAGAAGGGAGGGGTGATCTAATGACGGCAGCCGTTACGAAAAACCTGAAGGACATGACATTTGAGGATTTCTGTCGAACCGTTTTCGACACGACGAAGCGGTACGAGAAGCCCGAGGTTCTCAAAGGGATCCGGGCCATCTCCACCACGCAGTACATCCTCGGCCCATCCTGCGCCTGCTACCTGGCGGAGCTCGGCGCCGACACGATCAAGGTCGAGCTGCCCCGCCGGGGCGAGCCGATGCGGCACACCACGCCGTTCAACGAGCCGTTCCTCTACCCGCTCTCCCGGTGGATGCCGGACAAGGGGACGGGACTGGGCTTCTTCGGCGCGAACCCGAACGAGTACTTCGTATCGCTCGACTTCCACAAGCCGGAAGCGATCCACATCATGAAGCAGTTGGCCGCCAAGAGCGACGTCTTCTGCGAGAACTACCGGGCGGGCACGTTCGACCGGTGGGGGATCGGCGCAAGGCAACACCTGCAGACCAACCCCCGCGTCGTCTACCAGTGGATGGGCGGGTTCGGAGGCTGGGGGCCGGGGAGGAACCGCGCCTCCTACGACATCCTCGGACAGGCCCAGGGCGGATGCTTCTCCGTCACCGGCTGGTCGAAGGAGTACGGCGGACTCCCGTCCAAGCAGACGATCTGGATCATGGACTACTGGGGGGGCGCCATCTCCGCGTTCAACATCATCGCCTGCCTCTACTGGCGCGACAACGTCTCGGGCAAGGGGAACTTCCTCGAATACTCCCAGGTCCACGGCGCCCAGAGGCACCTGACCGACTTCATCGCCCTCTACGGCCGGTACGGCGTCGTGGGGCAGCGGTGGGGGAACTTCGAACCGTTGCTGTGCGTCCATGGGATCCTCAAGTGCGGGAAGTCGTCCTACCCCGGCTCGAAGAACCCGCAGGAGATCGAAAAGGGCTTCTGCTTTGTCTCGGCCTACAAGGACGACGACTTCGCGAAGCTGTGCAAGCTCATCAACAGGGACGACCTCGCCAAGAAATACCCGACCCACGCGGACCGGGTGGGGGCCGACGCGCAGATGGCGATCTACCCCGAGCTCGAGAAGTGGGCGGCCGACAAGACGAAGGAAGAGGCCGACAAGGCGTTCAAGGCGGCGGGGCTCGTTTCCCAGCCGGTGTGGAACTCCAAGGAGGTCTCCAGCCAGGAGCACTTCCACCTCCGTGGGACGCTTGCGTGGATCGACGACCCGACGTTCGGGGACGTCCAGACGCAGGTGCACCCGGCCCTCATGTCGGAAACCCCGCCCCGCGTCCGGTGGGCGTTCAAACCGGTCGGCGCGGACAACGAGCACGTCCTGGCAAGGCTGTGCGGCCTCGGTGCGACCGAAATCGCCCGGCTGGAGGCGGAGTCGATCATTTAAACGAAACGAAAAGGGGGAAACGATGTCTTTCAAAGATGCTTCATTGATACTGGATTGCCCGAAGTGCGGGACGATCAATTATCTCGATCCATTCTCGTTCTGGAACTTCAAGGGGAAGGTCAAGTGCGCGGGCTGCGACGCGGTCTTCGCATATGAGCTGAATGCAGGGGTCCGGCAGGGTTCCCCGGTCGAAGCCAAGGGGCCGCACGACCGGCTTCCGGGGTTCGCCCAGACCAAGGACTGGAAGCCCATCACAACCCCAGGGAAGGTGGCGCCTGCGCCCCAGGCGCGTGAGGACTTCCAGGGGAAGCCGATCCCGATCACCAAGAGCGTCCGCGGAAAGCTGGTCTCCGGTTCGCCGCTGAAGCCCGAGGAACTGGTCGGGAGCGTGCCGAAGTTCTTCTACACCGGCGTCTGATCATCGGCTGGCGGTAGAGGAGGTAGGAACGATAACATGAAGACAGGAGGAGCTACCGTGGCGAAAACCGTACCGAATTGCCCGACGTGCAAGAACTTCTATAAGGCGACCGACCCGCAGATCGTAAAGGTGTACATGGGGCAGTGCTCCAAGCTGGAGTGGCCCTATGCGATCAACATCCCGAAGGAGCAAGGGATCGAGGGCGAGTGCGGATTTTACGAAGGGCCCGGGCCGGCCTTCTCCCAGGTGCAGTAAGGAGACCCGGCACAGGCTGTCGCTGATCCGCCAGCAGCAGGCAACGGCAAAGATCCACGGCCGCCGCGGGGAAGCCTCACGCGGCCGTGGATTTTGCCTTTTTATGATGGTATGGTGCTAAACATCATTTACTCCAAGGAGGGTTTTCGGCGATGAAGGTGGAATTTTATTACGACAGCACAGTGGCCCCCGGACAGGCGTTTCCCTGCGACAACGCCAAGGCGGTCGGGCTCGTCGGCCAGCTGGCAGCCAAGGGGGTGAACGCGAAGGCTTTCGATCTCAAGGGCCAGCAGGTCGCGTTCATGACGTACAACTCATCGGTGACGGGACCGAAGGCGCAGGTCCGCGGAGTGTTCGGCGCGAAGGGTGCGTTGCAGGAAGATTTCGGGAAGAACGTGCCGGCTCTCCTGGTCTTCGAGAAGGACGCAGACCGTTACCCGACGGAGGCTTTCCCCCGCTCCGACAGGGACCTGCAGAAACTGCTGGGGTGCGAAGATGCGCTCCAGATGCTGCTGGCAAAGGTGTGATTCGACAAACGCCATCCAAGGAGGGGTCGATGGGAAAGATACCGGAGAGCTACCTGCCGCCCGAGGAGTTGCGGCCCAAGCGGACCTACGCGCTCGACGAGTTCAAGAACATCCCGCAGAAATTCAATTCCACGGAAGTGCTGGTCGACCAGAACGTCGCCAAGTACGGCGACAAGGTCGCGATCTACTTCGACGAACAGAGGATCACCTACAAGCAGCTCCAGGCGAGCGTCAACCGCGTCGCCAACGGGCTCAAAAAGCTCGGCGTCGAGGAAGGCGACCGCGTGATGCTGCGGATGCCGAACATCCCTCCGGTCATCGTCTGCAACTTCGCCATCATCAAGATCGGGGCGGTCTCCCTGCCCACATCGGTCCTGTTCGCCCGCACCGAGATCGCCCACGTGGCGAACCTTTCCGAGGCGAAGGTGCTCATCGTGGCCGCCGCGATGCTCGGAGAGGTGGAGGCGGGCAAGGCCGATCTCAAGACGGTGAAGCACATCGTCGTGGTGGCACCGCCCGGGTCCGAGGACGAGATCCGCGCGAAGGGGTACATCCCTTACTCCGACCTGATGAAGAACCCCGACCAGTGCGAGGCCGTGAAGAGGGACCGGATGGACATCTCGGTCCTGCTGTTCACCTCGGGGACAACGGGGCTGCCGAAAGGGACGGCGCACTTCATGGAGGAGTCGCTGATCGTCGCCGACGGGTTCGGGAAGTACTGCTGGGAGGTGACCGACAAGGACGTGATCGGCGGCCCCGCCCCGATCGCGATGGCGGCAGGGTACTCGACCGTCGCGGTCATCCCGTTCCGCTACGGCGCTGCCGTCTCGCTCATAGCGAAGTTCGAGCCGGTGGCGATGTTCAAGAACATCCAGAACCACAAGATCACGATCATGTCGGCGCTGCCGACCGCCTACCGGAAGATGCTCGTCGACATCAACCCGAAGGACTACGACATCTCGTCCATGCGGTTCTGCACGGGCGGCGGGGAGGCGCTCACCGCCAAGACCTACCTCGACTGGAAGGAGAAGTTTAACCTGGAGATCTACGAGGGGCTGGGCACGACCGAGATGATGTTCGTCTTCATCTCGGCGGCGGTGACCAAGAAGGTCAAGCCGGGCTATATCGGGTCGGCCTGCCCCGGGTACGACGTGCGCGTGGTGAACGAGAGCTTCGAGCAGGTCAAGCCCGGCGAGGTCGGAAAGATGATCGTCCGCGGGCCCACGGGGACGATCTACTGGAAGGACAACGACAAGCAGAAGGGGGCGGTGCGCGACGGCTGGTGCCTGGCGGGCGACGTGGTCACGATGGACGACGTGGGCAACGTCCAGTTCCTCTCCCGGGAGGACGACCTCATCAAGTCTTCCGGCTACCGGATCGGGCCCGAGGAGATCGAGGAAGCGCTGGTCATGCACCCGTCGGTCGCCGACGCGGGAGTGGTCGGCGTCCCCGACCCGGTCATCGGACAGAAGACCAAGGCGTTCGTGGTTCTCAAGGCCGGCGTCGCCCCCTCGGAGGATCTCAAGAAGCAGCTGGTCGAGCACTGCAAGGGGAAGATCGCCGTCTACAAGCTGCCGCGCGACATCGAGTTCATCGACGCGATGCCGCGGACGGCGGTCGGCAAGCTCCTGCGCCGGATGCTGCGCCAGCGGGAGCTCGAAAAGGCGAAATAGCGGGCTTTGCGGGGACACTCCTCGCGATATCGGGCGGCGAGGATCAGGAGTGTCCCCGGTGGATTGTCCCGCGGGAAGCTAGGAAGCCCGGCGGCTCAACGGCCGCCGGGCCTTTTTATGGGGGACATTCATTAACTCGAGTCTCAGGTTGAATGAGTGTCCCCTAGCCGCTAATCGCCCAGCCACAGGCCGAGTTTCCGGGTGGGCTCCATGTGTTCCAGCACGCTCTTCGTCACCGCGACGATGGGAATCCCCAAGATGAGGCCCATCCCCCCCCACAACCATCCGAAAAACATGATGCTCAATGTCGATGCGACGGGGTTCAGCTGGACTCCCTTCCCCACGAGTTTGGGTATGAGGAAATTTGCGGCCACAAGGTGAAGACCGGTCACGCACGCCACGATGACGAAGAGGGGAGCCCCGGCCTCAAACGTGATCAGCCCGATGATCAGGGGGGGCAGGAGAGCCAGGATCAACCCAAGGTAGGGAATGGTGCTGACGATTCCGCACACGATGCCGAGCACGAGCCAGTAAGGGAGGCCGACCAGGAGGAATGCGAACGCGGTGGCGATGCTCAGAATCCCGGCCACGATGGCGTTTCCCGTAAGGAACTTCTGCAGCATGCTCTCGATGCCCGAGATGGTGACGAGCACGGTTTCCTGGTGCTCCTCGGGGAAAAGGGCCCGGGTCCGCCGGGTGAGCTGCTCCTTTTCCGCCAGGAGGAAGTAGACCAGGAACGGGATGAAGCTCAGGGAGAAGAGGATCGTCGTGAGTGAGCCAAGCCCCCGGAAAAGGGTGTCGGTCCAGGAGGTCGAGTCGCGCAGGATGATCGCGGTTCCTTTCGGCGGGGGCGGGGGCGTGGATTGCGCGATGTTGCGCCCCGCCTCCTGCAGGGTTTCCGTCAGCTGGTAGACATGGCCGGTGATGCGCTGGACGAGCGGCGCGTTGCGGATCTGCTCGATCAGGAGGGGCAGGTCGGTGAAGAGCTGCTGCGCGCTGCCGTATGCGAGGTAGAGAATTGCGTACAGGACCGCCATGGCCAGGAAAACGACGATCACGCTGGAAGAGATCCTTCCAAGCCGCGCCTTCCTGCTGAGACGCCGGACGAGCGGATCCAGCGACAACGCGATCAGGATCGAGGAGAGGATGGTGATAAAAACCGAAGAGGCGAAGTAGCACAGCGTGAGAAGACCCAGGACGGCCAGGACCACGAGGCTGCCGAGGACGGCCCTGTCGGAGCGGCGCCGGATGAAGTGGCCGGGGATGATTCCCGGCGGCGGAGACGGGCTTCCGGGGGATCCGGCCCTTTCGATCGTCGCGAGGGGGGAAGAAACCCCCTGGTTGTCTTCGGGGGGAGACATCCATAATACTGTACCGTTTTTCCGCTCCCGCGCCTATGTCCAGGTTGACTTCAGTGCCCGGAATGGAGATCCTTTAAACGCGCATGGGAACTGTTTCCCACACCATCGAGATCCGCGTACGGTTCGGAGAGACCGACCCTTACGGCGTGGCCTACTTCGCCGCCATTCTGGACTACTTCAAGCGAGGGCTGGACGAGTTCCTGCGGGCGCGGGGGCTTTCTCCCGATGCCGTGTACCGGAACCAGAAGAAAAATTACGGATTTCCCATCGTTGCGACGCAGTGCCGGTACCGCGCCCCCGTCCGGTTCGACGACCCGCTCACCCTGCGCACCCGACTTGTGCGGGTGGATGAGAAGGGGGCCACGTTCGGGTTCTTGCTGTTCCGCCTGGCGGAGGGGAAAGACAGGCTGGCCGCCGAGGGGAAAATCTCCTGCCGGTCGATCGACGCCTCCTGGAAGTCCATCCCGATCCCGAAGGAACTCCGGAAGGCGCTCACCGGTCAGCCGTAATTGGTGACATTCAAACAACTTTATCTGGGGGACGTTCTTGAACTTTCCCGTGCAACCTCTCGACGAAAGTTCAAGAACGTCCCCGAACTTCAGATAAAGTTGTTTGAAGTCCAAGTTACAATTACGGCTGACCGGTGAGCGCAGCGTCGAGCTTTCTCCGGAGGCGGGAGACCAGGGGGAAAAGCTTTTCCGGCGGGAGGTTCCGCCCCTCGATCTTGAACGCGTCCACGCCGGCCGCGATCCAGCCGGAAAGCTCCTCCTCGATCGAGTAGGGCGTCCGGTCGAGAGGAAGCGCCGCGCAGACGAGAAAGCATCGCCCTCTCCGCTTGGCGGAGGAAGGCGGCCCGGCGGTCCCGATGCCCGGGCGCTCCGCAGACCCTTCGGCTTCCCGGGCGTAGCCCGACAACCCGCACTTCCCCTGGACGATGAACTCCGCCCGGCAGCGGAGGAAGACCTCCACTCGCAGACCGCTGGCCGCCTTGATGGCGGGGACTTCCTCGCGGGACACCGTCGTCGGCAGCACCACCGCGCTCGCCCCCAGCTCGCGATAGAAGAGCGCCTCGGACGGATTGAGCGCCGACACCCCCACCGACGCGCAGAGGGTCAGATCCGGAAACTCCCGGGCCGCCAGGGAGATCACGCCGGGGTCGGAGAGGATCACCGTATCGATCCCGTCGCCGCGGCACCGCCGAAGAGCGGAAAGGAAATCGGGAAGTTCTCCCGCGCCGGGTACGGTGTTCAGCGCGACGTGCAGCGTTGCCCCGCGGGAGAGGCATTCCCGGGCGGCCCCGTAGACCTCCTCGAGGGAGAGCCCCACCCGCGGTCCCCCGCGGCTCCAGCCCCTGGCGCCCACGTAGACGGCGTCCGCGCCGGCCGAAAGGGCAGCCGACACCGCTGCCCTGCTCCCGGCTGGAGCGAGCAGTTTCGGGGTTCCGACGGGGGAGCGCGACTCCATGCGTGATAGTATAATGGAAAGCGATCGGCAATTTTTTGGTTGACTTGGGGAGATTCCCGAGTATCGTATAGTGTCGATTGTATACAGGCGGTATCCCCCGAAAAAAGGAGATGATCCTGCCCCTGTCCGAAACGGCGGGGGTCGTCTCTTAATCAAGACGCGAAACGACGGGACGGACCGGTATGCTCACAGAGTTTGCAACGGTGCTGGTGTTCATCGTGCTGGGCGCGGTCACGGTGGCGCTCCTGCTCGGGCTCTCGCGGCTGGTGCAACCGCGAAATCCCACACCGGTCAAGCTGTCCACCTACGAGTGCGGAGAGGTGCCGTTCGGATCCTCGTGGGTGCAGTTCAACATCCGCTTCTACGTGGTGGCCCTCATCTTCATCATCTTCGACGTCGAGGTGGCCCTGCTGTACCCGTGGGCCGTCATCTTCCAGCGCCTGGGTCTCGTGGCGTTCGTCGAGGCGTTCATCTTCATCGTGATCCTCCTCGTCGGCTTGGCCTACCTCTGGAAGGAGGGCGACCTGGACTGGGTGCGAACGATGCAGGAGCCCCCCGCGCGGAAGGGAGACCGATGAGCAACGACCCGGCGCACGGCGCCGCTCGGCCGATCCATGCTCCGGCCTCCTTCGGCCCCGAGGCCCATGTGTTGGTTGGCAATGCCGACCAGTTCGTCAACTGGGCGCGCAAGTCCTCGCTGTGGTACCTGCTGTTTGCCACGGCCTGCTGCGGCATCGAGCTGATGCAGACCGGCGCCTCCCGGTACGACCTCGACCGGTTCGGCGCGGTTTTCCGGGCGTCGCCGAGGCAGTCGGACCTGCTGATTGTCGCGGGCACCATCACCCACAAGATGGCCGATCGGGTCAAGAGGCTCTACGAACAGATGCCGGAGCCCAAGTTCGTCCTCTCGATGGGGTCCTGCGCGAACACCGGCGGTCCCTTCTACAAGGATTCGTACTGCGTGGTGAAGGGGGTGGACCTCCTGATCCCGGTGGACGTCTACGTCCCCGGTTGCCCCCCGCGTCCCGAGGCGCTGATCGACGGCTTCCTGAAGCTCCAGAAGATCATCGAGCAGAAGAGAAATTTCGCGGCGAAGGCGTAAAGGCAGCCCGTGGACCCCAAAGCTCTCTTTGACGCGCTGAAAACCCGGTTTGCCGGTGCGGTGCCGGAGCTCCAGGCGGAAGGATTCCGGCCGGCGTTTGTCGTCGTTTCCCCCGATGCGCTCCTCGACGTCGCCCGGTTCCTGCGGGACGACCCGGGGTTGCGGTTCGACTCGCTCATGTGCCTTTCCGGCGTCGACTACAAGGAAAGATTCGCGGTTGCGTACCACCTGTACTCCATGACGCACCGCCATGCCATCGGGCTCAAGGTGTTCCTGCCCCGGGAGAACCCGTCCGTCGCGAGCGTCGACTCGGTGTGGCCGGCGGCCAACTTCATGGAGCGGGAGACGTTCGACCTCTTCGGGATCGACTTCCCCGGATCGAAGGACATGCGCCGGATCCTCCTGCCGGAGGACTGGGAGGGGCACCCGCTGCGCAAGGATTACAAGTACCCCGAGTTCTACCACGGGATCAAGATATGACGACGCCGGCGGAAGCGCTCCACACCCAGGAGATGCTCATCAACATGGGGCCGCAGCACCCCAGCACCCACGGGGTGCTCCGGGTGCTCCTGCGCACCGACGGCGAGGTGGTGGTCAACGCCCGGCCCGACATGGGGTACCTCCACCGCGGGCTGGAGAAGATCGGCGAGCGGGTGACCTACGCCCAGTTCATGCCCTTCACCGACCGGCTCGACTACCTTGCGGCGATGAACTGCAACTGCGCCTGGGCGTGGGCCGTGGAGAAGCTCGCGGGAATCGAGGCCCCCGAGCGCGCCGAGTACATCCGGGTGATCGTCTGCGAGCTCAACCGGATCTCCTCCCACCTGATCGCCTTCGGGTCGTTCACAGCGGACATGGGGGCGTTCACCCCGTTCCTCTATTCCATCCGGGAGCGGGAACGGGTCAACGACCTCTTCGAGATGACCTGCGGGAACCGGCTCACGTACAACTACGCCCGCGTCGGGGGCGTCTCCGCCGACCTGCCGCGCGGCTTCCTGGAGAAGACGAAGGAGTTCCTCGATTACTTCGAGCCGAAGATCGACGAATACAACAAACTCATCTCCTACAACAAGATCTTCGTCCACCGGCTGGCCAACGTGGCGGTCATCACCGGGGAGGAAGCGGTGGCCTACGGGCTTACGGGGCCGAACCTGCGCGGGTCGGGCGTCGCGTTCGACCTGCGGAAGGACGAGCCGTACTCGGTCTATCCGAAGCTGGACTTCCAGGTCTGCGTGGGGAGCGGCGAGCGGGGGACGCTGGGCGACTGCTTCGACCGGTACATGGTCCGGATCAACGAGATGCGGGAGAGCGTGAAGATCCTGCGCCAGGCGATCGCGCGGATCCCCGAGGGGCCGGTGCTGGCCAAGGTGCCCCGCGTGTTCAAGCCCGCCGCCGCCGAGGTCTACGTCCGCACCGAGTGCCCCCGCGGCGAGACCGGGTTCTACGTCATCAGCGACGGGACCGTCCTTCCGAACCGGCTCAAGATCCGGGCCGGCTCCTTCGTCACCATGAACATCTTCGAGAAGGTGACCAGGGGGCTGATGATCGCCGACATCGTGGCGGTCATCGGCAGCTTCGACATCATCCTCCCGGAGATCGACAGGTAGCCGATGGAAGCCCTGGCCCGATCCCTGGTGCAGGCCGTGCCCGCAATCGCCGGCGTCCCCTTCTGGACGGTGACCCTGCTGGTGATGGTGGTGACGGCGGCGGTCCTCCTGGTCTTCGCCCTGACCTTCGGGGGGGTGGGGTCGTACGTCCTGCGCAAGGTGGCCGGCGACATCCAGGTGCGCATCGGGCCCAACCGCGTCGGGCCGTACGGGATTCTCCAGTTCCTGGCCGACGGGGTGAAGCTGATCCTGAAGGAGGACATCATCCCGGCCAAGGCCGACCGGTTCCTCTTCGTGCTCGCCCCGTACCTCGTCTTCATCGGGTCGTTCGCCGCTTTCGTCGTCGTCCCCTTCGGCGTGGGTCTCATCGCGGCCGACCTGAACATCGGGGTCTACTACGTCATGGCGATCACCTCCCTGGTGGTGGTGGGGATCCTGATGGCCGGGTGGGCCTCCAACAACAAGTGGGCCCTGCTGGGGGGGATGCGCGCGGCGGCCCAGATCGTCTCGTACGAGATCCCGGTGGGGATGGCGATCCTGCCCGCCGTGCTGATCGCCGGCTCGCTCTCCCTGCAGGACATCGTCCGCTCGCAGGGGGGGCTCCTGGGGGTCTTCGGGTGGAACCTCTTCCACAACCCGTTCACCTTCTTCTCCTTCTTCCTGTACTTCACGGCGGCGCAGGCAGAGACCAACCAGACGCCGTTCGACCTCCCCGAGGCCGAGTCGGAGCTCGTCTCCGGGTACAACGTGGAGTATTCGGGGATCCGGTACGCCTTCTTCTTCCTGGCCGAGTTCGGCGACATGTTCATCGTGGCTGCCCTGGCGACCGCCTGCTTCCTGGGCGGGTGGCACGTGCCGTTCTTCCGCGCCGACGCGCTGCCGGCGCTCTGGGGGAACCTCCTCTCCCTCGGTGTCTTCCTCGTCAAGGCGTTCGGCCTGGTGCTGGTGATGATGTGGGTCCGCTGGACGCTGCCGCGGCTGCGCGTGGACCAGCTCATGCGGATGGCCTGGAAATACCTGGTGCCGCTCACGTTCGCGAACCTCCTGGGCGTCTCCCTGTGGCTCCTGGTCTTCAAGGGCAAGGGGATCCCCCAGATGATCGCTTCGATCTTCTAAAAGAGGCAGGGATGGGATTGAAGGAATACATCAACGACATCTTCGAGGCCGTGGTCACCACCGCGAAGGGGATGCGGATCACCGCCCGGTACGGTGTCGACGCGAGCGAGGAGGTCACTCAGCAGTACCCCGAAGTGCGCCGCGAGCCCGACGATCGGTTCCGCGGCTTCCTCCACAACGACATCGCGAAGTGCACCTCCTGCTCCATGTGCGTAAAGGTCTGCCCCATGGACTGCATCTCCCTCGAGGCGGTGCGCGGCGCCGACAAGAAGTTCGTGCTCGTTTCCTACGAGATCAACATCGGGCGCTGCATGTACTGCGGCCTGTGCGTGGAGGCCTGCCCGACCGATTCGCTCGTCCACACCCGCGGCTATGAGAAGGCGTCGGTCGACCGCGGGGAGCTGATCCTCCATTTCGTCCACGAGGACCCCGCCGGGATCAGGGCGCGCGTGGCAAAGCAGGTGGCGGAGGCGGCGGCGAAGGCGGCCGAGGCCGCAAAAGCGGCGGAAGCGGCCAAGGCGGCGGCGAGCCTGGCAGCGCCTGCCGCAACCCCCGCAGCGGCGAGCCCGGCAGCGCCTGCGGCAACCCCCGCGGCGGCGAACCCGCCGGCAAAGGATGACCCGGAGAAAAAGGGATGACGGGACCGGCGAACCTTGTTTTCTATCTCATCGCGGCCCTCACGGTGGGGTCCGCCATCCTGGTGGCGATTCTGCCCAACATCGTCTATTCCGCCGTCGCGCTCCTGTTCTCGTTCGCTGGGGTGGCCGGCCTGTACGTGTTCCTGTCGGCGGATTTCCTCGCCGCCACCCAGGTGCTGGTGTACGTGGGGGGGATCCTCATCCTGATTATGTTCGCCGTCTTCCTTTCGAACCGGATCTCCGACGTCAAGATCTCCAATCCGGCGCGCTTCCACTGGCAGGCCGCCCTCCTCTGCCTGGCGCTCTTCGGCGTCCTTTCGTACACGGCGGTCTCCACGGCCTTCCCCATCAAGCCGGAGATCGTCTACCTGCCGTCCACCGCCGAGATCGGAGAGCTCTTGATGACGCGCTACCTGCTGCCGTTCGAGGCCGCCTCGGTGCTGCTGCTGGCGACGATGATCGGCGCCGCGTTGCTGTCCCGGCCCGAAGGAGGGAAGGGGAGAGCGGCCGACATGGAGGAGCCGAAGTAAATGGGCCTGGACAAGCTGCTGGTCGTCGGCGCCGCGCTGTTCTGCTGCGGCCTCTACACGATCCTGACGCGACGGAACGCGGTGGCGGTCCTCATGGGGGTCGAGCTGATCCTCAACTCCGCGAACATCAACTTCGTCGCGTTTTCCCACTACGTGTCCCGCACCATCGGCGGGCAGATCTTCGCCGTTTTCGTGATCGTGCTCGCGGCGGCCGAGGCCGCCGTCGCGCTGGCCATCTTCCTGCGGCTGTACGCCACGACGGGCACCGTCGAAGTGGATACGGCCGACCATCTCAAGGGGTAGATCTTGATCCGATACGCACACTTCATTCCGCTCCTGCCGCTGTTCGCCTTCTTCATCAACATCGCGGTCGGCAGGCGGCTGCCGCGCAAGGGGGACTGGGTCTCGCTGGGCGCGATCGCCATCGGGCTGGCGATCTCCATCGGGATCTTCTACGAGGTCTTCCGGGTCTACGACCCGAATTTCAAATACCACGTCACGTTCCCGTGGCTCGACTTGGGCGGCCGGTTCGTCATCCGGGCCGGGATCCTGATCGACAACGTCACCGCCGTGATGCTGCTGGTGGTCACCGGGGTTTCCGCCCTCGTCCACCTGTTCTCCGTGGGATACATGCACGGCGACCCGCGGTACAGCAGGTACTTCGCCTACCTCTCGATCTTCTCCTTCTCGATGCTGGGGCTGGTCCTGTCGGACAGCTTCTTCTTCATCTACATCTTCTGGGAGCTCGTGGGGGTTTCCTCCTACCTGCTCATCGGGTTCTGGTTCGAGAAGAAGTCGGCATCCGACGCCGGCAAGAAGGCGTTCATCGTGAACCGGGTGGGCGACTTCGGGTTCCTGCTCGGGTTCCTGCTGCTTTTCGCCACGACCGGGGCGCTGGGGTACGACGAGGTGTTCCAGGCGATCCGCGAGGGGAAGATCGAGGGGACGCTTCTGACCCTGGCGGGGATCGGTATCTTCTGCGGGGCGATCGGAAAATCCGCCCAGTTCCCGCTGCACGTCTGGCTCCCCGACGCGATGGAGGGCCCCACCCCGGTTTCCGCCCTGATCCACGCCGCGACGATGGTCGCCGCCGGCGTCTACCTCGTCGGGCGGGTGTACCCCATCTTCACCCCCGACGCGTTCCTCGTCATCGCCTACATCGGGCTCGTCACGCTGTTCATCACGGCCACGATCGCGCTTGCGGCGACCGATATCAAGAAGGTCCTCGCCTATTCGACCTGCTCGCAGCTCGGCTTCATGATCATGGGCCTGGGCGTCGGCGGCTACACGGCGGGGTTGGCGCACCTGACGACGCACGCGGCGTTCAAGGCGTGCCTGTTCCTCGGGTCGGGATCGGTGATCCACGCGGTGCACAGCCAGGAGATCACCGAAATGGGCGCACTGCGCAGGAAGATGCCGATCACGTTCGTCACGTTCCTGGTGGCGACCCTGTCGATCGCCGGCGTGCCGTTCTTCTCCGGCTTCTACAGCAAGGACATGATCCTGGGCGCGGCGCTCGAGTTCGGCCTGAGGAACCCGAAGCACATCCTCCTGTTCGCCGGCGCGCTGTTCACGGCGGGGCTGACCGCCTTCTACATGTTCCGGCTGGTGATCCTCACCTTCCTCGGGAAGCCCAAGGACCACCACAAGTTCGACCACGCGCACGAGTCGCCCCCCAACATGTGGGTCCCGCTGGTGATCCTGGCGGGCCTGTCGTTCTCCTTCTGGTACAGCGGCTGGTTCGGCGACCTGGTGAAGAAGCCCGCGTCGGCGGTGCCGGTCGTGTCCGCGGCGGTGCATGGAGAGCCCGCAACGGCGGACTCCTCCTCCCTGGCGGCGGCCCTTCCGCATGCGCAGACGCCCGTCCATGAGGCCTCGACCGCGACGCACGACGTTTCCGGCTCCCGCACCGAGAGGACCGGCGGGCATGCCGCCGCGCACGGCGGGGAATCCGACCACGACGCGCACCTGGCGCACACGGCCCACACGTGGGCGATGTTCTCGTCGGTCGCCGTCGGGACGCTCGGGATCTCGCTGGCCTTCGTCGTCTACTTCTTCGGCTGGGTGAACCCCGACCGGGTGGCTGCGGCGTTTTCGCCCATGCACACGTTCCTCAGGAACAAGTGGTACTTCGACGAGCTGTACGAGGCGACGGCCGTCAACGGGATGAAAGCCCTGTCCCGGGGACTGGGGTGGTTCGACCTGCACGTCGTGGACGGGCTCGTCAACCTCTGCGCGCAGCTGGGCGTATGGACTTCTTTCCTGGTCGGCAAGTTCGACAACAGCGTGGTCGACGGCGCCGTGAACGGCGTGGCGACCGTGACGATAGAGAGCGGCTCCTTCTTCCGCCGGTTCCAGACCGGGAAGCTCTATCACTACGTGTTCGTCCTGGCGGGCGGGATTTTGATCATTTACCTGGTTAAAGCTTTCTGACCGGAGGAGGTCTTCCGTGGGTTTCATCGACAGTCACATCCTGAGCCTGATGACGTTCCTCCCCCTGGCCGGCGGGGCGATCATCCTCTGCCTGCCGAAGGGCAACGACAATCTGGTCAAGACGATCGCCGCCGTGGCGTCGTTTCTCCCGGTCCCGCTGGCGATCAAGCTCTGGGTCGCGTTCGACCCAACGGTGGCCGGCGTGAACGTGGCGAACCAGTTCCAGTTCGTCGAGCGCTTCAGCTGGATCCCCTCGATCAACGTGGAGTACTTCATGGGGGCCGACGGGATCTCGGTGCCGATGCTCATCCTCACGGCGATCGTCTCCTTCCTGGCGGTGATTGGCTCCTGGGGGATCGAGAAGCAGATCAAGGGGTACATGGCGCTCTTCCTCCTGCTCGAGACCGGCATGATGGGCGTCTTCGCGTCGCTGGACTTCTTCCTGTTCTACGTCTTCTGGGAAGTGATGCTCCTGCCGATGTACTTCCTCATCGGGATCTGGGGAGGCCCGCGGCGCGAGTACGCGGCCATCAAGTTCTTCCTCTACACGCTGCTCGGTTCGGTCCTGATGCTCCTTGTCATCCTGGCGCTCTACTTCAACACGACGAACCCCGAGACGGGCGGGCACACCTTCAACATGCTCCATTACATGCAGCAGTCGACCCACAACGGGTGGCTGAAAGGATTCGACGTCCGGATCCTGCTGTTCATAGGCCTGTTCATCGGGTTCGCCATCAAGGTCCCTCTGTTCCCGTTCCACACGTGGCTCCCCGACGCCCACGTCGAGGCGCCGACGGCGATCTCGGTCATCCTGGCGGGGATCCTCCTGAAGATGGGGACGTACGGCCTGATGCGGATCTCCTTCCCGATCTTCCCGGACGTGACAAAGTGGTTCGTCATTCCGATGGCCGTCCTCGGGGTGATCAACATCGTCTACGGCGCCCTGTGCGCCATGGCGCAATCGGATCTCAAGAAACTGGTCGCCTATTCCTCGGTGAGCCACATGGGGTTCTGCCTCCTCGGGATGGCGGCGCTCACTCCGGCCGGGATGATCGGCGCCTCGTTCCAGATGTTCTCCCACGGCATGATCACGTCCATGCTCTTCTTCCTCGTCGGCGTCGTCTACGACCGGGCGCACCACCGCGACATCGACGGGTTCGGGGGACTGGGCGCCGTCGTGCCGGTTTACACCTTCTTCGTGAGCGTGGCGTTCTTCGCATCGCTCGGCCTGCCGGGTTTTTCCGGGTTCGTCGCCGAGGCGATGGTCTTCATCGGGTCGTTCGGCGTCCTCAAGAATTTTGTCATCATCGGCGCCTCCGGGATCATCATCGTCGCTGCGTTCCACCTCTGGGCGCTCCAGCGGGTCTTCCTGGGGCCGCTCAACCCCAAGTACGCCCAGCTCGAGGAGATCAACGCACGCGAGATCTTCTGCCTCACCCCGCTGGCGCTGATGACGCTGATCCTCGGGGTCTATCCGATGCCGGTGCTCAACCTCATGAACACCTCGCTCATCAAGCTCGTCGACATCGTGAAGACGGTGATCTAGGATGCCCCTGGGGAACCTCGCCAGCGTAAACTTCTTCCTGCCCGAGTTCGCCGTCACGGCGACGATCCTTTTGCTCGTCGTCGTGCACGTAGCGGGGAAGAACCGGCAGTCGTCCGCTCCGGCGATCCTCTCCCTGGCGGGCGTCGGGGCAGCGCTCCTCCTGACCGCAATCCAGCCCGCGGGGCCGGGCAAGCCGCTCTTCGAGGGGATGGTGGCGCTCGACGGTTTTGCCGTCTTCTTCAAGGCGCTGACCGCACTGGCCACGATCGTCGTCATCTTCATGTCGATGGACTGCGCGGAGCTCGCCGGCAGGAGCCAGGCCGAGTACTACATCTTCCTCCTGTCGGTGCTGCTCGGGATGTTCCTCCTTGCGGCGTCGACCGATATCGTGATGCTGTACCTGTCCCTCGAGCTGGTCTCGATCCCGTCGTACCTGCTTGCCGGCTATCTCAAGGGGAAGGAATCGTCGATCGAGGCTTCGATGAAGTACGTCGTGTACGGGGCGACCGCGTCGGGCGTGATGATCTACGGCTTCTCGCTGCTGTTCGGCCTGACGGGCACCACCCAGATCGGGGAGATCGGCCGGGCGCTGGCCCTCGGGAAGGCGACGCTTCCGGTGTTCCTGGCGGCGGTGATGGTGACGGTCGGGTTCGGGTTCAAGATCGCGGCGGTCCCCTTCCACATGTGGAGCCCCGACGTGTACGAGGGGGCACCGACCCCGGTCACCGCCTTCCTGTCGGTGGGCCCCAAGGCTGCGGGGTTCGCGGTGCTCGTGCGGTTCTTCTACACCGTGTTCGCCTCCCCCGACGGGGCGGAGGGGGCGTGGAGGATCTCCTCCGCCGTGGACTGGACCCTGCTGTTCGCGGTTCTCTCCGCGGTGACGATGACGGTGGGGAACCTGGTTGCCATCAACCAGAAGAACGTGAAGAGGCTTCTGGCCTACTCCTCCATCGCCCACGCCGGGTACATGCTGATGGGGTTCGTCCTCCTCACGCCGGCCGGCCTCAAGGCGATCCTGTTCTACCTCGTGGTGTACCTGTTCATGAACCTGGGCGCGTTCTACGTGGTGATCCTGGTGGCCAACGGGACCCGGAGCGAGGACATCGCCGATTACTCCGGACTGGGCAGCCGGGCGCCGTTCGCCGCCGTTTCCCTCGCCATCTTCCTGTTCGCCCTGACGGGCATCCCGCCCTTCTCGGGGTTCATCGGGAAGGTTTATCTCTTCGCCGAGGTCATCGACCGGGGGGTCTACTGGCTGGCCCTGGTGGCGGCGATCAACAGCGTCGTCTCGCTGTACTATTACGCCCGCATCGTCAAGGTCATGTTCCTGGAGGACCCGAAGGAGAGCGCGGAGCTTTCCGTACCCGCATTCCCCCGGGCGCTCCTCTGCCTTCTCGTGATTCCGACGCTCGTTCTTGGAGTATACTGGGAGCCCGTGATCCGGGTAGCCGCGAATTCCGTTAAACTTCTCGTTTTCTAGTTCGCTGGAAAGGGGCGCCGTGGCGAACTTCGTTTCCTCCATCGAGTTCTCGGATCCGTATTTCTCGGTCCTCCTGATGCTGGTGATCGGGGTGGGGATGTCGGTGGCGTTCGTCTTCCTCTCCCAGGCGCTGGGCCCCAAGCGATACGATCGGGTCAAGTACAGCGTCTACGAGTGCGGCGTCGATCCCTTCACAACCGCCTCGGTGCGCATCTCCGTGAAGTTCTACCTGATTGCCATTCTGTTCATCCTTTTCGACCTGGAGTCGGCGTTCATTTATCCGTGGGCGATCCTCTTCCGGCAGCTGGGATGGTTCGGCTTCATCGAAATGGGGATCTTCATCCTGATCCTGCTCGCGGGCCTCATCTATGCGTGGAAAAAGGGAGCGCTGGAATGGCAGTAGGGAATCGCCCGGAAAACCCCCTCCCGGGAGGCGGGTACGCCCTGACGACGCTCGAGGCGATCATCGCGTGGGGGCGCAAGTACTCGATCTACCCCTTCACGTTTGCGACCGCCTGCTGCGGGATCGAGGTGATGGGGGCGTTCGGCACGCACTACGACCTGTCCCGGTTCGGGGCCGAGGTCGTCCGGTTCTCCCCCCGGCAGGCGGACATGCTCCTCGTCGCCGGGACGATCAACTACAAGATGGCGCCAGTCCTGGTCCGCATCTACGAGCAGATGCTCGAGCCCAAGTGGGTCGTTGCGATGGGGGCCTGCGCCTCCTCCGGCGGCTTCTACAACAACTACAGCGTCCTGCAGGGGATCGACAAGATCATCCCGGTGGATGTGTACATCCCCGGCTGCCCGCCGAACCCGGAAGGGATCATCGACGCCGTGGTGGCCATCCAGAAACTGCTTACGACGGGCGCCCCGCGGGCAGCGGAGCGCTGGCCGATCAAGATCTGAAAGCATAGCGGAAGGGAAATGGCCGAAGAGACGAAAAGCCCGGTGCTGCGAAAGCTGACCGAGAGGTTCGGCGATGCGATCGTCTCGACGCACTCCGACTTCGGCGACGACACGGCCCTGGTCCGCCGGGAGAAGATCGTAGAGATCTGCACGTTCCTGCGCGACGACTCCGACCTGCTCTTCGACTTCGCGATGGACCTGACCGGGGTGGATTACCTCGGCGAGATCCCCCGGTTCGAGGTGGTCTACCACCTCTATTCCCTGGAGAAGAAGCACCGGGTGCGGATCAAGGCGCGCCTCCCCGAGGAGGACCCGACGATCGACTCCGTGGTTTCGGTGTGGCCGGGGATCAACTGGTACGAGCGCGAGGCGTACGACATGTACGGCATAGTCTTTCGCAACCACCCGAACCTCAAAAGGATTCTCATGTACGAGGCGTTCGTCGGACACCCGCTGCGGAAGGACTACCCAAAGGCCAGGCGGCAGCCCACCGTGGGGCCGGAAGAGTAACATGGCGGAAATCGTCGGAGCACAGAGGGGGCGCGGAAAGCTCGACCTTCAGGCCGAGCCGGTGATCCTGAACATCGGCCCCTCCCACCCCGCCACGCACGCTACGCTCCGGCTCGTCGCCGAGCTGGACGGGGAAACGATCCTCTCGCTCACCCCCGAGTTCGGCTACCTGCACCGGTGCTTCGAGAAGGAATCGGAGGACCATACCTGGACCCAGGTGGTCACGTACACCGACCGGCTGAACTACGTCTCCCCGCTGATGAACAACGTGGGATACGCGATGGCCGTGGAGAAGCTGTGCGGGATCGAGGTCACCGAGCGGTGCAAGTACATCCGCGTGCTCGTCTGCGAGCTCTCCCGGATCATCGACCACATGGTGTGCATCGGCACGAACATGGTCGACCTGGGGGCCCTCACGAACTTCTGGTACTTCTGGAAGCCGCGCGAAGAGGTCTACATGCACCTGATCGAGCCGCTGACGGGCACGCGCCTTACGACAGGGTACACCCGGATCGGCGGCATGCAGTGGGACCTGCCCGAAGGCTGGGCCGCGAAATGCCGGGACATCTGCCGGAACGTGATCCTGCCGGCGATCGCCGACGTGAACGCGCTGCTGACGAAGAACAGGATCTTCATCGAGCGGACGATGGGGGTGGGCCCCATTACCGCGAAGGACGCGATCGCGATGGGCTTCACGGGCCCGTGCCTCCGGGCGGCGGGAGTCCCCCTGGACCTGCGCAAGGACGAGACCTACCTCGTCTACGACCGGTTCGACTTCGACGTCCCCATCGGCCTGAAGGGCGACACGTGCGACCGGTACATGGTCCGGATGGAGGAGATGCGCCAGTCGGTGCGCATCATCGAGCAGGCGCTGGATCAGCTCCCAGGGGGCTCGGTGAACATCGACGACACCCGCTACCTCCTCCCGGACAAGGAGCTGGTCTACACGAACATCGAGTCGCTGATGCAGCACTTCAAGAACATCATGGAAGGGATCCGGGTCCCCGCCGGCGAAGTCTACTCGGCCACCGAGGCGGCCAATGGGGAGCTGGGATACTACATCGTCAGCAAGGGCGGCGGGGGTCCGTACAAGATCAAGGTCCGTCCCCCGTGCTTCAACATGTTCCAGGGGATGCCACTCCTTTGCGAGGGGCAGATGATCGCGGACCTCATCGCGGTATTGGGAAGTGTCAACATCATCGCGGGGGAGCTCGACCGGTGAGCGCGGCGTTTTCCGATACGGCCCGGCGGGAGCTCGAGGCGGTACTTTCGCGCTACCCGGACAAGGAGGCGGCGATTCTTCCGGCCCTGTATCTGGCCCAGCGCGAGTTCGGCTACCTCTCCGACGAGGCGATCGTGGTTGTCGCCGACCTGTTGGGGTTCACCCCGGCGCGCATCGAGGGGGTGGCGACCTTCTACACCATGTACAACCGGAAGCCGGTGGGGAAGTACCACGTGCAGATCTGCCGCAACCTCTCCTGCTCGCTTCTGGGCGCCGAGCACCTGATCGAGCACGTGTCGAAGAAGCTCGGGATCCGGCCGGGGAAGACGACGCCGGACGGGAAATTCACGCTGTCCGAGGTGGAGTGCCTGGGCAGCTGCGGGACCGCGCCGGTCCTGCAGCTCAACGACGACTACCACGAGGACCTGACCGAGGAGAAGATCGACGCCCTCCTCGACCGGCTTCCGTAACGGGGAAAAGCGAAGACGACGATGGAAACGGTCCTCACCACCCATTTCGCCGACGAGCAATACCGCCGCGTCGACAGGTACCTGGAGCTCGGCGGGTACGAGGCGCTGCGGAAGGCGCTCTCCACCCCTAAGGAGCAGATTGTCGAGGAGGTCAAGAAGGCGAACCTGCGCGGCCGGGGCGGCGCCGGCTTCCCGGCTGGGGTGAAGTGGGGATTCCTCCCGAAGGACCTCTCCCGCCCGCGGGTCCTGGTGGTCAACGCGGACGAGGGGGAGCCGGGGACGTTCAAGGACCGGCAGATCATGGCCAAGGCGCCGCACCTCCTCCTGGAGGGGATCGCGATCGCCTCCTATGCCATGACGATCCACGTCAGCTACATCTACATCCGGGGGGAGTTCGTCCGCGAGGCGAAGATCCTGGAGGACGCAATCGCCGAGGCGTACGCAAAGGGATTCCTGGGGAAGAATCTCCTGGGCTCCGGGTTCGACCTGGACGTTACCGTCCACCGCGGCGCGGGTGCCTACATCTGCGGCGAGGAGACCTCCCTTCTCAACTCGCTTGAGGGGAAGCGGGGATGGCCCCGGATCAAGCCGCCCTTCCCGGCCTCCGTCGGGGCGTTCGGCCTCCCCACGATCGTGAACAACGTGGAAACGATCGCGGACGTGCCGTGGATCGTCGCCAACGGGGGGGAGAAGTTCGCCTCCCTCGGGGTGGAGAAGAACGGCGGCACGCGCCTGATCGGCGTCAGCGGCCCCGTGAACCGGCCCGGCGTCTACGAACTGTCGGCGGGGGTGCTCCTGCGGGAGGTCATTTATACGCACGCCGGAGGGTTGAAGGACGGAAAAGCGCTCAAGGCCGTGATCCCGGGCGGATCGTCCACGCCGGTCCTGCGCCCGGACGAGATCGACGTGACGTTCGACATCGAGTCGATGGGGAAGATCGGAACGATGCCGGGGTCCGGCGGCGTCATCGTCATCGCGGAAGGCACCTGCATGGTCCGGGCCCTCTCGGTGCTGATGAAATTCTACGCGCACGAATCGTGCGGCCAGTGCACCCCGTGCCGGGAAGGGACCGGGTGGCTGGCGAAGGTCGTGGGCCGCATCGAGAACGGGCAGGGGCGGGAGGGGGACCTCGAGCTCGTCCTCGACGTGTGCGACAACATGATGGGGAGGACCATCTGTCCGCTGGCCGACGCGGCGGTGATGCCCGCCCAGTCGTTCATCTGGAAGTTCCGGGAAGAGTTCGACCGGCACATCCGGGACCAAAAATGCCCGTTCGGGAACAGATTCTAGGGACCCATGCCGACCTTCCTCATCAACGGAGTCTCCACGACGGTCCCCGAGGGGACGACGATCCTCGAAGCCGCGGGGCAGATCGGGATCGAGATCCCCCACTATTGCTACCACCCCAAGCTCTCGATCGCGGGGAACTGCCGGATGTGCCTGGTGGAGGTGGAGAAGTTCCCGAAGCTCCAGATCTCCTGCAATACCGTGGTGACCGAGGGGATGGTGGTCCGGACCGACACGGAGAAGGTGAGGAAAGCCGTCACCGGGGTCCTCGAGCTGATGCTCCTCCATCACCCGATCGACTGCCCGATCTGCGACCAGGCGGGCGAGTGCGGCCTGCAGAACTACTACATGAAGTTCGGGCTGCACAAGAGCCGGTACGCCCTCGAGGACAAGGTCCACAAGAAGAAGGTGCAGGACATCGGGGGGCAGATCGTCCTGGACGCCGAGCGGTGCATCCTCTGCTCCCGCTGCGTCCGGTTTCTCCGGGAAGTCACCGGGACCTGCGAGATGGAGTTCTTCAGCCGGGGGGACCACTCCGAGATCTCGATCTTTCCCGGCAGGCCGCTCCGCAACGATTACACCGGCAACCTGGCCGACATCTGCCCGGTGGGGGCGCTGACGAACAAGGACTTCCGGTTCAAGTGCCGGGTCTGGTTCCTGAAAAGCGCGGACTCGATCTGCCCCGGCTGCTCCAACGGGTGCAACATCCACGCGGACTTCAAGGGGGACATCCTCTACCGGTTCCGGCCCCGCCGGAATGACGCCGTCAACCAGACGTGGCTGTGCGACTTCGGGCGGCTCGAGTACAAGAAGGCCAACGAGGACAGGCTCCTGACGCCCGTGATCCGCGAGGGGGGGCAGTCGGTCGCCGCCGACTGGGATGCCGCCCTCTTCGCGACTTCTCTCAAATTCCGGGAGGCGGTCGAGGCGGGCGGTCCCGAATCGGTGGCCGTCATCGCTTCGCCGCAGTCCTCCAACGAGGAGCTGTTCCTGGTCCGGAAGCTGGCGAAGGAAGTCCTGCGGACGCCGAACTACGGATTCAGCTCCCGCACGCCCGGGCGTCCCGCATCGGACGATTTCCTCATCAAGGCGGATAAAAACCCGAACTCGAAGGGGGCGATGCTGTTCGGCTTCACCGAGGAGGGGTTCGACCGCACGGTCCGGGCGATCTCCGAGAGGAAGATCCGCGCGCTCCTGGTGTTCGGAAACGTCCTCGCCGATTTCGCGGAGGGCGAGATCGGCCCGCTCCTGTCCAACGTCCCTTTCATCGCCCACGTGGGGACGAACAACGGGGCGCTCTCCCGGGCGGCGCACGCCGTCCTGCCGTCGGCCTCCTTCGCCGAGCGGGGCGGGACCTTCACCAACTTCGCGGGGCGGGTGCAGCGGTTCCGGCCGGGGTTCCCGCCGCGCGGCAAGGCGAGAAACGACATCGGGATCGTCGCGGGGATGGCGAACCTGCTGGGCGCGGGCTGGACCTTGGCCGGGGAGGCCTCCGTGTTCCAGGCGCTGTCCGCCTCGGAGGCGCCGTTTTCCGGGATGAGCTACGAATCCCTGGGGGACCCGGGTCAGGTGGCCGGAGGGCCGAAATGACCCCCCTCTTCGACATCACGGTGTCCGTGGCGCGGATCGCGGTGTTCTTTGCCTTCGTTTTCGGGCTCGTCGTCATCATGACGTGGGTGGAACGGAAAGGGGCGGCCTACATCCAGGACCGGCGGGGCCCCAACCGGGCGCGCATCCTGGGGCTCACCCTGGGCGGAATCTTTCACCCCCTGGCCGACGCGCTCAAGTTCCTCTTCAAGGAGGACTTCATCCCGGACAACGCCCACCGGCTCTTCTACCAGATGGCGCCGATGTTCGCGCTCGCACCGGCGGTCATGACGATGGCCGTCGTCCCGTTCGGGCCCCCGGTCACGTTCGGCGGAAAGCAGATCGCGCTCCAGATCGCGGACCTGAACGTCGGCATCCTTTACCTGTTTGCCATCTCCGGGATGACGGTCTACGGCGTGGTGCTCGCGGGCTGGTCCTCCAACAGCAAGTACCCGCTCCTGGGCGGCCTGCGTTCCTCCGCGCAGATGATCTCGTACGAGGTATCGATGGGGCTCTCCATCGTCGGGATCCTCATGGTATTCGGCTCCGTCCAGCTCTCCGAGATCGCGCGGGGACAGGGCGAGTTGCTCTTCGGGGTCCTGCCGAAGTGGGGGGTCTTCGTCCAGCCGCTGGGATTCATCCTGTTCCTCACCGCGCTCTACGCGGAGGCGAACCGGACCCCATTCGACCTTCCCGAGGGGGAGTCGGAGCTGGTGGCCGGATACCACACCGAGTACGCCTCCTTCAAGTTCTCCATGTTCATGATGGCCGAGTACATCCACCTGGTGGTGGGCTCGGCGGTCCTGGCGACCCTTTTCTTCGGCGGCTGGCAGTTCCCGTACCTCGGGAATACGGGGTTTGCATTCCCCGGCGGCGTTTCCGTCGCGGTTCCCGCCTGGGCGGTGCTCCTCCTTCGGATCGGGTCGTTCGTTGCGAAAACGTTCTTTTTCTGCTGGCTCTTCGTGTGGGTCCGGTGGACGATCCCCCGGTTCCGGTACGACCAGGTCATGCGGCTGGGATGGAAGGTGATGCTTCCCCTGGCGCTTCTCAATATCTTCGTGACGGGGCTGGTCCTGCTCCTGATCGATCGAGGCGGGATGTAGATCGATGACGATCGGGGTGAAAAAGGTGGCCCGGCCGCCGGAGATGTCCTTCGGGGAGAGCCTCTACCTGCTCGAGATCCTGAAGGGCCTTGCGGTGACGATGGGGCACTTCCTGCACAACGTCGCCCACAACAAGGACATCCCCACGATCGAATACCCCGAGGTGCGGCGGGTGATGCCGCCGCGGTTCCGCGGGTGCCACCGGCTGATGAAGCGGCAAAACGGCGCGCCGCGCTGCGTGGCGTGCTACATGTGCGCCACTGCCTGCCCCGCCGTGTGCATCACCATCGTGGCGGGGGAGTCCCCCGACCCGAAGGTCGAGAAGTACCCGGTGCGGTTCGACATCGACATGCTGCGGTGCATCTTCTGCGGGCAGTGCGTCGAGGCGTGCCCGGTGGACGCGATCCGGATGGACACCGGCTGGTTCACCCCGCCGGAGGACACCCGGGAGAAGCTCATCTACACGATCGACCGGTTATTGGAGAAGTAGGGGGCAATGGAACGGATCCTGTTCGTCATTTTCGGCGCGATCGCGGTGGGCGGCGCGATCATGGTGGTGACGAGGAAGCACCCGATGTCCTCGGCGCTCTACCTGATCCTGACGCTGTTCGCCGTGGCGGCGCTCTTCGCCCTGCGGCAGGCCCACTTCCTGGCGGCGATCCAGGTCATCGTCTACGCCGGGGCCGTCGTGGTCCTGTTCATCTTCGTCATCATGCTGGTCAACGTGCCGGAGAACAAGCTCCCGGTGGAGCGGACGACGGTGATGCGGCTCCTGGGGGTCGTCGCTGCGGGGCTGTTCATCCTCGAAGGGGCGGTCCTGGCCCGGCGGTTCATCCTGCCGGCCGGATCCGGGGCCGACGCGGGGTCCGTCCAGGCCGTTGGGAAAGCGCTGTTCACCGATTACCTGCTTGCCTTCGAGATCACCTCGGTGCTCCTGCTGGCGGCGGTGATCGGGGCCATCACGCTGGCGAAAAAGAAGATCTGACGGAGAAGGAAGGATGATGGAACCGTCCGCATACCTGCTGCTCTCCGGGATCCTGTTCGGCATCGGGGTGGTCGGGGTGGTGGCGCGTAAAAACGTTCTCATCATCCTGATGAGCGTGGAGATCATGCTCAACGGGGTCAACGTCGCCTTCATCGCCGTCGGGTCGCACCTGGGGGACCCCACCGGATCGGTGTTCGCCTTCATGGTGATGACCGTGGCCGCGGCGGAGGCCGCGGTGGGGCTGGCGATCCTCATCGCCATCTACCGGCTGAAGGAGACGATCGACGTCACGGAACTGAGCGTGCTGAAATGGTGAGCGGAATCCTCGATGTCCTGTGGCTCGTCCCGGCGCTTCCGCTTCTGGGAGTGATCCTGAACGGCGCGATCGCGCTGTTCTCCGAGCGCCCGGTCCTGCTTGCGGAGGCCGCGCATGGGGAGGAGGATCACGGTTCCCTCGGACCTCCGGCCCTCGGGACTTCGCCCCCTGGAACTTCGCACTCCGGGGGCTCGCACGGCGATTCGCACGGAGCCTCGCCCGCTCCGGCGCCCTATCGGAAGCTGGTCGCCTTCATCGGGCCGGCGGTGGTGGGGGTGGCCTTCGTCGTTTCGCTCCTGTCGGTGATCGCGCTCGCCGCGAGGTCCCCGCACGACCGTCTCTTCGTCCAGGTCCTCTTCCCCTGGATCCAGGCGGGGGGGTTCTCCGCCCCCGCGGCCCTGCAGCTGGACCCGCTTTCCTCCGTGATGATCCTCGTCGTCACCGGCGTCGGGTTCCTCATCCATGTCTACTCCGTCGGGTACATGTCCCACGAGAAGGCGTTCGCCCGGTACTTCGTCTACCTGAACCTGTTCACCTTCGCGATGCTCGTCCTGGTCCTGGGGAGCAACTACCTCGTGATGTTCGTCGGCTGGGAGGGGGTGGGGCTGTGTTCCTACCTCCTGATCGGCTACTGGTACGAGAAGAAGAGCGCCTCCGATGCGGGGAAGAAGGCGTTCATCGTCAACCGGGTCGGCGACTTCGGATTCATTCTCGGATTGTTCCTCCTCTTCTGGACATTCGGGACGGTCAACTATACGGAAGTCTTCGCGAAGATCCCCATGCTGTCGGCCAGCGGCGTCCTGACGACGGAGACCGCAACGGCGATCACCCTCCTTTTCTTCATCGGCGCCATCGGGAAATCGGCGCAGATTCCCCTCTACGTCTGGCTCCCCGATGCGATGGAGGGCCCCACGCCCGTCTCCGCCCTCATCCACGCGGCGACGATGGTCACCGCGGGCGTCTACATGGTCGCCCGATCGAATGCGCTCTACCTCTTGTCCCCCGTGTCGATGGGGGTGGTCGCGGTGATAGGGGCGGCGACGGCGATCTTCTCCGCGACGATCGGCATCACGCAGAACGACATCAAGCGCGTGCTCGCCTACTCGACCGTCTCCCAGCTGGGGTACATGTTCCTGGCGTGCGGGGTCGGGGCATTCACCGCGGGGATCTTCCACCTCATGACGCACGCCTTCTTCAAGGCGCTGCTCTTCCTGGGCTCCGGCTCGGTGATCCACGCCCTCTCCGGGGAGCAGGACATGCGGAAGATGGGGAGCTTGAAGAAACACCTCCCGATCACCTTCACGACCATGTTCATCGCGACGCTGGCGATCGCCGGGATCCCGGGACTGTCGGGCTTCTTCTCCAAGGACGAGATCCTCTGGAAGGCGTTCTCCTCCCCGCACGGGAACATCGTCTTGTGGGCGATCGGGGCCCTGGCGGCGGGGATCACCGCCTTCTACATGTTCCGCCTGGTGTTTCTGACCTTTTTCGGGGCCTCCCGGATGGAGCCGCAGGTGGAGAAGCACGTCCACGAATCGCCCGGGTCGATGACCGTGCCGCTCATGCTCCTGGCCGTTTTTTCGGTGATCGGCGGCTGGGTCGGCATCCCCGAGGTCCTGGGCGGGCACAATTATTTTGAAGAGTGGCTCGCGCCGGTCTTCGCGCACGGGGCGGCGGCGGGCCACGGAGCCGCGCACCACCCGGTCGCCCTGGAGCTGGGGCTGATGGCGGGATCGGTGGCGGTGGCGCTGTTCGGGATCGGGCTTGCGTACTACCTCTACCGCGTCCGGACGGAAAAGCCCGAGAAGATCGCGGGGACGGTCCCGAGGCTCTACGACGTGGTCTACAACAAGTATTACGTGGACGAGATCTACGACGTCGTCATCGTCCGCAGGATCGTCGACGGATCGGTCTGGCTGTGGAGGGCGTTCGACGCGGCGTTCATCGACGGGATCGTCAACGGCGTCGCGTCGCTGGTGCGGGGTACCGGCGACCGCCTCCGGCGCGTGCAGACCGGCGTGGTGGGCAACTACGCCTTCTCGCTGCTGCTCGGCGCGGTCCTCATCGTCGGCTACATCCTCGCGCGGTAGAACGGGAAGGGAGCCTTTGCGGAGCGTGCGGGCATGACGGGAATCCTGGAAACATTGTCGGCGAACCTGCTGACCGCGCTGATCTTCTTCCCTCTGGCAGGGGCCCTGCTGCTCGTCTTCCTGCCGAGGGACGACAACCGGCTGCTCCGGAACGTCACCTTCGGCGTCACCCTGGCGGAGTTCCTCCTTTCGCTGCCGCTGGTCCTGGACTTCAACGGCGCCACCGCGGCGATGCAGTTCGTCGTCCGCGCCCCCTGGATCCCCGCCTACGGGATCGAGTACCACGTCGGCGTCGACGGCATCTCCCTGTGGCTCGTGATGCTGACGACCTTCCTGATGCCGATCGCGATCCTCTCCACCTACTCGGCGGTCGAGAAGCACGTGAAGGAGTTCATGATCTTCATGCTGGTCCTCGAGGTCGGGATGGTGGGGGTGTTCCTTGCGGTCGACCTCTTCCTGTTCTACGTCTTCTGGGAGCTGGTGCTCATCCCGATGTACTTCCTCATCGGCGTGTGGGGGAGCGAGCGGCGCATCTATTCCGCGATCAAGTTCTTCCTCTTCACGTTCGCCGGGTCGGTGCTGATGCTCGTCGCGATCATCGCGCTCTATTTCCATCACTACGAGGTCACCGGTATTTATTCCACCGACCTGCTCCGGATGTACGCGATCGACATCCCCGTGAAGCTGCAGTTCTGGATGTTCGCCGCCTTCGCGCTGGCGTTCGCGTTCAAGGTCCCGATGTTCCCGTTCCACACGTGGCTTCCCGACGCGCACGTGGACGCCCCGACGTCGGGGTCGGTCATCCTGGCGGCCATCCTCCTGAAGATGGGGACCTACGGCTTCCTGCGGTTCGCGATGCCGCTGTTCCCCGTGGCAGCGGTCGACCTGATGCCGGTGATCTCCGGGCTGGCGGTCATCGGGATCATCTACGGCGCGCTCGTCGCGATGGTGCAGAAGGACATGAAGAAGCTGGTCGCCTACTCCTCCGTGTCCCACCTGGGCTTCGTGATGCTCGGGCTTTTCGCCTTCAACCTCCAGGGGATCGAGGGCGGCATCCTCCAGATGATCAACCACGGCGTTTCCACCGGCGCGCTCTTCCTCATCGTCGGGATCGTCTACGAACGGCGGCATACGCGCCTCATCGAGGAGTTCGGGGGGCTCTCCAAGGTCGCCCCGCTGTTCGCCGCCGTCTTCATGATCGTGACGCTCTCCTCGATCGGGCTTCCCGGCACCAACGGCTTCGTCGGCGAGTTCCTGATCCTGCTGGGCGCCTTCAAGACCACGCGGCTGCTGACGGTGTTCGCCGCATCCGGCGTGATCCTGGCGGCGGTCTATATGCTCTGGATGTACCAGCGGGTGATGTTCGGGAAGATCACCAACGAGGAGAACCGGCACATGACGGACCTGAACGCGCGGGAGGTGGCCTACCTGCTGCCGATCCTCGTGATGATCTTCTGGATCGGGGTCTACCCTCAGACGTTCCTCCGGAAGATGGACGCCTCGGTCTCCGCGGTCGTCACGCAGATCGAGACGAAGCGCCAGGCGGCGCTGTCGGGCCGTCCGGCGGGGGAGCCCCTGCTGGCCCGCTACTTCGACGTGGGGAAATGAGATGCCGCCGATCGCGATAGACGCCCAGGCGCTGCTCACGGGACTGTACAGCATTCTTCCCGAAACCCTCGTCGTGGCGACGGCGCTCGTCGTCCTGTTCCTCGACCTGGCCCTCCCCGAGGAGAACAAGCGGGTGCTGTGCTGGGTGAGCCTCGCAGGGATCGTCCTTTCGCTGTTCGCCGTCTTCGCGATGGGGCCGGGAAAGATCAGCGGGTTTTCGGGGGCCGTCGTCCATGACGGGCTGGGCGCGTTCTTCGAGATCGTCATCCTGTCCGCCTGCGCGCTGACGCTGCTCATGGCGACCGGCTACTCGGAGTGGGAGGGGACCCACAAGGGGGAGTTCTATTCCCTGCTCCTCCTGTCCACCTCCGGGATGATGTTCATGGCCAAGGGGACCGATCTCATGACGATCTTCCTGGGCCTGGAGACGCTGTCGATCCCGATCTACGTCCTGGTCGGCTTCCACCGCCACCGGATGTCCTCCATCGAGGGGGCGCTCAAGTACTTTCTCCTCGGCGCGTTCGCCTCGGGATTTCTCCTGTACGGGATCGCGCTGATGTACGCCGCGACGGGGACCACCAAGATTCCGGCGCTGGCCTCCATGCTCTACGACGCGCGGCTTGCCGCAAGCCCACTGCTCCTTGCCGGCGTCGGCTTCCTCCTGGTGGGGTTCGCCTTCAAGGTGTCTCTGGTGCCGTTCCACATGTGGACCCCCGACGCATACGAAGGGGCGCCCACGGTGATCACGGCGTTCATGTCCGCGGCGGTCAAGGCGGCGGCGTTCGCCGCGCTGATCCGGGTCCTGCTGCTGACCTTCGGGGGGCTGCAGCCGGTGATGTGGAAGGTCCTCTGGGCTCTCTCCGTGCTGACGATGACCGTGGGGAACCTCTCGGCGCTCCTGCAGGACAACGTGAAGCGGATGCTCGCATACTCCTCGATCGCGCACGCGGGGTACATCCTCGTCGGGCTGGTATCGGGCGACGTGCTGGGCAGCCAGGCGTCCCTCTTCTACCTGCTCGTGTACGCGTTCATGAACATCGGGGCCTTCGGGGTGGTGATGCTCATCGCGCGGAAGGAGGACGAGGGGTACGACATCCAACATCTTGCCGGGATCGGGTTCAAATATCCCGCGCTGGCCGGGCTGCTCACCCTCTTCCTGGTGTCGCTGGGGGGGATCCCTCCGACGGCCGGGTTCGTCGGGAAGTTCTACCTCTTCAGCGCTGCGATCAAGAACGGGTACATCTGGCTGGCCGTCATCGGCGTGCTGAACAGCGCTGCCTCCATCTACTACTACCTGCGGCTGGTGGTCTACATGTACATGATCCCCGCCGAAGGGGAGGTGCCGGTGCCCCGTCCTCCGCGGATCGCCTTCTCGCTGGCCCTCTTCGCTTCCGCCGCCGTGGTGCTGGTCCTGGGCATCGTCCCCCGTTCCGCCCTCGAATTCGCCGAGCGCTCCGTCCTCTCCCTCCTGATGTAACTTAAGACCGGGGACATTCTTCAACTTCAGGTTCGGGTCCGGCTCGGCACCCCGGCCGAGATTCTCGATGTTCTGTCTATTCCCCGGTTTTCTTCAGGATCGCCCGCCAGATTTCCGTCAGCCCCTTGCGGCCTGCCCAAACTTCGATATACGGGAAATCCAACCCGTCGCCGGATACACGCAGGATCCCGGTGATGTCGCGAAGGTGTTTTTCCGATCCGCCTTCCCGGTAAAATTCCATCTTCTTGAGGATGATGTCCTCGGGAGCGGCGACCGAAGCAGACCGGTCCGGGAACACGGGGATGATTCTTCTTCGTCCGAAACGGCTTCGGTCGAATTCGTCGGCTTTCTTGACGATGATGTCGATCTTCCATCCGGAAGCGGGATGGATGATGTTGAATTGCTTCTCGCTTCTTACCGCCTCCGCGGCGGCATCGGAGGAGAGATAAAATTCGGGAGCGGGGAAGAAGGAAAGGAAATGCGGCAATTGCGCAGCCGTCAACGCAACGACGACGTCGATGTCCAGCGTCAGGCGGGGTTCACCGTATGCGGCGGACGCGACGGAACCGACGAGAAGGTATTCAACCTCGGATGCGGCAAACGCATCCAGGACCCGGCGCAGGAGATCACGCTGATCCACGGAGCCAGATCCCGGCGACTTCCTGCCGGATCTCCTCGTCGCTCCAATCCGGGTGACGGCTTTTAACGCCGGCTTCCATCAATGTCCGCGCGAGCGCCCCCGCCTGGAAGACCAGTTCCATTCTCTGGGCGGGGGTTTTGGTCCTCAGGACAGCCGCGATGTCGGTGTCGACGACCTCGATCCGTTTCGGATCGATCAATTTGGCTTTCCTCCAGGGCGTTTCCGGTCATCGTATCAGACTCGCGTAAAATGTAAATCGGAGGGCCCCGGAGCCTCCTTCACTGCGATCGAGTCCCCCATCGCAGCGGCAGGAACCGGGGGACTTTTTCCTGGTAGTCGCGGTAGGCGTCCCCGAATTTGTTGACGAGCCGGCGCTCCTCCAGGAACGTCCCCACGTAAAAGTAGAGGACGATCATCGCCGTGGAGATCGCACTGTTCCGGGTTTGTACGGGATGGAACAGGAGAATCACGGAACAGCCCAGGTAGAGCGGGTGCCGGACGACGCCGTACGCCTTGCCGGTGAAGAGGCGGTCATTTCTGCCCGGCTGCGTCGATTCTCCCTTCCGCCAACGCTCCCACTGCCGAAACCCGAGGAACTCCTTGAGATCCCACGGGGTCCACAACAGGAAGGCGCAGCCTGCGAGCTGGATGCCGTGGAACAGGAGGCGTGCAAGACCCTCCAGGCGGTAGAAGGGACGGTCGGGGATGGTCCTCAAGTAGAGGAGGAGCAGGACGAAGACAACGGCGGAGTACACCGTGAAGACGAGCCTGTGGTACGCGTCGAACGAACGATCCCCGACCCGGTCTCGCACCCGGCGTTCGTACCCTTCCGACAACGTCAGGCTGTGGAAGACGGCGAAGGCGGCCCAGGCGCCGACGACCCGCAGAGCGTCCATTCGTGCCTCCAAATCTGTATCCAGTATATCCCCACCGCCGGATATACTGGACCGGATGAAGTGTCCTTTCTGCAAGACATCCACGTTCCGCAGGGTGGTCGCGGGAAATCAGGAGATCGACTGCTGCGCCGCCTGTGGAGCCCTTTGGTTCGACTACGGCGAGATCCGCGAGTTGACGGAAGGGAGGCTGTCCGTTGACGCCGAAGGCGGTTCCCCACCGGCCCCGACAGGAAGGGCGGCGACAGCAGAGAAACCGGGCGCGATCCTTTCCCGGATGCGGGGGGAGGCGGCCTCCCTTGCCTGCCCCCGTTGTGGCGCCGCGCTTACGGCGATCGATTTCCAGCTGACGGGGATCCCGGTGTTCCAATGCGCCTCCTGCGAGGGGATTCTCGCTCCACGAACCTCCGCGGCGGGCATCGCCGCGAGGTTCCGGTTCCTTCGGGAGCACGGGGAAAAGTACGCCGCCCTGGGAGAGACGCTGGCACGGAAAGAGAAGCGCCGGATGGAATCGGAATATGGAGCCGGCGGTTCCGGCACCGCGGGCAACCTGGCGGTCCCGCTTCCCATGGTGGTGCCCCTTGCCGACGATGCGCCGGCCATCCGCTCGTTCCCCTTGGTCACCTATGCCCTGATCGCGGTGACGGTCATCCTGTACCTCATCGGCCAGGTACGCGGGGTTCGACTGCCTCTCCCCGGAGGCCTGCAAGACCTGCCGTCCGGAACCGGGTTCGCCGGCGTCCCGAAGCTTCCGCTGCTGTTCGCCCCCTTTTTCCATGCGGGGATCCTTCCGCTGGCGATCGGTTCCCTTTTCCTGTTCGTCCTCGGCGACAACGTGGAGGACCGGATGGGGAGCGCCGCCTACTTTTTCTTTTTTCTGGTCTGCGGCGTCATTGCAGGGATTGCCCACGTCCTGTGGGGAAAGGCCGGGGGGACGCCGGCGCTCAGCTCGCCGGGGGCGGTGGCGGGGATCCTCGGCGCATATCTGGTCTTCTTCCCGAACGTGTCGATCCGGTTGTACGGAATGGGGCGGATCGTCACCCTTCCGGCCTATCTCTTCGCATGCGCCTGGCTCATCGACGTCTTCTTCCTTGGGCCGGCGGGTCCCCTGGCAAGCCTCGTCGACCCTGCCCGCCTTTCTCTTCCCGGAAATCTCGCCGGGTTCGGGGCCGGAGTCTTCGGCGCTATCCTCCGGCGATTCTGCGAGCAGCCTCTCCGATAGCGGCAGGGAGGGAAGGAATGCGTTACCTCCCCTTCCGCAGGACGCGTTTGTCTCCCACGCGCAGCGTCACCTTGACCAGGTCGAAATGTTCGAGGAGTGGGATGAGGTACTTCCGCGTGAGCCCCGTCATTTCCTTGAACTCCGGCACGGTGATTTCTCCCCGCTTGGCAAGGAAAGAGACCAGCTTCTCCCTCAAACCGTCGACTTCCTTCGGATCGAAGTAAAGGTCCTTCACCCGAAGCACCGCGCCCGCCCGGACGAGTCCTTCCAGCGTTTTATCGAACTCTTTGGCATCCACGGCGTGAATTCCCTCCGCCAGCTCCGCCTTGGACAATGCGGCAAGCCCCGCCCGCCGGACCTTTTCCGAGAGGGCGCGGGCGAGAGGGGAGGAGAGCTCCACCGACCGGGGGCGCCGGGCGGGGAGGAAGTAGAGATCACCGGCTTTTCCGACCGCCGGGCTTCCGGCCAGCGCCATGACGACGATCCCGGGCTCGGATACGCCAGACAGGAGAGCGGAGATCTCTTCCCGGGGAAACCCCTCTCGCTCGGGGGAGCGGTCGTGCAGCAGGGAGAGGGCCTCGATCGTTTTTTGCCCGATGCTCTCCATAGCCGACCGGTGCCAGCAGATGGATCCCCCTTCCATCCCGCGGATCTCACCGGTACGGAGGCACTGCGCAATCACGCGGCGGGCGGCCTCGAGGTCGATTCCCGCGATCGCGGCGGCTTCCTTTTCTCCCAGGCCGGCCCACCCGGCGTCGGCAAGGGCCGCCAGGATCCGCGTCCGGAGGTCCGGGGAGGAAAGGAGCGTCAACGCCTCGGGAACCGCCTTGGCGGCCCCTTTGCGCTGCGGAGGAGAAGGGTGCAGCACACGCCCGCCGCCGATGGTGTACCCGAAGTTTTCCAGAGGGGAGAAGCCCCGCAGGATGAACCGGTCCCCGCCCATAAGGACCGTGTCTTCGGCGAGGAGAATCCGGCCGTAGCCCGATCCGCCGGGGGGAATCTCCGCGGCTCCGTAGAGAAGGACGCGCGCCCGGCAGGAAGAGGTGAAGGCGTGGAAGGTGACCTGGGCCCGGCTCTTCAGGGGTCGGGGAGCCAGCGGCAGATATTCGAGGAAGACTTCCGCCGCCCGGGTGGGAGAAAGCGTACCGGGCTTGCACAGGACCGCCCCCCGGGGGGCGTTTTCCTTCTCCACTCCCTGGAGGTTCACGGCGGTGCGCGTCCCCGCCGTGGAGGATTCCGCCGGCCCTCCGTGGACCTGCAGCCCCCGGACGCGGGCAATCGGCCCTCCGGGGAGGATCTGTACTTCTTCTCCTACGCCGACCGTTCCGCCGACCAGGGTGCCGGTAACCACAGTGCCGAATCCCTTCATCGTGAAGGAGCGATCGACGGGGAGCCGGAAGAAGTGGGAAGAGTCCTTGCCGGCGACGCCGGCGGCGATCCGGTCGAGGGCGGCGACCAGCGCGGGCAGTCCCTCCCCGGTCGCCGAGGAGACGCGCGCGATCGGCGCATCCTGGAGAAAGGTCCCAAGGACGTATTTCCGGATCTCCTCCTCCTGGAGGTCGAGGAACTCGGCGTCTACCTTGTCGCACTTGGTAAGCGCCACGAGCCCGTGCCGGATGGAGAGGAGCCGGCAGATATCCAGGTGCTCCCGGGTCTGCGGCATCACCCCCTCGTCCGCCGCGATCACGAGCATCACGATGTCGACGCCGGTCGCCCCGGCGACCATCGTCCGGACGAACTTTTCGTGGCCGGGGACGTCGATGATCCCCGCCAGGGTCCCCGAGGGGAGCGCAAGGTGCCCGAACCCCAGCTCGATCGTGATTCCCCTCTCCTTCTCTTCCTTGAGACGATCGGGGTCGATGCCCGTCAGCGAGCGGACCAGGGCGCTCTTGCCGTGGTCGATGTGCCCCGCCGTGCCGATGATGACCCGCTTGGACATGACGCTTATCTTACCGGTTTTCGCCGGATGCGGTAATATGGCGGCCATGGAGCACAAGGGGCCGAAGCCGCACCGGATCCCGATCGAGGATCACATCGACCTGCATACCTTTGCCCCGAAGGAGATTGCCTCGGTCGTGGAGGATTACCTGGAAGAGGCGGTCCGCGCGGGGTTCCGGCAGGTGCGGATCATCCACGGGCGAGGAACCGGCATGCAGCGGCAGATCGTCCGCTCCGTCCTTTCCCGTAACCCCCTGGTGGAATCTTATACCGAGGCGGCGCCGGAGGCGGGCGGGTGGGGTGCCACGGTGGCCGTGCTCCGGCCCCGCGGCAAGTCTATCTCCCGCAGGTGATCTCGATCCGGTTCACGCTCGAAACGACCGCCCGGTCTTTCCTCACCGTCTTGTCCGTGGCGAGGGACTTGCGGAGCAGGGAAAGCACGGCGGCGTGAAAGGGGCTCTCCGGCTTCTCCAGGAGCCGGTACGAGATCCAGAGGCCGTCTTTCTCCGACTCCACGAGCCCCGCTTCGTGGAGTGTCTTCAGATGATGGGAAACGTTGGGTTGGGATCCTTTCAGGACGTGCTGGATCTCGCAGACGCACAGCGGCCGGCTTTCCAGCATCTTGAGGATCCGGATGCGCGATTCGTCGGACAGCGCTTTGAACACCTTCGTGGTTTTCTTCAACGATCCCCCCCCGGAAATATTAGTATAGACTAATATTCCGTAGGTTTCGGGGTCAAGCCGGGGAGGAGCAAATGGTCTCGCAGGGAGGCGTCGCGAAGGGGCGCCGGATCAAGGTGCTGTTCCTGTGCACCGGGAACGCCTGCCGCAGCCAGATGGCGGAAGGGTGGGCCCGGGCGCTCAAGTCCGACCGGATCGAGGCCCATTCGGCCGGTGTCGCCCCCTGCTTCGTCCACCCGCTCGCGGTCCGGGTGATGAAGGAGTCCGGCGTCGACATCAGCGCCCAGTACTCCAAGCACGTCGATGAGATGGACGGGATCGTGTTCGACTACGTCGTGACGCTGTGCGACTACGCCGACAGCAAATGCCCCGTCTTCCCCGGCCATGGGAAGCGCGTCCACCGCCCCTTCGAGGACCCGATCCACGCACGCGGCACCGAGGCCGAGGTCCTGGCCAAGTTCCGCTCGGCCCGCAACCGCCTTCGCGCGTTCGTCGAGGGGATGCCGGAGAACCTCGAGGACCCGGCGGGAGATCGTTAGCGGATTCGCCCGGCGATGATAGGTTTTTCCCATTCCTTTTCCGGTAAGGAGCGACGATGGCGTTCCGCGACCTGCGGGAGTTCCTGTCCGCGCTCGACGCCCGCGGCGAGCTGAAACGGATCGCGGCCCCGGTGTCGGCCGAGCTGGAGGTGGCCGAGATAGCGGACCGCGCGGTCAAATCGGGGGGTCCCGCCCTCCTGTTCGAGAATGTGCAGGGCCATTCCGTCCCCCTTGTCATGAACCTCTTCGGGACGATGGGGCGGATGTGCCTGGCCCTGGGCGTCTCTTCCCTGGAAGAGATCGGGGAGCGCATGAAGGAGGTGATCGAGCCGGAGATCCCTTCCAACTTCCTCGAGAAACTCAAGATGCTGCCCAAGCTCGCCCGGCTGGCCGATTTCGTGCCGAAGACGGTGGCTTCCGCCCCTTGCCAGGAGGAGGTGGAAAAGGATCGGCCGTCCCTCTCCTTCCTGCCGGTCGTGAAGACCTGGCCGGGGGACGGCGGTCCGTTCCTCACGCTGCCGCTCGTCTTCACGAAGGACCCCGGGACCGGGCGCCGCAACGTGGGGATGTACCGGATGCATGTCTACGACGAGACGACCACGGGAATGCACTGGCACATCCACAAAGGGGGCGCGCAGCACTACCGCGGGTTCCGCAGAAAGAGGGAGCGGATGCCTGTGGCCGTTGCGCTGGGGGGCGACCCGGCCACCATCTACGCTGCGACCGCGCCGCTGCCGGAGGACATCGACGAGATGCTGTTCGCCGGTTTCCTGCGGAAGGAGCCGGTGGAGCTGGTCCGTTGCAAAACGTGCGACATCGAGGTTCCCGCCCGCGCCGAGGTGATCCTGGAAGGATACGTCGACCCCGAGGAGCTGCGCACCGAGGGGCCGTTCGGGGACCACACCGGCTACTATTCGCTCGCCGACCCGTACCCCGTCTTTCACCTGACCTGCGTCACGCGGCGCAAGGACCCGATCTACCCGGCGACGATCGTGGGCAAGCCCCCGATGGAGGACGTCTACCTCGGGAAGGCGACGGAGCGGATCTTCCTGCCGCTCCTGCGGAAGATCGTGCCGGAAGTGGTCGACATGAATCTGCCGATCGAAGGGATCTTCCACAACTTCGCCTTCTTTGCGATCGACAAGAGATACCCCGGGCATGCCCGGAAGGTGATGAGCGCAGTGTGGGGACTGGGACTCCTGATGTTCTCGAAGTTCGTCGTCGTCTTTGACGCCGACGTCAACATCCAGGACCTCTCCGAGGTGATCTGGCGGATCGGGAACAATGTCGACCCGAAGCGCGACGTCATGATCGTGGAGGGGCCGGTCGACGCCCTCGAACACGCTTCGCCCATCCCGCACTACGGCTCGAAGATGGGGATCGACGCCACGAGGAAGTGGGCCTCCGAGGGGTTCGGCCGCGAGTGGCCCGACGACATCCGGATGGCGGAGGAGATCGTTGCACTCGTTACCCGGCGGTGGAAGGAGTACGGCTTCTAAATGCTCGGGCGGATCGGCGTTTACCTCGATATGGTCAAGGTGGCGCACACCCTGTTCGCGCTGCCGTTCGCGCTCATCGGGGCGTTCCTGGCCGCCGGCGGGATACCGCCGGGAAAGACCCTCTTCTACATCGTACTGGCGATGATCGGGGGCCGCAGCGCCGCGATGGGATTCAACCGCGTGGTCGACGCCGAGATCGACGCGAAGAACCCCCGCACGAAGGATCGGGCGATCCCGGCGGGGCAGGTGAGCAAGCCGATGGCGGGGGTGTTCATCTTCCTGTCGGTCCTCCTTCTCGAGCTGTCGGCCGCCAAGCTCAATCCCCTGTGCCTGAAGCTTTCCCCGGTCCTCCTGCTGCTGTTGTTTTCCTATTCCTATACGAAACGCTTCACCTGGGCGTCCCACGTGGTTTTGGGGATGTGCCTGGGGGCGGCGCCGCTGGCCGCCTGGATCGCGGTCACTGGGGCGTTCGACCCCCGCATTCTCGCCATCTCCTTCGCGGTCCTGTTCTGGGTGGCCGGGTTCGACGTCCTCTACGCCCTCCAGGACATCGAGTTCGACGGTTCGATGGGACTCCATTCCATCCCCCGCTTCCTGGGAGTGGGGAAATCGCTGTGGGTGTCGCGGGGATTTCACTTCGCAATGGCGGCCCTGCTCCTGCTGGGATATCATATTTTCAGGCTGGGGTGGTGGTACCTGGCCGGCTGGGGCCTCTGCATCGCGGTACTTGTGTACGAGCACGTGATCCTTTCGGAGGATGACCTGTCGAGGCTGAACGTCGCCTTCTTCAACCTCAACGGCGTCATCAGCATCGTGCTCTGCCTGTTCACCTATCTTGACCTGGCGCTGTAGACATCCCCGGTCGGGACAAGACAAAAAGGAACTCCCATGAAGATCCTTCTGGGCATTTCGGGAGCGAGCGGCGCCGTCTATGGCGTGCGCGCCGCGGCGGTTTTCCTGGCCGCCGGAGTCGAGCTGCATCTCCTGGTGACGAAAGTCGCGTGGGAGATCATGGCCGAGGAGCTCCCGGGGAGCCCTCCCCTTCCGACGCTACCGGCCAGAAAGCAGTGGATCGCCCGGCTCCTGTCGGCGTCTCCGGGGAAATACCGCCTTTGGCCGGAAGACGATTTCCGCATCCCGTTCGCATCCGGGTCGAACCCCCCCGATGCGGTCGTCATCGCCCCTTGCTCGATGGGCATTCTCGGCCGCATCGCCCACGGCGTCTCGACGTCGGTTCTCGAGCGGTGCGCCGACGTGGCGCTCAAGGAGAAAAAACCCTTGGTGTTGGTTCCCCGAGAGACCCCGCTTTCCTCCATCCACCTGGAAAATATGCTGGCCCTGTCCCGCGCCGGGGCGGAGATCCTCCCGGCCTGCCCGGGGTTCTACCACCGCCCCGCCTCCGTCGAGGATCTGGTCGATTTCGTGGTATCGCGCATTCTCTCCCGGGTGGGGGTCGGCTCCGCACTCTATCCCCGGTGGGGGGAAGCCGCGGGCAAGGAAGAGGAGCGCAAGATAAGGAGGGCGGAACCGATGAGCCGGCTTCGCCGGAACCGCTGACGCGGGAGGAGTTTCGATGAAGAAGATCCTGGTGGTGGACGATGAGGAGAACATCCGGGAGCTCTACCGGGACGAGCTGGCCGAAGAGGGGTACCGGGTGGAAATGGCCGAGAACGGGTTCCAGGCGCTGGCGAAGTTCGAGTCGTTCCGCCCCGACCTCGTGACGCTGGATGTGATGATGCCTGGCATGGACGGGATCGAGGTTTTGCGGCGGATCCGCGAGAAGAACCCGTCGGTCCCCGTCCTTCTGCTGACGGCGTTCGGCGAGTTCAAGCAGGACTTCAGCACGTGGGCCTCGGACGCCTACATCGTGAAGTCGGCGGACGTCACCGAGCTCAAGCAGACCGTGCGCAAGCTTCTGGGAAGGAAATGACGGTTCTCTCGGTCCTCTACGAGGCGCTGCGGGGGAAGAAGCAGACGACCGTCCCTCCGAGGGAAGTCTCGCTGGCCGGGGCGCTGACCTCGGGGCTCTACGAAGTCTCGAAGGCGATGAGCGCTCCTGCGGGGGACGTGCAGCGCAGTCTCGACCTCATCGTCTCCGCTTCGGCCTCCATCCTGCGCGTCGAGCGGTCCATCCTCCTGCTCAAGACGCCCGGCCAGGAGTACCTGGTCCCGCGTTCGATCGCCGGAATCCCGCGCGGAAGACAGTTCGAGAAGTACCGCCAGGAAGTCCATGACAACGTTTTTTCGCAGATTCTCGAGAGCGGGGAGGGGATGATCGTCTCCGAGGCGAGGCTGGGTCCGGAGCGGAAGCTCCTTCGGCTGATGCGCCGCCTCGACGTACGGGGATTCCTCGCCGCTCCGGTCAAGGGATCCTCCGGAGTCGTGGGAATCCTGGCGGCCGCCACTCCGCTGGACGGGAGACAGCTCTCGGAAGCCGACCTGAAGCTGTTGTCGGTGATGGCCAACTTCGCCGCGGTGGCGCTCGAGAACGCCCACCTGGTGTCCCGCCTCGACCGAAAGGCGAAAAAGATCGCGGCGATCCTGGAGATCAGCCGGGCGCTCAGCGAGGAGCACCATCCTTCTGTCCTCTTCCAGCTCATCGTCGACCGCGCGACGGAACTGATGGGCGCGTCCAGCGGCTCGGTGATCCTCATCGACAAGAAATCCGGGACCCTGCGCATCGAGGCGGAGCGGGGGCTCGGCGAGGGCGTCAAGGAGACGATGCTCCTTCCGGTCGGCCATGGGATCACCGGATGGGTGGCCAGGGAAGGGAGGCCCGTCCTGGTCCCCGACGTCCGCACGGATCCCCGGTACGTGGAGGCGAACCCGAAGGTGCGGTCCGAAATGGCGGTCCCGATCAAGTGGGGGAACGAGGTCGTGGGGGTGCTGAACCTGGATCACTACGAACCGGAGGCCTTTGCGGAGGAGGACCTGGAGCTGCTGGACGCCTTCGGGAACGCGGCCGCGGTGGCCCTGAAGAACGCCCATGTCCTGGGAGAAGAAGGGGAGAAAAGCTAGCCGATGACCACCGTCCTGGTCGCGCGGCCCTTGTGGCCCGTGCTGCGGCGCATCGTCCCGTTCCTTGCCGCGGAAGGGTACCGCGTGGAGGAAGCCCCCTCCTGGTCGCGGCTCGTGGACGCCCAGTTGTCCTGTCCGGGCCTGGCCGGCGTTTTTCTCGGCGAGCACGGTGCCGTCACCGACGAGGTTGCTCTCCTTCGCCGCTTCAGGGAGCGGGAAGGGTCGACGGGCGTCCCCGTCATCCTGGTCGGTGGAAGGAACGCTCTCTTGCGCGCGGCAAGGTTCCGGGAGGCGGGGGCGGACATCGTGATTTCCGCCGACATCTCCCCGGAGCTGTTGATGGAGAAGGCGGCGCCCCTCCTGCATTACGGTGCTCTCTACCAGTCCCTGCTCGATTCGAACCGAACGCTGCGCGAGCAGGCCATGCTGGACGACCTTACGGGATTGCCCAACCGCCGGCATTTCTCCGCAGACGTCGCCCGCCATATCGAGATGGCCCGCCGCATCGGGCGGCCCCTTTCCTGCATCATTGTAGATATCGATGATTTCAAGAAGATCAACGACGCCTATGGCCGCCCCGTGGGGGATAACGTGATTCGGCAGTTCGGAACGGTGCTGAACCGGGCGAAACGGACGTACGATTCGGTGGCCCGGCTCGGCGGCGACGAGTTCGCGTGGCTCCTGGTGGATGCGGATCCATCGCAGGCGATCCAGGCGGCGGGCAGGGCCCACGGGATCGTGCGGGAAAGCGTCTTCGAGGTGGAGCCCGGGCCCATCCGGCTGACCGCGACGTTCGGGGTCTCCTCGGTCTACCCGGGGGTGGACCTGTCGGTGGACTACCTTGTAGGCAACGCCGACCGGGCGCTATACTGGGGAAAGGAAAGCGGAAAAAACATCGTCCGTTTCTATCCGGCGAAGAAGGCAGATCCAGATGCAGCGGAACATACTTATCTACCCTGACCCCTTCCTCCTGAAGAAGGCAGCTCCCGTTTCCCGGGTGGACGAAAAGGTCCGGGAGCTGATCCGCGACATGTTCGAGACGATGCGCGCCGCCTCCGGAGTCGGGCTGGCCGCGCCGCAGCTCGGAGTCGGGAAGCGCGTGATCATCGTGGACATTTCCCACGTGGAAAAGGAGGTCGCCCCCCTGGCGCTCGTCAATCCCGAGATCGTGGAGAGCAGGGGGCTGGAGGAGGGGACGGAGGGGTGCCTGAGCCTCCCGGGGATCGAGGGCGTCGTTCCCCGGGCCGAGTTCGTCCTCGTGAAGGCGCTGGACGAGCAGGGCCGCCCGGTTCAGATCGCTGCGCGCGGTTTCCTGGCCCGTGCCCTGCAGCACGAGATCGATCATCTCGACGGGGTCCTGTTCATCGACCGGATTCCCGCCGCGGCCGCTCCCGCGAGGTAGTGGCAAAGCCGCCGATAAATACGTGACCCCCTTCCGGGTGGTCTTCATGGGGACGCCGGCGTTCGCCGTCCCATCCCTTTTCGCGCTTGCGAAATCCGAAAACATCACGCTCGTGGTGACCAACCCCGACCGCCCCTCCGGGCGGGGTCAGACCCTTTCGCCGTCCCCCGTGAAGGTGGAGGCCCAACGACTGGGGCTGCCGGTGTTCCAGCCCGAAAAAGCGAAGCATCCGGACTCCGTGGCGAGGATCGCAGCGGAGGAGCCCGACCTGATCGTCGTGGCGGCGTACGGCCACATTCTCCCCGAATCGATCCTGGATATCCCTGCGCACGGGTGCATCAATGTGCACGCCTCCCTTCTTCCGAGATACCGGGGGGCCGCACCGATCAACTGGGCGATCGCCCGGGGAGAGACGGTGACCGGCGTGACCATCATGAAGATGGACGTCGGGATGGATACCGGGCCGATGCTCCTCGTCCGGGAGATGCCGATCGCCGACCAGGACACGGCACGGACGCTTTACGACAAGCTCTCCCTCCTGGGCGCGGAAGCGCTTTCCGAGGCCCTCCGGAAGCTCCACGAGGGGACGCTTGCGGAAACGCCGCAGGACGACGCGCTGGCCTCCTACGCACCGATGCTGAAAAAAGAGCACGGGCGGATCGACTGGTCGCGGCCCGCCGGCGAGGTTCGGAACCTGATCCGGGGGATGACGCCGTGGCCCTCCGCCTGCACGTCCCACGCGGGGAAAGTGCTCAAGATCCTTTCGGCGTCGGTTCGCGAGGCGCGGGGAGAACCGGGCGAGATCCTCGATGTCGGCCACGAAGGGGTCGTGGTCGCCTGCGGCGAAGGGGCGATTGCGCTCGGGATGGTACAGCCGGAGGGCGGCAGGGCGATGTCCTCCCGGGACTATGCCCGGGGGCACCGCGTGAAGAAAGGAGAGCGGTTATCCCCGTAAGGGAGGCGGCGCTTGCGATCCTCTCCCGCGTGGACCGGGGGCGGGCGTACGCCGACATTCTCCTTGACCGCGCGCTTCGCGAAGGAGGCTTCCCCGACGCCCGCGACCGGGCGCTTCTGACCGAATTGGTGATGGGAACGCTCCGGCGCCGGGGCACCCTCGATGTTTCCCTTTCCCCCCATCTCTCCCGTCCGATGGAAAAGACCGACGCTCTGGTGCGCAACGCCCTGCGGCTGGGCGCCTACCAGCTGCTGTACACGCGCATTCCCGAGCGGGTGGCGATCTTCGAGACCGTCGCGGCGGTGAAGCGTACCCGGGGGGAGAAGCCTGCCGGGCTGGTCAACGCCGTGCTCCGGTCGATGGTCCGAGCGGAGAGGACACCGGTTCTGCCCGGCGGGGAAGGTCCGCTGCGGAAGTCGGTGGAGCTCGCCGCGCCGCTTTCCCTCTATCATGCTCTCCTCCGTTCGCTGGGCGAGAAGGAGGCGGCTTCCTTCCTTGCGGCCTCCCTGGAAAAACCGCCTTTCGTCGTGCGGGCCAACGCGTTCCGGACCTCCCGCGATGCGCTGATGGCCCGGCTCTCCGAGGCCGGCATGAATCCCGTTCCCTGCCGGTATGCAAGCCACGGAATTCTTCTCGGCAAGCCCGGGGGGGTGCACGCCGATCCCGGCTTCCGCTCGGGGGCATACCTCGTGATGGACGAGGGGGCGCAGCTGATCGCCCCGCTTCTCGTTCCCGGGAGAGGGGAGGAGTTGCTCGACGCCTGCGCCGCTCCCGGGGGCAAGACGACGCACCTCGCGGCGCTCTCCTCGGGCAAGGCGCGCATCCTGGCTGTGGACGTCTCCGCGGGCCGCGAAAAAATTCTCCGGGAAACGGTGGCGCGCCTGGGCGCAAACGGGATAGCGACCGCCGTGCACGATTTTTCCGCGGGCCCGCTGCCGGCCTCGTCGGAGCGGTTCGACAAGATTCTGGTGGACGCCCCGTGCACCGGGATGGGAGTCATCCGGCGAAATCCCGACGCGAAGTGGAGGTTCGATCCGGCCGATCCCGCCCGCCTGGCGTCGCTTCAGCGCGCCATCCTGCGAAACGCCTGGACATCGCTGAAAACCGGGGGGTTGCTCGTCTACAGCACCTGCTCTCCGCTCCGCGAGGAGGACGAGGAGGTGGCGGAGGCATTTCTCCGGGAAACCGGAGCGATTCTCCTCGGTAAGGATGCCGCGAAAGAATGGCCGGGACCCGCGGACGCCTGGACACCGGAAGGGTTCCTGCGGCTTTCCCCCCACCGGCACGGCACCGACTACTTCTTCGCGGCGCTCCTTCGGAAGGAGTAACCCTCCGATCCCTTTGCCGCCTCGGAGGAATCCCGCGTAACTGCATCGGGAGATATCCCCGATGCGGAAGCGGCGACGCCAAAGGGTTCCCAGCCGTGGTAGAATCGTGCCCAACCGACCGGGATGCGAGGTACGCCATGGAGTATTACGTTGCGCCGTCGCTTCTCTCCGCCGACTTCGGCAGGCTCGCCGAGGAGGTACGCGCGGTGGAGAAGGCGGGCGCCGACCTGCTCCATGTCGACATTATGGACGGGCGGTTTGTCCCCAACCTTACGATCGGCCCGTCGGTGGTGGCCGCGATCAAGCGGTGCGCCACTCTCCCGCTCGATGTGCACCTGATGATCGTCGAGCCGGAGAAGTACCTCGAGGATTTCGCGGCGGCCGGCGCCGACGTCATCACGGTCCACGCGGAGGCGACTCACCACCTGCAGCGCGCCTTGGCCCGCATCCGGGAGCTGGGGAAGAAGCCCGGCGTATCGCTCAACCCGTCCACGTCCCTGTCGGCGGTCGAGTGGGTCCTCTCCGATGTCGACATGGTGCTTCTCATGACGGTGAACCCCGGGTTCGGCGGGCAGGTGTTCCTGCCGGGGATGCTGGGCAAGATCGAATTATTGCGGTCGCAGCTATCGGAGCTTTCCCGGGCGGGCCACCAGGTCGACATCCAGGTGGACGGAGGGATCAAGACGGACAACGTCGCGGAGGTCGTCCGGGCGGGCGCCAACGTGATCGTTTCGGGGTCGGGGATCTTCGGGACGAAGGATTACGGAAAAACCATTGCTCTGATGAAGGAGAATATCCGGAAGGCTGCGAAGGGGGAGCGATGAACCGGGTGGAGATCGGCTTGTGGCAACTCGAGCTTCGGGCGGTAAAGTGCGCGGAGGCGCTGAAGAAAAACGGCTTTGACGCCGAGTGCCTGCCCGGCACGGCGCAGGTGCGCGAGCGCGTGCTCCGGGAGTGCGAGAAGGCGGCTTCGATCGGGTTCGGCGGATCGATGACGTTGACGGAGCTGGGGATCTACGACGCCCTGAAGAACAGCGGCAAGAAGCTGTTCGACCACGGGCGCGTACCGCCGGCGGAGAAGGCGGCGGCCCGGCTTGGCCAGCTCACCTGCGACCTCTTTCTCACCAGCACCAATGCCGTGACGCTCACCGGGGTTCTCGTCAACCTGGACAAGAACGGGAACCGAACGAACGCGATGACCTTCGGCCCGGAAAAAATTCTGGTCATTGCGGGCGGCCAGAAGGTGGTCGCGGACGTGGCGGACGCGATCCGGAGGATCAAGACGTTCGTTGCGCCCAGGAACACGAAACACCTGAACCTCAAGACGCCCTGTGCCACGACGGGCTTCTGCGAGGACTGCGACTCCCCGCAGCGGATCTGCCGGGTGTACTCGATGATCGAGCGGAAGCCGCCGAACTCGGACATCACCGTGCTCCTCTGCAGCGAGCCGATGGGATACTAGGAGGGAGCGCCGTATCCGGGAGGTTCGGGGTCGGCGGCGGGCTGCTCATCGTGATGGGGGCGATCTAGATATTGACGGCCCGTCAGCGCCGTTGATAGCATATACCTCTTTCGCGTCGGGATGTGGCTCAGCCTGGTAGAGCACCTGGTTCGGGACCAGGGGGTCGCTGGTTCAAATCCAGTCATCCCGACCATGAAATCAACCGGTTACGGCTTCCCGGGCCGTAACCTCGTCCACCGGTAAAGAAAATGGGCTGTCGATAAGGGCTGCTGGAGAAGGCCCTATGGGTTCATCTCGTAGGCATCCTTCAAGGCATGCACTTCTTCCCAGACGCGCCCGAAACGGGCGGCATCCACGGCCGGTTTGCGGATCATGCGCAGGCAATAGTCCATTTGCCGGGGGGTGCTGTCGGGTTTGCTGTAGATGTTCAAGGCGTGGCGTGCAAAGTCGCGTACCATGAAGTCGAAG
>Ga0209521_10000024_pt1 | contig 80267 bp, 83 predicted proteins | sample Rifsed19ft4_FD_184016 | JGI IMG/M metagenome (GOLD analysis project Ga0209521, IMG submission 184016) | Soil microbial communities from Rifle, Colorado, USA - sediment 19ft 4 (version 2) | ecosystem: Environmental > Terrestrial > Deep subsurface > Rock core/Sediment | place: Rifle, Colorado...
CCGCCGCGAGGTTCTCCCCGGCAGCCTTGAGTCCTGCTGACGCCTGGTCGAGAGCCGCAGAGAGGTCGGCGTTCTCGAGCCTCGCCACCACCTGTCCCTTATTGACCCGGCTGCCCTCCTCGACGCCGAGCCAGACGAGCCTGCCGGTTATCTTGGAGGCGAGCGCGGCCCTGCGCTCGGCCACGACGTAGCCGCTCGCGTTAAGCACTGTAATGCCCTGGGAAGGGTAGGTAAGCGCGGCCTCCCCGACCCTGACCTCCGGGACCGTGAGAGGGCCTGCCGCCAGGAAGAGGGCAAGGGCGAGCGCGGCAACTGCCGCGACCCATACGAGGTACCTCCTGGTGCGCCGTCCGTAACCCCTCCGGCCCGCGGGCTTTTCTATCTTAAGTCTTGATATGTCCTCTGCCATTTTCTAACAGTATAGCTGATTTGCAGAGCAAAGGAGGGCGCGTCGGCCGTCGTTCACGATAGGTTGCAATTATGATATAATCAAAATGTTCATCTTTGGAGATCCGACTATGCCGCAAGAATTCCTCAGCATTTATGAGCACTTCATCTCACCGTCTCCGGACCACATATCCATTGTAGACACGGATTACAAGTACCTTGTCATAAGCGAAGCCTACCTGAAGGCCCACGGCAGGAAAAGGGAGGAGATATTGGGGCATACTGCCCCTGAGATCCTCGGGGAGCGTGCCTTCAACGGCTTCATAAAGGGCTATCTCGACCGCTGCTTTGCCGGAGAGGTCATAAATTACCGTGAATGGTTCGAATTCAAGGCGGCGGGCCGCCTGTTCATGAACGTGACCTATTACCCCTACATCGACGGGAAAGGCGCCATCAAGGGCGCCGTCGTCATATCGAGGGACATCACCGAGTACAAGGCTGCCGAGGAGAAGCTCCGGGATTCGGAGGAGAAGTACAGGCACCTGTTCGAAAACCTCAACGACGCGGCCCTGCTCGCCGACGTCGAGACCGGCATCCTGGTCGAGACCAACAGGCGAGCGGAGTCCCTCCTCGGGAGACCGAGGAGCGAGATAATAGGCATGCACCAGAGCCAGATCCATCCGCCTCATCTGGCGCTCGAATACAGGGAGAAGTTCGCAGCTCACATATCCAAGGGCAGGTCGGCGGATTACGACGGCGTGGTCGTCCGGAAGGACGGCGCCGTAGTAGACGTGCACATAAGCGCCGCGCCCATTACGATAGGCGGCAGGCGGTTCATACTCGGCATATTCAGGGACATAACCGAGAGGAAGAGGTACGAAGAGGAGATCCTCGGGAGCAAGCGCTTCACAGAGAGCCTCATAAGGTCCATGCACGACGGCTTCAGCATATTCGACGGCGAGCGCAGGTTCGTGGACGGAAACCCGGCGCTTTTCCAGATGACGGGTTTTGACCGCGAGGAGCTTGCCGGAAAAGGGCCGCCCATGCCCTACTGGCCCGAGGACGCGGGCAGGATAGAGGAGATGTTCGACGAGCTCGAGACAGGGGCAAGCGGCGATCACGAGTTCATCTTCAGGAAAAAGGACGGCGCCGGGTTCCCGGTCATCGTAAGCCCGTTCGTGCTGCGCGGCGCTAACGGCAGGGTAAAAAACTACTGCGCCACGGTAAAGGACATAACCTACAGGAAGGACATGGAAAGGGAGCTTCTGAGGTCCCAGAAGCTCGAATCGCTCGGCACGCTCGCGGGCGGCATAGCCCATAACTTCAACAACCTCCTCACCGGCATAATGGGCAACATCTCGCTCGCGCTCCTCCTCGGGCCCGACGAGAAGGTCTCCATGCGCCTGGTAGAGGCCGAGAGGGCCTGCTATCACGCCAAGGACCTCGTAAGACGGTTCATCACCTTCTCCAAGGGCGGCGCGCCGGTGAAGAGCCCGGTCGTCCTCGAGGCCGTTGCGCCCGAGTGGTGCTCGCTCGTGACCTCCGGGTCGCGCTCCAAATGCGATTTCCGGATAGAAAAGGACCTCCTGCCCATAGACGCCGACGAGGGGCTCATCTCCCAGGCCATACAGAACATCGTCGTCAACGCTGACCAGGCGATGACGGACGGAGGCATCATAAAGGTATCGGTATTCAACGCCTCGACCGATTCACAGGGCCGCGACCTTGACGGCCCGCATGTCTGCGTCAGGGTAGAGGACAGCGGCGTGGGCATGAGCGAGGCGGAGATAGAGAAGATATTCGACCCGTATTACACGACCAGGGAGGGCTCGTCTGGCCTCGGGCTGGCCTCGGCCTACTCCATCATAAGGAGCCACGGCGGCTTCATCGAGGTGAAGTCAAGGCCCGGGCAGGGCTCTGCCTTCTCTGTATACCTGCCGGCCTGTAAGGCCGTTGATGAGAAGAAGGCCGCTCCCGGCAATACGCCCGGGACGAGAAGGGTGCTCGTCATGGACGACGAGGAGATTATAAGGGAGGCGGCCTCGGAGATAATAGGCCATATCGGGTACGAGGCAGTTGCCGTGGAGGACGGGGCCAGGGCCATAGAGGCCTTCAGGGCCGCCAGGAACGCGGGTAAGCCCTTTGACCTCGTGATAATGGACCTCACCATCCCGGCGGGCATGGGCGGCAAGGAGGCCGTCCGCCATCTGCTCGAGATAGACCCCGGCGCAAGGGTGGTCGTCTCAAGCGGCTACTCGAACGACCCTGTCATGTCGGAATTCTCTAAGTACGGCTTCTCGGGCGTCATAGCCAAGCCTTACAGGGCAGGGGACGTAATGGCGCTCGTGAAAAAGCTCCTGGGCTGAAATTACCGTAATCCGGCCCTTGCCGGTATGTGGCGGAGCGATCTTATAATACGGCTCCCCTCGTCAGAGCCGATGAAGTCCATGAACTCCCTTGCCTCTCCAGCGGGCTCTCCCCTTGTCACGATATTGAAGTCCTGGTAGAAGGTATACTCAGTGCCTATCGTCGATTCGTCAGGCAGCACGCCGTCGATCTTCAGTACCTTCACGCCCTCCGACTCATAGCCGTATATCTGCTGGCCTATTGCCCCGGCGTTCTCCATTACCAGCCTGTTTGTGTGCTCCACCGGGTTGACCTTGCCCTCTGGAAGGAGCCGGTCTATCTCTCCGTAGAGCGCGACCTGCTTGCCCATGGTGTGCCTCACGCACGGAGCGAGCATAACGTTCTCTATCCTTAGGTCAGGCCCGCCGGCCTCCTTCCAGTTCTTTATCTTCCCCGAGAATATGCCCTTGAGCTCCTCGTACGTGACGCCTTCAACGGGGTTGTCCCTGTTCACTACGAGGACTATGGGCGACCTGGCGATGACCCTGTTCACGGCGCCTTTAGGCAGGTTCTCGTCAAGGCCGTTCTGGGTGCTGACACCAATATCAGCCTCTCCGTCCGCCGCCTTGTAGACCCCGAGCGTGCAACTCAAGGTTGTGACCTCGGCGCTGAATGTCCTGTTTTTATCCGAGTATGCCTTCGCGAGCTTCGCTATGAGCGGGACGCTGCAGGGGTCTCCGGCGATGGTTACTTTTGACTCTGCCGCGGGGGCCCATGCGATGAGGGCCGTGAGCATGATGACTGCCGCCGCCAATGGTCTTTTCAAGTGCGCGCGCCTCCGTCCTTGGTATCGATGACTTATATTCCGAATAAGGCGAAACTGCAAATAAAAAACAAGATCAGCCTCTCCTGTCCTGGATGTAGTAGTCCGGGTCCCTTGTCACGTCCGTGGCCGATCCCCTGAAGCGCAGGCCACGGGTGTACGGGTGCTCCTTGCCCTGCATGTAATCGTTCGCTATCGCCGCGTAAGCCTCCCTGGCCTCCTCGACCGTCTTGATGTTCGTGATTATGTCATGGGCAAGGTTCAGCGCGAGGCAGTTCATAGCCTCGCTCCATGAACGCGAAGAGATGGTCCCCCGCGTGCGCTCCGCTATTATGCTGCCGTCGAATACCGCGAGGTCGTCGAACTTGTCCTCAGGCACCTCGTAGGCAGCCGCCTGCTCGAGCGTGTCCATGTGCGGGGCCGGGAAGTTGTGCTCTATGGGATCTCTTCTCGCTATTATTTCCTCCCAGTCCCCGGCCTTCTCCCAGATGAGAAAGCCCCGGGTGATGTGGTCCGGGGCGCCGTATCTCTCTATCATCTCCCTTGCCGCCCTGCGGGAGGCGTCGGGCCATCTCGACGCGACGTCGAGGGCTGTCTTGATGCTGAACGAGCGGTAAGGCGGGCCGCCATCGGAGGGCGATGCTTGCGCTGCCCGCGCGTAAGGCGCGGCCGCCATGAAGAAAAAGAGGGTAATAAAGGATAATGCCAGCTCGCGCATGTCGAGACCTCCGGGAGCTTCCGCTACACCGCCATATTAATATGATAGCAGGAACAATGCGGTCCGCAACCCCGGGAGTATCCCTCCCTGGGTGCAAAATGAAAATCCTGGTATATACTTTATTCGACCCCGACAATCTGTCTTTTTTGTAGTCTATTTCCGTGCGGTCCCGTGCGCAGCGCAATCCTGAGAAAATGAAAAGGAGATGACTGCTATGAGGAAGAATGGAGAGTCCCCAGACTGGAGGAAGAAGGCCTTCGCCGCCGTATCGTTATTTTTTTTCTCCGCTATCCTCATCGCGCCCTTCTGGCTCGCGCGCTTCGGCTCAGTTGACGAGGCCTCGGCCGTGGGATTCATGCCTGAGCCGGCGCTGCTTGCCGGGCCCCGGTTATCCGCAGAATCAGACGAGACTCACCCGGACTTCCGGTGGGGGAGCCTCGTGGCTGCCATGAACCCGGCCCTTACCGCCCCTGAGGCCCGGGAGATAGGCCGGGCCATATTAAGGTACAGCGGCCTCCACGGCCTGACGCCCGACCTCATAGTGGCCATAATAAGGGTGGAGTCCGGGGGCAACCTCTTTGCCGTGAGCCCCAGGGGGGCGCAGGGCCTCATGCAGGTCATGCCCTTCTGGAAGAGGGAGCTCGGCATAGAGGGCACGCTATTTGACATAGACAACAACATCCGCGCCGGCTCCCACATACTCGCCGGGAACATAGGGCGCTGGGGGTACAAGGAAGGCATAGTGAGATACTACAGGGGCAACATGCCCGTTAGCGGCGAGAGGTACTTCGTAAAGGTGCAGGCCGCGCTCAAAAGGACGGGTTAGCGGCATGGAGATTTCCGTTGCCACTCCGGCGGCGGTGTAATATCATTGTGAGATACATTTAGCCGGAGAGGAGAGCGGATGAAGTTGAAGATACAGGTCGGCGAGCCGCGCGGCTTTGACGCGGGCGACGGCACGAACAGGTTCACGGCTGAGGTAGTGGAGGGCATGAACGGGTCAAGAGAGGTCGACGCGCTCCCGAAGGCCGCTGACCTGCTTACAGGAAGCAAGACCGTCGATAAACTCGTAGAGTACTGGTTTGTCGCCTCCACGAGCCCCATAAGATACGAGGGCTCTTCCTTTTCGAGCCTGCTCTTTATCCCGAGGTACAAGACCAAGATGGCGCCGCTCGAGATGCTCGCCGAGGGCGAGCGCCTCGTCTTCAACGCCATCTGGAGGCAGGACTGCCAGCCGTGGGACGAGCCCTCCGTAAAGGCGGCGCAGGAGGGCGGCATAGAGATAGGCGGCATGCTCGTCGCCAACGCGGAAGTGGAAAAATAGCAGGCATCATGACGCCGTCAGAAAGGGCAGGCCCTTTGGGCCTGCCCTTTTTTTTGTTTGAGGGGGCGACGTTTCTGCCTTATTATCAAAAGGACTATATTCTGATAAGCTCATTCTAAAGAGAGGGGTCGTGAGGGATGGCCGCGAAAGCCTGGAAAGCCATTGTTCTGATTGCAGTTGTCATGTCCATCGTTGTTGCGGCCTACCTTCTCCTGTACAGGGAAAAGGCGCCTGAGGACTCCATCGAGAGGACGGGCGTAATAGAGGCGACAGAGGCTGAAGTCAGCTCGAAGATATCGGGCCGGATAGAATGGCTCTGCTGCCGCGAGGGTGACAAGACCGAATACGGCGCGCCTGCCGTAAGGCTCGACGCAAGGGAATTGAGGGCCAGGGCAGCGGAAGGCTCTGCCGCCCTCGCCGCCTCAACCGAGGCGGTCGAGGAGGCGAGGGCAAGCCTTGAGAACGCGCGAGTCGAGAGGGAGGCCTTGACGCACGAGGTAGAGGCGGCAAAGGCAGAGGTCGACAGGAGTAGGGCTCTCGCCGAAGAGGCGAGGGAGAACCTCGCGAGGGCCGAGGGGCTCTTCAAGGACGGCTACGTCGCGAAGAGGGAGCTTGACGCCGCGAGGGCTGCATATGACTCGAACGCGGCTCTGCTGGAGAGCGCCCAGGCCAGGCTCAGGGGAGCCCAGGCTAATCTCAGGAACGCGGCTGTGAGCATAAGGGCTGCCCAAGCGCGCATCAACGCCGCCCAGGCAAGGAGGGAGCAGGCCGTGGCAGAGGCAGAGGTATTGAATGCCCAGCTCGATGACGCCGCCATCGCCTCTCCGTTGGGCGGCATCGTATCCTACAAGGCATTCGAGACAGGCGAGTACATAAACCCGGGAGCTGTCATATATACGGTCTATGACCCGAAGGAGCTCTGGGCAAGGGTGGATATAGAGGAGACGTCTGTACAGAATATAAGTATAGGCAGCCCTGCCGAGGTACAGCCTGCCGGGGGCGGCAGTCCGTTCGCCGGCAGGGTCGTTGAGATCGGAGAGGCTGGAGGATTCGCGACCCAGAGGGACGTGACAAGGGGCAGGCCTGACATAAAGACCTTCAGGGTAAAGGTTGGGATAGAGGATCCCCGCGGGGTATTGAAGCCAGGGATGACCGTAAACGTAAGGGTCAGATTCAGCAAATGAACGCCATTGAGATAAAAGACCTCGTAAAGAAATACGGGGAGCTCACTGCCGTGGACGGGGTGAGCCTCGAGATACCGGAGGGGGACTTCTTCGGCCTGCTCGGCCCTAACGGCGCCGGCAAGACCACGCTCATAAGGATACTCACAACGCTTCTTAAGCCGACCTCGGGACAGGCAAGAGTGCTTGGCAATGACGTCGTGGCAGACCCGGCGGCCGTAAGGAACGTCATCGGGGTTGTGCCGCAGGCGATGACCAGCGACCTCGACCTTACGGGCTTTGAGACGATGGACATCTACTCGAGGTTCTATGACCTCCCCAAAAAGGAGCGCAGGGAGCGCATCGACGAGCTCCTTTCGATGGTGGGCCTCAAGGAACGCTCGGGCGACCTCGTGGCGACCTATTCGGGCGGCATGAGGAGGCGGCTCGAGATAGCTCGCGGCCTTGTGCACAAGCCGGCCATACTCATCCTCGACGAGCCCACTATCGGTCTTGACCCGCAGTCCAGGCACGTCGTCTGGGAGCTCTTGGATAAGTTCAGGAAGGGCGACAGGCTGACGATCCTTCTTACCACCCATTACATGGAAGAGGCGGAATCGCTCTGCGACCACGTAGCCATTATCGACTACGGCAGGATAGTCGCGCTCGACACGGTGCCGGGCCTCAAGAAGGCGATACCCCAGAAGGACGTGGTGGAGCTTACGGTTGCCGGGGTGGATATGGAAAAGGCCGTAGAGAGGGCCAAGTCCCTTCCAAAGGTGACGTCCGCGGCGTACAAGGACGATAGCATCCTTGTGTCGTCGGACCACGGGGCCGAGATAATACCCGAGGTGGTCGAGGCGTTGAGAGGGATGGGCGCGAGGGTGACGAGGGTCACTCTCAAGGAGCAGACGCTCGAGGACGTCTTCATCCATTACACCGGCAGGCCCATAAGGGAAGAGGAGGCGAAGAAGGTGAGCTTCCTCCTCGGCGCTGGCGTGCCTACGAAATGGGGGAGATGAGGTGTACCGTTTCTTCGCCATACTCGAAAGGGACCTGAGGAAGTTCATAAGGAACCCGCTCGTGGTCGCCATGAGCCTCCTCATGCCCATCATATACCTCGTCATCCTCGGCAATTCGTTCCAGGGCGAGCTCAAGCGGCTCCCGCTCGCTGTCGTCGACCTCGACAGGGGACCGCACGCGGACAGGGTGATGGAACTGCTCCGCACCATCGAGGCAGGGCCGGCTACGCTGGAGGTCAGCCTGCTCTCTGACCAGGGCTTCGCCATGCAGGGGCTCCGAGAGGGCCTCTTCAAGGGCGTGCTCATAATACCCGGGGACTTCAGCCGCAACGTAATAAGAAGGACGACGGCCGAGCTCGGCCTCTACCTCGACAACGCTGAGACCATATCAGCCGGCACGGTGCGCGCCTCAATAGCCTCGGCCCTGCCAGAGCTCGGCGACGAGTTCATCTCCATCAGGGAAGAGAGGACCCAGACCAGGCTCCGCGACATAGAGATCTACAGGAAGATAGACTACGACCAGACGCTCATACCGGGCGTCGTCATAATGGCGATATTCCTGGGCGCCATGACGACAGGGGCCTTCAACATGGTCATGGACAAGTTCTTGGGCGTGGAGGAGAGCTACTTCCTCACGCCCCTTACAAAGCGCGACATCGTCATGGGCCTTATAGCGAGCGGGCTTCTCATAACGACCATCCTCGCCCTCATCGTCCTTCTCGTCGGTTCTCTCATCTCAGGCCTCTACATCTGGGAGCTTATGACGCCGGTGAGCTTCGTACTCCTCGTCATCATCATAATCCTCTCGACGCTCGGCCTCCAGGGGCTAATGTTCATCATCATGGGGCGCATAGACCACCCGAGGATAGTCGGCGTGCTCGGCGGATTCTTGAACGTCATACTCTTTTTCCCGAGCGGCGCCATATACCCGATTGAGAGCTTTCCGGGCTGGCTCAAGGCCTTCGCGTGGGTGAACCCGGAGACATACTCGGTGCACGCCATGAGGGCCCTTCTCTTCAAGGGCGCCGGTGTGCAGGCGGTCGAGGCTGACATAGTCTTCCTCTCGATCTTTGCCGTCGTTGCCGTGGCCCTCGGCCTCGTCACGTTCAAGCGGGCGCTGTAGCCTCGTTGAAATGAGCTACGGCCTGTGATATCTTCCTTTAAATGCAAGTCCCTTTAGCATATACGGGTTTAGCTTACAACCCTCCCCCTTGACGGGGGAGGGCAGGGTGGGGGTGAATGTTTTCACCCTCCCCTCAGTCCCCTCCCGTCAAGGGAGGGGAGGTTTTGGGAGATGCCCCTGTGCTTGCAGCGGGGGTCATTGGAAATCCTTTACGATGGAGTTTTTATGGAACCCAGAAAGATAACCGAAGGCGTTTTCTGGGCAGGCGCTGTTGATTGGGACAGGCGGCTTTTCGACGCCCTCATACCCCTGCCCGACGGCACGAGCTACAATGCCTACATAGTAGAAGGTAGGGACAAGACCGCCCTTCTCGATACGGTCGAGCCGTCGATGACATCCGTCCTTTTGGAAGAGCTGAAGGGCATCAGGAAGGTCGACTACATCGTGTCCCACCACGCGGAGCAGGACCATTCAGGCTCCATCCCGGCCGTGCTCGAAAGATTTCCCGGCGCGAAGGTCGTAACGAGCCCCAAGGGCAAGGAGCTTTTGATGCTCCATCTGCACCTGCCTGAAGAGGTCTTTATCACCGTCGCCGACAAAGAGACGATAGACCTCGGCGGGAAGACCCTCGAGGTAATTTACACGCCCTGGGTCCACTGGCCTGAGACGATGTGCACCTATCTTAAAGAGGACGGCATACTCTTCAGCTGCGACCTCTTCGGGTCGCACCTCGCCTTCACCGGGCTCTCCATAGATGACGAGCAGAGGGTCTGCGAGGCGTCGAAGAGGTACTTCGCGGAGGTCATGATGCCCTTCCGCCCGACAATAAAGAAGCACCTCGATAGGTTCGACAATTACAGCATCAAGACTATCGCGCCGAGCCACGGCCCGATTTACATTGACCCGCGGTGCATAATCTCTTCTCACAAGGAATGGGTCTCTGACAACGTGAAGAACAGGGCCGTGATCGCCTACGCCACAATGCACGGCTCCACGGAAATCCTGGTCGAGGCGCTCTCTGCCGGTCTGTGGAAGAGGGGGGTCGAGGTCGAGAGGTTCAACCTCGCCACCGCTGACACGGGCAGGCTCGCGATGGCCCTCGTCGATTCCGCGACTATCGTCCTGGGCTCGCCTACGATACTCGGCGGCGCTCACCCTCTCGTCATATCGGCCGCGTTCCTCGTGAACGCCCTGCGGCCCAAGCTCAGGTTCGCGGCCATAATAGGCTCGCAGGGCTGGGCAGGCAAGATGGTGGAGCAGATAACGGCCCATATCGGGAATCTCAAGGCAGAGGTAATGCCTCCTGTAATAGCAAAAGGCAAGCCGACCGGGGATGATCTCAAGGAGATAGACGCGCTGGCCGCTTTGATAGCGGAGAAGCACAAGACAATCGGGATATTACAGGGGCATTTATGAAGACATACAGGAAGGAGCTCCATTACAATATCCCCGAGAGGGTCGGCTTCGTGAACATCACGCCAGAGGTCGAGGCGTGCTTGAGGGAGAGCGGCGTAAGAGAAGGGCTCGTCCTCGTGAACTCCATGCATATAACCTCGTCGGTATTCATCAACGACGACGAGAGCGGACTCCACAACGACTTCAGGGCCTGGCTCGAAAGGCTTGCCCCGCACGCGCCGGTATCCCAGTACAGGCACAACGACACCGGAGAGGAGAACGCCGACGCGCACTTGAAGAGGACCATCATGGGCAGGGAGGTCGTCGTAGCCATAACCGGCGGCAAGCTCGACTTCGGCACATGGGAGCAGATATTCTACGGCGAGTTCGACGGCAGGAGAAAAAAGAGGGTGCTCGTAAAGATAATAGGGGAGTAGCCGGTCTTGGTCGAGAAGCTTATAGGTATTCCGGGTCTCTTTGTCTTTGCCGCAATCGCGTGGGCATTCTGCAGAGACAAAAAATCGATAAACTGGAGGCTGGTCGCATGGGGCATCGGCCTTCAGATAACGTTCGCCGTCCTCATATTGAAGACCGGGCCGGGCCTTCTGGTATTCGACTTCGCCAGGGTCGTCATGACCGGCGTGCTCAGCTTCACTGACATAGGCTCCCGCTTCCTCTTCGGCAACCTGATAAGCGACTTTCAGATAGGCGCGATACTCGCCTTCAAGGTGCTCCCTGTCATCATATTCGTATCGTCCCTGATGGGCGTACTCTTCTACCTGAATGTGATACAGGTATTCGTGCGGGGCTTCGCGTGGGTCATGGAGAAGACGATGCGGGCCTCGGGCGCGGAGTCCCTTTTGTCCGCGATGTTCGTATTCATGGGCATAGAGGCGACGACGGGCGTAAAGGACTATATCCGCCGGATGAGCGCCTCGGAGCTCTTCACCGTCATGGCGGCCTTCATGTCGACCATCGCCGGGAGCGTCATGGCCGTATACGTGAGCTTCGGGGCGAGCGCCGGGCACCTGCTCGCCGCGTCCGTCATGAGCGCGCCAGCGGCCATACTGATTTCAAAGCTCATGCTGCCCGAGACGGCGAAGGCCGTTGAAGGGGAGGGGAATGGCAGAGAGGCCTTGAAGAGCGCGGACGTGAATGTCATAGAGGCCGCCGCGAACGGCGCTGCCGACGGGCTAAAGCTCGCGGCCACCATAGGCGCGATGCTCCTCGCCTTTGTGGCGCTTATCGGGATGTTGAACCACTTCCTGGGCTTCGTGAATACGTCTTTTGAAGAGATAAGCGGCTACCTCTTTACGCCCTTCGCCTTCCTCATGGGAGTGCCCTGGGAGGACTGCTTCAAGGTGGGAGAGCTACTGGGGATAAAGGTAGTCTTCAACGAGTTCATCTCCTACCAGAAGATGCAGGGCATGATAGAGAGCGGGGCATTGCAGCCCCGGTCGGTCGCGATAGCCACCTATGCCCTGTGCAGCTTCGCGAACTTCGGCTCAATAGCGATACTCATAGGCGGCATAGGCTCTATCGCGCCCGAGAGGAAGAAGGAAGTGGCGAGGTTGAGCCTGAAGGCGCTTGTCGCCGGGGTGCTCGCGAGTTTTATGACGGCGGCGATAGCGGGATTGTTGCTGTAGAAGGCTGCTCAAAAAGCCCCATCTGCTTTGTTGTCTTCGTCGCTCGTCAGTGCGGCGTACGGCAAAGAGTACGCCTCCTTCCTCGCTCCTCGACGCCTCGCATCTGGAGCTTTTTGAGCAGCCTGAAAGAATTTGACTGCTGCTCTTGCGCGGTTTTAAAACAGCAGGTGTAGGGTGCGCCGTGCGCACCAAAATAATCCCCCTCAGTCCCCCTTTAGAAAAGGGGGAAGTATTTCCAGTGAATTTGCGCAGAGATTCTTCGTCGCCTCCGGCTCCTCAGAATGACAGGTTGGATTCACGTCCTTACCTTCTCCTCCGTAAACTTCGGATGCCCGTTAATGAGTATCTCCACCTTCTCCTCTCCCTTTATCACCTCTACGGTAGGCTTGAAGAATATGAAGTCCTGGTGAAAGGGCACGCTCACCTTTCCGCCGAATGACGAGTTGTCGCCCAGGGCGATATGTATGGTGCCGAGTATCTTCTCCGTCTCGAGGATGTTGTCCGGCCTCGAGGCCTTCTCGTTCGTACCTATGCCGAGCTCCGCTATGTTGCCGCAGAGAGGCTCGGCCTCTATCCTTTCCCGAAGGCGCTTTGCGAAGTCGTCCTTCCCGGCTACGTCCACTGCCTTGCCGCCCCTTACCATGATCTCCACGGGCCTGCTGAACCTGCCTGTGGGAGCCCATTCGAGTATGAGCACGCCCTCGGCAGTGCCTTCGACGGGCGCTAAGAAGGCCTCGCCAGCCGGCAGGTTCGAGAACGACCCTCTCTCGGTCAGGATGCCGGTGTCGGGCAGGACCGGCCTGTCCTTGATGGAGAAGGTTATGGAGGTGCCGTTGTGCGAGGTTATGAAGACGCTCTCGCCGCCGGAGATCATCTCGACGAGCCTCTTTGTCCTCTTTTCCACCTCCTTCCAGTCCGCGGTCATAGCGCCGCAGAGCATGTCCCTCTCGAAGAGCGGCATGCTCGCGTAACGCACGCCCATGACCCGGGTGAGGAAGTCCCTGAACCGGGTATGCGAGGTCGAATAGTTGGAGAGGGCGATAATGGCCTGGGGAGACCTCCCGAGCCGCTCCAGGATATGTTCGGCTTCCTTCAGGTGCTCTGTATCCGCCTTCTTATCGAGTATCCTGCCGAGCACGCCCTTCTTTTCGAGTTCAAGGACAGCCTGGAGGCCGAAGACAGCCTCCCACATGGCCTTTGGCGGCTCCTTGCCGTGGCTGCCCACTGCCGGGTACTCCAGGTACTCGACCTCGCAGAGCCCGCTTCCGGCTTGAGCCACGTCCCTGGCTATATCGACCAGGGCAGACCTTCTCTTTCTCTCGTCGTCTGTAACAGACTCTGATGGCTGTATCAGGTCCGTGAATACGAGGACCCGCTCCTCTTTTTTTACCCCGAGGTTTACAGTGAATATTTCCCTTATCGCATCGGACATTAGCCCAGCACCTCCATATGATACCTTCAATATATCATTTGGTCCTTCATTGTCAAACCTCATGCTTGTTCAAAATATTGACACGGCAGGTATGTTGTTCTATAATGCGTGTCAAAAGTCACATACTCAACCTAAGAATCCGCATCAGGAGAGACCGTTCAATGGGCTGTAACATCCTTCTTGTTGAGGACGAAGAGTATATACGCGAGAACCTCAGCGAAATACTCCATATGAACGGACACAGCGTATCGACCGCCCCCAACGGCGAGGCAGGATTAGACCTCGCGAAGAGGTCGGATTTCGACATAGTCCTCACTGACCTTAAGCTCCCCGGCATGAACGGCATCGAGGTCATCCGCTCGGTCAAGTCCATCTCCCCTGACACCGCCTGCATAATACTTACCGGCTACGCCTCCGTCGAGACAGCTGTCGAGGCCATGCGCGTAGGCGCGTTCACGTATTTGAAGAAGCCCTTCAGCAAGGACGAACTCCTTATCACCATTGAAAAGGCGATAGAGGTCCACAGCCTGAAGCAGGAGAACGCCAAGCTAAAGGACGAGATAAAGAAGAACTGCACCACCGCCATACTCGGCACGAGCGCCGAGATCCAGGAGGTCAGGGACTTAATAGACAAGATAGCGGATACCGACTCGACCGTGCTCATATTGGGCGAGAGCGGCACCGGCAAGGAGCTTGTGGCAAGGGCGCTCCATTACGGCAGCACCAGGAGCAAGAAGCCCTTTGTGCCCATAAACTGCGGGGCGATCCCCGAAGACCTCCTCGAGAGCGAGCTCTTCGGCTATGAGAAGGGCGCCTTCACAGGGGCCATAGCAACGAAGATAGGCAGGTTCGAGGCGGCCCACGAGGGCACGGTATTCCTCGACGAGATAGGCGACATGAGCCCCGGCCTGCAGGTAAAGATTCTGAGGGTGCTGCAGGAGAAGGAGTTCGAGAGGTTAGGCGGGCGCAATACCATAAAGGTCGACGTCAGGGTGGTCGCGGCCACGAACCAGGACCTTGAGAAGGCGGTCGAGGAGAAGAAGTTCAGGAACGACCTCTACTACAGATTGAACGTCATCCCCATGCACCTGCCGCCTCTGCGCGATCGCAAAGAGGACATACCGGTACTCGTCGACCACTTCATGGAGAAGATGTGCGGCCGCAGGAGGAAGGGCCTGAAGGGCGTAAGCCCTGACGCGTTGAAGTTCCTCGAGTCATATGACTGGCCGGGCAACATAAGGGAGCTTGAGAACCTCATAGAGCGCCTTGTCGTATTGAAGGAGGAGGGGAGCCATATCACGCCCAGGGACCTCCCGGACAAGATACGGAACACCAGGGGCGAGGCCTCGTCGGCTGCCATGGGCTCCGTGAGCTTTCCTGACACCGGACTGGACTTCAATGCCGCGGTCGACAACTTCGAGAGGGAGCTTATCCTCACCGCCCTCCAGCGAGTAAACGGCATAAAAAAGAAGGCCGCCGAGTACCTGAACCTCAACAGGACGACCCTCATAGAGAAGATGAAGAGGAAGGGCCTCCTTGACGAAAGCCCGGAGGCTGAAAACGAGCGCGCCGGGTCATGAATTTGACATCTGACGCCAGATAGAGCGTTGAATCCGCCATTCGACCCCCGTTTTACTCACCGCCAAACCCGTCATAAGCAGTCTCCTGATTCAGCCGTAAGTGCCTGAAAAAAATCGATTTATTTGTAGCGGGCCAGCGTTTCTGCTTCTGCGGCCTCCTTCCCTGGCATGGTTGTTGCTATATCTCCAAGCGATAGCCATGAAAAGACTCCTCTCTATAATCGTTCTCATGATTGCCCTGACCTCAGGCTTTAGCGCCTACGCGGCCGAGATAGTCGCCATGCGCGCCTCGCAGCAGAAGGACTTCCACAGGCTCACCATAATCTTCTCCGAGGAGATCCCCGTCGAGGTCGATTTGAAAGGCGAGAAGCTCCTGGTGCGCATGCGCGAGCTTGAGACCTCCAAGCTCGCCCACACCCCTTCAACCGACTACATCAGGGTCAAGGGCCTTACGGCTACCCAGGACCAGACCGGCAAGCTGTCTACCATAGAGGTCTCAGTTGCCGAGGGCTCGACTGTAAAGCACTCGTCCAGGCCAGGGCCGTTCAGGGTGATATTAGACGTCTATCCGCCTTCGAGCCTTGTCCTAAGAAAGGAAGGTCCAAGGTCCATGGATGAGTCCCGCCTGCTCGAGCCTGACGCACAGAGGCTCGTCGCCTTCAACGACTCGTGGAGGTGGCTCTACAGGAAGAAGGCCATAGAGATACTGAAGCAGGAGCTCTACAGGGCGCCCCTTTCGAGCCCTTTCAGGGTAGTCCCGGGGGTCCCCCTTACCAGCGCCGATTCTATCGTAAAGGGACTTGAGAGCGCGTCAGCTGCCCAGAAGCAGCTGGCGAACGCCGTGGTCCTCAATGCCATAGCCGATTTCTACTCCAACACGATACAGCACACCGAGCTTGAGACGATCATCAGGGCCAACCCGTCTGACTTCACGGCCCTTGCCTTCTTTGTCATGGGCGACCGCTTCGAGAGAAAAGGCTTCTATCCCGAGGCTGCCGGTTATTTTACAAGGGCGATAGGCCCAAAGGATAACCCCTTGAGGCCCGAGGTCCTCTTCAGAAGGGGCAGGATCTTCTTCTTCGAGGATAAATACGCCGACGCGAAGGACTGGTTTAAGAGGTCCCTCGACGAGGGTTATAAGGACGCCGGGGTATGGCTCGCCAATACCGCCCTGATAAAGGGCGAGATGGAGCTTGCCTGGCCCATGTACAAGGAGCACGTCAGGGCCGTCGAGGAGCTTGACCCGATATCGAGGCTGAGCGTCGCGGATACGTATCTCACGCGCGGCACCTGGCAGGAGGCAAGATACGCCTATGCTGCGATAAGGGCGAGGTTCCCGAATCAGGAGTTCCTGGAGACGTTCCTCACGTTGAAGGAGGGTGACGCCCTCCTTGCCGAAGGCAAGCTCCAGGAGGCGGTTATCCTGTACAGCAGGACAAAGGAGAAGTTGAAGGGCGAGGCGTGGGCGATATCTACCCTGTCCCTCGCTGACGCGCGGTTCTCATCAAACAAGACAGAGGACCTCCTGAAGGCCGAGAAGCTCTATGAATCTGTCGCGGGCGGCAGCTTTACCGGCTCGGAGATAGCCCACCTGAGGCTCGCCGCCGCCAGGATAAGGCTCGGCAAGTTCGAGGAGGCCAACGATGACGTCACCCGTTTTGCCTCGAAATACCCCTTGAGCCCCGTGCGCCAGGACATCGACAAGCTCTCATCGGTACTCCTGTATGAATGGCTCGACTCGCTCTACAGGAAAGGCGACCACGTGGCCGCCTTGAAGCTCTTCCTCGAGACCCCGTTGAGCATACCCTTTGGAAGGAAGGCGGACATTTACCTCAAGATCGGGACCTCCTCGATGGAGGCCGGGCTCAACGGCGAGGCCGTGAGCATGCTCGACAACGCGGCGAAGATGGGCACGCCGCGGGTGGCCGAGGAGGCGATGCTGCTCCTCGCCCGGGTATACCTCAGCCAGAGGGATACGGGCTCGGCTGAAAGGCTCCTGCGCGCTTTCAGGACGAGGTTCCCCAGGAGCTCAAGGAAGGCGGAAATAGCCGAGATCGAGGTCCGCATAGCGTTTGAGAAGGGAGAGCACGCCCAGGTCGCCAGTTACACCGGCTCGGCTGAGCCCGAGCTCATGGTGATGAGGGCCGAGTCCGTCTACAAGTCAGGCAGGGCAAAGGAGGCCGCCGCGCTCTTCGAGAAGGCGGCCTTGGCGCTCAACTCAAGAGGCTCTCTAAAGGCTGCCGCGAAGGCGTATGCCCGTTACGCGGACGCTTCATTCGATCTGAACGATTTCGACGGGGCGGCCAGAGGCTACGGGCTCTCGCTCAAGCTCATGGGGCCCGATGAAAAAGAGGAGAGGTCGTGGGCGCTCTACAGGATGGCCCAGTGCTTCTCCAGGCTCGGCAGGGAGGCGGAGAAAAAGGCCGCGCTCAAGGAGCTCAAAGATACAGGCGGCGAGCTTTCGCCCTGGTCAGAGCGGATATTCAAGGAAGCGGCGACCCTTTAGGAGGAAGCATGACCCACGAGATACCGATAGAGCTCCTTAACGACGCCTTCAACGTCTTCAGGGACGCATCCAGGAAGCTCGAAGACCAGTACGCCGTGCTGGAGACCCGGGTCGATGAATTGAACGCCGAGCTGGCTGAGAAGAACAGGGCCATCGAGAGGACGAGACGGCTCGCGGCAATGGGCGAGATGGCCGCCCGGATAGCGCACGAGATAAGAAACCCTCTGGGCTCCATGTCCATATTCGCGACTCTCCTTGAAAGGGAGCTTGCCGAGGACAAGAGAAAGAAACTCGCCGAAGAGATCAGCAAGGGCATAAAGACGCTCGACAACCTCCTTACGAACATGCTGCTGTTCGCGAACTCGCCGGAGGCGAGGCTCAAGATAATGGATATAAGGGAGGCCATAGACGACTCGATACTGCTCGCCAGCGGCCGCGAGAAGAAGGGCGTGGAGATAAGCGTCACTCACAGCGGGGAGACCGCCATTACGGCCGACCCGAACCTCCTGCGCCAACTCTTATTGAACCTCGTCATAAACGCCCTCGACGCGGTCGAAGAGAACGGCAGGGTGGAGGTCGCCACGAGAGTCGTCGAAAGGGACGGCTCCCGCCACATGGAGATAAAGGTCAGCGACAACGGCAGGGGCATAGCCGAAAAGGAGCTCGACAGGATATTCGACCCGTTCTTCACGACAAAGGAGAGGGGCACCGGGCTCGGGCTCGCCATAGTGACTTCCGTGGTCGACGCGCACGCCGGCTGGATAAAGGCCGATTCAACGCCGGGCGTGGGAACGGCCTTTACCATCGGCATACCCGCGAAAAGGGAGTTCAGGATATGAAGAAGGTCCTCGTAGTAGACGACGAACCGGCCATGAGGCTCGCGATAGAAGAGGCCCTCACGCGCAAGGGCTACGGGGTCGTCCTCGCCGAAGACGGCAGGTACGGTCTCGAGAGGCTCAAGGAAGGCGGCTTCGGCATGGTGATAAGCGATATGAACATGCCGCGCATGGGCGGCATGGAGCTCCTGAAAGAGATAAAGAAGGCTGCACCCCGGGTCCCGGTCCTTCTCATAACCGCCTACGGGACCATCCAGAAGGCCGTCGAGGCCGTAAAGGAAGGGGCTGTGGACTTTATCCTGAAGCCCTTTACCCTCGAGGCCCTCGAAGAGACGGTCGAGAAGGCCTTCAGGATGAACGAGGCCGCGGGCTTCGAGAGCAAGGGCAAGGCGATGCTCGCCCAAGGCCCACAGATGCAAAGGGTCGTCTCCATGGCAATGGTAGCGGCATCGAGCGACGCGACCGTGCTCATCTCCGGCGAGAGCGGTACTGGCAAGGAGCTCCTGGCGCGCTTCATACACGAGTCGAGCCCGAGATGCGACAAGCCGTTCATAGCAGTCAACTGCGCTTCCATCCCCGACAGCCTCCTTGAAAGCGAACTCTTCGGACACGAAAAGGGCGCTTTCACGGGGGCCCTTTCCTCAAGGCAGGGCAAGTTCGAGCTCGCCGACAGGGGGACCATACTTCTCGACGAGATAAGCGAGATGGACATGAAGCTCCAGGCAAAGCTCCTTCGCGTCATTCAGGAGAAAGAGGTCGAGAGGCTCGGGGGCAGGGGGCCCATACCGCTCGACATACGCATACTCGCGACTACCAACAGGGAGATGAAAAAAGAGGTCAGGGAGGGACGGTTCAGGGAGGACCTCTACTACAGGCTCAACATATTCCCGCTCACGCTCCCGCCTTTGAGAGAGCGCGGGGAGGACATAAGGCGCCTTGCCGAGCATTTCATCAAGAAGTTCACCGCCAAGTACTTGAGGCGCATAGAGGACGTCTCCCCTGAGGCAATTGATTACATCATGGATCAGGAGTGGAGGGGCAATATAAGGGAGATGGAGAACACCATCGAGAGGGCCGTTCTCCTCTGCCAGGGAAAGACCCTGGAGAAGGGGCACCTCAAGACATGCGAGGATAATGGGGAGGCTGCCTGCCAGGAGCCGGTCGGGAATGACAGGAATCCTGATGGCAACAGCGCCAATTTAATGACGCTCTGGGAGATGGAGAAGGGCCTTATTGCAAAGACCCTGGACGAGGTCGAGGGCAACAGGACCCACGCGGCCAGGATACTGGGTATTTCTGTGCGGACTTTACGCAATAAACTCAAGGAATATGGGCAGGTTTTGCCCGGATAGGAAAAATCTGCAGCTTTAGCTTCATCCTCTCGCCACAATAAAAAGCAAGGCCAGTACCCCGTTGTGTATTTGGTATGGTATTTGCAAAATCATCTTAACCGATATTAAAAAAAACAGAAGGTGACACATGACAGACGGCATATTCGACAAAACGATAGGGCTTCTCGGCAACGCGATGGACTTGAGGGCGTCAAGGCACAAGCTCCTCTCGTCCAACATAGCCAACCAGGAGACCCCGGGCTACAGGGCCGTTGACATCAACTTCGAATCAGAGCTCAAGAAAAGGGCTGATGTTTCCTCGACTGACGTCTATCTTGCGGGCACAAACGGCAGGCACCTCGCTACGGGAACCGGGACTTCATACAACGCGCCGGCGGTCCTCGACAGGGCGACCGACCTGCCGGGCTATGACGCAAACTCGGTCGGCATAGAGGCCGAGATGTCGCGCCTCTCGGAGAACACGCTCATGTACACGGTCGCCTCAAAGATGCTCAAGAGCAAATTCAACCTCTTGATGACGGCAATCAAGGAAGGGGGAAGATAAGAGATGGCTGACCTTTTCTCGGTAAGCGCCTCGGGCATGGAGGCCCAGAGGCTCAGGATGAACATCATAGCGAGCAACCTCGCCAACGTCGAGACGACCAGGACCGCTACGGGCGGGGCGTACAGGCGCAAGGACATCGTATTCGAGACGCAGTCACAGCTCGATTTCGGAGAGCACCTGAAGAACGCCTCCGCCTCCTACAACAACGGCGTCAAGGTATCAGGCGTAATCGAGGACGCGAGGCCTCTGAAGTACAAATTCGAACCCGGCCACCCGGACGCCGACAAGACAGGCTACGTGGCCTATCCGAACGTGAACGCGGCCGAGGAGATGGTAAACATGATAGCGGCCACAAGGAGCTACGAGGCGAACGTCACGGCCTTCAAGGCGACGAGGGAGATGGCCCTGAAGGCCCTTGAGCTGGGCCAGTAAAGGTCATTAAGGAGAAAGTCTTATGGTGGATTCGGTAAAAGGGGCGCTTAGCGCTCAGATAGATTCCCTTGGAAAGGCGGCAGCGGGCGCAACGGGCGATTCTACGGGCTTCGCGGACGCCCTGAAGGAATCGATTGAGAAGGTCAACAAGGCTCAGACCGAGGCCGACCAGGCCATGCAGGGCCTTGCCTCGGGCCAGGTCAACAACATCCACGAGACCATGATAGCCATAGAGAAGGCCAACCTCTCCTTCAACCTCATGGTGCAGGTGAGGAATAAGCTCGTGCAGGCATACGAGGAAATAATGAGGACGCAGGTATAACGAATGGACAAACTTCTTGCTGACATAAAGGCGTTCATAGGGACCAGGCCGGCGGTCGCGCTCGGCGCAGCAGCCGCCGTGATAGCCGCCGTAGCGGTGCTCCTCCTCTGGAACCAGGGGCCGGAGTACCAGGTGCTCTACTCCCAGCTGTCTGCCGAGGACTCAGGCGCGGTAATTGAGAAGCTCAAGGAGAAGAGGGTCCCCTACAAGGTGGACGGCTCGATCATAAGCGTCCCGGCCGAGAAGGTATACGAGACCAGGATGGAGCTCGCGGGCGAGGGCATTCCCCAGGGCGGCGGCATCGGATTCGAGATATTCGACAAGACCGCGTTCGGCGTCACGGACTTCGTCCAGAAGGTCAACTACAAGCGCGCGCTCCAGGGCGAGCTCGGCAGGACCATTACGCAGATCAAGGAGATAGAGTCGGCGAGGGTCCACCTCGCGCTCCCTGAGAAGGGGGTCTTCCTCGACGAGCAGAAGAAGGCGAGGGCGTCCGTAATAGTGAAGCTCAAGCCCGGCAAGGAGCTCACGCAGGGGCAGGTGAGCTCTATAGTGCACCTCGTCGCGAACAGCACCGACAACCTGAAGCCCGACGACGTCGCGGTAGTCGATACCTCGGGCAGGATGTGGACCCGCGAATCAGGCGAGGGCGACGCATTGAGGCTATCCGCCGGACAGATAGAGTACAAGAGGGGCCTTGAGAACGACTACGAGAGCCGCCTCCAGAGCATGTTAGAGAAGACGGTCGGCATGAACAAGGTCGTCACAAGGGTCTCGGTCGAGGTCGACACCAAGCACGTCGAGAGGACCGAGGAGAGGTTCGATCCCGACGGCCAGGTCGTAAGGAGCGAGCAGAGGAATAAGGAGAAGAGCGTCGGCGGCACGTCCAACTACGGCGTGCCCGGGGTCCTCTCCAACATGCCCGAGACCGCCCAGCCCGTGCCGTCCGCCACCGCCACGCCCTCGCAGTCGCAGAGGCAGGACGAGGTCATAAACTACGAGATAAGCAAGGTCACGAGCCACGTCGTCGAGCCCATAGGCGCGATAAAGAGGCTCACGGTTTCCGTTCTTGTCGACGGAACGTACCAGGTTGCCAAGGACGCCCAGGGCAGCGAGACCAGGACATATACGGCGAGGACCGACGAGGAGATATCCCGGTTTACGGAGATGGTCAAGGCAGCCGTTGGCTATGACGATAAGAGGGGCGACGTTATAAGCGTGGTGAGCACTCCATTTGACAAGGGAGTCTCCGAGGTCGAGGCGGCGTTGAGCCAGGCCGCCGAGGAGAAGGGCCCCTACATCCCGCCGCAGCTCATACCGGTAATCATAAAGTACGCGACGATCATGCTCATAACCCTCCTCGCGCTCATATTCATAGTCAGGCCGATAATAAAGAGGATAACGAGGGAGACGGTCGCGCTCGAGGAGATACAGAGGAAGATGCCTCACGCCCTCGCCGCCGGCGCGGCACACGGGGAGCTCATGGAGAAGGGTTCTGACCATGACAGGGACTCCGTCGACAGGCTAAAGGGCGTGGTCAAGGAGAACCCCCAGCAGGTCGCCATGGTCCTGAAGAACTGGATGAAAGAGAGGTAATGGGCGATGGCTAAGGAACCCAGGCTCACGGGGCCGGAAAAGGCCGCCGTACTCCTGATGAACATAGGCGAGGAGCTCGCCAGTGAGGTCTTCAAGTTCATGACGCCTTCTGAGATGCAGCTCCTGGGCGGCATGATGGTGAGAAAGGAATCGGTCTCGCTCCAGATGGGACGGCACGTCGTGGGCGAGTTCATAGAGATGCTCGACAAGGGAGACCTCTTCGTCGAGGGATTAGAGTTCGCCAGGAACGTCATGGTCAGGTCGCTCGGGCCTGACAAGGCCCAGTACATACTCGACCAGATAACGAGGGAGATGGGCGGCGGAGGCATAGAGTCGCTCAAGTGGATGGACCCGGCGATAGTAGCCAACATAGTAAGGGACGAGCACCCGCAGATAATCGCGCTGATTCTGGCGCACCTCGACGCCGACAGGGCCTCGATGGTGCTCCTGAACCTCCATGACGAGCGGCAGAGGGGCGAGGTCATGCTCCGCGTCGCGAATCTCAAGAGGATACCGCAGGCAGCCGTCAGGGAGCTCGAATCATTGATAAGCGAGCAGATGCTCTCGGCCGAATCGAACCAGGGGGCTGCCGTAGAGGGCATAAAGCTCGCGGCCGAGATACTGAACCAGGTCGATTCGACGTCGGAGAGCGACATCATAGACGTCATAGAGAGGGCCTCCCCTGACCTCGCCATGCGCATACAGGAGAAGATGTTCGTATTCGCCGACCTCATGGGCGTGGACGACAGGGGCCTGCAGCTCATCATAAAGGAGATCTCGGCGGACGTATTGTGCCTCGCGCTCAAGGGCTCGGACGAGTCGATACAGGACAAGCTCCTGAAGAACATGTCCGAGAGGGCCTCCGAGATGTTGAGAGAAGACATGGAGGCGAAGGGCCCTGTGAAGCTCTCCGAGGTCGAGAGGGCGCAGCAGGAGATCATAAAGATAGCGAGAAGGCTCGAGCAGGAAGGCAAGCTCGTAAGGGCGGGAAGGGGCGGAGATGTACTCGTCTAAAGTTTTCAAGAACACGGACGTGAGGATAAGCGCCGAGCCGTTCTGCCTGCCAAACCAGAACGAGATCCCGCTCGCCGAGGTCGTCGAGGACGTCGGGAGCAGGGGCGAGGTCATAGAGAAAGAGGCCTATCAGAGGGGATTCCTCGCCGGAGAGAAGGCGGGCTTCGAGCTCGGCGCAAGGAAGGCCGATGTGCATTTCAGCGGCCTCGACGGGCTCGTAAGGGATATCGCCTCCTTCAGGGAGGAGCTCTTCAGGGCCTGCGAAAAGGAGATGACCGCCCTGTGCCTGTCGATAGCGAGGAAGGTCGTGCAGAGGGAGGTAGCCGCAAAGGATGACGGCATACTGGAATGCCTGCGGACGGCCTTGAGGGCGGTGGTCGCGGGCGGCGAGATAACGATAAGGGTCAACCCCAAGGACTTCGAGGTCGTGAACCAGGGCAGGCCCGAGCTCCTGAAGTACTGCGGCGGAGTGAGGGGCATGGCAATCGAGCCCGACGAGCTCGTCTCAAGGGGCGGCGCCCTCATATCAACGAACTTCGGCGAGATAGACGCTACAATAGAGTCCATTATGAGCGAGATAGAGGAAAAGCTTGCAGACGCATACAGCCGCGATTGAGCGCCTGAAGAGGCGTACAAGGGCAATAAGCGACATAAACCCCGTCCGTGTGCACGGCAGGGTAACGCGCGTCGTCGGCCTCGTGATGGAGGGCCTCGGGCCAGGGGCGTCGGTGGGCGAGTTCTGCCACGTATTCCCGAAGGACGGTCACGACCCCATACAGTGCGAGGTCGTCGGATTCTCCGAGGACAAGATACTCCTGATGCCGCTTGGCGAGGTAAGGGGCATAGGCCCCGGCAGCAAGATAGTCGCCAGGAGGACGAGCGCGTCGGTCAAGGCCGGGGCGAACCTGCTGGGCCGGACGCTTGACGGGCTCGGCAACCCCATTGACGGCCTCGGCAGCTTTGAGGCAGAGACAGAGTACCCGCTCTACGCGACACCTCCCAACCCCCTTTCAAGGAAGAGGATAGAAAAACCCCTTAACGTCGGCATCAGGGCGATAAACGGCCTCCTCACGGTCGGCAAGGGGCAGAGGATAGGCATATTCGCGGGCAGCGGCGTCGGGAAGAGCGTGCTCATGGGCATGATGGCCCGGAACACCGAGGCGCAGGTGAACGTCATTGGCCTCATCGGAGAGAGGGGCAGGGAGGTAAAGGAGTTCATTGAAAAGGACCTCGGCGTTGAGGGCCTGAAGAGGTCGGTGCTCGTGGTGGCGACCTCTGACCAGCCGCCGCTCATAAGGATGAGGGCGCCGCTCGTGGCTACGGCCATCGCCGAATACTTCAGGGACCAGGGCAAGGACGTGCTCCTGATGATGGACTCGATATCGAGGTTCTGCATGGCCCAGAGGGAAATAGGGCTTGCCATAGGCGAGCCGCCGGCGACAAAGGGCTACCCGCCTTCGGTCTTTGCTCACCTTCCGAGGCTGCTTGAAAGGGCAGGGACTTCAAAGGGACAGGGCAGCATAACCGGCTTCTATACGATACTCGCGGAGGGCGACGACCATAACGACCCCGTGGCAGACGCTGCGCGGGCCGTTCTCGACGGCCACATAGTCCTCTCAAGGGAATTGGCGCACCAGAACCATTACCCGGCAATAGACGTGCTCTCGAGCATAAGCAGGGTCATGAACGACATTGTATCCGCAGAGCACAGGGACTCGGCCATGCGCCTGCGCTCGGTGCTCTCGATCTACAGGAAGGCGTACGACCTCATAAGCATAGGCGCTTACAAGGAAGGCAGCGACCCGAAGGTCGACCACGCCATAAAGACCATAGACAAGGTGAACGCGTTCCTGAGGCAGGACCTCGCCGAAGGCGTTGGCTTTGACGACAGCCTCCTGCAACTCATAAACCTGCCGGCCTGACGGAGCATATGCCGAAGTTCACCTTTAAATTGGAGCCGCTTTTCGAGTACAGGCAGAGGCTCGAGGAACTCAGCCAGAAGGAGTTCGGCGAGGCGCTCTCAAGGCTCAAATCTGAGGAAGAGAAGATAGGGCGCTTGAAGGAGCTCTACATGAAATCGAGCTCGGAGATCGACGCGCTCAAGGAATCCGGCGCCCCCGGCGCCGAGATGGACCTCTACCATTCGTATGTCGCGGGCCTCAAGAGGCACATCTCCGAGCAGGAGAGGATACTCTCGCAGGTGAGCGCGGCTGTCGAGAAGAAGAGGGTGGAGCTCGTAGAGGCGTCCAAAAACAAGAAGGTAATAGAGCTCATGAAGGAGAAGTCCCTTCATCAGCATAACCAGAGGGTTAACAGGCAGGAGCAGAAGGAGTCTGACGAGAGGAACTCCAGGGACTTCGGGAGGAAGGACGCCGATGAAAGGTAGGATATTCGCCGCCATACTGGCGGGAGGGGCAATAGGCTTCGCGCTCTATTCAGGATGGTACGGGCTCTCTACCCCCCTGGCCATTGCGAGCCAGGCAGTTGAGGAGAAGGCTGCCCAGGCGCCGGCCCGGGGCACGGACGAGAAGGGCCTGCTCGCAGCCATAAACAGGAAAGAGCAGGAGATAGTCGAGCGCGAGGACGAGGTGGCGAGGAAAGAGGAGCGCCTGAACGTGATAAAGAGGGACATAGAGGCGCGTCTCGCTGAGCTGAGAAAGGTCCACCAGGAGATAGAGTCGCTGGTCAGGAAGGTGAACGAGGCCGACGACGAGAGGACGAGGAAGATCGTCAAGATATACGAAAGCATGAGCCCTGAGGAGGCGGCCACCCGCATAGAGGGCCTCGATAGGGAAATGGCGGTGATGATACTCTCCGCCATGAGCGAGAAGAAGGCGGCGAAGATATTGGGCCTTGTGGATGTGAAGAGGTCGGTCGAGCTGAGCCGCGACTTCAGGATAATGAAATAGTCTTCAGATAATATAAAGATAATATAAAGAGCGAAAGGCGGGGCAGCAGTAGATGCTGCCCCGCCTTTTTTTATTCCAGTATTCGCTCAAGGAAAATTCTTCTCAGGCAATGGGAAAAAGATGCCGGGCAGGCATTGTCCGCGCGTAAGATGCGTTTTTAGCAACTTTGCGCAACATGCTGATTTTATTGAAGATAGATTCTGTCAACGGGTTTGGCACGGGCGTTGCTATATACAGAGCCAGGGAGCGGTGATCAAAAGATGATAATAAACTTTCTTCCACAGATAGAAGCGGGCAGCGAGATAAAGGGCCAGGCGCCTCTTGCCATCGGCGCAGATGAGTCAGCGTCGTTCGTGGACGCGCTCTTTTCCGCGCTTTCACCCCGGGTATTGGCAGAGGATGCCGGTGCCGCTGACGTCGCAGCCGCAAATACGGCTGCCGTTGACGTGGATGCGTCAAAAGGCGCTGAAGTCCATTCAGGGCAGATGGCTCAGGTAGATGAAGATACCGTTCTGGCTGAGGCTGTCATCAAGGAAGGCGAGGCAGTAGATGCCGCCAGCACAGTGCCTATTGAAGCCGGCTTTATCGAGCAGGGCAGGGTAATCGCGGCTATACAGCTCAATGGTCTGAAGCCGGAAGCAAAGACAGCAAATAGCCATGAGAGGACCTTTGTCGATATACCGGCCAGGGGCCTTGCGATGGGCCACGCTGTAGCGATCGAGGCCGGAGTTGGCCTCAAGACCGGACTTCTTGCCCATACTGACATATCGAACGAAGCGCCTGCCACTGTGGCAGCCGGGGCCGATGTGGATATGTCTGAAATAGAGGCGCCTGTCGAAGGCAGGGCATCAGGAGAGTACGCGGCGGCTGAGACAGAGGCCGTTGAAGTCCCAGAGATGATGCCTGCTGAAGAGCCGGCAGTCAGAGAAGCCCAGCCTGAGGCGGCTGAGATGGAAGCGCCTCTTGAAAAAATGACGGTTAAAGCGCCGGTCAATAGCGGCGTAGTGGAAATAAAGGCAGATACGGGCGTAAAGCCCGCAAAGGCAGAAAAGGCGGGTACTTCCGCGCCTGTGCTCCCGGGTGCTGAAAGACTTGAGGCCACCGAGACCCGGCCTGAAGTTGCCGAGACCAACGCCGTTGAGGCTGACGCCATCGAAGAGTTCTCGCCGGGCGCAGAGCGGGAGAGCGGCTTTGAGGGCGACAGCGGCGCCTCCGATAACAACGGCTCGCATCAGTACAGGCCTGTGGCCGTTGCAGCAGGCGTAAAGTTCAACGAGGTCATGGACAGCCCGTCCGCGACCCGGCCCGTTCAGCCTGAAGAGACTCTCGCAGAACTCCAGGAGAGGCTCAACGCCGGCATCAAAATCTCGGTACAGAAGAACGGCGGCGAGGTGAGGATGAAGCTCAACCCCGAGCACCTTGGCGAGATTGTCATAAGGCTCACCATAGAGAACGGTACCGTAAAGGCCGACATCAGGGCCGAGAGCGTAGAGATAAAGCAGCTCCTCGAGACAGACTCTTCGATGCTGAAGGAGGCCCTCGGATCCCACGGCCTCCATCTCAAGGAGTGCACCATAGGCGTCAGCAGGGCCGAGCAGAATCTTTCCGGCGGCGATGGCAAATGGACCAGGGAGAACCCGGACCATGCCGGGCGCCGTGACGATGGCCGCCGCAACGAATGGCACGGCCACAAAGAGGGCAGGGAGCATTACGGCAGGCCGGGCAAGTCCGGCAACATAGACATCTTCGCTTAGGAGGAGAGGATGGTACAGGGAGTAGGCGTATACGGGTCAGGCACAGGCGCGGTCCAGAGGTCGCCTAACGAGGCGATGGGCAAGGACGCGTTCCTGAAGCTCCTGGTCACACAGCTTCAAAACCAGGACCCCCTTAAACCCACGGATAACACGGAGTTCGTGGCCCAGCTTGCGCAGTTCAGCTCGCTCGAGGGCATACAGAACCTGAACTCCACGATGGACGGCATGGCAAGCGGCATCTCGAGCCTCCAGGACTTTTCATCCTCGGGCCTCATAGGGCGGGTAGTGAAGGCGCTCGCGAGCCAGGTCGAGTTCGACGGGACAAACGCGGTCAATCTCGGATACACGCTCTCTTCCGGCGCCGAAAAGGTCCGTCTCTCGATCTCCGACCCCTCCGGGCGCGTCTTAAGGACAGTAGATCCCGGGGCCCAAAACGCGGGCAGCCATGAATTGAGCTGGGACGGAAGGGACGCGGGCGGTGTCCTGCTTCCGGCAGGGACCTACGCCATCTCGGCCGCGGCAGAGGACGCAAAGGGCGTGAACGTCCATGCCGATACCGAGCTCATAGGATACGTAACAGGCGTGAACATGAAGGACTCGAAGATATACGTCAACGGCACCGGCGTCAGTAAGGACAGCATAAAGGAAATATACTGACAGGCTGCTGAAAAACAGCGTTTTTAACCAACGAATTAAACAAATTTAAAGGAGGACAGCACAATGCAGTCAGCTCTCTACACCGGAATAAGCGGCCTCAACGCGAACATGTCGAACCTCTCGGTCATCGGCAACAACATATCGAACGTGAACACAGTCGGATTCAAGGGCTCCAGGGTCACCTTCGGCGACGTGCTGAGCCAGACCCTCTCGGGCGGCTCAGGCACCAACCAGATAGGCCTTGGCGTCGTTATGAGCAGCATCCAGAAGGTCTTCAGCCAGGGCGCATTCGAGAGCACCGGCAACGCCCTCGACCTCGCGGTAAACGGCAGCGGCTTCTACATGGTGAGCGACCCCACCCTCGGCACGAGATATTACACGAGGGCAGGGCAGTTCTCGACCGACAAGGACGGGTACATAACCAACCCTGAGGGCTTTCACCTCCAGGGCTACGCCGCGAACAGCGGCGGCGCACTCCAGAATACAGTCACAGACCTACAGCTCAACAACAAGACCATAAACCCGAACCCCACGTCGAGCGCCGTGCTGAACGCAAACCTCGACTCCAACGCGGCCATCACCGGCTTCGTCTTCAACGCAGGCACCAACGACAACGTCAGGTTCTCTATAGACGGCGGCACGACATGGCTCACGGCGAGCATGGTGACCGACGGCGGCCTCTCCTCAGGCGGCGGAGCTACAGGCGCCGAGACAGCGGCCGCCTTGAAGAGCGCGCTCCAGGGCGCGGCCGGCAACGGAGACACCTATACCGTCACTTTTGACGACCAGACTGGCCTTTTCAGCGTTACTAACGACGCTGGCAACTCGGGCACCCTGGTGCTTGACTGGGGCAACGCCCTCTCGACCTCCGCCTCGCTCCTTGGCTTCTCGGCGAGCTCAGGCTCCCTTGCGGCCGGCGCGACCAATACCGGCACCGCCGCGGCCGGGGCCTTTGACCTCAACAACGCGGGCGACACCTCGAACTTCTCGGTCCCTGTCACGGTTTTTGATTCTCTCGGAAACGACCATGTGGCGACCCTGTATTTCAGGAAGGATTCCCTCAGCGCGGCAGGAAACACATGGGAATGGTTCGGCGTTGTCGACGGCTCTGACTCGACCAGCAGCGCTACAGAGATACAGGCCCAGGGCACCGTCACCTTCAACACCAGCGGCGCGCTCTACTCGGAGAGCGCCGCTACCTATCCCTACGGCGGCTTCAACTTCACCGGCGGCGCGGCCCAGGGCCAGGCCATAGCCTTCGACTTCGGCACCAGCATAACCCAGGGCGGCACCGGGATAGACGCCACCACCCAGTACGGGACCGCCTCTGGCGTCTCCATCCTCACCCAGGACGGCTACTCCTCCGGAACGCTCCAGAGGATAAGCATAGACCAGGACGGCATCATAAGCGGCATCTTCTCCAACGGCAGGGACCTTACGCTCGGCCAGGTGCTCCTCGCTGATTTCTCGAGCCCCACCAACCTCGCCAGCGCGGGCATGAACCTCTATGAGGAGACCTACGACTCGGGCCAGCCCCTTATCGGCACGGCCGGGACCTCCGGCATGGGCCTTGTCCAGTCGAGCACCCTGGAGCTCTCGAACGTGGACCTCGCGAGGGAGTTCGTCAACATGATAACGGCCCAGAGGGGTTTCCAGGCGAGCTCCAAGATAATAACGACTACGGACGAGCTCCTAGCAGAGCTTGTGAACCTCAAGCGCTAAGGGCCGTATTGATGACATGTTGAGGCGGTTGGCATAAAAGCCAACCGCCTCTTTCTTTTGGGAGAGCCGCGGATAAGTCATTTTTATGACAGGCCACTATCCGAACCATGACTTGATGAGTAAGCGCAGCTGTCTCGCCTGATGATGGAGTAATAGATTCCGTCGTAATTACGAAGGGTTAATCACAACAGGAGGCGCGTCCTGCTTCTGGCACGGGGATTGCACAACCAACTGGCATTCACATGTCCGCAAGAGGCCCTCAGAGGGCCGCACGAATACAAGGAGGTAGATATGGCCGCGGAAGTCGAGAAAAAGGAAGAGGGCCACCCCGCCCCGAAAAAGGGCAAGGGGCTCATCATAGGCATAGTGGCCGTGGTTGTAATAGGCCTGGGAGCCGGAGGATACCTTTTCATGAACGGCAAGTCCTCTGAAGGGGCCGCAGGCGGCCATGGCGAGGCGTCCTCACACGGCGGCGAGGGCGAGGCGGGCGCAAAGGGCAACATATTCGCGCTCGAGCCTTTCATCGTCAACCTCCAGGACAACTCCGGCACCAGGTACCTGAAGCTCACGGTGAACCTCGAGCTTCCTCCCGGTTCCTCTCTTTCCGAGCTTACGACGCAGTCCACGAAGATAAGGGACTCCCTCATAATCCTTCTGAGCTCCAAGAGCTATTCGGACATAGGCAGCGTCGAGGGCAAGTACCAGATGAGGGACGAGATCATAGCGAGGGTCAATCAATACCTCACAAATACCAAGGTAAAGACGGCTTACTTCACGGAGTTCGTGATCCAGTAGGGGCGCATTCATGGCAGAGCAGATACTCACACAGGTAGAAGTAGACGCGCTCCTCCGGGGCCTCTCCAACGGCGACATAAAGACCGAGGCCGACAAGTTCGAGGAGAAGGAGACCGGGGAGATAAAGCCCTATGACTTCGCCAACCAGGAGAAGATCATAAGGGGCAAGCTCCCGGGCCTCGAGATGATAAACGAGAAGTTCAGCAGGTCGGTGAGGACCCCTCTTTTCAACCTCATGAGGAAGTCCGTGGACATGAGCCCGGAGAGCACGAAGGCGGTGAAATACGAAGAGTTCCTCCTTAACCTGCAGGTCCCCTCGAGCCTCAACGTATTCCAGCTCCTGCCCTTCAGGGGCCAGGGCGTGCTGGCGGTCGACCCGAGCCTCGTCTTCATCATAGTAGACAGCTACTTCGGCGGGGACGGCAGGTTCCACACGAGGATAGAGGGCAGGGACTTCACCAACGTCGAGCAGGCGGTCGTAAAGAAGGTGGTCGACACCATATTCAGCGAGCTGGCGGCCGTCTGGAAGGCGGTCCACCCGGTCGAGTTCAAGCTCCTTCGCACCGAGATGAACCCGCAGTTCGTGAACCTGGTCGAGCCCTCGGAGCACGTGGTCATATCTACGTTCAGGATGGAGATAGAGGGCACGTCAGGGAATTTCTTCATCTGCCTCCCGTACAGCACCATAGAGCCCATCAAGGACAAGCTCCTCGGCACGCAGAGGATAGACGCCTCGGAGGTGGATATCAAGTGGGCCGAGATGCTCAAGGAGCAGTTCGGCGGCGTGCCGCTCGGCGTGGCCGGAGAGATAGGCAAGGCGCAGATAAGCGTCCTGGACCTCCTGAACCTGAAGCCGGGCGACGTCATACAGCTCGACAGGAAGACAAAGGAGCTCCTGGACGTACATGTAGAGGGCATACCGAAGTTCCTCGGAAGGCCGGGGGTCATGGACAACAACTACGCCGTCAAGCTGATAGAGGCCATAAAGGGAGAAAGGAGCTGAGTGATGAACGAGAACGGACAGACTGATAACGAACAGGCGAACGCGGGCTCATCCGCTGACGACCAGTGGAGCGCGGCGTTCGAGGAGACGAAGAAGGCCACAGAGCCTAAAAAGGAAGAGGTCGAGGCAAGGCCGGCGAGCTTTACAAACTTGAGGCACGAGAGCGCCGGGAGCATCTCGAACATGGACATGCTCCTCGATATCCCCCTTACCGTCTCGGTCGAGATGGGCAGGTCGAGGATGCTCGTGAAGGACCTCCTCCAGCTCGGACAGGGTACGGTCGTGGAGCTCGAGAAGCTCGCCGGCGAGCCGATGGAGATACTCGTAAACGGCAGGCTCATCGCCAGGGGCGAGGCCGTAGTGGTGAACGACAAGTTCGGCGTGAAGCTCACCGACATCGTGAGCCCGAGCGAGAGGATATCCCGGCTCAGATGAACGACTCTTACACATACCTGCTCGTCAAATCCATCCTGACGCTCGTGTTCACGCTCGGCCTTCTTGGCCTCGCGATGTACGCGCTTAAGCGTTTCATGAAGGGCGGGGCTGCGGGCAAGAACGGCTCCGCGAACCCGGTGAAGGTCGTGACGACCGCGTTCCTGGGGCCAAAGAAGAACATAGCGATCGTCGAGGTCGCCGGAGAGATGCTCATCCTCGGCCTTACGCCCGCGTCCATTACATTTTTATCGAAGGTAGAGAACAAAGAGGCTGTAGAGGAACTGAGGAAGCTCAAGGACTCTAAGAGAAGGCCCATATTGAGCCTCCTGCAGGGCGGGCTTTAAAGATGAAGATGAAAAGACCGGCATTCATAATATTAAATACGGCGGCAGTGCTCATGGCGGCGGCAGGCGCGTCGTACGGCGCCGACGCAATAGGCCTTCCGAACGTGAGCCTCACTGTAGGCGGCGAGAACTCGCCTCAGGGCGTCTCCACCGCGATACAGATCGTCCTTTTGCTTACGGTGCTGTCTCTGGCCCCGGCCATATTGTTGATGATGACCTCGTTCACCAGGCTCATCGTTGTCTTTTCGCTCCTGAGGCAGGCGCTCGGAGTCCAGCAGGCCCCTCCGAACCAGGTCATAGTTGGCCTCGCGCTCTTCCTTACTTTTTTCATAATGTCCCCGGCCATAACGAAGATAAACGAGTCGGCCTTGAAGCCCTACATGTCCGGGGCCATCTCCCAGGAGGCGGCCTTCACCGGCGCGATACAGCCCCTTCGCGAGTTCATGCTCAAGAACACGAGGGAGAAGGACATGGAGCTCTTCTTGAGGCTCTCGAAGACAGAGGCCCCGAAGACAAAGGACGAAATACCGACGCTGGCCCTAATACCGGCCTTTGTAACAAGCGAATTGAAGACCGCCTTCCAGATAGGCTTTCTCATATACCTGCCCTTTCTGGTGATAGACATGGTCGTGGCGAGCGTCCTTATGTCAATGGGCATGATGATGCTCCCGCCCGTGATGGTATCGATGCCCTTCAAGCTCATGCTCTTCGTGCTGGTCGACGGCTGGTACCTGCTCGTCGGCTCGCTCGTACAGAGCTTCGGTTAGGGGAATTATGACTCCGGAATTCGTCACAAGCATAGGCAAGGAAACCATAGAAGTGATCCTCATGGTCTCTGCCCCGGTACTGATAGTCGGGATGGTCGTGGGCCTCGTCATAAGCATCATACAGGCCGTCACCCAGATCCAGGAGATGACGCTCTCGTTCGTGCCCAAGATAATAGCCGTGTTCCTTGTGCTCCTGGCGCTCGCGCCGTGGATGATGGAAGTGATGATGAAGTACACGAGCAATATATTCACAAACATACCCAACTACGTAAGGTAAATGGAGATAACACAGTACATACTGGCCAACTATTCGACCTTCCTCTTCGTGCTTGTGAGGACGGGATCGATACTGCTTGCCGCGCCGATATTCGGGGCCGTGAACGTGCCCATGCAGGTGAAGCTCGGCCTCACCTTCGTCATTGCGCTGCTCCTTACGCCCTTAACGCCGCAGGTGGCGATGCCGCAGACGATGATAGCCGTAGCGACGAGCATCGCCGGAGAGATAATGATAGGCGTGACGATAGGCTTCGCCATCAGGTTCGTATTGACTGGCATAGAGTTCGCGGGCCAGGTCGCGGGCTTCCAGATGGGCATAGGCATGGCGAGCGCCTACGACCCCATCCACAGCGCGCAGATAACGGTGCTCGGAAAGTTCCTGAGCATCCTGACGCTCCTCATCTTCCTCACGGTGAACGGCCATCTCATGGTCATCATGGCCCTGAAGAAGAGCTTCGACGTCATTCCCCCCTACGGGTTTACGCTCTCAGGCGGCCTCATGGAGGGCTTCATATCGTTCTCAAGGGAGATATTCATCCTCGCCTTCAAGTTCTCGGCCCCGGTCGTCGCGATACTCATATTCGTCAACGTGGCCCTCGGCATAATGGCCAGGACGGTCCCGCAGATAAACATGTTCGTAATCGGCTTCGCCGTGACGATAATGGTCGGCTTTCTCATGATCGGCCTCTCCATGCCGTACTTCGAGGCCGCGGTCGAGACGGCCTTCGAGCGCATGTGGCAGGGCGTATTCAACCTTATGAGGGTAATGTAAATGGCTGAGGACCAGGGCCAGGAACGCACAGAACAAGCTACATCGCGAAAGCGCGAGCAGGCCCGCCAGGAGGGCAACTTCGCCACCTCCCGCGAGGTGAGCACGCTCTTCATGGTGGCCGCCGGCACAGTGGTCCTGTACTTCTCGTCCATGTGGATGTATTCGGGCATGGCTCAGGTCATGAGGAAGTATTTCCACGTCATGAAAGGGGATCTCACGGTGGTCGCGGTGGACGGGATATTCAGGGACCTCTCATGGAGCTTCCTCATGATAATCGCGCCCGCGCTCGTGATACCGGCCTTCGGCGCGCTCTCGTACGTGCTGCAGAACGGGCTTAACTTCACGGCAAAGCCCTTGAGCCCCGACTTCAACAAGATAAACCCGCTCTCGGGCATAAAGAAGCTCTTCACGGTCAACTCGCTCGCAGAGCTCGTCAAATCCATACTCAAGGTCTCGGTCCTCACCTACGTCGTCTACGGCTGCGTGAAGCAGGAATGGCAGAACATGCCGCTCCTTATCGAGATGGACGCCGCGGCCTCGACCATGTACGTCGCGGGCGTCACCTTCAAGATAATGATCAGGACGGTCTGGGTCATCGCCGCCATAGCGGTCATAGACTACGCCTTCCAGAGGTGGAACTTCGAGAAGGGCCTCAGGATGAGCAAGGAAGAGATAAAAGAGGAGATGAAGGAGACCGAGGGAGACCCCATCGTCAAGGCCAGGATAAGGTCCATGCAGAGGGACATGGCCAGGAAGAGGATGATGCAGGATGTGCCCAAGGCAGACGTCGTCCTCACCAACCCGACTCACCTCGCCGTGGCCATAAAGTACGACAGGTCAAAGGCCAACGCCCCCATCGTCGTCGCAAAGGGCGCCGGGCTCATAGCCGAGAAGATAAGGGAGATAGCGAGGAAGCACAACGTGCCCGTCCTCGAGAACAAGCCGCTGGCGAGGAGCCTCTACAAGGGCGTCAAGATCGGCACCGAGATACCATCGAGCCTCTACAAGGCCGTCGCAGAGGTGCTGGCGTACGTGTACAGGCTTAAAAACAGGATGAGGAGATAGGTAGAAGGAAATGGCCGGCATCAAAGACATATCGAAGTGGAAGAAGAGATCTGAGCTCATGCTGCCGGTGGGCATCGTGGGCATCCTCTTTGTGATGATCCTGCCGGTGCCGCCTCTGGCGCTGGACCTCCTCCTTACGTTCAACGTGACCACGGCGATAATCATCCTGCTCGTGGCCGTATATGTAAAAAAGCCGCTGGACTTCTCGACATTCCCGGTGCTGCTCCTCGTCACGACCCTTTTCAGGCTCGCCCTCAACGTGGCGTCGACGAGGCTCATACTCCTCCACGGCGCCGAGGGGCCGGAGGCGGCAGGCCAGGTCATAAAGTCGTTCGGAAACTTCGTCATCGGCGGCAACTACGCCGTGGGATTCATAGTCTTCGCGATACTCGTCATCATAAACTTCGTCGTCATCACAAAGGGCGCGGGCCGCATAGCCGAGGTCGCTGCCAGGTTCACCCTGGACGCGATGCCCGGCAAGCAGATGGCCATTGACGCGGACCTGAACGCCGGGCTCATCGGAGACGAAGAGGCGAGGCGCAGGAGAAAGGAAGTCGCTCTCGAGGCTGACTTCTACGGCGCCATGGACGGCGCGAGCAAGTTCGTAAGGGGAGACGCGGTAGCCGGCATCCTCATCACGGTAATAAACATCGTGGGCGGCCTCATAATAGGCGTCCTTCAGCAGGGACTGCCCGTAGGCGAGGCTGCCCGCGTATATACGCTGCTTACGGTCGGCGACGGGCTGGTCGCGCAGATACCGGCGCTCGTCATATCGACCGCCGCGGGTATCGTCGTATCGAACGTAAATTCAGAGGAGGGCCTGAGCGATTCCATAGGCAGGCAGTTCCTCTTCTCCCCCAGGCCGCTTATCATCGCGTCAGCCATACTCTTTGTCTTCGGCCTCATACCGGGTCTTCCTCACATAGCCTTCCTCACGCTCTCAATAGTGACCGGCGCAATCGGCTACATCGTCTACAAGACCGCCGAGGACAGGAAGGCCCAGGAGGCGGAGAAGGAGAAGGCCGCCGCGAAGCCGGCAGCGAAGAAAGAGGCCGTTGACGAGGTGCCGCTCATCGACACCCTTAGCCTCGAGGTCGGCTACAGGCTCATCCCGCTCGTCGATTCCTCAGAGGGCGGAGAGCTCCTCGAGAGGGTCAAGGCCATCCGCAGGCAGTTCGCCGAGGAGATGGGCATCATGGTCCCGGCCGTCCATATCAAGGACAACCTCCAGCTCAAGCCTTCCGAGTACGTCTTCCTCGTAAAAGGCGTAGAGGTCGCAAGAGGAGAGCTCCTCGCTGGCCACTCTCTCGCGATAGACCCGGGCAACGCCGAGCCCGGCCTCGAAGGCGTGCAGACCGTCGACCCGGCGTTCGGCCTGCCGTCTATCTGGGTATCGGACACCCAGATAGAGAAGGCGCAGCTCATGGGCTACACGGTCGTAAACCACTCGGCCATCATAGCGACCCACGTCACGGAGGTCATAAGGAACCACGCCAACGAGATACTCGGCAGGCAGGAGGTCCAGGCCCTCATAGACAGGGTGGCGAAGACGTACCCCAAGGTCGTCGAGGAGCTTGTCCCATCGCTCCTGAACCTGGGCGGCGTGCAGAAGGTCCTCCAGAACCTCCTGAAGGAGAGGATATCGGTAAGGGACCTCCAGACCATACTCGAGGTGCTCGCCGATTACGCGCCTATCACAAAAGACACCGACCTCCTGACCGAATACGTGAGGATGGGCCTATCGAGGCAGATAACCAAGAGCCACATATCGAACGAATCGACGATACAGGCCATCTCCCTGAGCCACGAGATAGAGGAGGCGATAGTGAAATCGGTCCACGAGACCCCACAGGGCTCGTTCCTCACCATAGAGCCGGGGCTCGCCCAGAAGATACTCTCGCGCGTAAAGGAGGGGCTCGAGGAGGCGATGTCCAGGGGGCACCAGCCCGTGCTCATAGTCTCCCACCAGACGCGCAGGTTCGTAAGGAAGCTGACCGAAAGGGTATTCCCGGCTGTCGCCATCCTTTCGCATAACGAGATATCGAGCAACGCAAGGGTCCAGACATTAAAGGTCGTGAGGTTATAGAATGAGGATAAAAAGGTTTACAGGCCCTTCAGTAAAGGACGCGATGAGCGCGGTGAAGGCCGAGTTCGGTTCCAGCGCGCTCATTCTCAGCACAAAAAAAATCGGCCCCGGAGCGCATGAGGTCGTCGCCGCCGTGGATTACGACCTCTCGGCCCCGATAGACCTTTCCATCGAAAACACGGCGAAGGCAGCCGCCGGCCCGGCCCCGAGGACCGCGGCAAACGCCGGTGCAGAGAGGCTCCCCGGGGAGCTGACCGAATTGAGGAAGGAGATCAGGGAACTTAACGACCTCAAAAGGCTCTGCATGAACGTCATCTCGTCGACCGAAAGCCCGCTCTCCGGCGTCTTCGCCAGGCTCGAAGAGAACCTTGTCTCGAACGGGATAGACAGGCGCCTTGCCAAGAAGATACTGATGAACACTCTTAGCGGCGTGACGAAGGAGAAGGCTACCGATATCGTGTACCTCAAGAACTGCCTCAAGAAGAAGGTCTACGACAGGATAGCGGTATCAGACCCGCTCGCCTCAAAGGGCGTCGTGGCCTTCGTAGGCGCATCAGGCGCGGGCAAGACGACCACCATCGCCAAGCTCGCCGCGATGAACGCCTTGAGGAAAAAGAGGCGCACCGCCCTCATCACCACAGACACCTACAGGATAGGGGCCGTGGAGCAGCTCAGGATCTACGGCAGGCTCATGGGATTGCCGGTTGAGGTCGCGAAGGACGCCAGCGACCTCCGTGCCCTCATAAAGGCGCACAGAGACAAGGACCTCGTGCTCGTCGATACCGCCGGGAGGGGCCAGTTGGACCTGCGCGCCATGGACGAACTGAAGGCGATGGCCGAGGCCGCCCCGGAGGTCAAGTTCAACCTTGTACTGAACTCGCAGACCAGGGACGAAGCACTCTACTCGTCTATAAAGGGCTTCAGCTCCCTGCCGCTCGATTCCCTGACATTTACGAGGCTCGACGAGGGCAGCTCCCACGGGCCCATACTGAACGCGATGGTGCTCGCCAGGAAACCGATAGCCTACCTTTCGACCGGAAGCCGCGTCCCCGAGGACATCGAGGCGGCCTCCCCGGAGAGGCTCATGCAGTACATAATGCCGAATTAAGGAGACGGAATAAATGGATCAGGCTGTTACGCTAAGGAGCTTTATGGAAGAAGAATCGCCGTCAGTACCGGGCACAAGGGTCATATCCGTGAGCAGCGGCAAGGGCGGCGTTGGAAAGACCAACTCGGTCGCCAACCTCGCCATAGCCTTCTCAAGGCTGGGTAAAAGGGTCCTCCTTCTCGACGCCGACCTGGGGCTGGGTAACCTCGACGTGCTCTTAGGGCTCGCGCCCAGGTTCAACATCGGGCACCTGCTCCGCGGCGAAAAGACGATTGAAGAGGTGCTCGTCGACGGGCCGGAGGGCGTAAAGATACTGCCGGCAAGCTCCGGCGTGCAGGAGCTCACGGACCTTTCCACGGAAGAGAGGCTCTCGCTCGCCTCCCACCTCGAAGGGCTCGAGGAGCTCTTCGACATCATGATAATCGACACCGGAGCGGGAATATCGAGCAACGTCCTTTTCTTCAACGTCTCGGCGCAGGAGATAATGGTCGTCGTCACCCCTGAGCCGACCTCGATAACCGACGCATACGCGCTCATGAAGGTGCTCCTCAACAAGCACGGCGAGAGGAGGTTCAAGCTCCTTGTAAACGAGGTGAAGAGCAGGCGCGAGGGGCAGGACGTCTACAGGAAGATAAGCCTCGCGGCCGAGAGGTTCTTGAATATCTCGGTCGAGTACATCGGGTGCGTCCTCCTCGACGAGAACATCCTGAAGTCGGTCATAAGGCAGAAAGCGGTCATCGAGCTCTATCCGGAATCCAAGGCAAGCCAATGCTATCAGGAGATTGCGAGGGAGATATGCGACCTACCAGTACAGAGCGGGCTCAAAGGCGGAATGCAGTTTTTCTGGCGGCAGTTCCTGACGAGAAGCATCTGAAAGAATTGACTGAGAGGACGAGGCCAATGCAGACAATCGTAAAGCAGGACAGAGACAGGCTCCTCGAGGATAACATCCACCTGGTGAAGATAATCGCCTACCAGGTGGCCGTGAACCTGCCGCCGCACATCGACGTCAACGACCTCATAAGCGCGGGCACGATAGGGCTCCTCGAGTCCATCGACAGGTTCGACTCCGGCAAGGGCGTGCAGTTCAACACCTACGCCTCCATCAGGATAAGGGGCGCGATAATGGACGAGCTCCGGAGCATGGACTGGATGACCAGGTCCATGAGGGACAAGTCCAACCAGCTCGAGAAAGCCTACGGCGAGATAGAGAAGCGCACGGGCAGGCCCGCGGAGAGCGACGAGGTCGCGAAGTTCCTCGACATATCGACCGACGCGCTCAATGCCATCCTCTCGCAGGTCTCGGCCGTGAGCGTCATGAACCTCGAAGACCTCGGCATGAGCCACGACGAGGGCATGGACATCCTCGAGTGCATAAAGGACCCCGAGGGCGCCGACCCCATGAACGTCGTCAAGTTCAACGAGATAAAGAGGAAGGTCGCCGAGGCCGTGGAGTCCCTCCCGGAGAAGGAGAAGCTCATAATATCGCTCTACTATTACGACGAGCTCACCCTGAAGGAGATAGGAAAGGTCCTGGAGATAACGGAGTCCAGGGTCTGCCAGCTCCACAGCCAGACGATGCACAGGTTGAAGGCCAGGCTGAAAAAGATGCTTTAGGTATGATTGTTCCAAAAAAAATTAAAGAATCCCCGCTTTTTACCCGATAAAAAGGAAGGGTGGATATGGAAAGAGCCGATTCTGTAAGAGAAATGCTTGCTTCCCCCGACCCGTACCTTAGAAGGGACGCATGCGAGGCCGTCTCCGACGGCAAGTTGATGGAGTTCGTGCCATCGCTCGTGGGGCTCCTGCATGATCAGGACGCCGGGGTAAGGGAGGCGTCCATACACGCGCTTACCTCCATCGGCGGGCGCGACGTTGCCGAGGCGGTCGTCCCTCTCCTGAGCGAGGATGGCGCGGCGCTCAGGAACATGGGGGTAGAGATACTCGAGCTCCTCGGGCCCCAGGCATTCGATTCTCTTGCAAAGCTCCTTTCCGAGAGCGACGACGACCTGGTGAAGTTCGCCGTCGATATTATTTCAAATACGAGGCAGGAGTGCGCGCTGGAACTCCTCCATCCCCTCATAGCGCACAAGAACCCGAACGTCAGGGCGTCGGTGGCCGTATGCCTCGGCAGGCTTAAATCCGCCGAATCGGTCCCTTCTCTCCTGAAGGCGCTTGACGACCCCGAGGAATGGGTGAGGTTCTCGGCCATCGAGGGCCTCGGCCTCATGCAGGACAGGAGGGCGCTCGAGCCGCTTATCAGGATGACGGAGACCGACTCGGGGCTCATAAGAGAGGCGGCCATCGACGCGGTGGCGAAGCTCTCATCCGTTGATGACGCCGTAGCAGTATTGACGAAGCTCGAGCCCATGGTAAGGAAGGGCAAGGGCTACAGCACGAGCGCCATAGTCGCGCTTCTCGAGAAGGTATTTTCGGCGGAGTCCGAGTTCAGGCCCACCGCGGAGTTCAAGAAGACGTACTACGGGTTCCTGGCAAAGGCCTTCGCTGACGAGGACAGGCCCGGACAGATAATGGCGCTGCGCGGGCTCTCGCTCCTGAGGCTGCCAGAGGCAGTAGAGATGGTCTTTTCCTTCATAGAGTGCCAGAACGAGATCGACGAGGACACGGAGGCGTTCCTCGCGGACGTCGTCGTCTGCCTCGCCGGGCGCAGGCTCCTGCCGGCCATAAAGGACAGGGTCGAGCAGGGCGGCAGGTGCCTCAAGGTGCTGGTGAGGGCCCTCGGAGAGATGAAGTCCACGGCGGCGGTGCCGCTTTTGAAGGACCTTGTGAACAGGGTCTCCAAGAACGAGCTCCGTGAAGTGGTCTGTGCGCTCGAGGCGATAGGCTCGGCCGGGTCCATAGAGGTACTCTACCAGTTCCTCGAGAGCTCGGACGGGCATACGAGAAAGATAGCCGCGCGCGCGCTGGCCTCTCTTGCCGGCGCGTCTTCAGTGAAGCACCTCTTTGACGCGGTCCGAAGGGAGGCGTACAGGGACGTGATGGAAGAGATGACGGACTGCCTCGCGCTCGTTGCGTCGGAATCCGTGAGGAAGGGCTTCACGCTCCTCCTCGAGGACGCCAATGCGGACCTGCGCGAGATGGGGGCGAGGGGGCTCGGGCTTGTCGGAGACGAGGAGGCCCTCTCCTGCCTCAAGAAGGCCGCGAAGGACCCCAGCCCGAACGTGAGGAAGGCCGCGTACAAGTCCATGGCCAGGCTCGGCATACCGTACGCGATAGACGAGATAGTCGTGGGCCTGACCGACGAGAGCGACGACGTGAAACTCTCGGTCCTGAAGGGACTTGGCGGCTGGAGCGGCGAGAAGATAAAGGACGCCCTTGTATTGGCGCTCAGGGACAGGAACATCTGGGTAAGGTACCACTCGGTGCTGCTCTTAGGAGAGCTCGGGGAGCACGACATCGAGGGCATTCTGATAGAAAAACTCGTAAAGGACGAGGCGCCGGTAAAGGCCGCCGCCGCGAGGGCGCTTGAAAGGCTCGGAGCGACGGGCGCGGTCGATACCCTGATGAAGTTCGTCAACCATCCGGACCCCAGCGTGCGCGGGGCCGTGGAGAGCGCGATAGAAACCCTTAGATGCTGACCCTTGGTATAAATAGGCCGGGCCTCTCGAACGAGACATTCTCGTTTCTGAGGGACATCATCTACAAAAGGTGCGGGATATTCTTCCCCGAGACGAAGAAATACCTTTTGGAGACGAGGCTCTCAAGAAGGCTCGAGGAGAGGAGCCTCAAGACGTTCGAGGACTACTACTACTTCCTCACCTACGACGGCGAGAAGGACAGGGAGCTGCAGCAGCTCCTCAATACCATAGTCACGAACGAGACCAGCTTCTTCAGGGACGGCCCCCAGCTCGAGGCCTTCAGGAAGGGCGCGGTCGCGAAGGTGGTCGAGGAGAAGGCCAGGGGCGCCGTAAGGTCATTGAAGATCTGGAGCGCGGCATGCTCGACCGGCGAGGAGCCCCTGACGCTCGCGATGATACTCCTCGAGGAGGGGCTGCACCTGAAGGGCTGGAACATGGAGATACTCGCGAGCGACATAAGCGACAACGTCTTGAGGGCGGCCGCGGCCGGGGTCTACGAGAAGTACGCGCTCAGGAACACGCCGGAGCAGTACCTCAGAAAGTACTTCAACGGCCAGGGTGAGAGCTACACGGTCAGCAGGAAGGCCCAGGACCTCGTCCGTTTCAGGAAGATAAACCTCATGGAATCGCTTGAGACCAGGATGATAAGGGGCATGGACGTGGTCTTCTGCCGGAACGTCCTCATATACTTCGACGACGCGTCCAAGAAAAAGGCCATAGGGCACATATACGACAGCATGGAGAAGGGCGGGTACCTGTTCGTGGGCTTCTCCGAGTCGCTGCACAATATTACGAGGCTTTTCAGGCCGGTCAGCATAGAGCGTTCGGTCGTTTATCAAAAAATCTAAGCCGAGGGCGGGATGTATGGAAAAAAAGATTCTGGTGGTCGATGACTGCGACACGACAAGGAAGCTGCTGTCGTACATCATCAAGGAGAAGGGGTACAAGATCATAAGCGCGTGCAACGGCATAGAGGCGCTTGAGATCATGGCGACAAGCCCCATAGACCTCATAGTAACCGACCTCAACATGCCCCAGATGGACGGTTACGAGCTCTCAAAGAGCATGAGGGGCCAGGACGCCTACAAGGACATCCCCATAATCATGATAACAACGGAGGCGGGGGAGGCCGACCGCAGGATGGGCATGGAGGCGGGCGTGACGACCTACCTCGCGAAGCCCATCTCGCCGCAGCGGCTCCTTTACGAGATAGAGAAGCTCGTCTGACGATATCCATTTACTTTCAGGAGGGACAATATGCTTGACCAGAACATGAAGATCCTCGTAGTGGACGACTTCTCCACCATGAGGAGGATAATAAAGAACATCTTGCGCGAGATCGGGTACAACAACGTGGACGAGGCCGACGACGGCACCACGGCCCTCGAGAAGCTCAGGGCCGGGAAGTTCGACTTCGTCGTCACCGACTGGAACATGCCGAACATGCCGGGGATAGAGCTCCTGAAGGTCATAAGGTCTGACGACGCGCTCAAGGACATGCCGGTCCTCATGGTCACGGCCGAGGCCGCCAAGGAGAACGTGGTGACCGCGGTCCAGGCCGGGGTCAACAACTACATAGTGAAGCCCTTCACGGCCGCGGCCTTGAAGGAGAGGATTGACCTCATCCTTCAGAAGGTGAACCAGTGATCGAAACTACAAAAATTTCGCCATCCATAGGGGGATTCCGATGAGCCGTAAGGACTGGAACGTAGTGATGACCAAGATAAAGGACGAGCTTTCCGGCCTCGCCAAGTTCATAGACAGGACGAGGCAGGGGCTGGACTCGATTGAAACCACGGTCAAGATAGGCACGGAGAAGTTCCCGGAGGCCTCGAACCAGCTCTCGGCCGTGACAGGGGACCTTGAGAACGCGGCCAATAAGATTATGAATACGGTCGAAGAGCACATGGCTGACCAGGACAGGGCCGGCGCGCTCCTTAAGTCCCTCGTGGAATGGTCGTCCAACCCGGCATCCGACCCCGGGAAGGGAGCGGAGATAGCGAAAGAGCTCGCCGCCATAAACGCGAAGGGCAAGGAGAGCATGATGGAGCTCTTCGCCCTCATGTCCTTCCAGGACCTCACCGGCCAGAAGCTCAAGAAGGTCATAGGCTCCCTTGACGTGGTCGAGAAAAAGCTCGTCGAGATAGCCCTGAGCTTCGGCATAGACGAGGCCGGCCTCAACAGCTCCTCTGAGCCCAAGCCCGCCGGGAAGATGGCGATAAACCAGGACGTCATAGACAAGCTCCTGAAGGAGCTCGGGGCTTAAAGGAGGCCTGCCGTGTCCTTTCCCATGGACGAGATGGACGATATTATAAACGACTTCATCGCGGAGGCGTCCGAGGGGCTCGAGCTCCTCGACCAGAAGTTCATCGAGCTGGAGAAGACCCCCGGCGACACCGCGCTCCTGAACGAGATATTCAGGTCCATCCATACCATCAAGGGCGCCGCCGGGTTTCTGGGCTTCCAGCAGATGGTCGACGTGACGCACGTGACCGAGGACGTCCTCAACAAGCTACGGAAGGGCGAGATGCAGGTCACCTCCTGCATCATGGACGCGATACTCCAGTCCGTGGACCTCATCAAGGTCATTCTCGGGAACATCCGCGACAAGAACGGCAGGGAGGAGAACACGGCCCCCGTGGTCGCGATGCTTAACGACCTCTTGAGCGGCAAGGCCGCCGCCACAGAGCCCCCGAAGCAGGAGGCCGCCCGGAAGAAAGACGCCGAAGAGGAGCACAAGCCCAGGGCCGAAGAGGCCGCGGGCGCAAAGGACCAGTCGATAAGGGTCGACATAGACAGGCTGGACAGCGTCCTGAACCTCGCCGGAGAGCTGGTCCTCTCGAGGAACAGGCTCATGAGGCTCGGATCGAGACTCACCGACAGCGGCATAAGCCAGGACCTCCACAGCCACATGAACGAGGGAATAGCCCAGCTCGACCTCGTGACCTCGGATCTCCAGCTCGCGGTCATGAAGATAAGGATGCAGCCCATCGCGAAAGTCTTCAACAAGTTCCCGAGGATGGTGCGCGACCTCGCGAGGCAGACCGGCAAGGAAGTGGAGCTCGTCCTCTCAGGCGAGGAGACCGAGATGGACAAGACCGTCATCGAGGAGATAGGCGACCCGCTCGTCCACCTCATCAGGAACTCTGTCGACCACGGCATGGAGACGCCCGAGGAGAGGGCGGCGGCGGGAAAGCCCAGGTGCGGCAGGATAGGGCTCTCCGCCTACCAGGAGGGCAGGAATATTATCGTATGCGTCACCGACGACGGAAAGGGCATAGACGCCCAGAAGGTGAAGAGATCCGCGGTCGACAAAGGGCTCCTCAGCGCGGAAGAGGCCGAAAAATTATCTGAAAAGGACGCATTTAACCTGATATTCATCCCCGGCCTCTCGACGGTCTCCACGGTGAGCAACATCTCCGGGAGGGGAGTAGGCATGGACGTCGTGAAGACGAACATATCGAGGATAAACGGCACCATATCGGTCGATTCCGAGGTGGGCAAGGGCACCCGCATAACCTTCAGGCTGCCTTTGACGCTGGCCATAATACAGGCGCTCACGGTCGAGGCCGGAGCAGAGGTCTACGGCATACCGCTCTCGAACGTAATAGAGAACATCAGGGTCACGGCGAGCGAGATAAGCACGATAGAGGGCAAAGAGGTCATAAACATCAGGGACAGGGTATTCCCGGTCGTCCGGCTCGGAAGCCTCGTCTCCGGCTGCGGAGCGGCCCTCGAGAGCGAATGGAAGTACATAGTCGTCATCGGCATAGGCGAAAAACAGTTCGGCATACTCGTTGACAGGCTGCACGGGCAGGAAGAGATAGTCATGAAGTCGATGGGCGAGTACCTGAAGGGCACCGAAGGCATTGCCGGGGCGTGCATAACCGGCGACGGCAACGTCATACTGATACTCGACATGGCGGGGCTCCTCGCGCCCTCCGTGGGCGGCTACGTACATTGACAACGGGGAACTATTGAAGACAAGGGTTCTCATAATAGACGACTCGGCCTTCATGAGGAGGGTCTTGAGGCAGATGCTCGAGACCGACCCGGACATACAGGTCCTCGGCGCTGCCCGCGATGGGGCAGAGGGCGTCGAGATGGCCATGCAATTGAAGCCCGACGTCATAACGATGGACCTTGAGATGCCGAGGATGGACGGGCTGGAGGCCACAGAGCGCATCATGGAGCTCATGCCCACGCCCATCATCATGGTGAGCTCGCTCACGAAGGAAGGCGCCAAGTCGACCTTCTCGGCGCTCGACAAGGGAGCTGCCGACTATATCTCGAAAAACCTCGTCACCTCGGCCCTCGACCTCATGAAGATACAGGACGAGCTCATCGGCAAGATAAAGGCGCTGGCCAGGAAAAAGGGGCAGTTCCTGTCGCTCAGGCCCCAGGCGGCGCCGGTCCACGCGGCGGCGGCCCCGATACAGGCCCCGCCTCCGCTGCCCAGGAGGGGGTACTCGAGCCTCAAGGTCGCGTTCGTCACCATCGGGGCCTCGACCGGCGGCCCGAGGGCGGTGCAGGCCATCCTCTCCAACCTTCCCTCCGGCATGGAAGTCGGCATACTCGTGTCCATACACATGCCCAAGGCCTTTACCGGCGCCTTTGCCGAGAGGCTCAACGAGCTCAGCAAGCTCGACGTGAAGGAGGCGGAGAACGGAGAGACAATAAAGCCCGGACAGGTCTTCGTATGCCCCGGAGGGCTGCAGACCAGGGTGAAGAGAAGGAACATGAGAGATTTTTTCTTCGGCATAGACGACGAGCCGAAAGAAGCGCTCTACAGGCCCTGCATAGACCTGAGCATGACCTCGGTGGCGGAGAGCTACCCCGGAAGGTCGCTTGGGGTGATACTCACCGGCATGGGCCACGACGGCAGGGAGGGCATGAGGCTCATAAGGGAAAAGGGCGGAAAGACGCTCGTCCAGAACGAGGAGTCCTGCACTGTATACGGCATGCCAAAGGCCGTCATCGAAGCGGGGCTTGCGGACAAGATAGTGCCGCTCGATCTCATAGCGGCAGAAATAGTAAACATGATCTGACTGGAGAGTCGTTTTAAATGGACATATTGACAATAGTAGGAACCATCCTTGGCTTTGGCGCCATCCTCGGGGGACAGGTCCTCGAGGGCGGGTCCATGGGCTCGATAATGCAGTTCACGGCCGCCATCATAGTCTTCGGCGGCACCCTGGGCGCGGTGCTCGTCAACTACCCCATGCACACTGTCATGCTGACCGTGAAGAACATGAAGCTCGTCCTGTTGAGCAACGAGGGAGACCCGCACAAGACCATAAAGCTCATCTCCGACCTGGCCGGCGTGGCAAGGAAGGACGGCCTGCTGGCCCTCGAGACGAGCGTAAAGAAGGTCCAGGAGCCGTTCCTGAGGAAGGGCCTTCAGCTCGTGGTCGACGGCACCGAGCCCAAGCTCACCAGGGAGATACTCGAGATAGAGATAGGGCACGACGAGGAGTATAACCTTACATCGGCCAAGGTATTGGAGTCAGCCGGAGGCTACGCCCCGACCATAGGCATTCTCGGCGCCGTGCTCGGACTCATACACGTCATGGAGAACCTGGCTGACCCGCAAAAGCTCGGCGCCGGCATAGCCGTCGCGTTTGTCGCGACGGTCTACGGCGTCGGCTCCGCAAACCTCTTGTACCTGCCTCTGGCCGGAAAGATGAAGATAAAGATAAGGGAGCAGGTGATAAGGCAGGAGATGATGGTGGAGGGCCTTATCGCGCTTTCAGAGGGCGAAAACCCGCGCAGGGTCGAAGAGAAGCTCACCGGATTCCTCCGTGAATCGCAGAGGAAGAAATAGGGATTAATCAATGGCAAGGAAGAAAAGGCACGAAGAGCACGAGAACCACGAGCGCTGGCTGGTCTCCTACGCGGACTTCATAACGCTCCTGTTCGCCTTTTTCGTCAGCATGTACGCGATATCGTCCGTTAACGAGGGCAAGTTCAGGATAATGAGCGAATCGCTGGCCATAGCCTTCAACCCGTCCATGTACACCTCGACCAAGAAGCAGGAGGGCCCGAGGTTCGTCAGAGAGGAGCGCTCCCACATGGCCGACGAGTTCAAGGACATGTTCTCGAACAACTACCAGAAGATCCAGGCCGCGCTGGAGGAGCTCGAGAAGGACAAGAAGCTCACGCTCCTGCAGGACGAGCAGAAGATAACGATAAGGATATCCGAGGGGACCCTGTTCGAGCCCGGAAGCGACGTGCTGCTCTCCGAGGCCCTGCCCGTCATTGACGAGGTGGCCAGGGTGCTCACGGGCCTGCCGAACGGCATAAGGATTGAGGGGCATACGGACAACGTGCCAATCTCGACCGCGAGGTTCCCCTCGAACTGGGACCTTTCGACCGCGAGGTCGCTTAAGATACTCAAGTACTTCATAGACGCCCACGGCTACGACCCGAGAAAGCTCTCGGCCCTCGGCTTCGGAGAGTTCCGCCCGATAGACACCAACGACACGCCGAGCGGGAGGATAAAGAACAGGAGGGTCGACATAATGGTGCTCGACCCGAATACGGCGTCGGTCAGATAGCCGGTATTCCTCAAGTTTCCGGCCGACAGAGCCGAAATAAGTGAAGAGTCGCCAAAAGCGTCAGGAGGTAAATGCAGATGGAGCCGAAAAAGGAACTCGATTCGAGGGAAGTATTGCAGCTCGTCACGTTCAGGCTCGGCAACGAGGAGTTCTCGCTCGATATACTGCGCGTGCAGGAGATAATAAGGCAGATGGAGATCACGAGGGTGCCGAAGGCCCCTGATTTCGTGGAGGGCGTCATCAACCTCCGCGGCAAGGTGATACCGGTACTCGACTTGAGGAAGAGGTTCGGGCTCGGCGCCGACACGAGCACCAACGAGACCCGCATAATCGTAGTGGAGGTGGGGAACAGGACCGTGGGGCTCAAGGTCGACGCGGTCTCGGAGGTCCTCAGGCTTCCGGCGGACAGGGTGGAGGCCCCTCCGTCCATGGTCACGGGAGTGGATTCGGAGTACATAAAGGGCGTGGGCAAGCTCGACGGAAGGCTCCTCATACTGCTCGACGTCGAGAAGGTACTCACGAGGAGCGAAAGAGAGTCGCTGGGCGCGGTCGCTTGATTATGGGCATACTCTCACGCATAGACATCAAATCGGTAAGATCGAGGTTCCTGGGGAGCTACGCCGTCCTTGCGGCGCTCTTCTTCATCCAGATACCGATAATCTATTTTCTGGTGAGCTCCATGAGCAGGAACTACGCCCAGGTCGAGAGCGCCGGGGAGCTCCGTAAGAGGGCCATCGAGATAAACTATGTCCTCGACAGGCACATACTGAACGGCGAAGATGAGCTTGAGGCCGTCTTCCAGGCCCGGAAGGCGGAGTTCGGCGACATAATAAACGCTCTAAAGTCCGGCGATAAGGATATCCACGGGGTGGCCGGAAGCGCCGCTGTCGAGAAGCTCGGCTCCCTTGAAGCGAAGTGGGGCTTGATGAGCAAGGCCCTCGACGAGGCCATGGAGAGCGGCGAGGAACTGAGCTCAACGATGGTGGAGCTCGAGGATACGACCTATCCGATGATGGAAAAAATAGATGCCTCGGTTAGGAACGCGGACCTCTCCGGGACGCTCAAGTCAAGGACCGCGAGCCTCTCATATCTGATGGAGCGCTACGCGAGGAGCAACTACGATAAAGAGGACCTGCGGGAGAGGATATCCGACGCGGTGCGCGATACCGGCGCGGCGATAGAGAGGCTCGGCGCCGCCGGCGGGATAAGCGAGCTCTGGGACAGGAGAAAGGCCCTCGTCTCAAAGGGCATGGAGACGAAAGACAGGTTCGAGAAGCAGATGAACGAGCTCGCCGATGTCTTTACGCCCCAGGTCGTGGGGGCCTGCGACGAGCTTTCAAAGGAGATAACGAAGGCGGCCAGGTCCGGCGCCGCAAAGGGCATAGCGAGCATGGCAGTAATGCTGTTCCTCTCCATAGGGCTCGGCGTCTTTTTCATGTGGGTCTCCAACGAGCACCTGCTTAAGCCCCTCATGAGGATAAACGACGCGTTGAAGGGCCTCTCTGCCGGCGACCTCACTAAAAGGGCCGGGATAAGGATCAGGTTCCTCGGCAAAGAGATTGACGACGAGGTGGTCGCGCTTGGAAAAAGCGTTGACAGCATGGCCGATAACGTCTCCGAGGTGATAGGCAGGATATCAGAATCCTCTACGCTTCTCGCCTCGGCATCAGAGGAGCTCTCGGCCTCAGCCAGCCACATATCGGCGGGCGCGGGCAGGCAGTCCGCCCAGACGGCCCAGGTCGCCACCGCGATGGAGGAGATGAACGCGACCGTAATGGAGGTCGCCAGGAACTCCCAGCAGGTATCCGAGTCGGCGAGGGAGGCCCAGAACATAGCCATCGACGGCGGCAAAGTCGTAGAGCAGGCGATAAAGGCCATGCAGGACGTCTCCGAGTCCACGGCGTTCACGGCCGAGACCATAAAGGCCCTCGGCAAGAACTCGGAGGAGATAGGCACCATAGTATCCGTCATAAACGACATCGCGGACCAGACCAACCTCCTTGCCTTGAACGCCGCGATAGAGGCCGCCAGGGCCGGGGAGCAGGGCAGGGGCTTCGCGGTAGTCGCCGACGAGGTGAGAAAGCTCGCCGAAAGGACCACGAGGGCCACCAAAGAGATAAGCGAGATGATAAACACCATACAGGCCGGCACCGGAAAGGCGGTGGAGGCCATGTCAGAGGGCATCGAAAAGGTCGACAACGGCGTGCGGCTCGCGAACAGGGCCGGGGACGCATTGAAGCAGATAGTCACCGGGGTTGAGAACGTAACGGGGCGCATAACCCACATAGCGACCTCAGCCGAGGAGCAGAGCTCGACCGCGGACGATATCGCGAGGAACATGGAGTCGATCGCGGAGGTCGCCAAAACGAACGTGAGGTCGACCTCCGAGGTCACCGGCGCGACCGATGAGATGGCCCGGCTCGCGGCCGAGCTCCAGGAGATAGTGGCCAGGTTCAGGCTCTCCGGCGCGCGCGCCGGAGAAGGCGAAAATAGAGCGCGCGAGAGCGCGCAATCCGGGAGATCCGGCCTCAAGGCCGCGGGCTGCAGGGCCTGATATCCCGGACGAGAGAGGGGAGAGGAATGAACGCTTCAATCAATACCGCTAAGAGCCTCGAGGAGATAATCAGCAAGTCGCTTGAACTGCCGGTGCTGCCCGCTACCACGCAGAAGGTCCTCGCGATGATGTCAGACCCGGATGTGTCGATAGAGAAGATAAAGAGGCTCATATCCGCCGACCCGGGCCTTACGACAAAGATCCTGAAGATAGCCAACTCGGCCTTTTACGGGAGCTACAGGAGCATCGAGAACCTCACCCAGGCCATACTGAGGCTGGGCTTGAACGCCGTGAGGAACATAGTAGTCGCCACCTCGATGAAGAACGTCTACAAGAGGTTCGGCCTCACGGAGAAGCTCATCTGGGAGCAGATGATAGGCTCGGCCCTTGCCGCCAACGTGATAGCGAAGCAGGCCAGGCGCTCGGACCCGGAGGACGCGTTCATAGGCGGGCTGCTGCACGACGTGGGCAAGGTGGTCCTGAACAACGAGTTCCCCGAGAAGTTCGCGCTCGTGATGCAGAGGGTGTACAACGACTCGGTGCCGTTTGAGGAGGCTGAAAAGGAGTGCTTCGAGTTCTCGCAGAGGGAGGTCGGGGCCTTCATAGTGAAGAAGTGGGGCTTCCCGGAGAAGCTCGAGACCATCATACGCTCCTTCGACGACCACGAGGCGCTCGCGGTTGAAAAGCAGATAGCCAACCTGGCGTATACCATCTCACTGGCCGACAAGATATGCCAAAAGATTGGCATGGGGTGGAGGAAACCTGGCGGAGACGACGTCAAATACGGAAAACTTCCCGAGCTCCTCGGCATACCCGAAGGCCAGATAGGTCAGCTCGAAGAAGCCGTCAAGCTGTCCTTCGCCCAGAGCGGAGACTTCCACTAAGCTGATTTTATTAAGGTTTTTGACCTGCCAGGGGCCTCGCGGCCCCTTTTTTCATTTCTCATCTATCCATCTTCCTTGAAAGTCTCCCGGAGAACTCCGGCGAGGCACGGCTTTTGCAATCTATTGGCCTCGAAGCCGTCCTGGCTCCTAATCATCCTTAGAGGTGCGCCATGTTCATCTGGGCAGTGATACTCCTTGCGGTAAACGTAGCGTTCATGTCCGGGATTCTCTATATCCTGATCTTCAGGAGGGGGGCCGTGCTCCGGGCGGCTGACCCGTCCCCGGGAGAAGCGCTCCTTACAGAGCTTAGAGGAGAGATCAATGAGGTAAGGGCCGCCGCATCGAGGCTCGGGACCGACTTTGAGCGATACGGCAAGAGGCTCATCGAAAGGCACTCCGAGATAGAGGAGATGGTAATGAAGGTCCACGCCGCTGGCCGGGACGACGGCATGCACAGGGAAGACGTATATTCGAAGGCGCTCAGCATGCACAGGTCCGGTGTGCCGGCAGCCGACGTCGCAAGGAGCCTGGGGCTCCTGAACGGCGAGGCCGAGCTACTCTTCTCGCTCAAACGGATGTAGGGGAAAAAAATTCCCACTCCGGAAAAATAGTCCGCCCAAAGGACCGGTAAAGCCGGGCCTTTTTTGAAAAAAGCCACTGAACCGGCCTTGGCATGGCTGTTGCAATTAAAGCCTCTCGGAAGGAGACTTGAATGGATAAGGGAATCTTCGTAGCCCTCTCGGGCGCCGTCCTCCAGGAACGCAGGATGGAGGCGCTTACAGACAACCTCGCGAACGTCAACACCTCGGGCTTCAAGGGGAGCAGGCCCCTTTTCGAGGACTCGATGACCGACGCGTACGGGGTGCGCACCTTCGGAAAGCTCGACGACGTGGTAACGGACGTGAGCCAGGGCCCGCTCCAGAGGACGGAGAGGAAGCTCGACGTCGCCATAAAGGGCGAGGGCTTTTTCGCGGTGGAGACGCCCTTTGGCGCGAGGTACACGAGGGACGGCAGCTTCACGCTCGACCGTGACGGGAATCTCGTCACCAGGGACGGGGGCGCCGTATTGGGCGAGACCGGGAGGATAAAGCTCCCTGGGACTGACGTAAAGATAGACGCCTCTGGCGGCATAAACGTAAACGGCGCAAACGTGGGAAGGCTCAAGCTCGTGGACTTCACCAACCCCGGGGCATTGAGGCGCGAAGGCTCCTTGTTCGCCGCCCCGAAAGGCGCCGGAGAGGTGCCGGCAAACCCGAACACGCAGGTGGAGCAGGGCTACATAGAGGCGTCGAACGTCAACGCCGTGCGCGCCATGACAACGATGATAGAGGCGATGAGGTCTTACGAGACGCATACCAAGCTCATACAGTCGATCGACGACATGACCAGGAAGGCCGTCGAAGAGGTCGGCAGGACCGCTTAACCAAAGGAGGGTTTTAGAGATGATAAGGGCTTTGTGGACAGCCTCCACCGGCATGGAGGCCCAGCAGATGAACATAGACATAATCGCCCATAACCTGGCGAACGTGAACACCACCGGCTTCAAGAAGAGCAGGGCCGACTACCAGGACCTGCTCTACCAGGAGATAAAGTCGGCCGGAGCGTCCTCTTCGCCGTCTACGATGGTGCCCACAGGCATACAGATAGGCCAGGGCGTAAGGACGGTCTCCACTGAAAAGGTCTTCACCCAGGGCAACTTCAAGCAGAGCGGCAACCCGCTCGATGTGGCGATAGAGGGCGACGGATTTTTCCAGATATCGAGGCCCGACGGCTCGACAGGCTACACGAGGACGGGCGAGTTCAAGGTGGACAGCGAGGGACGGCTCGTCACCTCCGACGGATACCTCCTCGAGCCCCAGATAACCATGCCATCGGACGCGCTTACCATAACCATCAGCGCGGACGGCATAGTCTCAGTCACCCAGCCCGGCATACCGGTCCCGACGCAGGTGGGCAACATAGAGCTCGCGAGGTTCATAAACCCCTCGGGCCTCCAGCCCATCGGCAAGAACCTCTACACCGAGACAGCTGCCTCAGGTGTCGCAACGGTCGCGGCGCCCGGCACCGACGGCCTCGGGACGCTCGCGCAGGGCTTCCTCGAGATGTCAAACGTAAGCGTCGTCGAGGAGATGGTCAGCATGATAGCGGCCCAGAGGGCCTACGAGATAAACTCCAAGGCCATACAGACTACCGACGAGATGCTCCAGACCGCGAACGCGATGAAGAGGTAGGGATGAAGCTTTTTAGCCTGATATTTTTCGCGATAGCCTTTTTCCTCGCGCCTTTATGCGCCGACGCCCGTCAGGACGCGAGGAGCTTTGTCAGGGACGAGATTATGAAGGAGATCCCCTGGGAGAGCTCGTCGGTCGAGATAGACGAGATAGAGATACCCGGGCTTGAAGCGGCCGTCGGGTACGACTCGATGAGGCTTAATCTGCCCAAGAGGATATCTTCGCCCGGAAAGGTCTCGTACTCCCTTGAGGTCAGCAGCAGGGACAAGGGCACAAGGACCGTCTGGGGCACCGCGAAGATAAGGGTCTACAGGGACGCGGTAGTGGCATTGAAGCCTATAAAGGGCAGGACGCCCATCGAGGCGGACGGCCTCAAGGTGGAGCGCGTAGAGCTTGACGAGGCCGCCGAGGCATTCTCTTCCATAGAGGATCTCTCCGGCATGGTCGCCGAGAGGCCGATCAGCGCCGGCTCGGTAGTGAAGAAGAGCTATGTGAAGCCCCGGGTGCTGGTCAAGAGGGGCGAGCGCGTCACCCTTACCGTACAGGGAGAGAAGATAACGATAAGGTCGAGCGGTGTCGCGGCGGCTGAGGGCCCGATGGGCGGCACAGTCGCCGTAAGGACGAGGGCGGGTAAAGAGGTGCTCGGGACAGTTGCCGGGCCAGGCGAGATAGTAATCAACTTTTAGCGGGCCATTATGAAAAGAGCCATCCTTATATTAGCCGTAGCGTTTATTGCCGGGTGCGCGACACCCAGGATAAACAGGATAGACACGTCGTCCATACCCGTGAAGGGGGGCTCCTCGCCCAGCACCACCGGGTCGATCTGGCCCGGAGAGACGTCGAGGAACGCCCTTTTCCAGGACCTCCGCGCCAAGAACGTCGGCGACATAGTGACTATCCGGGTCTCGGAGAAGACGAGCGCGATAAAAGAGGCGACCACCTCGACCGCGCGCTCATCGACCAACGACATCGCCATATCGAAGTTCCTGGGCCTTCCCTTGAACTTCGGCATGAAGGACTTCCTGAACCAGGGACAGCCCTTCAGCCCGGAGATAGAGTCGAGCTATGACGCGGACTTCGACGGCTCAGGCACGACAAAGAGGAGCGGCGAGCTCAGTGCCGTAATATCCACGCGCATAACAGATGTGCTGGCGAACGGCAACCTCGTGCTCGAAGGCAGGAAGGACACCATAGTGAACAACGAGCAGCAGTACATAATATTGAGCGGAATAGCGAGGCCCGAGGACATAAACGAGGAGAACGTCATTTCCTCGGCGCTTCTGTCGGACGCCCGCATAGAGTACTCGGGCAGGGGAGTCATAGCCGACGAGCAGTCGCCGGGCTGGATGAGGAGGATACTGGACAATGTCTGGCCTTTTTAGGGGATTCATACTCTTGCTGTTCGTCCTCCTTTGCGCCCGCGACGCGGGAGCAGCGAGGATAAAGGACATCGCCTTCATAGAGGGCGTGCGTCCGAACCAGCTCGTTGGCTGGGGCCTCGTCGTCGGTTTGAGCGGCACGGGCGACAAGTCCAGCGCGATTTATACGACCCAGTCCATAGCTAACATGCTAAACAAGATGGGGCTCAAGTTCGACCCGAGCTCCATCAAGGTAAAGAACACCGCGGCAGTGCTCATCACCGCGGAGCTTCAGGCGTTCGCGAAGCCCGGCGCCGAGATAGACGTGGTCGTCTCGTCACTCGGAGACGCCACGAGCCTCCAGGGCGGCACGCTGATAGCGACCCCTCTGCGCGGGCATGACGGCAGCGTGTACGCTGTCGCCCAGGGGCCTGTCGCGCTCGCGGGCTTCAGCGCCGGGAGCGATACGGCGCGCGTCACGAAGAACCACCAGACAGCGGCCAAGATACCGGGAGGCGCGATAATCGAAAAAGAGGTGCCCCTCGTGCTCGAAGGCAGGCAGGAGTTCTACCTCTCGCTCCGGAACCCTGACTTCACGACGGCCGAGAGGGTGGCGAGGGCGGTGAACGACTACCTCGGCATCAGGGGAGTGGCCTCGGCAGTCGACGCGGGCAAGATAAGGCTCTCTGTGCCGGAGCAGTTCAAGAACCCGGTAGTGTTCATATCGAAGGTGGAGGGCATTGACGTCGCCCCTGACGCGGTCACGAAGGTCATCGTGAACGAGAGGACCGGGACCGTAGTGATGGGCGAGAACGTGAAGATATCGACGGTGGCCGTCTCGCACGGCGACATATCGATAGAGATAAAGACCCAGTACGCCATATCCCAGCCGCCTGCCTTCTCCAGGAAGGGCGAGACGGTGGTGGTGCCTTACGACAACGTTGAGGTCGAGGAGCAGAAGTCCCGCCTCATAGTCCTTCCGGAGAGCGTCACGCTCGGGGACGTCGTGAGGGCATTGAACCTCATCGGAGTGACGCCGCGCGACCTCGTCGCGATACTCCAGGCCATAAAGGCCGCCGGCGCGCTGCAGGCAGAGCTTGAAGTGATCTGAGGAAAAGGGGCATTCGTATGGGCGCAAAGGGATTGATAGACGAGCTGGCTATCCAGAAATCGACCGAGATACCCAAGGAGTGCAAGAGGTATATCTCGCACCACGTCAGAAACGGGCTCGTGTCGATAATGGGCGCCGCGATGAGGATAAAGGACGAGCCCGGGGCGCTCGACGAGATCGAGTGCTGCATAAGGCACATAGCCCACGACCTCGAAAAGGTCGGATTATAAGATAGGATAACGGATGAACCCGGTAGGCGCTGCACAATTGAACGGGGCTGGGGAGCTGAAGGCCCTGGCGAGCGAGGACAGGTCGGAGCTCAAGAGGGCGGTCGCGGACTTCGAGGCGCTCTTCATCCAGCAGATCCTCAAATCCATGCGCGAAACCATAGATAAGGGAGACCTCTTTCACGGCGGGAGCGGGGAAGAGGTATATACGTCGCTCCTCGACGCGGAGCTTTCAAAGGACATGGCCCGCTCTGGAGGCATAGGCCTCTCAGAGATGCTCTTAAGACAGCTCTCCGACGGCGAGGCGGCCCAGGAACTCAGGACCGGGCTTCCCCCGAGGGTCCCGGCTGTCGAGAAGAGGGAAGTAGTATCGGCGCCGCCGCCTGAGCCCGAGGCAACGCCTGTTCTCCAGGCGCCGACAGATCAGCCATTTTCCTATCCGGTGCGGGCCTTCAAGAGGATAAGCTCGGATTTCGGACTGAGGATCGATCCAATAACGGGCGCCCAGAGGTTCCACCACGGCATCGACATAACCGCAAGGCAGGGCACCCCGGTATATCCCGCGGCCCCAGGAAGGGTCATCTTCAGCGGCGAGAGGGGCGGCTACGGCAACATGGTCGAGGTCCTGCACGGCAACGGGTATGTGACCAGGTACGGCCACAACCAGAAAAACCTTGTAAAAGAAGGGGATAGGGTAGATATCTCAAGCCCGATAGCATATGTCGGATCAACAGGCAGGTCTACGGGGCCGCATCTGCACTTCGAGGTGCTAAAGGCAGGGACTGCCATCAATCCTGACACATTCTACGGTTAGAGGTGCAAAGACAGAAGATTGTCCGGAAATTTGACGCAAAAAGGCCGTGGCGCCCTAAAGTTTTGGAAAAATGCCGCCGATATTCAAGGTAAGAGACCGGCATATCCGGCACTTTAGGAGGATCTCATGAAAATAGGCGGTAAAAAGCCCGGCAGCGTAGGAACAGACAATTTCGTCAAGAAAGCGGGCGATAACGGCGGAAATGTAAGCAAGAGCGGCTCCGCCCCCGGCAAAAGAGGCACAGACAGCGTAGATATCTCCCCTAAGGGAAGGGAGCTCAACAGGGCAAAGGGCCTGCTGGACTCTGTCCCCGACATAAGGGTGGAGAAGGTAGTGAAGCTAAAGAACGACGTTGACCTCGGGATCTACGAAGTAGACGCGGGCAAGGTCGCAGAGAAGATGATAGAGCGCGCGGTGCGCGACGCCCTGCAGACAAAAAAGTAGGAAAGAATGGAAATAGACAGGCTCATAGGACACCTTAACGGAGAGATAAGGCTCTGCAAAGAGCTCGTCTCGCTCCTCCAGAGAGAGACCGAGGCGATAGTCTCGAGGGATTACAGGGCGCTCTATGAGATAGTGGGGCAAAAGGAGCACCTCGTGACGAGGGTGAACGCCCAATCGGAAGCCAGGGCGGATTTTATCCGCGCCGCGCTCGCCTTCCTTGGCGCGCCTCAAGAGGAGCCCAGCCTTGCCGCGGTAATTGAGATGGTCAGGGGACCGGCAAGACAGGATATCGAGAACTGCCGGAGCACCCTCCAGACGCTCGCGTCGAGCATCAAGGAGCTCAACAGCTTGAACGCCCGCGTCATCGAGAACTCACTGGAGAACGTCAGGAAGACGCTTGGCTTCCTCGGCAACTTCCTCCAGCCCAGCGTCTACAAGCCGGGCGGAAAAATGGACGAGTTCGCCCCCAAGGGCTCGCGCCTCAACAAGGGGGCCTGAGCATGTCCACCCTTAACGCGGTATTCGACATAGCCAAATCAGCGCTCATGGCCACGCAGAAGGCCATGAACGTCACCTCTCACAATATTTCAAACGCCAACACAGACGGGTACACCAGGCAGAGGGCCGTGTTGACGGCCAAAGAGCCGGTCATCTACGGGAACCTCTACTTCGGCACCGGCGTGGACGTCTCCAACATCCAGCGCGTCTACGATTCTTTCAATACGATACAGCTTCGCACCTCCGTATCCCTGCTGTCAAGGCACGAGACGGCCGGGGGGCACCTCTCCGGGCTCGAGGCAGTGATGAACGGGCTCGACGGCTCATCTTTAAACACAAGGCTGGACGCCCTCTTCAATTCGTTCGAGGAGGTCGCGGCAAACCCCTCGTCGTACGGCGAGAGGTCGGCTCTCCTGGCGAACGCGAACTCGCTCGCCGACTCGGTCAACGCGATGGATTCGAGCATAAGGCTCAATATCGCCAATATCAACAGCACGGCGGAGGCCAGGGTCGACGAGGTCAACAGCCTCGCCACCCGCATCTCAGAGCTCAACGGCCAGATAGCCGGCACGGAGGTCGCCGGCATCACGGCCAATGACCTCCGTGACAAGAGGGACATCCTGCTCGAAGACCTCGCTAAGATAGTCGATATTTCAGTAACCGAGAACGACAACGGCCAGGCCGACGTCTTCATGGGCGGCTCTTTTCTGGTCGCCGGGACCAGGACATCCGAGATGTCCCTGCGGGCCGACCCCAACGAGCCTGCGTCATACAATATCATCCTGAACGGCGCTACCATCAACGACAGGATATCCGGCGGAAGCCTCAAGGGCGACCTCGTCGGCCTCGACTATTACAGGGACGTCCATGAAAAGGTAAACCTCCTTTCAGCCTCCCTGGTGAAGGAAGTCAACCTCCAGCACGCGGCAGGCTTTGGCCTCGACGGCTCGACCAATACGGATTTCTTCGCGCCCCTTTCGGTCTATACCAGGGGGAGCACATCGAACTCGGGCGGGGCGCTGGTCTCGGCAGCCTCTGTAACGGACCTCAGTCAGGTAACGCTCGACGATTACGAGATCCGTTTCGCCGGCCCCGGCTCCTACACCGTGGTAAATACCGCGACCAACATGGTCGTCACTGGCGGCGCGTACACCTCCGGCAACCCAATTACCTTCGACGGCCTGAGCGTTACAATCCAGAACAGCCCGCTTGCGCCTGGCGCGGGCGACAGGTTCACGGTAAGCCTGAAGGAGAACGCGGCAAGGGACTTCTCGGCGGCGGTAACGGACGGCAACAAGGTTGCCGCCTCATCGACGGCAGCCGGGGTTCCCGGAGACAATATCAACGCGACCGCGCTCGCGGACTTGAGGGACGCGCTCACCGTAGAAGGCGCGACCTTCGGCAGCTTCTTCCAGAGGGTCGTAACAGACCTCGGCACAGAGGTCAGCAACGTAAAGCTCAACGCCGAGGCCCAGGGCATATACTCGGACGAGATAAGGGCGGCAAGGGAATCTGTATCAGGCGTCTCCATCGAGGAAGAGGCGATAAACCTCGTCAAGCTCCAGAGGGCATTCGAGGCGGCCGCGAAGGTCATGCAGACGGCAGACCAGATGCTCGAGACACTTCTGAACATAAGGTAGGAGGCCCATGAGGGTAACGCAGAAGCTCTCATACGACACGTACATAAAGAACATGCTCAGGCAGCAGGATGAGATATACCGGCTGCACAAGCAGCTCTCGAGCCAGAAGAAGGTCAATGCGCCCTCCGACGACCCGGTGAACGCGCACAACCTCCTTACGTCCAAGACGCTCCTTTCGAGGTTCGAGCAGTTCGACAGGAACATAGGCTACGGCAAGAGCCACCTCGGGATGGCGGAGCAGGCGCTGGACAGCGCAAAGGACGTCATCATAAGGCTCCAGGAGCTGGCGGTCACGGCCGCGAGCGGCACGTCCACAGCCGACACGAGAAATAATATAAAGGCGGAGGTGGACATCCTCTTTGACGAGCTCGTGAGCGTCGGCAACACCAACTACGACGGCAGGTACATATTCTCCGGCTTCGAGAGCGGGACCCCTGCCTTTGACCAGACGGGCGCCTATCAGGGGGACGCCAACGTCCAGAGCATCAGGGTGAGCCTCTCGAGTTCGGTCGCCATTGGCACCAACGGCGGAGAGGTCTTCAGCGGCACCAGCGGCGGCATAGATATCATGGCCGCGGTAGCCGCCTTCTCCACGGCGCTCGGCGCAAACGACAGCGCGGGGATCCAGACGGCCCTCGGAGACCTCGAGACCTCGTTCAACCAGGTATCCAACGCCGTCTCCGACATCGGCGGCAGGGTGTCAAGATTGAACGCGGCGGAAAAAGACATATCGGTCTATTCGTTCGAACTGAAATCCACGATCTCGGGCATAGAGGACGTTGACATGGCCGAGCTCGTGACGGACTTGAAGGCAGGGGAGGTCGCGATGGAGGCGGCCCTCGCTTCAGCCGGGCGCATCTTCCAGCTCAGCATATTCGATTACCTCTAAGCGGTTGCCTATGGACTTCGCTGAGAACATAAGGGAGCAGCATTCAGAGCTCCTCAAGGGCATGGAGGCCTTGTCAAGGCCGTGGCGGATAGAGGCCGCCCCTGTGGCAAGGTCGCTCTCCAGGCTCTCTGGCATGCTCTCCATTCACCTCGATACGGAGGCGAGGTCCATATACCCGGCGCTCGCCGTGGACAAGGACCCGAGGGTGAGGGCAACGGCAGAGGACTTCCACAACGGGATGCGGCAGACCCTCGCAGCCTTCGGCGACTACAGGCAGAAGTGGTCAAGGCCAGAGACAATAGAGGCCGACACAATACGGTTCATGCAGGAGACAAGGCATATATTCTATTCGATATCCAAGATGATAGAAAGGGAGGACAGGGAGCTGTATACCCTGCTGAAAAAGGCAGCATAACCTCAATCACCAGCCATGGAGGGCGAAGATGCTTGTACTGACAAGGAAGTCGGGGGACAGTATTCGGATTGGCGACGACATAAAGATAGTCGTCGTTGAAGTGAAAGAGAACCACGTGAAGCTCGGCATAGAAGCGCCCCAGAGCTGTCCTGTCCACAGGGAGGAGATATACCTGAAGATACAGGAGGAGAACCGGAGGGCCGCAGGGTTGCCGAGCGATCTCGCGGACACATTGAAAGGACTGAAGAAGAGATGAACACAGCGACCGTCGGTACTATTGTCCCGTCAATTGGTTTTGATACGAGCCGTTTCGGCCGTCTCGATGTAACGGAGGACAGGGTCATAAGCTTCGTGCAGGGCATGCCGGGCTTCGAGAGGCTCAAGAGGTTCATCCTCATCGACCACGACCAGGAGGGCGTCTTCAAGTGGCTGCAGGCCGTGGACGACCCGGCTGCCGCCTTCCTGCTCACAGACCCCACGGCCTACAGGCCCGGCTACACGGTGCCCCTCCGTAAGGGCGAGATGGAGGGGCTTGGGGCTGAGAGCGCCGAGGGCCTCATAACGCTCGTCATGGTCTGCGTCTCTCAGGACTCAAGGCAAGTGAGCCTCAACCTGAAGGGGCCGGTCGTCTTTAACGCCGACAACATGAGGGCCCTGCAGTGCGTCATTGACAGGGAAGATTATCCGTCGAACTTCCCGGTAAAGATCTGACAGGCATGAAATAAGTCCATCTGCTGCGTTGGCCTCAAAGCGGCAGAAGCGACGTACAAAAAGAGTACGCCTCATTCCTAAGCTCCTCGACGCAAAAGCATATGGAGCTTATTTGAAGCCTGAAAATCTGGGCTTCATCATCTTATAAAGGTTTAATTTACCCGGCAATAAATTCCCATAGAGACCACCCGGCCTGTCACTTTTGTCATATATTTGACTGGCCGGGTCTATGACTGCTTCCAAATCCAATTCCGTTGTCCGTTGCATTTCGTAACTAATCGAATTAATTGAACTTAATTGTTGCCACTGGATGTGCTTGCAATGGCACGCTTGTTGCATTCTCATTCTGCAAAACCTGCAAGGAGCGGTTAAATGGACCTCAATGGAAGGACGATTCTAATAACCGGCGGCACCGGTTCACTCGGCAAGAAGCTCACGAGGAAGATACTCGCGAGGTACAGGCCCAAGAGGCTCGTGATACTCAGCAGGGACGAGCTCAAGCAGTCTGAGATGCAGCAGTCCTTCCACGACCCAAGTCTCCGGTTTTTCATAGGCGACGTAAGGGACAAGGATAGGCTCTACAGGGCCTTTGACGGCGTCGACTACGTGGTCCATGCCGCTGCATTGAAGCAGGTCCCGGCAGCCGAGTACAACCCCTTCGAGGCGATAAAGACAAACATTCTCGGAGCGCAGAACGTCATAGACGTCTGCGTGGACTTGGGCGTAAAGAAGGTCGTCGCCCTCTCGACCGACAAGGCCGCCAACCCCATCAACCTCTACGGAGCCACCAAGCTCTGCTCTGACAAGCTCTTCATAGCCGGCAACTCCTATGCCGGAAGCAAGCCCACGAGGTTCTCGGTCGTCCGCTACGGCAACGTGGTGGGCAGCCGGGGAAGCGTCATCCCCCTCTTCCTCAAGATGAAGGAGACGGGAGTTCTCCCCATCACCGACACGCGCATGACGCGCTTCTGGATAACCCTCGACGAAGGGGCGGACTTCGTACTCGCGTCATTGGAGAGGATGAAGGGCGGGGAGATATTCGTGCCCAAGATACCGAGCGCCAAGATGACCGACGTCGCAAGGGCCATAGCCCCCAACGCGCAGATAAAGGTCATAGGCATAAGGCCAGGCGAGAAGCTCCACGAGACACTGATATCAGAGGACGACGGCAGGCTCACGCTCGAATACGACACCCACTTCGTCATCCAGCCACAGTTCACCTGGTGGGGCGAGGAGAGGAAGAACGGCGGCAAGCCGGTCACGGAAGGCTTCGTTTACTCAAGCGACAGGAACGAGAGCGTACTTGGCGCGCACGAGATAAAGAACATCGTACAGGAGTTCACCGATGGCGAAGAAGGCCATATCCTACGGGCGGCAAACAATTGACGAGACCGACATAGCGGCCGTAGTCGAAGCGATCCGCTCAGGGATGCTTACGCAGGGGCCGCTGGTCGATGAGTTCGAGCGGGCATTGGCAGAGTACACGGGCGCGAAGTACGCGGTAGTCTGCTCGAACGGCACCGCCGCCCTCCATCTCGCCTGCAAGGCGGCAGGCCTTGGCGCGGGGGACAAGGCGTTGACGTCTCCTATTACTTTTCTGGCTTCCGCCAACGCCGCGCTCTACGTCGGGGCTATTCCCGAGTTTGCCGACATCGACCCTGATACATTCAATATCGACCCGAATGAGATAGAAAAGAAGATCAAGTATAACAGGTCGATAAAGGCCCTCATACCGGTACACTTCGCTGGACTGCCCTGCGACATGCAAGGGATTTCGACTATCGCAAAGGGCCGCGGCCTCATGGTGATAGAAGACGCCTGCCACGCCCTCGGCGCCGAGTGGACGGACTCTGAAGGCAGGGTCAACAGGGTCGGCTCCTGCAGCCATTCTGACCTTACGGTAATGAGCTTCCACCCCGTAAAGTCCATTACGACCGCGGAAGGCGGCGCCGTTACGACCAGTAACAAAGAGCTTTACGAAAAGCTCAAGACGCTTCGCAGCCACGGCGTCGTGAAGGACAGCTCGAGGTTCGTAAAGGGCTCTGAAGGCCCCTGGTACCACGAGATGCACCATCTCGGCTTCAACTACCGCCTCTCTGACATCCAGTGCGCGCTCGGACTGAGCCAGATAAAAAAGCTCGACGGCTTCATAGAGAGGAGATCCCGGATAGCGGCTCTCTACGGAAGGCTCTTCTCCAGGTACCCGTTCATAAAGACGCCCCCGGACTCCGCCGGCATGAAGAGCGCGTGGCACCTCTACCCGATAAGGATAGACTTCGACAAGCTCGGCATAAGAAAAGACGAGCTCTTTAAATTGATGTCCGAGATAGGCATAAACCTCCAGGTACATTACATACCCGTTCACACGCAGCCCTATTACAGGGGGCTCGGCTTCAAGGCGGGCAGGTTTCCAAAGGCCGAAATGTTCTACAGGGAAGAGGTGAGCCTGCCCATTTACCCGCTCCTTACGGACGAAGAGGCCGGGACAGTCGCGGAGGCCCTTGTTTCGACCCTGGCGTGCCTCTGTTCGCCCTCTCAGAGGGCCGAGGCAGTTTAGGCGGAGGTGGAGTGATGATGCCCGTATACGTATGCACGGACTGCAAGAGGGAGTTCTGCGGCTGGGGCGCGAAGCACAAGATAAGCTCCGGCAAAGGGCTCTTCTGCCCGGAATGCGGCTGCGCCCTGGTCGAGAGGAAAGAGGGCGAAGGTAAAAACCACAAGAAGGGCGGGCGCAAGAAGGCCGCCTGAGCACCTGAATAAATTGAAAGGGAGTAAAGCCTCATGAGGAGCACGATAGAGATAGGCTCCAGGCGCGTGGGCGCGGGATACCCGGTGTATGTCATCGCCGAGATAGGCTCCAACCACGACGCCGACCTCGAGAGGGCCAAGGAGCTCATCGCCGCCGCGAAGGAAGCGGGGGCTGACGCGGTGAAGTTCCAGTCATTTACCGCCGAGGGGCTCATCAACCCGTTGAGGCCCGATGACAAGGGCAACTGGGTCGCCCATCCCGCGTTCCCGGTCCTGCAAAGGCTCACAGTTCCCGAGGAGTGGCACGCCGTATTGAAGAAACACTGCGCGAGCCTGGGGGTCACGTTCCTTTCAGCGCCATTCGACCCCGGCAGGGCAGAGCTCCTTAACAAGCTGAACATCGACGCGTTCAAGCTCGCCTCCGGCGAGCTCACGAACGACCCTCTCCTCAGGCAGGTCGCTGCCTATGGCAAGCCTGTAATACTCTCTACAGGCGCCGCGTATCTCGAAGAGGTGAGGAGGGCCGTTGAGATCATCACGGGCGAGAAGAACCATCAACTCGCCATCCTGCACTGCGCATCCCTCTATCCGCCTTCATACAGCGACGTCAATATAAGGGCGATGGCGACATTGGCAAGGGAGTTCGGCTGCCCGGTCGGGTTTTCGGACCATACGCCCGGGAGCGAGGTGCCTGTGGCCGCGGTCGCGCTCGGCGCGTCGATAATCGAGAAGCACATAACGTTCGATAGAAGGCTCAAGGGCCCGGACCATCCCTACGCGATGGAGGTCGCGGAGTTCAGGGCAATGGTCAACGCTATAAGGAACGTCGAGGCTGCCCTGGGCAGCGGCGTAAAGGAGCCTTCGCAAAACGAGATGAACGAGAGAGTCGGCGCGAGGCGCTCCATCTATGCGAAAGTGAACATCCCAAGGGGAGAGGTCATTACATCGGATATGGTAAAGCTCGTGCGCCACGCCTACGGCATGGAGCCCAGGGAACTTAGCGGCATCATAGGACGGGTCGCCCGCAGGGACCTCTCAAAAGACATGTTAGTGAGGAGCGAAGACATATGCGAGTGAATACAGGTATTGGCCCGGTAGTTGCCGTCGTGCAGGCGAGGATGGGGTCCACGAGGCTCCCGGGGAAGGTCATGAAGCCGATCGGCGGCAGGCCCATACTCTGGCACGTGGTCAACAGGCTTAAATCCGCGAGCATGATAGACGACATCGTCGTCGCTACTACCGATCAGCCCTCCGACGACGTAATAAAGGAATGGTGCGGCCTCAACGGGACCGGCTGCTACAGGGGCTCCCAGGACGACGTGCTCGACAGGTACTTCTACGCCGCGAGGAACGCGGGCGCAAAGACCGTAGTCAGGATAACGTCGGACTGTCCTCTCGTCGACCCTGCGCTCGTCGACAGGGCAATAAGGAAGTTCAGCGAGGGAGGGTTCGACTACGTGAGCCTGGACCCGAGTTTCCCGGACGGCCTTGACGCCGAGGTCTTCTCGTTCGAGGCGCTTGAGAAGGCCTACATGGCGGCTGCCCTGTCGTCGGAGAGGGAGCACGTGACGCCCTACATCTGGAAGCGCACCCAGCTCTTCAGGGTCTGCAGGATCATGAGCGAGACCGACCTTTCCCACATGCGCTGGACCGTGGACGACGAGAGGGACCTTAAGCTCGTTACCGCCATTTACGGCGGGATAGACGCCGGCGAGAGGGTCTTCCACATGGACGAGGTCCTGCGGTTCCTTGAGAAGAACCCCGCGCTCCTCGGGTTAAACGCGGCTATCGAGCGCAACGAGGGCTACGCAAAGTCATTGAAGGAAGACAAGCTGGTCCAGAGGGCCGGTTAAAAATCATCGAGAGGTCGATATATGAACCTTGCCGAAAAGACAGAATCGAGAAGGACCCTTTTCCCGGCCTCCGAGATATTGTGGGACAAGGCATCAAAGCTCATACCCTGCGGCACGCAGACGCTCAGTAAGGGGCCTGACCAGTTCGTGCGCGGTGTGACACCGAAGTATTTGAAAAGGGGAAAAGGCTCCCATGTATGGGACGTGGACGGCAACGAATACATAGACTATCCGCTGGCCCTCGGGCCGATACTGCTGGGCTACGACTACGCGCCTGTGAGCGAGGCGGTCATCCACCAGGTGAGGGAGGGCACTACATTCACGCTCATGCACCCACTCGAGGTAGAGGTCGCCGAGCTCCTCGCGTCGATAATCCCCTCTGCCGAGATGGTCAGGTTCGGCAAGAACGGAGCTGACGTGACGAGCGCCGCCGTGAAGGTCGCGCGGGCCTATACCGGCAAAGACCACATAGCCTACTGCGGCTATCACGGCTGCCAGGACTGGTACGCCGTCACTACGCCGAGGAACAAGGGCATCCCGAAGGCGCTCTCCGAGTACATGCATCCGTTCGAGTACAACAGGATTGAGTCCCTTGAGAGGCTCTTCGCCGAACACCCGGGCAAGATAGGCTGCGTCATCATGGAGGTCCCGGGCACGGACCCCGTAGTGGACATGAAGACCGGGAAGAACTTCCTGCAGCTCGCGAAGGAGCTGGCGAACAGGAACGGCGCGCTCTTCGTGCTCGACGAGATAGTCACGGGCTTCAGGTACTCGATAGGCGGCGCCCAGAAGTACTACGGCGTCACGCCGGACCTCTCATGCTTCGGCAAGGGCATGGCGAACGGCTTTGCCATCTCCGCCATAGTCGGCAAGAGGGAGTTCATGAAGGAACTGAGCGAGGTCTTCTTCTCTATGACCTACTCCGGAGACACCATCGGCCTCGCGGCCGCAAAGGCCACCATAAACGAGCTCCTCGCGAAGCCCGTTATAAGGCAGATCTGGGATATGGGAGAGCTCCTGCACAGGGAGATAAACTCGTTTGCCGCGGACCAGGGCGTGGACTTCAGGATATTCGGCAAGCCCTGCCGGGGCGGCATATCGGCGAAGAACGCATCCGGCGAGGACGACCTCCTCTTAAAGAGCCTCTTCCTGCAGGAGACCGTGAAGAGGGGCGTCCTCTACGGCGGCCCTGTATTCATAAGCTACTCGCATTCGGAAGAGGACATCAGGAAGACCATAGATGCTTCGAAAGAGGCCATAACCGTAATGAAGAAGGCCGTTGAGAGCGGCGACCCGGCGACCTTCCTCGAGGGCGAGCCCGTAGGCGTCGTCTTCAGGCAGAGAAACTAAGGAGAGGCTTGAGAGATGATAGCTGACATAAGAGTGCTCGTAGTGGGCTGCGGCTCGATCGGAAGGCGCCATATAAACAACCTGAAGTCCCTTGGCGTCACGGACTTCATACTCTGCGACACCAGCGAGGAGACGCTCAGGAAGGCTGCCCAGGGCATCGAGAACCCGGCGCTTACGACAAGGTTCAGCGACGCCGTCGCGAGGGGGCCCCAGGCGGCCGTCATATGCACGCCCTCCTCGCTCCATCTCGAGATGGCCCTCGAGCTCGCGAAGAACGGGGTCCATCTGCTCATAGAAAAGCCTTTATCCCACACCCTTGAAGGCGTCGTCGAGATCGAGAGGGTAGTGGAAGAGAAGCGGATAGTCGCGATGATGGCAATGTGCTACAGGTTCCACCCTGTCTTCGTTCACCTCAAGAGCCTGCTGGCCTCGGAGGTCATAGGCAAGGTGCATCACGTCAACTACTACGGCGGCCATTACCTGCCTGACTGGCACCCGAACGCCGACTACAGGACCGAATACGCGGCGAAGAAGAAGCTCGGCGGCGGAGTTGTGCTCACGAGCATACACGGCCTCGACAACCTGAGGTGGCTCTTCGGAGAGGTCGAGGAGGCATACGCCTTCGTCGACAGGGTGAGCGAGCTGGAGATGGACGTAGAGGACCTCGCCCTCGGCATCTTCAGGTTCAAAAGCGGCGTCTACGCCAACTGGCAGACCGATTTCCTCCAGAGGGCGAACCAGCACAGGCTGGTGATAGCCGGGTCAAGGGGCACGATAAGGGCCGACCTCATCGACGGCATCGTCGAGACCTATTCGACCGAGCTCGGGAAATGGTACACGGGCAGGCTTACCTACCAGGTTAACGACATGTACGTCTCCGAGATGAAGCACTTCATGGACTGCATAGAGAAAAGGGTCTTGCCCTGCGCCGACGTAAAGGAAGGGCACAGGACATTGAAGCTCGCGTTGCAGGTAAAGGACTCGAGGAATCTTCTCGAATCCAGAGAAGGCGTATGCAAGACAGCGTGACATTCTGGACGGAAGGCGGCCCCTCGGTGGGCATGGGGCACGTCATGCGGTGCATCAACATAGCGCGCGCCATCGACGGGCAGGACCTTCCGCTCCATTTCCTCGTGAACAACGAAAGGCCGGTCATAGAGAGGCTCAATTCCGAGGCCTTCTTCCATATCACCTATCCCGTAACAGGCATGCACCCCAGCCGCCTCTCAGGCGGCGTAGTCGTCATCGACACGAAGAAGGACGTAAGCGGCCAGGTGCGCGCATTGAAGGAGGACGGCAGGAAGGTGATACTCATCGACAACACCTCTTCCGGCGAGGCTGACGCGGTCGTCATGCCCACGCCCATCTACAGGGGCCTTCCAGTGAACGGGCTCGTCTGCGGCAGCGAGTACATCATAATAGGCGGGCAATTCAGGAACGCGAGGGAGCGCGGGACGCTCGGGCACTCGCGCCCGCTGAAGGTGCTTGTAACTATGGGCGGCTCGGACCCGAACAACCTCACCGGCATCGTATTGAAGGAGCTCGCGGAAGTCGGCGGCATAGAGGTGACGGTAGTGATAGGCCCGGCCTTCAACGCGAACAGGAGCTTCGAGAACCTCAAGACCGGGCGCTGGGAGAAGTTCAGCTTTGTCCATAACCCGAAGGAGATGGCAGCCCTCATGAGCGGATCGCACGTGGCGTTCACCGCGATGGGCACCACGGTATTCGAGCTCGCGTACATGGGCGTGCCTTCGGTCGTCATCGGCAATTACGAGAGCGACAGGGAGGACATGGCCTCCCTGGAAGAACTCGGCATATCGAAGGGCCTCGGTTTTCATAAGGACATCCTGCCCGGAGAGGCCGGCGAGACGCTCAAGTCCTTCAGGGACGATCCCGCGCTCTGGCAGGAGGCCTCAACGAAGGCGATGGCCCTTACCGACGGCAGAGGGGCAATGAGGATAGCAAGCCTCATAACATCGATGATCCGCGAAAAGACTGCGAGGGTGATGTAGGCGATGCACAACGGGATAATAATCGAAAAGGCGAACGGCTTTTGCATAAAGGACTGCTCTGACTGCGGCTTCATCCACATAGACCCCATACCGCCGCCTGACGAGCTCGACAGGGTCTACAGCGAGGAATATTACAAGGACGAGAAGCCGCAGTTCATCGAACGGGTCATAGAGGACCTCAAGTGGTGGGACTCGGTCTATGACGACAGGTATGATTTCTTTGAATCCAGGCTTCCTTTCGGAAGGCGCTTCGTACTCGACATCGGCTGCGGCCCGGGGTATTTCCTCAAGAGGGGCATGGATAGGGGCTGGAGGTGCACCGGCATAGAGCCCTCTAAGCAGGCCGCGAGGCACGCGGCCGGTCTGGGCGTAGATGTCGTGAACGCCTTTTTCAACAACGATACCGCTCCGTCGCTCGGCACATTCGACGCGGTACATCTCTCGGAGGTCCTCGAGCACGTGCCCGACCCGGCGGATGTCCTGAAGAGGGCCGCGGGCCTCCTGAGCCGCGGAGGGCTCATCTGCTGCGTCGTCCCGAACGACTACAGCCCGGTGCAAAAGGTGCTCCAGGAGAAGCTCGATTACGACCCCTATTGGCTCGCGCCACCGCACCATATAAACTATTTCAGTTTCGCCTCGCTTTCCGGCCTGATGGAGAGATCGGGCTTTCGCGTAATACATTCGACCGCCATGTTCCCGATAGACTTCTTTCTCCTCATGGGCGACGACTACATAGGCGACGACAGCCTCGGCAGGGCAAGCCACGCAAGGAGGAAGAGCCTGGACCTCATGCTCGGCGAGCCCGGCCTCAGGGCCTTCAAGAAAGAGCTCTACGAATTGATGGCCCGCCACGGCATTGGCCGCGAGATGGTCGTCTACGGGGTGAAAGAGTGATGCTCGACAGTTGCAGGGTCTGCGGGGGCACGGAGGCCAGGCCGGCTGCCCTGGTAAGGGGGAGCCAGTACGTAAGGTGCGCCCTCTGCGGAGTCGAGAGGATGGCAAAGTACCCGTCAGCGCAAGAGTTAGCCGCCTTCTACGATTCCGGCTACATGAGCCAGAGGGACGATAACCCGTCCATCCACATCCATTTCTCCGAGGGGTACAGGGAGTCGTATTTTTCCGAGAAGGATCTTACCTTAGCGGACCTGAAGCTCGAGCATAGTCACCTCGCCGGAAAACGCGTACTGGACGTCGGGTGCGCCAACGGCCAGTTCATAGAGTATCTCAAGAGGCGCGGAGTCGAAGGCGCACAGGGCATAGACGTATCGGCTGAGATGGTGGAGATCGCGAGGAAGAACGGGCACAGCTGCCAGGTAAGAGAGCTCTTCGACATGAAGGGCGAGTACGACTGCCTCTTCTTCTGGGACGTAATAGAGCACATGACAGACCCCAGGGAAGCTATCGGGAAGGCCGGGGGCCTATTGAAGGACGGCGGCGAGCTCGTTATCCAGACGCCGTGCACCGGCATGGTCTCCGAGCTCTTCGGCGAGAGCTGGCTCTATTACATGCCTGTCGAGCACATACACCTCTTCTCTCAGGAATCGCTCTTCAGACTGCTCTCAGAGGAGGGCTTCTCGGTTGTGAACTGGGTCAGGTTCGGCAGCTGCAACCCGGCCGGGTCCATACCGGCGGTGAACAAGAGGGCCATGGACACGATAGCAAAGCGCCTCGGCATAGGCGACACCATAGCCCTGAGGGCAAGGAGGTCTCAAAACTGATGGATCTTTTCAGCCTGAAGGGAAAGACCGCGCTCGTCGTCGGCGGCGGCAGCGGGCTCGGCCAGGCGATAGCCATAGGCCTTGCAAGGGCGGGCGCCAGCGTCGTGGTCTCAGGCAGGGACACGGCAAAGCTCGACGAGACCGTAAAGGAGATAAACCGCTTTGGCGGCGTCTCAATAGGCGTCGAGATGGACGTGCTGGAGAGCGAGTCGGTCAACGCGGCCATAGAAAAGATAGCCGACAGGTCTGGAAGCATAGACATCCTCGTCTATTCGGCCGGAGTTCACCTCAAGAAACCCACCCTCGAAGTAACAGACGAGGAATGGGCGATGGTACTCGACACGAACCTTACGGGCGCATTCAGGGTCTCGCGGGCCGCCGGCAAACAGATGGTCAGGCAGGGCCGCGGCAAGATAATAAACATAGCCTCGCTCGGCTCGTTCGCGGCCTTGAAGGACGCCGCTGCGTACACATCCTCAAAGGCTGGCATTGTGCTACTTACAAAGAACCTCGCCGTGGAGCTTGCGCCGCATAACATCCAGGTGAACGCAATCGCGCCCGGCGTATTCAAGACCGCATTGAACGAGAAGGTATTGGTCGGAGAGAGGCTCGAGAGGATTCTCTCGAACACGCCGATGAAGCGCCTCGGCAGGGTCGAGGAGATAGCCGGCACAGCAGTCTACCTCTCTTCAGCGGCCTCTGATTTCGTGACAGGCGCCGTAATCCCGGTAGACGGAGGGTTTTTAGCGTGGGGCATATGAAGAAAAAATCCATCATCATCCTCGGAGCCGGGGTGATGCAGATACCATTGATAAAGAAGGCCCGCGAGATGGGCCTCTTTGTCATAGCCACGGACAAGAACCCGGCGGCGGAAGGCTTCGCCCACGCCGACCTTCCCATAACGCTCGATATAAAGGACGCGTTGGCGCACGCCCGGTGGGCCATTGAGAACAGGGAGAGGCACAATATCAGCGGCGTCGTGGCTGGCGCCGACGTCGCCATCACGGCTGCCTCGATATCCAACGCGCTCGGCCTGCCCGGGATACCGCTCGATGTCGCTGAGCGCTCCAACAACAAGTGGCTCATGAAGCAGAGGTGGCTCGCCGACGGAATCGCCACCCCGTACGCCGAAGAGGTCGCGACACTCGCCGAGGCTCGGAAGGCGGCGGCAAAGGTCGGCTATCCCTGCATGGTAAAGGCCATAGACAACGCGGCTTCGAGGGGTTCTCGGAGGATAGATTCAGAGAAGGAGCTCGATGCGGCCCTCGCGGACGCCAGGGCCCATTCGACGACCAGGACGGCGCTTGTAGAGGAGTTTGTCGAGGGAGAAGAGCAGAGCGTCGAGCTCATCGTGCACAAGGGCGTCCATTACAGGTTCGGCATCGTTGACAGGCACTTCGGCTTCCGGCCCTTCCCCATAGAGGTCGGGCATACGAACCCCACGAGGCTCCCGATGAAGGAGCAGGAGGAGTTTTATAATCTCGTCATCAGCGCGGCGAGGTCCTTGAGCGTAGAGTTCGGCCCCTACAAGGCAGACACCATAATGACGAAGAAGGGGCCGATGATATTGGAGCTTCCGGCAAGGCTCTCCGGCGGCTTCCACTCGCAGTATACAACTCCGCTCGCGACAGGCCTGGAGCCGCAGAAGATGGCCATAGCCCTCGCGGCCGGCCTGCCTGTGAGGAAGGAATATTTCACCCGGTCCAGAGGCAGGGTGACGATATGCAAGGCCATATTCCCCGAGCCCGGCACTGTAACGGCCATCGAGGGGGTCGAGGAGGCGAAGGCGCTCCCGGGCGTGAACGCCGTCTTCATGATGGTCAGCGCCGGAGAGATAATACCGCCATACAGGAACTGCGGCCACAGGGTCTGCTACGTGATAGCGAGCGGCGCGGACTTCGACGACGCCGAATACAGTTGGCAGAGGGCCGCTTCGACAATTAAGATTGAGACCGCAGCGAGGCAATATGCCTGATCCCGTAAAGACAAGGATCCAGAAGCACAGGGGGCTCAACAGGGTATTCACGGACGAGCTCAGAGAGCTTTGCCTTGACCTCCTTGTGCTCGCCGAGGGTGATCGCTTCGAGCTTGAGACCTCCGGGTTCGAGACGGCCATTGTTCCGCTGAAGGGCGACTGCGTTGTAGCGACCGACGCTCAGGCCTTCCATCTCGAAAGAAAGGACGTATTCTGGTCTCCTGCCTCCGCGGTGTGCCTGCCGAGGGACGCGAAGGCCGTCATAACCGCGTCAGCCAATACCGAGCTCGCCCTATGCAAGGCAAGGACCGATGAAAAAGGGAGGGCCTTCTTTGTCCCTTCCGACAGTATACGCGAGAAGACGGTGGGCAGGGACATCTGGGAGAGGAAGGTCGTCGACATAATCGGCCCGGAGGAGCCGGCGACCAGGCTTGTCGTCGGCGAGACGTTCAACAGCCCCGGCGGCTGGTCGAGCTTCCCGCCGCACAAGCACGACACCGCCATCCCCGGCGAAGAGGCGAGGATGGAGGAGATATACCTCTTCAGGCTCAATCCTCCTGACGGCTTCGGCACGCAGACCATATACGGAGAGCAGGGGAGCTTTAGCTTCAGGATAGAGGACTTCGACGCCGTCACCATCCCCTGGGGCTATCACCCGGTATCGGCCATGCCCGGCCACGAGCTCTATTACCTCTGGTTCCTTGCCGGTGACGGCAGGACCTTGAAGCCCAACACAGACCCCAATTTCAAGTGGCTGGAGGTAAGATAGATGCTCCGCCTTTATACGCTATTCCACTGCAACCTCGCCTTCTCGTCCATACCGAAGGAGCACTTCCCGGTCGTGGTCAAGAGGTGCTATGAGCCGCTCCTCGCGCTGGCCGAGAAGGGCTTTCCCGTCGCGATAGAGATGACCGCCTGGACCCTGAAGGAGGTCAACGCCATAGACCCGATGTTCCTGGAGAGGCTCCGTTCGTTGTGGGACGAGGGCAAGTGCGAATTCATAGGCTCCGGCTTCTCCCAGGCCATATTCCCGCTCATCCCGGCTGACGTGAACAGGTGGAACCTGGAGATAGGCAACAAGTACTATCAGGACCTCCTCGGCAGAAGGCCGTCCGTGGCGCTCGTGAACGAGCAGACCTTCTCGAGGGGCATAGTCGACCTCTATAAAGAGGCCGGGTACGAGGCCGTCATTATGGACTGGAACAACTCCTTCCAGCACAACAGGTACCCCAAGGAGTACAAGTACTATCCCCAGAGGGCAGCCGGGATCTCCAAAGACATCGACGTTGTCTGGAGCCACTCGATTGCCTTCCAGAAGTTCCAGAGGTGCGTCCACGGAGAGATAACAGAGGCCGAATACCTCGACTACCTCTTTTCTCATTCATCGGACGGCGAGAGGGGTTTTGTCGTCTACAGCAACGACGCCGAGGTCTTCGGCTACAGGCCCGGAGGCGAGGCGACTGAAAAGGACGAGCACGCAAGGATAGAATCCCTTCTCCGGAAGATAGCGTCAGACAAGAGGGCGCGCCTTACAACGCCTTCAGGCATGCTAAAGGCCTTGAAGGGCTGCCCGGGCGCCGGAAACCTCATCCAGCTCGAGAGCGCCGAGACGCCCGTGGTCTGCAAGAAGCAGGAGAAGTACAACCCGCTCCGCTGGGCTGCCGCTGGGAGGGACAGCATACACATCAACACAGAATGCCACAGGGTCTTCGGCAACCTGAAGGCCCTCATAAGGCAGGGCGCGCTCGAACCCGAGACAATAGAGGACTTCAAGGAGGTGCTCTGCGACCTCTGGGGCAGCGACTTCAGGACAAACACGATAGACGAGAAGTACGCCTACTTCCAGAACAGGCTCGGCTGGATAAAGACCGAGACCGAAAGGCTCCTCGGCGGCCACCAGCACAGGACGCCGATGCTCGCCTGGGTATACGGCGGCGCGCTCTCGGCACCGCACAATATCGGCCCTGAAGCAAAGGACGCGGAAGGCCCCTCAAAAGGAGAGGCCGCCCTTATATCATCCTCTGAAAACGTACTAAGGATCCAGACCCCGGCTGTTGCCATAGAGCTCATAGCCAACAAGGGCTTTTGCGTCAAGTCGCTCTCATTTCCCGGCGTTGCGGATGTGCCGCTCATCGGCACGCTCCCGCACGGCTTCTACGAGGATATAAGCCTCGGGGCGGATTTTTTCAGCGCTCACCTCATCCATACGTCGCGCGATGGCAAGCAGACAACCGACCTCAAGCACTCCCAGGTCGAGATAGACGAAGACCGCGAGCGCGTCGTCGTCTCGGTCAAGAGCCCCATCGACATAGGCATGCTCTGGAAGAGGTATTCGATCTCCAAGAGCTCTCCGGAGATTTCCGTCACGTACAGGTTGAAGGTCAACGGCCTCCAGGCCTCTTCGCTCAGGGCGGGGATATTCACCTTCATCCCGACGGGGTTTGACAGGGATGGCCTCTGGTTCGAGACGACCAACGGAGGGGCCGGCGCGGAGAGGTTCCTCCTCAAGGGCCACAGCCTCTGCCACGAGGAGCCGGTGAGCCAGAGCGTTTCGGCGACATCGTGCCTCGGCGCCACCGAGGGCTGGGTGAGGATAGGCGACGGCGCGAAGACGATAGAGATATCGACCGACAAATCCAGGCTCTACTCCGTGCCGATGCTCAAGTACAGGGAGCTTCCAGGCGAGGATTCGTTCTTCCTGAGGGTTTACCATTCATTAGGCGAGTTCGACGACACGGCATGGTGGGTATGGAGAGGCTACAACGAGGTCGAATACACGATAAGGGCAAAGAGGAACGAATGATGGAAATACTCATGAGGAACGTCGAGGAGATAGGGAAGAGGGACAGGTCGCTGGCCGAGAGGGTTCTGAGCTTCAGCGGAGATTGCGTTGACCTTGAGAGGGCGAAGACAGGCTCTCTCACCTTCAGATTCCAGGGCCGCCTTTTCCACAGCGCATACGACCCGGCCAAGGAGGCCGGAGCCCAGGCGAATGAGATACTCTCGCGCAAGCCCGACTGGGTGCTGCTCTTCGGCCTCGGCTGCGGACACCTTGCCGCCGCCCTCGTCCGGGGGGGCATGAAGAACGTGCTCTGCTATGAGCCTTCCATCGGGATACTGAAGGGCGTGCTCTCGGGCGCGGACCTCTCGGCGGTTTTAAGGGAGATCGAGATCTTCGACGACGTCACCCGCTTCATCTCAAGGGTCAGGGACATAGACGCCTTCGAGGACATCCTCTGCTACAGCACGGACCCGTACAAGGCCGCCTTCCCCAAAGAGGCGGTGGATTTTCTGAACAGGGTCAACAACGCACATATCACGAGCAAGGTCTGCGTGCAGACCGACATCGAATCGAGGGAGGTATGGGTCAACAACTACTTCGAGAACGTAGAGCGCATGTCTTGCTGCCCCCCCATAGACGTCCTGAAGGGACGGTTCAAGGGCGTGCCCATAATCATCGCCGGGGCCGGGCCGTCGCTCAAGAAAAACGCCCATCTCCTTAAAGAGGTAAAGGGCAAGGCGGTCATCCTCGCGGCCATCACGGCCTACAAGCCGCTACTTTCATACGGGGTCATACCTGATTTCATCATAGCCGCCGAGAAGGTCGACCTGCCCGAGTACTTCACATACGGCGAGGCTGACCTCTCTACAAGGCTCATCCTGGGAGAGGTAGCCCATCCCGGCATGTTCGGGAGGGAAGTGAAGGAGAAGTTCGTCTTCTTCAACCCATCGCACGCCTTGAGCACTGAGCAGGCAAGGCACTGGGGGTCGGATTATTTCCCGGCAATAGGCGGCTCCGTCACGACAGCCGCCCTCGATATAGCCGTGATGATGGGAGGGGGCCCCATAATCTTCGTGGGCCAGGACCTGTGTTTCGGCGAGAACGAGACCCATGCGCCCGGCGGCGTCTACGTGAGTCAGGACATAAAGATAGACAGGGACAGGGGAGTCGTCTCCATAGAAGAGGACTACGTCACTCTGAAGGACAAGGCGAAGAGCTCGCACAGGCTCCAGTGGCTCAAGGGCCTCGACGGCAGGCCGGTAGCGAGCAAATTCGACTGGGTGACCTTCCACCAGTGGTTCGAGGACTACATGTCCGACCTCAACAGGAGGGGCGGCCCGTTGGTCCTTAACGCCACAGAGGGCGGCGCGTACATAGAAGGCATGGAGCACGTCACCCTGAAGGACGCCATAAGTACCTGTATCAAAACGGAATTTTCCATTGACGAGATAATAGGGGAGGCCGTCGCCGGAAGGGCCGAGCCTGACATCGAGGGCCTCGCGAAATCCTTCGAGTCCATGCAAAAGGGGCTCAAGGAAATGCAGCGGTCTGCCGATTCAATACTAAGGGAGATAGAGCTTGTGAAAAGGTCGGTTTCCGGCAATACGGCAAGCCCCGAGGCCATGAAGGCCGCGGCCAGGATAAAGAGGCTCGAGGAGAAGCTCTTCAGGGAGGCAGAGGCGTCGGCGTTCATATGGGAGACCCTCACCGCGGCCACATGCGAGCTCAAGACGTACCTCAGGTCGAGCGAGGAGAAGGCCGGGGCCGTTCTCGAAGACGAGCTGAAGGCCACTTCGACCTCTTATAAGAGGGTTTCCGAGATGTGCGGCAACTACGCGCAGGTCGTTTTCAGGGCCGCCGCCCGTTTGAGAGCGGCAGCTTCAAGGTCGGGGCAGGAAGCCGCCGCCCTGTAAATAAAAAGATCAGAGGAGAACATAATGGTGCCTCACGTATATCTGGACGGGATAGAGCTCGACTTCGAGGACAGGGGAAATAGGTCCACCATCGGCGAGCTCATCGAAGCGGTGGAGAACGACCTCACCGGCGCAAGGAGGTTCGTGATGGAGCTATGGGTCGACGGCGAGAGGCTCCCGGAATGGAGGGGCTCGACCGTATTGAAGAGGCCCTTGGCCGTCTACAACGACTTCAAGCTCAAGACCGCCTCGATGGAAGTGGTCGCGCTCGAAGGGCTCGACCTCCTGCAGGAGTACCTGAGGGTCACAAGGGATAACGTGCCGCTTTGCGTAAGCGAATTGAGGATTGGCGGCGCGAGGGCCGACGCGTCGTTCTCGGCCATATTCGACGGGCTGGTCGAGATAGTGAAGACGATGGACGCGCTCGCCAGGGGAGGGGAGAAGTACAGCATGGACCTCTTCAAGGAGAACCCGGCCCTGTTCTACAACGCCATCCTCCGCTGCCTCGAGGGGATGCGCCAGGCCAGGGAGGGCTCCGACACCGTCATGCTCGCGGACCTGCTCGAATACGAGCTCCTGCCGTTCCTCGAGGAGATGGAGGAGAGGCTCTTTCACTTCAACGCATGATTTTGGGCCTCAAGTTTTAAATCCGGGCTCCGATAATATCATTAAGAGGGGATTCGGACAGACGGGCCGGGAAGGGAGGAAGAAGCAAAAAGGCCAGAGCTGAGAC
>Ga0209521_10000027_pt1 | contig 75875 bp, 83 predicted proteins | sample Rifsed19ft4_FD_184016 | JGI IMG/M metagenome (GOLD analysis project Ga0209521, IMG submission 184016) | Soil microbial communities from Rifle, Colorado, USA - sediment 19ft 4 (version 2) | ecosystem: Environmental > Terrestrial > Deep subsurface > Rock core/Sediment | place: Rifle, Colorado...
TGATCAGATTATATTTAAAGTTATTAGAAAGGCCAAAGTTTTCTGCTATGCCCAGAGAAGTAAATGCAACTCTTTTATTATGGTTGTTCAGCTCTCTATCTACCAGGTCAGTGGCTTCTGAAATACTCAGTACCAGATCAAGAAAAGGAATGGGCTTTTTTGCTAACATTTCCGGAATAAATTATGTAAATTTTATTAATTTTTTAAAACAAAGTTATTAATTTTATAATATTTTTAATATATTCAAATGAATATTTATATTAAATTTGTATTCATCTTTAATATTACCTATCAAGTAATTATAACAATTAAGATTATTATTTCAATTATTATTAATTCTTGATATTTACTTTATTGGGTTCTGGCAGATAGATATATTTTTCTATCGTCATTTGACTGGACAAAAATCTTCTCTTAAGAGTTTTTTGCCTTACTCGAAGATTGTTTTTTAGGTCTGGAAGTACTCTTTCCTATCTTTGCTTTTCCGGAAGGTTTTGGTTTGGCAACCGTACTGATTTTTTTAGCAGGTCCGGCTTTTTTAGAACTGGTTTTTTTAGTACCGGATTTTTTAGTGCCGGAAGGTTTTTTGGGTTTACTTACCTTTGCCGGCTTGACCTCTTCTTTGCCAACAGGTTCTTTCTCTGGCCGGGTCTCTTTCTTTGCCGAAATGATCTTCTTTAAGATTGTAGCGGCTGAATCCAGGTCTTCCGGGTATCTTGGATCATACGCAGGATTTAAAAAGCGATTACCCCTATGATACTTCGTATCTATAAAAGTTAATTTTTTGAAATCGTTTATATCCTGAATAAAATTAGGTGGAAGGTTTTTCAGAAGGTTTATGGTGCTGGCATGCCAGTTTTTAAACCTGAAGTCTTTGCTGTTTAAATTCCTAATTGGTCCGGTTTCCTTTAATTTTTTTTCTATTTTTTCAAGCAGCTCTTTATCTATCATTTTTTATCGTATCCTTTTTATTATGAGATCCAGATCAATTCTACCATAATCTTTATTCAATATAAATTTTATATGCTTAAATTTTAAATAGAATTGAAATTGCAAATAAGTAAGTATTTAAATATAAAGGTTTGAAATAATAAAAATATAATTATAGAATCATACATTAAAATGAATTTTGATTATTAAATTAAACCGGAGACTTTTATTATAAATAGAAGAGAAAGTTTTAAAAACTATTTTTTCGAACTTCCGAATTTCCTTACTGCTTTTCTTGTTCCTATTCTATTTATAACTGCCAGTCCTATGCTGGTAGAAATGAGTAAAAGCACCGGATACAGTGTAGGTGATCTAAGTCTCATTTTTACTTTTTTTAATGTTGGAATAATGCTGGGACAACTGACCTCCATATTTTATAACCGCAGGTTTGGAAAAATCAAAATAATTTTAGGGGGATATTTTATTATTATTCCCTGTTTGATTTTATTGACATTAACCAATAATTTATATTTTTTCTACATTTTATATTTCCTTATCGGTTATATCGCAGGAGTAATATGGCTGCAGGCAACAAAGTATATCCTGGAAAATAAAATTCAGAATAAGGATAGATTGATTACCGTCTTTTTGACATTTTATCCGCTGGGTCATCTAGCTGCTCCCCAAATCGCATCTTTCTTAATTAACCATAGCTTCAGCTGGAGATATTCTTATTATTTTATGAGTTTTTTGGTGATCATTATAGTAATCCTATATCTTATATTGAAAAAAGAAGAGAGAATGGAGACATTCATCGAAGAAGAAAATAAATTACAGTTAAAGAAAATTTTTTTCAACCGGAGATTGAATATAATTTTTATTTTTGGATGTGTGCTGATGCTATTTTATACTATTTCTGAAACAGTAATTTCCGCGTGGGTCCCAACTTTCTTGAGAAATGCAAGATTTTTTAATATTCAGTCGGCAGGTCTGGTGATTTCCATCTTCTGGCTGGCTATAATTGCAGGAAGAATAATGGTTAGTTTTTTTGCGGGAAGATTTAAAGCAAATTATATAATTTTAATTCTTTCGGTTATCGCATCGGCTTCAATGATTATATTTTTATCCAGTAACTCTTTGCAGCTTATTATAATGGCAATTATTTTTGCAGGGTTTGGCTACTCGGGGATACTTACTCTGGGAATTTCATCAGCATCCACTGTCTATGAAAAGGGGAGAGGAGTTCTTGCCAGTATGGTTATGGTCTCGGCAAATATAGGTATTTCCACTGCTCCTTTCATAACCAGATTTTTTTCCCGCTTTAATATGACCTTATCTGTTGCAATGGCCCCTATCTTTATGTTATTTACATCTCTGATTATTATAGGAAAAATTATTTACGAAAATATTTTCAGGGAAGAAAAAATATAACCAGCTTACCAAACTACTAAGCAACGCCTAAAAGTGATAACATTTATTTATAATTAAAAGAATTTGTATCTAAGAAACTGGAGGAATATTATGGAAATCGAAAGCCCGGTTTTCAAAAACAATAAATTGATCCCATCAAAATATACCTGCGATGGTGAGAATGTAAATCCCCCTCTGCTTATAGATGATGTGCCTGAGAATGCAAAAAGTCTTGTCTTGATCGTCGATGATCCGGATGCCTCAAGGGGAACCTGGGTCCACTGGACCGTCTGGAATATAGGTCCGCATATTAAAGAAATAAAGGAAAATAGCTGTCCACAAAATGCGGTAGAAGGAAGAACCGATTTCGGCAGACCCGGATATGGTGGTCCCTGTCCTCCTTCCGGGACGCATCGTTATTTCTTCAAACTTTTTGCATTGAATACTACTCTGGATATCGATACTTCAACAGAAGCGGCAGATCTGGAAAGAGAAATAGAAGATAATATTCTTGCAAAGGCTCAATTAGTGGGATTATACAGGCGTTAACCGGTAAGTGACATTATATTTTTTTTGACCAGTTCAATTATTCCGGGAATCTTTTTTTCTACTGTGCTTGATAGTTTCATAGAAAGAGAAAAAGCACTATCTTTATTGTCGTTTCCGTTTATATTTATTCCGATAAAATAGCCATCTATTTTTATCCTATAAGTCAGATAGAATAAATTTAAAACATCCATAAGGGTTGTTTGATGAAAGGAAATAAAACCTGTGCCTGGATATTCTGAACCGGCAATATTATAGAAATCCTTCAAAGGTATCTCGTAAAGATCTCCCTTGCGTGAAGTTTTATCAATTGTACTGCCGCAGAAATCATGCGTTATTCTTATGGCATCTATTATTATGAATTTACAGTTCCTGTAAGTCTCAAAGAGAGGAAATAATCTAAAACCTGCTGTCGAACCATCTATAACCAGTACTCCCGGAGGGATATCTTCTTCCTGCAGCTTTTTAACGACATGCACTCCTATACCTTCGTCTCCAAGCAGAATATTTCCGATACCCAGTATAATCGTTTTGATTTTATCAGGTTTTTTCACAGGGTTACCTAAAATTTTTAACTACGGCGGGTATATGTTTTTCCCATCCTAGAGCCTGAATGTGGACACCGGCACAATGTAGCCTGACTTCTTCTATTAATCCGGATGCAATCTCGATACACATCGAAACTTTGTCTTGTGTTCCCTCCATCTTTTTTACAAGCGGTTCCGGTACGAATACACCGGGTACAAATTTGTTCATATAATTTGCCATTTTTTCGGATTTTAAAAGAATTATACCGGCAAGGATAGGGACATCAAGGTTTTCTTTATGGATCCTTTCCATGAATTTTTTAAAGACTTCTGCATCAAATATGGCCTGGGTCTGGAAGAACTGCGCACCCTGGTCTATCTTTTTTCTCATCTTTATTATCTGGAGTTCATAGGCAGCTTCAGTATCAGCGCCCGGATTGACAACGGCACCCTTGAAGAAAGAAGGTTTTTTGGTCAATTCTTTTCCCGCCAGATCCTTTCCCTCTTCAAGATTTTTTATTGCCCAGAGCAACTGGACCGAATCAAGGTCGAATACAGGTTCGGCCTGCGGGTGGTCACCGGTAGTAGTATAGTCACCGGTAAGAGCAAGAACATTTCTTATTCCCATGACATTGGCGCTGAGGAGATCGGATTGAAGGGCAAGCCTATTTCTATCCCTGCAGGTAACCTGGAATATTGGATCAAGGCCCCACTCTTTAAGTAAATGGCATGTGGTCAGTGACCCCAATCTCATCACTGAGCTTTGAAGATCGGTCACATTTATTCCGTCGGCAACATTTCTTAACTCTTCAGCTGCCACTCTGATCTCTTCAATTTCGGCACCTTTGGGAGGTCCTATTTCACAGGTAACCGCAAATTTTCCCTCTTCGAGGATTTTTTCGAAATTCGATTTTTCTATCTTAGTTTCCATGATTATACTACCTCCTCTTCATCCAGTGCCCACAATCTGGTTTTTCTTAAAGCAGGAGATGGTAATATTTTTGAATAATCTCTGGGCGTTATGAATTTATTTAATATATCAAGTCTATTTATTCTTTTTAAGCTTTTGTATATTAGTTCCCAACCACAATCTCTTTCATGATCTGTTTCGCATTTACCATTGCTCTGACCGGCACATGCTCCATTTTCAAGCTTCTTAGGGCAGGCGGTATAAGGGCATATCCCGCCTGTATAATCCAGTATACAGTTACCACAGGTATCGCATCTTTCGGTACCCTGCCATATACCGGTTATACCGCCAAAAGTTATGGTATCCAGGGCAGGGTGGCAGATCTTAGCCAGAACTGCCGATGTTGACTGGACACCAAGTCCGCAGGAAAAAATCAGTATCGAATCCGCATTTTTGATTTCATCAAGTCTTGGTTTTATTCTGGAGCGGATGAGTGCTTTCTGGCATAGAAAATCTATCTCCATAACACCGGTAACATTTTTCCCCTCATTTTCAAGCCTTTCTTTTGTACTGGCAAGAACTGCTTTTCCACCTGTGTTGGCGCCTTCGGGACAGCCCCCACATCCCAGTATGAATATTTTTTTATCTTCTTTTAATTTTATAAGTAATTCTTCTACAGGTTTAAATTCGGTTAATATCATAGAACCTCCTAAAAAAACATTAAAATCTTTAGACTATTTTATATTTGGCTATCGTATCTCTTTTTGTCGTTACCATATGAACCGCACAGGCGGTACAGGGATCAAAACTTCTGATAACTCGTAAAATCTCGATAGGACTTCTGCTTTCCTTTATTTTAAGGCCAATAAGTGCCTGTTCATATGGGCCCGGCTGTCCATCTTTATCTTTTGGCGATGCATTCCAGGCAGTCGGAGTAATTACCTGATAATTGGAAATCCTTCCGTCTTTTACGTTTAACCAGTGTCCCAGAGCACCTCTTGGTGCCGAGCAGAGACCTATTCCCTTTCCCTCGGAAGGGGGTTCATATTCGACTGTTGTGGGTTCTCCGGCTCTGAGCTGCCCTGCCCATTTTAATAACTGATCGGCTACAATCTTTGCCGAAAGCGCTCTTCCAAGGTGTCTTCCTGCTACCGAATACATACTTGAAATATTTCCTCCTATTTCCGATAAGGCGCTGTTGACTACATCTATGATATAAGGATCTTTTTTACCGAGGTAAGTCGAAAGGACGTCAGCAATAGGACCAACCTCGTAAACTTTACCGTTATATCTGGGTGATTTGATCCAGGAGTAACCTGCCTCCTTTTCAGACGCTGGTTCGGTCTCACCGCTGCCGGGATTGACGGGTTCGGAGTCCTTATACCAGCTGTGAGTTACGTCTTCGGTTATGTGGTTTATATCGATCTCACTGTATTTATCGATATTATTTACAAGCCCACCCTTTAGGAGAGTATCATCATAGCTTCCGTTTGATTTTATCCTGTATGAATCATAGGCAAGCAGGTTTTGGCAGCCTTTTCCAATTTCCAGATATTCGCTGTATGTTTTTGCCACTGCTATGACATCAGGCAAATAGTAATTTTTGGCAAAATCCAGGATTTCTTCCAATCTCCATATAAATTCGGTTATTTTGTCTGAAGTCAATTTTTCGGTTACACCGCCCGCTACGATTGCTGAATCATGGGGCCACTTCCCGCCGAAAATGGTGGCTGCCTGCTGGGTTTTCCTGTAAATATCCAGGGCTTTGATATAATGACCGGCTATCATATTGGTAGTTTTTGCATCAAACTTATAATCTATATCATCTCTGGGCAGAAATGGATTGGAATATCCCTGCTCGAGAAAATACTTTAATATGTTTAAATCCTTGTTTCCTCCTTCATATTCCAGAACTCTTGCTGGATCTATGTAATCAAGTCCGCTTAGAATATAAAAATGCAGGATATGATCGGCAATGCTCCTGGTACCCAGGATCAGGTTTCTCATCAGGATCCCATTGTCGGGTATCTTATCGGTAAGACCGGCATAATCATCTACTGCACTTACAGATGCAATAGCATGGGGTTCCGGACATACACCGCATATTCTCTGAGTAATCATTACTGCATCTCTGGGGTCGCGGCCCTTTAACATGATCTCTATACCCCTAAACATAGTTCCGCTGATATTTGCATCCTTTACCTGGCCATCATCCACTACTACCTCTACTTTAAGATGGCCCTCTATTCTTGTTATTGGGTGTATTACAATTTTTTTCAAAATTTCACCTTCCTAAACTTATTTTTCTTCGATTTTTACTTTTTTTTCGTTTGCGGGTACTTCCAGGTCTATGATTCTTTCATAAAAATCTCCCACAAAATCAGGATATTCGGGTGAAGTGCAGCTATTACATGGTGCCCCGCATCCAATGACCCAATTGGTCCTTCCGTTCCATAGTCTCCTGGGACAATCGGCATATGTTATTGGTCCTTTGCACCCCAGTTCATAAAGGCAACCCTCGTCACCCAGTTTTTTTGCAAATTTGCCTTCATCAAAATATGCTCTGTTAGGGCAATTCTCATGGATCAATTTTCCGAAATATGTTTTTGGTCTTTTAAAATCATCAAGCTGGACATTTTCAAGACCCTTTGTAAGTATTTCTTCTATGGTGCCGAACAGCCAGTCAGGATGCGGCGGGCATCCGGGTACATTTATAAGCGGGGTTTTAATATTGTTGGCAGAAAAGATATCGCCCACACTTTCCGCTCCGGTAGGGTTTGGATTTCCGGCTGCTATTCCACCAAACGAGGCACAGGTTCCCATAGCGATTACAAACATTGCATCCGGCGCCAGCTTTAATGTTTCTTCCAGAATGGTATATTTTCTGCCATCTTTTTCTCCGGTAATACAATAAATGCCGTTACCGGCGGTTGGGATGGCACCATCGATAATCAGGACGTAGCCCTTTTTCTTTGCAGCGTTTTCGAGTATCTCAATTGCGAGATTTCCACTTGCGGTCATGATATTTGGATGGAATACAAATTCGAGTTTATAACCGGGAATAATATCCTGGAGCAATAAATTCTTGATGGAAGGATATTCGGAACAAAGCATGGATGTAACGCAGCCTGTGCAATTTTGACCCTGGATGCTGATAACTGATATGGGAGTACTTTTTTTTATATCCATATAGACTCCTTTGAAAATGATTTTTCATTTCTCTTTGACCCGGATGGACTGGAGTGACTGTAAATTATTATTTTAGAAACGGTTATTGTTTTTGAAAGGTGTATATTTTCCTTATGTCCGGATTCAAACATTAATTTTAAGTATTTTATAAAAGATAATTGTCTTATTTTAAACAAAATAATATATATTTTCAATTGATTTAGCCGACAATTTGGCGATATTTTAAGCTTTTATCTTTTGTTTTAAAAGAAAATATAATTTTATTGATTTATTGATAGAATATGAATTGCAGAGAAGAGATTTTTAAAGAGAATAGATCAATAATTTGTCTATATTTTTATGAAAGGGATTGTAGAAATATTGTGAGTTATAATGAACTTAAAAAGAGCCGTAGAAAAATATAAAATAATAGACCATCTTTCGGATATAGGCATAGAATTTTACGGAGACACTCCTGAGGAGCTATTTGAAAATGCCGGAAAAGGAATGTTTTCCATTATATGCGATCTTAGAACCGTAAAACCTCTGGAGAAAAAAAGTATTAGAATAACAGGTAAGAATCCGAGTTTTGAAGATTTACTGATATTATGGCTGGAAAGATTGATTTATCGCTATGAAGTCGACAATATTTTATTCTCTGAATTCAAGGTGGATAAGATCGACAAGGGGGATCATGACCTGGTACTTATTGCCCAAATTTTAGGGGAGAAAGTAGATCCCGATAAACATGAAATAAGAGTGACCATAAAAGCACCGACCTATCACAAGCTTGAAATTACAAGAAATGGCAGAGGTCACAATTGGAAAGGCCGGGTTATTTTTGATATCTAATAGGGGGGGGTACTTACTATAAACGATTTCAAGATTAAAAAAATAAGTGATTATAAGTGGGAGATAGAAAAAGATGAAAAGTACGGCATGAGGGTTCCGGGTATAATTTTTGCCGATAAGGAGTTATTGGATCATGCCGTGAATGAAAAGACCATAGAACAGGTAATAAACGTTGCAACTCTTCCCGGAATACTGAAAGCCTCTTACGCTATGCCGGATATACATTATGGATACGGATTTCCTATTGGAGGAGTAGCTGCCTTCGATCTGGAAGGAGGAGTAATCTCACCGGGTGGTGTCGGTTTTGATATATCCTGTGGTGTCAGGACCATGCGTACGGGATTAGAAGTCGGTGACATAAAAAACAGGCTTGAAGATATGATGAGTATGCTGTCTTTAAATATACCCAAAGGTGTAGGAAGTAAAGGCAGAATCAAACTATCCAAAAACCAGCTTACAGACTTACTATCCGAAGGTGTTGGCTGGGCAGTTAAAAATGGTTATGGATGGGAAGAGGATAAAGATTTCATAGAAGAAAAAGGCTGTATGGAAGGTGCCAATGCTGATTCTGTAAGCAATTTTGCACTTGAAAGGGGAATGGGCCAGATAGGGACGCTTGGATCAGGAAATCATTTTTTGGAAATCCAGGCAGTAGATGAAATTTATGATGCCGAAGCAGCGGAATCTTTTGGTCTTAGAAAGGACCAGGTTTTGATAATGATACATTCCGGTTCCAGGGGACTTGGCCACCAGATATGCAGCGACTACATAAAAGTGATGCAGCAGGCTGCTGTAAAATATGGAATAAAATTACCGGATAGGCAGCTTGCCTGTGCACCTTTATCTTCACCTGAGGGGAAAAGATACTATCGGGCTATGATCTGCGCAATTAATTATGCTATGGTAAACAGGCATTGTCTGGCTCACTGGGTAAGATCCGCATTCGAAAGGTTTTTTGGCAAATCTTCGGAAAAATTAGGTATGGGTACTATTTTTGATATATCTCATAATATAGCCAAAATCGAGGAGCATAATATCGATGGTAAGCCAAATAAAGTGTGCGTGCATAGAAAAGGTGCCACCAGGGCTTATCCTCCCGGTCATAAAGATGTTCCCAATAAATACCGGAGCATTGGACAGCCTGTGATAATCCCCGGAGACATGGGAAGATATTCTTTTATTCTTCTGGGGACGGAAAAGGCAATGAGCGAGAGTTTTGGTTCTACATGTCATGGAGCGGGAAGGCTCATGAGCAGGACGCAGGCGAAGAGAGTCATACAGGGAAGTGAACTCAAAAAAGAGCTCTTCGAAAAGAAAGGGATCGTCGTAATTGCCGGAAGTATGTCCGGTCTGGCAGAAGAAGCTCCCCAGGCTTATAAGGATGTAACTAGAGTAGTAGATGTGGCTCATTTTGCCGGGATTTCGAAAAAAGCGATTAGACTGAGACCCCTTGGAGTGTTAAAAGGTTAAGCAGCATATAGAAATCTCAAAGTATAATATAAAAATCCAATAATTTATAATAATATTATTATTTTGGTCTTTTTTAAAATTTTATTTCAAGTACTATAAATTTTAATATTTAACCTTTTTTTTAATATTAAATATAACTATAATGTAGTCAAGCCAGAAATATATATATTGTATATATTTAAATCAGTAAAGATATTGGTCTTTTACGTTGTTTCTTATTTTATAATCCATACCGGGATTGGAAATGGAAAGAATTGTCTTTTTTAATACAAAGGGCGGAACCGGTAAGACGACTATCTGTTATAACTATGGCTGGTATCTGGCAGAGAAAAAAAACAAGAAGGTACTTTTTATGGATTTTGATCCGCAAACTAATCTGGTCCAGGCTTTTGGTAAAGAATCTAATAACGGCAAGACGAATCTTGATAATCTCATGATCGATTCATTAAAAGGGAAGGATATAAATTTCAAGGATTATGTAATAAAAATTACGGAGAACATCGATCTGCTGCCTTCTTCAAATAATATTTCGCTTATCGAAGAATATCTGACAGATTATTTAATAAACAAAACTTTAAGCGAGAAAAAAATCTATAAGGCATCCTATAGAAATATAATAATAAAAGATATTTTTGAAAAAAATATAGGCAGGCATGATTATGATTATGTGATCATAGATTCACAACCCAATTTTTCTCTTCTTTCAACAACGTCGATTATTTATGCACGGAAGATGATTGTGGTAATAAAGCCGGAGTTGTTTTCATTTCTTGATATTGAGTATCTCACGAGAATAATCAAAAATCTCGAAAGAAAATATGGCATTAAAATAAAAATTGCTGGGATTGTCATCAACGCCTTTGAAAAAAGAAAGAAAATTCCTGAAATTGTGATAGATATTCTGAAGGAAACTTATGGTCATAAGTTTATTATATTTGATCAGAAGATAAGATACCTGGTGCATTATCAGGAATCTATATTATCAAAAAAAGAACCGGTTTTTAAGGCATTCCCGGGAGCGGAAGCATCTACGGATATTATTGAATTATTTTCCGAAATCGAAGAAAAAGTAAGCAATTTTAATTAATAATTAAAAAAAATTATTTATTATACAGTGAGGAGGTAAATATGGTTTTTACAGGCAGAGGTTCGGATGAACGGGATATTTCCGGTAAAGAATCCAGGACGTTGCTGACGATTATCGGAAATAGAGCGAAAGTGGAAGGGAAATTGGATGTTTCTCAATCCATAGAAATAGGATGTGAAGTAGTAGGCGAATTGAATGTTGATGGTCAGATGATTATCCAGAAGGAGGGGGTCGTCAGCGCAGATGTTTCAACCATTGATGCTAAGATAATCGGAAAATTTGAGGGAAATCTAAAAGGCACGGGGAAGGTTGAAATCACAGATACGGGAGTGGTAGATGGTAATATAAAAACTGATTCACTTATAATAAATGAAGGAGGCGTTTTCAGCGGTAAGGTTACCAGGATAACGGCCGACGAGAAAAGCGGAAAGAAATTCAAAATAAAAGAAAAAGAAGAAGTAAAAGATAATCTTAAAACCGCGAAAAAAGCAAAAGACGAAAAAATGGAGGAATTCCAGCTGGGGAATATAGACGATAGTCTTAGGTTATAGATCAGATTAAAAAATTTTAGTTTTTGAGATAATCACATATAAATACAGTATTTATATTTTAGATACCGCTAAGATTAGAATTGTTAATATTCTGATATTTTCCTGGGCTTTATTTTAATATTGGAAAGTTTCTCGTTGACTCTTATCTTAAATATTTTTCTATTATCAACAATGATGTTTTTGCCCTTAAGCAATCCTCCGTCGTTTGTGATAAACGAGGTGTCTCTATGAATTATATTTCCGGTTAGTTTTCCAGTAGAAGTGACTTTGACATCTCCCAATGAAATTATATTACCTGTAAAACTTCCTTCTACTACTGTATTTTTAGTCTTGATGTTTGCTTTTACTTTTCCTTCCTTCCCTATTATAAGTTCCTTTTTCGATATGATCTCTCCTGTTACGGTGCCTTCTATTTGAAGAGGACGCGGAGAATAAATTCTCCCCTCTATTCTAGTTCCAGTTGCAATTATGTTTTGATTATTTGTATTCTTATCCTTATTGTTTTTTGTCCAGAGCATCTAATTCAAGATTTTTGATTATTATTTCTTTTTTATTTTTGGTTTATCCTTTTTTTCCTTTAAGGATTTCCCGCAATACTGACAAAAGACGGCTTCATCAGGATTTTCCTTTTTACAATTTGGGCAGCTTTTCCTTCCCTTTAGAATTTTTTGCCCGCATTTGCTGCAGAATACAGAACCGGGTAAGATATTTGAACCACAGCTGGGACAGATACTGCTTTCGGTCTTTGGCTGATTGACATCACTCATTTTTTTCATCATTTCACCTATTACCTTACCAGTTGCGACGCCTGCACCCAGACCTGCACCTATACCCATACCGGAACCTCCCTCACCCGGGTTGGATGCAAGTTTTTCGAGTACATCAAGCTGTCTCATCAAAACATATCTTTCGTCACCGATTTGCGTGAATTCAGCCTTTCTTTCAAGGATGTCTCTGAGTCTCATGATATCCGTATTCGGAACGTTTATAGATTCTATGAAAAAATTAACAACCTTGATACCGAACCTATCAAATTCATCGACTACTCTTTTTTTGCATATTTCCGAAATAAGGTCGATTGATGCTGTTATATCAAAAATCGATAACTTATTATTAATAACCGAACTTGCGATGGTGTCTTTTATTTTGGTTGTGAGCAGCCCTTTAAAATATCTTGAAACAATTCTATGGTCGACCAGACTACTCCCACCAAGAGCTCCTATTATTTCAACTAAAAACTTTTTGGAATCATCTATTTTAATTCCAAACTGTCCAAAAGCTCGTAGAGCTATTAAGATTTCGAATTTAGGATCCTGAACATGAAATGGCGCAGAAGTTCCCCACTTCATATCAAGTTTCGATATTTTGTTTACAAAGTAAACTTCGGATGTGAATGGGGTCCTGAAACCAAAGGGAATGTTTACGTAAGCCTGAACAAGAGGCAAATTGCCTTTGTTCAGTGTATGCCTGCCAGGTCCAAAAGAATCGAGAGCCTGACCCGTATAATAAAATATAGCTTCCTGGGAAGCATTGACAATAAGCTGGGCTCCTACTACTAAATCTTCTCCGGGGAACTTATAAACAAGCCATTGTTTTTCTTCTCCTATGAATTCCTGCGGTGGACCATCATACTTAATCCGGTCGATAATTGCCATCTTGTCACATTCTCCCTTTATGGATAATTTATAATGATTTTTAAATACATTTTAATACAATTTATTTTTATATAAAGAGATATTTTTGATATAATAATGCGCTATTACGAATATTTTTCCCCTATTCAATTTAAAAGAAGGAGATCAGTTATGGCAGAAGCCCAAAATTTAGAATGTCCCAGTTGTGGCGCAAAGATTATTAGCGATAGTTCTATCTGTGCTTATTGCGGCAGTAAGATAATTTTACCGGAAGAAAAAAAGAAAAGTGTCGACGTCGATTCACAAAGCAGCCAGGTTAAACCGCAGGAATATACCCGGACCGTTTATATCCAGAATGAACAAAAAACCACAAGCGGGCTCGCTATTGCAGCATTTGTTATGTCATTATTTGGCTTTAGCATTATTTCTCTTATTATGGGTATAGCCGCAAATTCCAGGATATCGAAACCGGATTCAAATCTAACCGGCGCGGGATTTGCTATAGCAGCTATTGTAATAAGTGCCATTCAAACGATATTCTGGATAATCTGGGGGATTTCACTCTGTTCGATTGCCAGTTTTTATTAATACTGCTTATTCAGGTTGAAAGCTTTTTATATCTTTATTTGTGTTTAAATTTTTAATTCAATAATATATATTTATATTCATTAAAAATAATTACCATTCTTAAAAGACTTTAGAATTCCTGATAACTCAAGCAGAATACAGGAGGGGGGTGAAATATGAATAAGTTTAATCGAGTAATTATGATAATAATATTACTTATTATACTCTTAGGTTCCATTACTGCAGTTGTGAATAAGTTTGTGGACTTTTTCAATTGGTCCGATATATTAAATACTGCCGTAAGCTGGGTTGGTGGTCTTAATATTTATATCGCCGGCGCGATAATGTTAGTGATTATTGTAGTAAGTCTGGTTCTCCTGATCCTTGAGTTTCGAAAAAAGGAATAGATCATCTGTATCTTTAAATCGAAGATAGAATTATTAGGTTCTAAAGTCGGTTTAAAAATCGATTTTAGAACCTATATAATTGGACCCATTTTTTTAGTTACGAAGAATTTATAGTTGAAATGATTTAAGGCTTCACAATCCAAAAATAATTTTATTTTATTGTAATCATCTTAATGGAAAAATTTAAAAGAATGTTTAAATCGTTTAATTCCAAAAGAAATAATACCCAAAAAAATAATAATTTAAAAAATGTTTATATACTGGGATCAGTTAGTCTCTTCAACGACCTGTCTTCTGAAATGATATATCCGTTGATACCTTCATTTATAAAATCGGTTCTGGGATTGGGACCGGCATTTCTTGGCATACTGGAAGGTATTGCCGAAAGTACTAACAGTATCCTCAAATTATTCACAGGCTACTTCTCCGATAAAATAAAAAAAAGGAAACCTTTTGCAGTCGGAGGTTATGCCTTATCAAATTTATCGAGGCCTTTGATTGGATTGGCCAGATCATGGGGAGTTCTTCTTTTTTTAAGATTTTCGGATAGAGTGGGCAAGGGCATAAGAACATCTCCCAGGGATGCTATGATAGCTGATTTCTCACCGGTGAACCGAAGAGGTTTTGCTTTCGGATTTCAGAGGAGCATGGACCATGTCGGCGCAGTTCTGGGTTCTATGACTGCCAGTCTTCTCCTTTATTTTTTTACTGTTGAAATAAAAACCATTTTTTTAATTTCGGCAGTACCGGGAGTTATAGCAGTACTAATTATGATATTTGGAGTTCGAAGCACATTTGGAAGGGATAACCTTGTAAAGAACGAAGCAGAGTCATTGAAAAAATATAGTGCTTCGAAAAATGGTAAAGAAGGCAAAAAAGGAATTTTAAAGTTCTCGGATTTTAAAAAACTGGGTAGGAGGTTCAATCTCTATCTTGTAATTCTTGTAATATTTACACTTGGAAATTCGACCGATGCCTTCCTGCTGCTAAGAGCATCAGAACTGGGATATCAAATTGCGGCTATCCCGCTTCTCTGGGCAATACTTCATATATCAAAAGCTGTCTTTTGTGTTTTAGGAGGACATCTTTCTGATAAAATCGGAAGAAAAATAATGATCTTATCAGGCTGGTTTGTTTATTTCCTCACCTATGTAGGTTTTGCATATTTTGATAAGCATTATCTTATTTACATTTTATTTATTGTCTATGGTTTGTATTTCGGATTGACTGAGGGAGTAGAAAGGGCTCTGGTAGCAGATATCGTTCCGCAGGGGAACCTGGGTACAGCTTATGGGTTTTACAACCTGTCGCTTGGTATTGCAACTCTTCCTGCTTCCATAATATTTGGTTTTATTTGGAAAGTTTACAGTTACAGAGCGGCATTTTTGACTGCAGCATTGATATCTATCGCTGCTTCAATAATGCTATTGTTCCTGAAACTGGGAAAATTAAATAATGGAAATCAGGACTCTGCCCTTAATTAAATCTGCTTACAAAAAATTTAAAATATTTTAGATTCATATATAAGCCTTTACCGTTTTTCTTAAAAACGAATGTATTTTTTTAAATTCGTAAAAGATTTCTTTTCAAAAATAAATAATACTTGGCCAAACATATTGACATATTTAAATATGTAATTATAATTTATTTTAATATACGGAGGTTTAAATGAGTACTTTAAAAAAAATAACAAAGGTTTTAAAGGCACTGGCAGATGAAAACAGGATCAGGATACTTTATTTATTAAGAGAAAAGAATGGTTTATGTGTCTGTGAAATAAGGGAAATCATAGGGCTTTCCCAGCCTACCATATCAAGTCATTTAAAACTATTGGAAGGTAATGGACTGGTTACCTTTAATAAAGATGGAAAATGGGTTAATTACAGCATGAATCCCGATCTTGATATAAAGCTGAAGCAGATACTTGAGGGTATCTTTTCAATGATGAAAAGAGATAACGAAATAAAAGAAGACCGGAATAGGGTAAATAAAGTCAACCGTAAAAAATTATGCGGAGTGGTTTAAGTTAAATGGAAATTTTTATAGAGTCACTAAAAAGCGGCTGGTATTCACTTCTTGAATATCTTTCGGCACATGTTCTTACATGTCTCGTGCCGGCGTTTTTTATTGCCGGTGCCATTGCTGTTTTTGTTTCCAAAGGAGCGATACTCAAATACTTTGGTCCGAAGGCAAATAAATGGCTTTCCTATAGTGTTGCTTCGGTATCCGGAGCAATTCTGGCAGTATGTTCCTGTACAATTCTTCCTCTGTTTGCAGGTATAAGAAAGAGGGGAGCAGGTCTGGGTCCAGCTATTGCGTTTCTTTATTCCGGACCGGCCATAAATATACTTGCCATAGTTTATACGGCAAGACTTCTGGGCTATGGCCTCGGGATAGCCAGGGCAATAGGGGCTATTGCTTTTTCAATTGTCATAGGCCTCGTTATGTCTCTTATCTGGATGAAGGAAGAAAGATCAAAACTAGAAGGAAATGAAAATTTATTTAAGGCAAACGGGCAGGGTGAGCACCAAAAACCTGTATACATGAGCGTAATATTCTTTTTATCTTTACTTGCCATACTTATATTTGGTGCAGCTAAAATGTGGATATATGCCGGAGCAGCCCTTGCAATTCTTATAGTAATTATAATAGTAGGCTATAAGAAGGCAGAGCTGAAAGATTGGATGAAGGAGACCGGAAAACTTGCCTGGAAGATATTTCCAATACTTCTTGCAGGGGTATTTTTAGCAGGGATCATCAAGTACTTTTTGCCTCAGAGCGTGGTAGAGACCTGGGTTGGCGGAAATAGCATAAGGTCAAACTTTTTGGCATCGATTTTTGGTGCTCTTATGTACTTTTCCACATTGACCGAAGTTCCGATAATAAAAGCGTTGATGGATCTTGGAATGGGAAAAGGTCCTGCCCTGACGCTGCTTCTCGCCGGTCCGTCTCTATCGCTTCCAAGCATGATTGTACTCGGAAGAATTCTGGGAGTAAAAAAAACACTGACTTATATAGCTCTGGTCGTGATCATGGCCACTTTTACTGGAATGGCTTTTGGACATTTTTTTAGGTAGAAATTTTAAATTGATTTTAATTATAAAAAAAAATTATAAATGGAAGGAACTGGTTTTATGAAGATTCAAATTTTGGGAACAGGTTGTCACAAATGCAAGCAGGTTGAAGCCAATGTACTGGAAGCGGTTAAAAATTTAAATATCAATGCAGTTATTGAAAAAATCACCGATATAAACCGGATAATAGATTTCGGAGTAACTGCAACTCCGGCCCTGGCCGTGGACGGAGAGGTCAAATTTTCAGGTAGGATCCCTTCGGTTGAAGAGATAAAGGATATCATAAAATAAAATAATAACGGGTAAAATAAAAATTAAAAGGGAAATCAAAGAATTAAATTATAAGGCAGAAAATTTATAAAAAATTATGAAAAAAATTTATCTTGATCATAATGCCACAACTCCAATAAATAAGCTAGTTGCGAAAGTATTAGAGAAAAGTAACAGGTACTATTATGGAAATCCTTCATCTCCATATGATCCCGGTAAGATAAGCAGACTGGAGATTGAAAAAGCCAGAGAAGAAATAGCAAAATTTATTAATTGCGACAGGGATGAACTGATTTTTACAAGTGGTGGAACGGAGTCCAATAATCTTGCCATAACGGGTTCTTTAAATGCATTATTTCAAAAAACAAAACAGGAAGAAAGACATATCATAACCAGTCAGATAGAACACTTATCAGTATTAAGTGTTTTTAGAGAACTTGAAAAAAGAAGTGGCCGCTTTAGAGTGACTTATCTGCCTGTGGATAAATATGGGTTTGTTGATCCAAATTCTTTGGAATCTTCTATTGATGAGCATTCTGAACTCATATCGATAATGTTTGCTAACAATGAGATTGGAACGATTCAGCCAATTAAAGAAATGGTAAAAAAAGCGAAATCAATAAAAGAAAATATTTTGTTTCATTGTGATGCCGTTCAGGCTCTGGGAAAGATCAAGATCGATGTAAGGGATCTGGGTGTGGATCTGCTTTCTGTTTCTTCTCATAAAATTTATGGGCCCAAAGGAGCCGGGGCATTATATATAAAAAAAGGTGTGGAGGTTAATCCTCTTTTCTACGGAGGGCATCAGGAGAAGGGTATTAGACCCGGAACCGAAAATGTTTACTCGATAATAGGTTTTGGCCTTGCCTGTAATTTATCCAGAATCAGTCTCGATAAAAATATAGCGTTTCTTGCAGAACTAAAAAAATATTTAACGAATAGATTGCTGGAGGAGTTAAAAGAGATAGTCGACATAAGAATAATCAGTCCTGAAAATAATTGCCTTCCCAATACACTTGGTATTTGTTTTGAAGGTATCGATAATGAATTACTTATATCACTGCTTAACAAAGAAGGTGTTTATATTTCTTCAGGTTCTGCTTGTACTTCTGATAGTCTCGAACCATCACATGTACTTCTTGCAGCAGGACTTTCACCGGAACTTGCAAGGAACACAGTAAGGATTTCGCTCGGTATTGGGAATACTAAAAAAGAACTTGAAATAGCGGTTAAAAAAATAAAAGAAATCATATTAAAAAATAAATTAATATTAAAAAAGAGTAATAGAAATGCTGGTTGAAAGTTATAAAATCATAGAGATTCTTCCCTGTCTTGCAGATGTAAGAAAAATAAGGGTTATAGCCATGATATCTAATGATGTTTCGGAGGTTTTGCCTTATATAAATGCAATTAATAAAAAAGCAATATACATAAAGAATGCAAATGCCCTGACTATGACGGAAGATGGAAAGTTGGTAACAATACATCCGAGAAAGATTGCCATTACGAAGGTCAGGGATGAGGCCGAGGCAAAAGAAATACTGGATAAAACTATTGGATTGATTAATAAGACCTTTGAAAGAAAAGATGAAATTACTCCTGATTTTGAGAAGAGGGAGAAACTGAATGTACTGGATTTATATAAACTGCTGCCGAAGACCAATTGCAGAAATTGTGGTGAACTTACCTGTCTAGCTTTTGCTGCCAGTGTTATTTCAGAAAGTATAAGTATAATGCGATGCGCCAATATTTTTAAAGCTGAATACAAAAATAGCCGTGAGAAGATTCTAGAATTATTACAAAATTCAGGTATAGAAATACCATCGAATCTTAAATAATAGATTTCCAAAAAAATTAACTTACTATGTGAAAGGAATTGTTATGAGAAATACCAGCAATACAGTCAAAGAGATAAAAAAACCGGCAGAAACAAAAGGGCTGGGGTTTTTTGAAAAGTTCCTATCGATATGGGTGATTTTATGTATTGCAATTGGGGTTGCAATTGGTAAATTTCTCCCTTCAATTCCAACTTTTTTGAGCAGGTTTGAATATGCTCATGTATCCATACCGGTGGCAATACTTATATGGCTTATGATTTATCCAATGATGCTTAAGATTGATTTTGCCAGTATTGTAAATGCATCCAAAAGACCAAAAGGGCTCGTGATAACTACGGTAACCAACTGGCTGATAAAGCCTTTTACAATGTATGCTTTTGCCTTCTTTTTCTTTAAGATTGTGTTTAAATCATTAATACCTGAAGCCTTTGCAACCGAATACCTTGCCGGTGCGATACTTCTTGGTGCCGCCCCCTGTACCGCTATGGTATTCGTATGGAGTTATCTTTCGGGTGGAGATCCTGCTCATACACTTGTGCAGGTAGCAGTAAATGATCTGATAATTCTTTTTGCTTTTACACCAATTGTTGCTCTTCTCATGGGGATAAGTAATGTTTTTGTTCCGTACGGTACATTGTTTCTATCCGTTGGTCTGTTTGTGGTCATTCCTTTTGCAGGCGGCTATGTTTCCAGGGTTCTTATTATTAAAAGGAAAGGTATAGATTATTTTGAGAATGTTTTTTTAAAGAAATTTGATAAGGTCACGATAACGGGACTTCTTCTTACTCTGATCATTATCTTTGCTTTTCAGGGTGAGACAATTTTAAGTAACCCTATTCATATTGCTCTGATTGCCGTACCGCTTATTATTCAAACCTATTTTATTTTCTTTGTTGCTTATGGATGGGCAAAAGTCTGGAAGGTTCCTTATAATGTTGCTGCTCCTGGGGCAATGGTAGGAGCAAGCAACTTCTTTGAACTGTCAGTTGCAGTTGCAATTTCATTATTCGGTCTTCAATCCGGGGCAACTTTAGCTACTGTTGTAGGTGTTCTGGTGGAAGTGCCTGTAATGTTGACCTTGGTGAAGATAGCAATTAATTCAAGACACTGGTTTCCTGCAAGCAGCAAAAAATTGAGTTAAAAACCATTTGTAATTATTGAAAAGATTTTATTGAAAGAGTAAATACTTCTAAGATAACAACAGGTAAATGAGAAAAATATCCAAAATTATGAAAATTTTGGATATTTTTTTATAATTTCGTAATTTTTTGATATAAATTCCATATTTTTTAAAAAAATGATATAATTACGACAAATTTTTATAAATATATCATTTTTTTATTATTTTTTACAATTTTTACTCATATTTATTTGTTATAAGAGGTGATATTTGTGAGAGAAATAGATTTGCTTACGGAATTTTCACAAAAAGCAGGAACTGAAATCGATCTAAAGAACATAAAAATCGATGATACTACATTAAGAGACGGTGAACAGACTGCGGGAGTAGTTTTTGCCAATGATGAAAAAATATATATAGCAAAAATGCTGGATAAAGTGGGAGTCCACCAGATAGAGGCGGGTATACCGACTATGGGCGGAGATGAAAAGGAGGCAATCAAAAAAATTGCATCGCTCGGTCTTAGCTGCAGTGTACTGGGCTGGAACAGGGCAGTCAAATCTGACATAGATGCTTCAGTCGAATGCGGCGTAGATGCTGTAGCGGTTTCAATATCTTCGTCCGATATACATATTGAGCAAAAACTCAGGAAAAGCAGGGAGTGGGTACTGGAAAGTGTTAAAACAAGCGTAGATTATGCCAAGAGTTTTAATCTTTATGTATCGGTAAATGCAGAAGATGCTTCCAGATCGGATATGGAATTTCTTCTCAAGTTTGCGAGGACGGCCAGAGATGCCGGTGCAGATAGACTCCGGTATTGCGATACACTGGGGATACTGGATCCTTTCGAGACATTCATGAGGGTAAAGAATATCATCGATATCATAGGAATGGATATAGAGATGCACACCCACAATGATTTTGGAATGGCCATCGCCAATGCAATAGCCGGCATAAAGGCAGGAGCAATTTATGTCAATACTACTATAAATGGACTTGGAGAAAGAGCGGGGAATGCCGCATTTGAAGAATTGGTAATGGCGCTAAAATACATCGAGGGAGTGGACCTTGGATTCAATACGACTCTTTTCAGGACACTATCCGAATATGTCGCAAGAGCTTCCGACAGGATCCTGCCCACATGGAAACCGATCGTAGGAAGTAATTTGTTCGTTTATGAAAGTGAAAGCAAAGCTTCGGGAATACTTTCCAATCCTGAAACATACGAGTTATTCAATGAAAATGATGTAGGGCTTGAAAGAAAAGTAATACTGGGAAAATATTCGGGAGTCAACACTATAACTTACAAGATGGGTTTACTGGGTATTAAAATCAAAAGGAAAGAAGCGGAAGAATTAGCGGAAATCATAAGGGATAAAACTATATCTTTCAAGAGAGCTCTTTTTGATAGTGAAATCATAGATACCTATAAATCTTATAAAGGCAGATCGGGTAAAAGTAAAGAGGCTAAAAGGAAGGTAAGTGATGGCAATAACAAAAAGTAAAAGATATGTAAATATTATTGATACTACTTTAAGGAATGGCGAGCAGACAGCCGGAGTGGTTTTTTCCAAACATGAAAAAATCAGAATAGCCAAAATGCTTGATGAGATAGGTATTCCCGAGATCGAGATAGGAACTCCTTCGCTGGGTGCTGCAGAAAGGGAAATAATCAAGGAGATAGTAAAGGACAGTTTTAATTCAAAACTATTTGTTTATTGCGAAGCCGAACCGGAAAATATAGAATATGCCGTCCAGTGCGGAGCCGAAAATGTCATTATAAATATTTCTACTTCTGACATTCACCTCAAGGAAAAGTATAAAAAAAATAAAACATGGGTCATAAATAAGTTGAAAGAGACCATAAGAGTTGCCAGACAGAATAACCTGAATTTTATTGTAAGCGCCGAAGACGCTACCCGTACCGATCTCGGATTTCTATTAAAGCTGATCTCGATTGCCAAAAAAAAAGACGCATATAGATTCAGGATCTGTGATACTGTAAGCAAGTTTGATCCTTTCAGGACTTTTTTGTATATCAGTACCATTTCGAATGCTACAAATTTTCCTCTTGAGGTCTATAACCATAATGACTTTGGAATGGCAACTGCCAATGGAATAGCAGCTATAAGAGGTAGTGCAGTAAGCCTTGTAGTCAGCGTAGGCGGACTGGGAGAAGGAACCGGAAATGCTGCCATGGAAGAAATCGTCATGGCTCTTAAATATCTTGAAGATATAGAACTGGGAATAGAGACATCAAAATTCAGGGAAATTGCCGAATATGTGGCCAGAGCCTCATCCAGGGCTATCCCTGTATGGAAAGCTATTGTGGGGACCAATGTGTTTGCTCATGAATCCGGAATCCATGCAGATGGTGTAATCAAGAATCCGAAGAATTACGAAGTGTTCAATCCCAGTGAGGTAGGTTTGACCAGGCAGCTGGTTGTAGGAAAACATTCGGGATCTCATACTATTCTTCATAAATTCAAGGAATTCGATATAGAGCTTACCGATAAACAGGCAAATGAAATACTTACCCTTGCAAGAGCTATGTCCATAGATCTTAAAAGGCCTCTTTTTGAAAAAGAGCTTATGTATATCTATAATGAATATAGCAAGAAGAACAAAAGCAGGAAAGAGCAGGAAGTCGAGAGTTAGGACGGAGGTATTTTTTGGATAAAACAATTTCAGAAAAAATAATAAGTGAACATGCCGGAAGAGAACTTAAAGCCGGTGATATTGCGGTAGTGAATGTCGATTTGGTCATGTCTCAGGATGGAACCGGACCACTGGCAGTAAGTCAGATCAAGAGAATGGGTTTTAGCGGAGTAAAGAATCCGGAAAAATCTATCTTCTTTATTGATCATGCGGCACCCAGTCCGAGAAAGGAACTATCCAATTCACATATTGTTTTAAGAGAATTTGCAGGCCAGACAGGATCGGTGATAAGTGATGCAGGGGAAGGAGTCTGCCATCAGATTTTAGCGGAATCCTATACATGTCCCGGTGATATTGTTCTGGGTGGAGATTCACATACATGTACCTCGGGAGCGCTGGGAGCATTTGCCACAGGAATGGGCTCGACGGATATCGCCGTTGGTTATGCACTTGCCAGGACATGGATAATGGTTCCGGAAACAATAAAGGTAAATTTTGGAAGGAAAGTCAACAAAGGAGTATTTGCAAAAGATTTGATCATTTATCTGATCGGGAAAATCACTTCGGACGGTGCAACTTATAAAGCTCTGGAGTTCGGTGGTGAAGTTGGAAGTATATTAAGCATGGACGAAAGATTTACCATATCGAATATGGCAGTAGAAGCCGGAGCAAAAACGGGTATATTTCCATCTGACAGCATCACGAAAGAATATCTTAAAAGCCAGGGAAGGGAAAACTGTTTCAGAGAAATATCTTCGGATAAAGAGGCAAAATATGAGAAAATAATGGATATTGACTGTTCGTTAATAGAACCAATGGTTTCTCAGCCCCATACCGTTGATAATGCATTACCGGTAAATAATCTGGAAAAAATAATGGTCAACCAGGTATTTATAGGAACCTGTACAAATGGAAGATTGAGTGATCTAAAAATAGCCGCAGATATTCTTAAGGATAAAAAGGTAGCCAGTGGGGTCAGGTTGATCGTGATTCCGGCTTCAAAAGACATATATCTGGAAACATTAAGAACTGGAATTCTGGAGACACTTATAGATAGTGGTGCGATTGTCGAGTCTCCGGGATGCGGTCCGTGTGTGGGAATACATCAGGGAATACTTGGTGACGGAGAAGTCTGTCTTTCGACACAGAACAGGAATTTCAAGGGGAGAATGGGGAACCCCAACTCATTCATTTATCTTTGTTCTCCTGCTACTGCGGCATGGAGTGCAGTCAAAGGTTATATAGCCGATCCAAGGGAGGTTTTATTATAATGTCTGAAGGTAAGAAAAACTCTGAGATTCTGAGAGGAAGAAGTTTTAAATTTGGTGATGATATCTCTACTGATCTTATCGCTCCCGGAAGATTGTTCCACCTCAGGTCCGATTTGCCCGAACTTGCAAAACATGTCCTGGAAGATGCTGATCCGGAATTTGCCGGAAAGGTAAAACCGGGGGATTTTGTTGTTGGCGGCAGGAACTTTGGGCTGGGATCAAGTAGGGAACATGCTCCCCTTATTATGAAAATGGCAGGCGTTGGAGCGGTTCTGGCCAAGTCCTTTGCCCGTATATTTTTCAGGAACAGTATTAATGTGGGACTTCCTGCTTTGATCTGCGACACCGATAAAATCGATGAAGGAGATATATTGGAAATCGATTTAAAAAACGGAATAATCGATAATAAAACCAGGAATTTGAAATTACAGTTCAATCCTTTACCGGAAGTGATGATAAAAATTTTAAATGACGGCGGACTTGCCAGTCATATTACTAAGAATAAGGGATTTAATCTATGAAACACGTTATAACTTTAATACCGGGGGATGGTATAGGACCGGAAATAAGTGAGGCTGCAGTTAAAGCAGTAGAAGCAACGGGCGTGGATATCAAATGGGATATCGTAAATGCCGGTGCCGAAGTTTACGAGAAGGAAGGAACGGTCCTTCCTGACAGTGTTATTAACTCACTTAAGAAGAACAGGGTGGGAATAAAAGGTCCCATTACGACCCCTATTGGAACCGGATTCAGAAGCGTAAATGTCGCAATGAGAAAATTATTTGAACTTTATGCCTGTGTCAGGCCATGTAAGAGTTACGAGGGAGTAAAAAGCAGATACAGTAATATCGATCTAGTCATAATAAGGGAAAATACAGAGGATTTGTATGCGGGAATAGAGTTTGAAAAAGATGGCAAAGATACAGAAGAACTTATCGATTTTATAAAAGAAAAGAAAGATATTCGGATTAGAAGTGACAGCGGAATAAGTATTAAACCGATTTCGATAACGGGATCTGAAAATATAATCAGATTCGCTTTTGAGTATGCACGTAAAAATAATAGAAAAAAGGTTACGGGAGTGCATAAGGCAAATATAATGAAATACTCCGATGGTTTATTTCTGGAAGTCTTCAGGAAGATTGCATCAGAGTATGATGATATAGAATCTGAAGATAGAATCGTAGACAATATGAGTATGCAGCTGGTACAGAAACCCGGGCTTTATGATGTCCTGGTACTGCCAAATTTATATGGAGACATAATCTCTGACCTTGCTGCCGGGTTGATTGGGGGATTGGGCGTGGCCCCTGGAGGAAATATTGGGAAGGATATTGCTTTGTTTGAACCCACTCATGGCAGTGCTCCGAAGTATAAAGGCTTGAATAAGGTAAACCCTACCGCAATGATGCTCTCGGCAGTGATGATGTTAAAGCACATTGGAGAAAAAAAATATGCCGATATGCTTGAATCGGCTGTTGCAGAAAATATCAGAGAGGGAAAATATGTGACATATGATTTGAAGTCCCGCAGAGATGACCCCACTGCAGTCGGCACCAATGAGTTTGCAAATGCTGTAGTTGAGAAAATAAAAAAAAGATCCGCTTAATTATTAGTTGTTCAAAAATACTCCATATCGTATTATAGATTTGTTAAATAATACTCCATCTCATATTATAAATTTATTAAATATTAGTTATAATTTACATAGGTTTTCTTTTCTTTAATATATAATAGTACTAAATATAAATACCAGGCAGATAAAAGAAGAACTCCGAAATATAGAAATATTTAAGTCTCAAATTAATAATGGAAAGCAAAGAGAGTATTGATTTAAAAATTCTAAAAGCTATTTTTGGAATTGCTAGTTCTATCGGATCCGAACTGGATCTGGAGAAAGTTTGCGATTTGATTGTAGAGAAAGTTTTCAAGGTTATCAACTGTAATGGGTGCGCCATAATCCTCATAGATGAAAAAAGAGTCAGGCTGCAAAGTGAGATCGGATTTGGGAAAAGGATCAGAGAGGTAGAATTCACAAGGGAGATGCCTCTCATAAAATACATATTATCCACAAAAAATAAACTTTTCATTGGTAATATCGAAAGTTCTTATTTTAAATATAGTATTCCAAAAGGCGAGAAAACAACTTCTATGATATGCATACCTATAATAGTAAAAGATGAAGTCAGAGGGATTATTTATATCGATTCAAGAAAAACAAATGCATTCTCCAGCAAACATGAATATTTTTTGAATATACTGGCTCATGAAATCTCGATTGCGATAGAGAGGGCGTTAAATTACGAGCAAATAAAAAAATTGACTGTAGTAGATGAATTGACCGGTGTATTCAACAGGCGAAAATTCGATATGGACCTAAAAGATACTTTAAATGAAGCCATAAGGTATGTGAAGAGCCTATCTCTTTTGATGATAGACATTGATTATTTCAAAAATTACAATGATTTTCATGGTCATCAAATGGGAGACATTGTTTTAAGGAAGATGGGCAGGGTTCTCATCGAAAATAAACGATCCACTGATAGGGTATACCGCTATGGAGGGGAAGAATTTTCCGTAATTTGCAGTGAAACAAATAAAGAAAGTGCCAGGATTTTTGCCGAGAGGCTACGGGAGGTTGTGGACAAGGGTAAGTTCGATGGAGAGGAAAAAGTAAAACCGCAGGGCAAGATCACCATAAGTGTAGGAGTTTCCAATTTTCCTTTCGATGCTACAAAAATAGACTATCTAATAAAATATGCAGATGATGCCCTGTATAAAGCGAAGGATGAAGGCAGAAACAGAGTAGTAGTCTAATTTTAATATCTGCAAAATAAACTAATCTTTGAAATTTGACAAAGATTTTATTTATGAGTATAGTTAGATAAAACTAACAATTTTAGATAAATACGGAACCGGAAAGATATGAAAAAGTTAACTCAGAGCATGGAAGATTATATTGAAGCCATATATGTCTTGAGTCTTACCTATAAGGTCATCAGGGTAAAGGAAATTGCCAAATTTCTGGATGTGAAAACGCCATCAGTAGTTGATGCAATAGGAAAACTCAATGAAAAAGGACTGGTGATCCATGAAAAATATGGATATCTGGAGTTGACCGATGAAGGCTACAAACTGGCAAGGGCTGTATACGATAAACATGAAAAGGTATATAAATTTTTAAATGAAATCCTGGGAGTAAGTGACAGTGTTTCAAAAAAAGATGCCTGTAATATTGAACATTATATAAGCAAAGAAGCAATGGACAGGATGATAAAGTTTACCAGGTTTGTAGATACCTGTCCGGATGGTTATCCCCAGTGGTTACAACATTTCAATTACTATGCTAAATATGGTAAGCATCCCGATAACTCCAAAAAAAGATAAAAAAATAAAAGGCTTCGAACTTTACTAAATTCCTCATTTTCATAAAAATTTCTTGACAAATCTATATAAACCTATTAAAGTTAGGCCTGACTAATATTTATTAATGAGGCTAATAAAAATGAGAAGATTCGGTTTAGGATCCGGGGGCAGAGAAGAAAGAAGAAGACATTTTGTAAAAGAGGACTTTTACAGCATGGCTGAAGCTGTTCCCGGGAAAAAATATAGAATAATAAAGATTGATGGGGGCTGCAGGCTCAACTCAAGGCTTTGTGCAATGGGGTTTATGCCCGGTGAGGTATTTAATGTTTCAGGTGCCTCAATGGGCGGACCATTATGTATTATGGTTAAGGGTGCAAAATTTGCTATCGGAAGAGGAATGGCTGAAAAAATCCAAATCAGGGAGGCATAATGGCTGACAAGGAAATAACCGTCGCACTTTCAGGAAACCCTAATTCCGGTAAAACAACCATCTTCAACAACTTAACAGGCTTGAGACAGCACGTAGGAAATTATCCCGGTGTCACTGTCGAAAAAAAGACCGGTACGGTTGACTATAAAGGATACAGAATAAATATAGTCGACCTGCCGGGAATTTACAGTATTACTGCATACTCTCTTGAAGAGATCGTAGCCCGAAATTATATTATTAACGAGAAGCCGGATGTAGTCATTGATGTTGTTGATTCCTCCAACCTGGAACGCAATCTTTATCTTGCGACTCAGCTCATGGAACTAGAAGTGCCCCTGATTCTAGCATTCAACATGGCAGATATAGTGAAAAAAAGCGGTAAAAAAATTGATATTGGTCTGCTTTCCGAACTTTTCGGTGTATTTATTGTAGAAATGGTTGGATCAAGAGGATCGGGAAGTAAGGAACTGTTAGAAACAGTGATCGGAGTAGTAAGCAGCAAAAAAGAAAAAAAAGTAGAATTGAAATATGGCGAGGAAGTAGAAAATGAAATTGAAAGGATCATATCGGTTTTAAAAAAACAAAAAGTTTCAATATTTAATTTTGATGCAAGGTGGATAGCGGTAAAATTACTTGAACAGGATAGGGAGATAATAGACACCATAAAAAAAGCGTCTGGTCCGGAATATTCGAAGATTGACGAAACGGTCAGAAGTTCAATAAATCATCTAACCAGTATTCTAAGAGATTCTCCCGAGGTAATAATGGCCGATGCACGATATGGATTTATCAAAGGGGCTCTTCTGGAGGCATATAAAGAAACCGGTCCGGTAAAACTTGATAGAAGTGAGAAGATAGACAGGATACTTACTAACCGGATACTGGGAATACCTATATTTGCTCTTATAATCTGGCTTATGTTTCAATTTGTGTTTACCCTTGGGAAATATCCTGCGAGCTGGCTGGGACTGGGTTTTGAAAAATTAAGCATTCTTGTCACTAATGTCGTACCTCAGGGTCTTCTGAGGTCACTATTGGTTGATGGGATTATTGGTGGAGTAGGGGGAGTAATTACATTCACTCCCAATATAATACTGCTGTTTTTTGCAATAGCTGTCCTTGAAGATTCCGGATATATGGCAAGAGCAGCTTTTGTCATGGACAGAGTAATGCATAAAATAGGGCTTCATGGAAAATCTTTTATCCCGCTGGTCATTGGATTTGGCTGTACTGTCCCGGCGTATATGGGTTCCAGGATTCTTGAAAATAAAAAAGATCGGCTGGTCACAATGCACATAAATACTTTTATGAGTTGTGGTGCACGTCTTCCTGTATATATACTTTTCGCAGGGGCATTTTTCCCTGCCGTGGCCGGGAATGTGATATTTTCAATTTATTTTATAGGGATAATAATGGCTGTAATAATGGCCAAAATTCTGCGGGCAACCAGGTTTAGGGGTGAGTCGGATCCTTTTGTCATGGAACTCCCAGCTTATCGCATACCAACACTTAAAGGAATACTGATCCATACCTGGGAAAGAGCCTGGATGTATGTGAAGAAAGCCGGAACCATAATACTTGCTATAGCTATACTGATGTGGATACTTTTTACTTTTCCTATGATCGGCAACAATTACTCAAAGGATTATGCAGGTGAGATTGAAGAAACCAACCAGTTATATCAATCAGGTGAAATAACGAGTACAGAACAGGATAGGGAAATAGCTGCAGTAGAGGCCGAAATGGCAGGTGAAAGGCTGGCTTATTCGGCGGCAGGAAGAATAGGCCGTATCCTTGAACCGGTGTTCAAACCGCTTGGCTTTGACTGGAAATTGGTAGTTGCAACCATATCGGGAGTCGCTGCAAAAGAAGTAATCGTATCTACATTGAGTACTATTTACAGCATACAGGGAACGGGCGAAGAAGCCGATTCTCTAAAGGCAGCCCTTAATGAACATTATCCTCCCCTGGTAGGATATAACTTCATGTTATTTACGCTGCTATACTTTCCATGTATGGCTGGTATGGTTATGTTTAGAAAAGAAGCTGGAACTAAAGAGATGCTGTTCCAGATAGGATATACTTTGCTGCTTGCCTGGACCGTATCTTTTCTGGTTTTTCAGATAGGAAGAATTTTTATCTAACGATACAATAAGAAATATGCTAATAAGAAATGAATTTTTGAATGAAAATTGGTGATACAAATGTGGGAAATAGCTTTGATAATAATTATAGGCCTGGCCGCACTGGGTTATTTAATAATATTTTTTATAAGACAGTCGAAGAAGAAGAGCATTTGTATGGGATGCCCGTATGCCGATGAGTGCAAGAAACATACTTCGGATAGATTAAATAAACGTTAGATCTACTGTCGGAAAATGGCTTTAAAGGATAACAATATCTTAAAATATAAAAAGAGGGCACTTATACTCTCATATTTTACGGTTGGCTATAATGTTCTTGAGGGTTTGTTCTCTATTATTGCCGGGGTACTGGCGAATAGTATAGCGCTTAAAGGTTTTGGTCTGGATAGTTTTATAGAATCACTCTCCGGTTCGGTTATGATCTGGAGATTCAGAAAGTATGGAAGATTATCCAGGGAGATAGAAGAAAGAATAGAAAAAAGAGCGGCAAAACTGGTAGCCATATCATTCTTTATTCTGGCTGTTTATATCATGTATGAATCCATAAGAAAATTATATTTAAAAGAAATACCTGCTCCTAGTCTCATTGGTCTGGTTGTAGTTATTCTGTCCATAATAGTAATGCCGGTTTTATTTTATTTTAAATACAGGACAGGCGTGCTTATAAAAAGTAAAAGTCTTATTGCAGATTCCAAAGAAACTCTTGCTTGCGTGCTGTTATCCATTGCAGTACTTTTTGGCATAGGGTTGAATTATCTATATGGTTTCTGGCAGGCAGATCCCATAGCAGGGATATTCATAGCAGGCTATCTGGTAAAGGAAGGTTTCTCCACTTTAAAAGAATAATGCAACATGAGACAGTATTTATTTAATATAAAAAGACCCCACCCGAAGTGGGGTCTTTTTTGATTATCAAATTAATCTTACATATATCTAATTAATTTAATATCTTCTGTAGTTATTGTCTGTTCTCTCTTTTCGAGGACGGGCTTCATCAACTTTCAATGTACGACCTTCAAAGGACGATCCATCGAGAGCTTCTTTAGCCTTTTCGGCTTCTGCTGTATCAGACATTTCGACAAATCCAAATCCTTTACTTCCGATTATGGTGACTTCTTTGATTTGTCCGTACTGAGAGAAAAGTTCTTCCAGCTGCTTATCTGTAACAGAGTAGCTTAAATTTCCTACATATAACTTGTTACTTTGCATTCTTACCTCCTTTTATTATTTTAGTCTCTCTAAGCTTCATAATATTTCTTTTAGGTAGGTAATCACGAGTAACAAATCCTAACTCTTAATCAAAACATCATTAAACAAAAGAGAGCCCTAATTATAATCTTTTTAAAAAACATATGTCAATATATATATATTTATGTATAATTTGTGTTCTAAAACAGATTTTATATAAATCCCTATTAAAATTGTATAAAATAGAAAATATAATATATAATTAATATGCAGGGATTGATATTTTACGATTGATTTAAATTAGCAGTAGAATTGTTATTAAATAATGGATTAGTGTAAGAGTCCGCGTTTTTTAGCGAACCTTCCAAAGTAAAGTCAGTATTTTTTAACATTATTTTTAATGTTGCTGTTTTTTATATAAAGATAATTTTTAACAAGACGAAAGGAAGTCGGAGTGAATAAAAGATTGTATGTTGGTAATCTGGAATACACTACTATAGATAAAGAACTGGAAGAATTATTTTCCAGTGAAGGGTCTGTGGTATATGCAAAAGTGATTAGAAGTCTGGACGGCAAGTCAAAAGGTTTTGGATTCGTAGAAATGGGAACCGAGGAAGAAGCAGCCAAAGCCGTAGAAAAGTATAATCAGAGCAGTTTCAAAGAAAGAACCATAGCAGTAACTGAAGCCAGACCGCAGAAGACCAGAAGTTTTGAGGGGAACCGAAGAGGTGGTAATTACCGGAATGCACCTAAAGATGATCTTAATTACAAATTAAGAAAAATACGAAGAAGATCCAGATAAGTTATTTTTTTCCGGCCACGTGAAGACCAAATAAAAATTTCCTCCCATTTTTTATTAGGAAAACAATTGTATTTGAAATTAAGTTGTTTAAAAAAATAGAGATTGATGATCAGTTAAAAACATAAGAAGAAATGGGCAGGAAATTTCCAAATTCAAATTGTCATTAATCATTTCTATTGTTTATAATCTAATTAATCTAACTATTATGGGGGTTGATTATGAAAACAAAGAAATTTACCATACTTCATTCCAATGATATACATGGAGACTTTATGGCAGAATTAAGAGAAGGGCAGGGAAATCTGGTTGGAGGATTGGCGCTGCTTTCCGGTTTTATCAATAAAGTAAGAGCAGAAGAAGAAAATGTCCTTTATATTATTTCCGGGGATATGGTACAGGGATCACTGATAGATCTGGAATACAAAGGAATTTCCACAATAGAGATTATGAATTACCTGGCTCCCGACGTGGTTTCACTGGGAAACCATGAACTTGATTATGGCCTGCCGCACTTATTATTTTTGGAAAAGATTGCTAATTTTCCTCTGGTGAATGCCAATTTGTACGTAAAAAAATACAATAAAAGGTTAATGATGCCATATGTCATTATCAATAAAGCCGGTTTTGATATATTGTTTACCGGTATTATTACAGAGAAGGTTCTGGATTCCATCAAGCAGGATGAACTCATTGGCAGCTTCATATCTCTGGAAGAAGCCAGCAAGGAAGTGGGTAAAATAACCAACGCTTATAAAAATGATGATATTGATTTAACCATCCTGCTTACTCATATTGGTTTTGAATCTGATATAGAGCTTGCCAGATTATTAAAGCCGGAATGGGGAGTGGATATGATAATCGGAGGTCATTCTCATACTATTCTGGACCAGCCTAAAAAGGTCAATAATATCCTGATAGCCCAGGCAGGAGTAGGTTCTGACCAGGTCGGAAGGTTTGATATAGCGGTGGATGACGAAACAAACAGCATCGTCGATTTTAAGTGGCAGCTTATTCCCATAGACGGTAATCTTGCTGAGCCTGATAAAAATCTTCAGGATTATATCGACTCTTTTAAAGATGTAATTGACAGGAAGTATAATACCATAATCTGTAAACTATCCAGAAAACTAACCCACCCGGCCCGTGAAATCGAGACCTCACTGGGAAATTTAATTGCAGATGCTTTTGCAGAAACCTCCCAGGCAAATGTTGTGCTGGTAGGAAGCGGTTCCATAAGAGTAAAAGAGATAGGTCCTCTTATAACTTTAAAGGACTTTAAGACCTGCTTCCCTTATGATGATTTTTTAAACCGGTATAACGTAGAAGGTTCTACTCTTAAACAAATATTCTCTCATATTATGAGAAAGGAAAATAGAAACAGTGAAGGGGAATGCTATCAGGTAAATAGCGCTGTAAGAGCGGAGTATGATGAAGCCGAAGGACAGCTCATATCATTAACTATAAATGGCAACACTGTTGAGGATAATGGGCATTATACTATCTGTCTTCAGGGATATCATTTTAGTAATTCCGCCACTTATTTAAATGTAACTAATGAAAAATTACTGGAAGCAGGCCAGCATAAAGTAATAACCACTTCAGCACAGGAAGTACTGGAAGAATACTTAAGAAATAACCAGAATATTTCCAGAAGTGTAGAGGGAAGACTGGTCTATCGATGAAATGTAAAATTCGATTCTTTTAAAGGAAATAAAAATGCCTTGTAAAATTGTAGGCATTGGAGAGATATTGTGGGATGTCTTTCCACAGGGAAGAAAGCTTGGCGGAGCACCTGCAAATTTTACCTATTTTGTAAAAAATCTTAGACAGAATGGACTCACTGCCAGCAGAGTTGGAAATGATCCGCTGGGCGCAGAGATCATTGATTCAATAAAGGGTATTGGGCTGGATGAGGAATTCATACAGGTTGACTCAAAATATCCCACCGGGACAGTTATGATAAAAATTAGAAGCGGTCAGCCTGATTATATAATAAGCGAAAAGGCAGCATGGGATTTCCTGGAATTGAGTGACAGCTGGAAGAGACTTTCCGGAGAGGCCGATGTCATATGTTTTGGCACTCTTGCTCAGAGGTCCTTAAAATCCCGGAATACTATTACGGATTTTTTGAAATTATCCGGCAATAGTGTCATCAGGGTATTTGATATAAACTTAAGAAATGACTTCTATTCTCTTAAAATAATTTCCCAATCACTGGAACTGACTACAATACTAAAATTAAATCAAGATGAACTTGAACTGTTAAAAATCTCTGATGGTTTTCCCCATATTAAAGATGATATCAGCTTCTGCAGAAAACTTATGGGAATATACGATATAAGACTTGTATGTGTTACCAGAGGAAAAGATGGAAGCTTGCTTGTAGATAAAAATTGTCATTATGACCATCCGGGTTATAAAGTAACTGTTGCCGATATGGTGGGCGCCGGTGACGCTTTTACAGCTGCGATTGTGATAAGGTATCTCCAGGGAGGGACACTAGAAGATATGAGCATATTAGCCAACAGGCTGGGATCATGGGTGTCATCCCATACCGGACCCACGCCGGAATTGGATGAAGAAATAAAAAGATACTTGAAATGAATAGAATTGTTTTAGATATTATTACCAGTAAATTTATAAGTGGCTTCGATTACTTAAGCTTTCATCTTCCATCTGGTCAGGATATTTTCACGGTCAAAAATCTTTACTGCAAGTTTTAATACAAGCGGGCATATTGCCAGCAGTACCAGGCATCCTATGAGGAGATAGGTGATATTTAAGAGAAAGAATCCTGCCAGCTGGAGTCCGATTATAAGATAAATTGGAAATATTATAATTGCGCCTATTCCCTGTGCAGATCTTATATCAGTTGACCTCGAAGAAACAATTATACTGGCCATGGTGAGTATAAAGGACAGGATCGGACTTAACAAAAAGGCGACTATTGCCCACTCGGCATTGGGAAGAGGAGCATAACCCAGTTTGATTAAAGCTGCAGTATCCACCACTATGGTAAGTAAAATAAAATTAATGGTGGATATAATAAAAGCCGGAACCCAGGCTGTAAGGGATTTCCCCAAAAGTAATTCGGATGTTTTTACAGGTGTTGCCAGAAGCGGTTCAAGTGTATTATTCTCCTTTTCCATGATTATCGAGGAAGGAGCAATAAGACTGGGGACCATTGCCGGAAGTACCAGCAGGAAAATGAGTAATTGCTTCAGGATAAACTCTATTAGTACCTTCATCGGATCGTCAACCTGCCCAAAAATTTTATTTATAAAATTCATGGTATCCTCATCACCCAGTACGGAACCGCTTCCAAGAATAATAAGAAGCGGCATTGCAATCGAAAATATGGCAGTGATTATAAGAATGGGCAGCCATATGTTTTTATTCTTTATGACTTCTTTTATTTCTTTTTTGAAAATAATTCCTGCTTTTTTCATTTTTTCTTTTCGTCTTTTATTAAATCAAGATATATTTCCTCAAGAGTTGCCTTTACCTCATTAAAATAAAGGATACCGGCTCCGCTGTCGATAAGTTTTTTAATTATCATAGGATTTGAGATTTCCGGTTTTTCAATCACCACTGTAGCCCTATTTTTTTCGGTGTGAACAGTCTTTATCCCGGTAATTCCTTCCACCAGTTTGACATATCTATCTGCATCATCGGTAAAAATAATTTCGGCCCTTTTATTTTTATCATCATTCTGTAACTCGGAAAGGGTGGCGATCCTTATGATCTTTTTCTTTATAATGCAAACCCTGTCGGATAGATTGGAAGCTTCTTCCAGATTATGGGTACAGAGAAAAACTGTTGTCTTTTCTTTTTTTAAGCTCTCGATGAAGATTCTTACCATATGGGCGCTTTCCGGATCAAGACCGGCAGTAGGTTCATCCAGCAGCAATATCTTTGGTTCATGTATAAGTGCCCGGGACAGGGCGAGTTTCTGTTTCATACCTTTGGAAAAAGTACCGGCGAGGTCGTCTTTTCTGTCCCATAGATCAAACATTTTGAGATACTTTTCAATATTATTTTTTCTGGTGCTGTTGGGAATATTATAAAAGCTTGAATAATATTCAAGGTTGTCATAAGCAGAGATCTTCTCATACATCCCGGGAGATTCGGTCAGCAGCCCGGTTATCGATCTTATGTATTCGCCACTGGTGCGGTTATCTCTGTTATCTATGGTTATCTTTCCCGAAGTCGGGGAAATAAGTGTTGAAAGTATCCTTATGGTCGTGGTCTTTCCGGCTCCATTTGGTCCCAGAAATCCGAATATCTCACTTTCGTTTATATCGAAGGAGATATTTTCAATCGCAGTGATGTTTCCAAATTTTTTAGTCAGATTTTCTACGGATATCATAAGCAAGGATTTTACCTTTAAATTGTTAATTTATCAATTGGAGGAACTGGGTTGGGATATAGAAATATTTTTGTGATTTTATCCGGCTTTTAATATAATCTCTTTTATCTGAATATATCAGATGGCCAATTTTTTTTATAAAAATGATGATAATTTAAAAGAAAATCTGGAGAAGTCATGAATACAAATATCAAAAACAAAAAGATAGATCTTCTTATGATAGATAATTATGACTCTTTTACTTTCAATCTTGTTCAGTGTCTCGGGATCTTAGGAGAGAACATAAAGGTCAGCAGGAATGATAAAATCACCCTGGATGAGATTGAAAATATGGCACCTTCGAAAATAGTCATCTCACCTGGTCCCGGAAGACCAGTTGATGCAGGAATATCAAAAGATATGATCAGGTATTTTTATAAAAAAATACCCATACTTGGTGTCTGTCTGGGACATCAGTGCATTGGGGAAGTATTTGGTGCGGAAGTGATCAATTCGGGAACAGTTGTTCATGGAAAGACATCTCTTATCTACCATGATGGAAAAAGTATCTTTACAGGTATTAAAAATCCTTTCGAAGCCGCAAGATATCATTCTTTGATCTTGAAAAAAGATACCATCCCCGACTGTCTGGAAGTAACCGCCCGTACGGAAGACGGGATCGTAATGGGGGTAAGACATAAAGATCACAAGCTTGAAGGAATACAATTTCACCCGGAATCATTCCTGACCCCGGTCGGATTAGAAATACTTAAAAATTTCATATATTTATGAGAATCCTGTCCACAATTTCAGCCATTGATTTAAAAATTCCACCCCAGGATGCAGCTTATGTGTTGAAGGATAAAAGTCATCTGTGTTTTCTTGACAGCAGTCTGATACCAAATGAATATTCCATTTTTTCTTATATTGCCTGGAACCCTAAACTCATCATAAAAAGCTACGGCCATAAAAATGAATTTATCAGTTTCGTGGGCGGGGTGAGTTACTACTCCTATCAGCATCCATTATCTTTTTTAAAACAAAACATAAAGGATTACACATACAGTCCCCCCGGAAGTGAAATAAAAAAAATCGATGTGGTATATATAGATAACGGAAGAACTGTAAAAGTAATTAAAAAGATCAAAGAGAAACTCCCCCATTTTCTGGGTGGTTTTGCCGGTTATTTCTCATATGATCTGAAAAACCATATCGAAAAACTTCCCTGCCGTGCGGTGAATGATATCAATCTTCCCCTGTTTTATCTTGCTTACTATGACCGATTGCTTGCATACAATCATCAGGATAGCAGGTGGTACTTTGTCAGGAATTTTCCTGTACTCGAGCACAAGGGGGAAGTCAGCCGGGACTATTTAGGGACCGTTTTTCGGGAAGACGATTATATTTCTCCCGGTATTGGGAACATGGATCTGGTGAGGAAAATCAGTAAGGATGTGGAAGATATAATAGGTGGTCTGAAAGAAGCGGCATATATAAAATCAAACATAATCAAAAAATATTATAGGAAAAATATTTCTAATGTCAGACTCCATTCGAATCTTACCCGGCGAAATTATATTAAAAAGGTACTTAAAACAAAAGACTATATCCATGATGGTGATATTTATCAGGCTAATTTCAGTCAGAGATTCGAAGCGGACCTGCCGGTGGATCCCATGGATCTCTATTACATTTTGAGAGAGAAGAATGCCGCTCCTTTCTCTGCTTTTCTGGGATTTCCGGATTTCAGTATTGGCAGTTCTTCCCCGGAAAGATTTTTATATCTGAAAAAAGATACTATAGAAACCCGGCCAATAAAAGGGACCAGACCGAGAGGGAAAGATAAAAAAGATGATCATAAAAATATGATGGAATTAAAAAACAGCATCAAGGACAGAGCAGAATTGAATATGATCGTGGATCTGGAAAGAAATGATATTGGGAAATTCTGTTACTATGGAACAGTCAAAGTTTCCGCGCATGCGGTAATTGAAAAATTTGCAAAGGTTTTTCATTCAGTATCCACGGTAACCGGCAGGGTAAAAAAAGGAGTAGATATTTCCAATATAATAAAGGCAGCTTTTCCGGGCGGTTCCATAACAGGTGCCCCAAAAATAAGGGCAATGGAGATAATCGATGAACTGGAGCCGGTAGCCAGGAATATATATACCGGTTCGATCGGTTATATCGGAATCGATTCTACCATGGATTTGAATATCGTAATAAGAACGTTTATCATTAAAGGAAATAAGTTTTATTATAATGTTGGCGGCGGCATCGTAGAAGATTCGGTACCGGAAGAAGAGTACAAGGAAACCCTGGATAAGGGAATTGCCCTTGAGGAAACTCTGAAGTTTTTCGGTTCAAAGAATTTAAAAAAGTTACTCTAAAATTTCTGCATAAGGAATTTATCATGATGAGTCAAATTTTTATCAATGGAAAACTTTTTATTGGAAGCAGAGCCGCGGTATCGGTCAGAGACAGGGGTTTCTTATATGGTGATGGACTTTTCGAGACTTTGAGAAGTTATAGAGGGTCTGTATTTATGCTGGATCCTCATCTCGATAGGCTGTTCCATTCGATGAAGATTTTAAAATATGGTACTCCGTTTGATAAGGAATATATAAAAGAGGCTTTAAAAAAGACAATTACCAGAAATTGTCTTGCCGGGAAGGACGCATATATAAAAATAATCGTGACCAGAGGCATTCATAGAGGGGAACTGCATTTCAGAGGGAAATATAGGACCAATCTTATAATAATCGCAGATGCGCTTAATGAGTATCCGGAAAAAGACTACACGGAAGGGATAAGAATTATCTCTTCTTCTATCAGAAGAACTTCTCTGGGAAATCCTCTTTATTCTCATAAACTTCTAAACTATTTTGAAAATATTTTTGCAAAGGATGAAGCCCATCATAATGAGGCGCAGGAAGCTATATTCCTGACGGGGGACCATCTGGTTCTGGAAGGAGCATCAAGCAATATTTTTTATGTAAAAAGAAATACGGTCTATACTCCACCGCTAACTCAAAATATCTTACCCGGGATAACAAGACAAACGGTTATAGATATATGTAATGAAAATAGAATAAGGATAAGACAGAAGAAGATCCATTACAGGGATATGATAAATGCGGACGAGGTATTCAAGACCAGTTCGGTTGCCGGGATCGTGCCGGTAAAAAAAATTGATCGGTTTATGCTTGCTGGAGAAGTTCCCGGACACATTACCGCGAAGCTTATGGAATTATATAGCAGTAGAATTGATTATTCGAAATTGGATAGTAAATCTTTTTTATTCGAATCATAAAGCATTATAAATCATTGAAACATTATAATAACTGTACTATTATTTTTATTATAAATGTATAAGATTCAAATTTTATTAGAAACCATAACTATTTTAAAGTGAGAAAGGAGAAACAAATGAAGATTATATTAATCATAGCAGCTATTATTTTGCTTGTAGTGGGAATTTTAGGTCTTTTCCCTTCAATCGGCTGGGCTAATGTGCCATTGTGGCGTGCAATATTAGAAATAGTTGTAGGTGGCCTTGTATTAGTAATAGGTGTAAGAAGTCGTTAGGGTTTTAAGATTTCCGTCCTGATTTAAAAATTAAATAAGAAAGAGGAAAGATGAGTACAATATTAATCATAATAGGCTTTATCTTGCTTGTGCTGGGGTTTTTGGGCTTAGGAGTTATCCGTACCCTGAAATGGGCTAAAATGCAACAGTGGCATGCAGTAGTAGAAATGGTTCTGGGGATTATAGTTCTAGTAATAGGTTTTATAAGGTTATAAGCCTGAAAGCTTTGGTTAAATGACCTTTCTCCCCCAAAACTAGTCCAATTTGAAAGTTAGAATAAAGGCCAGTTACATATACATAAATACTTACCTATATGTTTCTTATTTCTTTATGCATTAGGTGGATTTATTGTTACAATAAAAATGCTCTTCTATCTATTAAGTGATTTCAAATAATTAAAGAGGTCAAGATTAAGGAAGGGTAATTATGAAATATAGGATATTGGGAAAAACAGGTTTCAAGGTTTCTGAAATCTCCCTGGGTACCTGGCAGCTTGGCGGCAGGTGGGGAGAGAAATTTAATTTTGATACTGCAAGAGAAATTCTATATGAAGCAGTGGAAAAAGGAGTAAATTTTATCGATACTGCGGATGTATATAATGAAGGACAGAGCGAAGAAGCCATAGGAAAATTTTTAAAAACGGTAAGAGAGAGAATTTATGTAGCTACAAAAGCCGGAAGGAGACTGGCTCCACATACTACTGAAGGTTACAACAGGGAAAATTTAACAAAGTTCATAGACGATAGTTTGAAGAATATGGACCTTGAAGCAATAGACCTTGTCCAGCTTCATAGTCCCACTACAGAGGTCTATTACAGAGAGGAAGTCTTTGATATTCTGGACGAACTGGTAGAAAAAGGTAAAATTTTAAATTATGGGGTCAGTGTCGAAAAAGTAGAAGAAGCATTGAAAGCAATCGAATACCCCAATTTGGCTACTGTCCAGATCATATATAATATGTTCAGAAATAAGCCAGCCGAAAAATTCTTCACTCTGGCAAAAAGTAAAAATGTTGGAATCATCGCAAGGGTCCCGCTGGCAAGCGGTATGCTGACCGGAAAATTCGATAGGGACACAATGTTTTCAAAAGGGGATCATAGATACTATAACCGCGAAGGTCAGGCTTTTGATAAAGGAGAAACATTTTCCGGAGTTCCCTATGAAGTAGGTCTTGAGGCAGTTGAAGAGCTCAAGAAGATATTTCCCGAAGAAAAACTTGCTGAATTCGCCCTGCGCTGGATTCTTATGAATGATAATGTGAGCTGTATCATTCCCGGAGCAAGCAGAGTATCGCAGGTCGAAGATAATATCAAGGCTTCGGACCTTCCGCCTCTTACTGATGATCAAATGAATGGGGTAGATGAGATTTACCAAAGGTATATAAAAAAATATGTCTATGATTTATGGTAAAAAAATTTTACTTAAAAAAATCATAATGCTAATATAAAGTAGTCTCTACTTAAATATTAAAAATTAGTATTAAGTCACAAACGCTAGTAAAGAAATATTTTTGGGTTCGGATTTATAAATGAAAGGGGTAATGAGCAATGAAGCAGTTCTGCAGCTTCCTGGATCTTGTAGAAACAAGAAGGAGCATAAGGTCTTATAAATCCAGGGAAGTTGAAGAGGAAAAATTGAATTATGTTCTGCAAGCTTTCAGGAGAGCTCCATCGGCTAAGAACCTTCAACCGTGGAAACTGATTGTAGTCAAAGATAAGAAAAAAATAAGGGACCTTTCCATTGCATGTAATAATCAGACTTTTTTAACGGAAGCCCCGATACTGATTGTGGCCTGTGCCAGGGAGGATGATGCCTATGGTGTAATGGGAGGGTATATGAATAGTTTTCCCATAGATCTTGGTATTGCTCTGGAGCATTTGATCCTGGCTGCAACAGAAAAAGGGCTCGGTACTTGTTGGATCGGAGCATTCAAGGAAAAACTTGTAAAAGACCTGCTTGATGTTCCGGGCAGTGTAAGAGTGGTGGCCCTGACTCCGCTGGGCTATCCGGCTATGGAAGGCAGGGATAGGGAGAGAAAACCCCTTTCCGAAATAGTCTGCTATGATAAATACATAGAATAACTAAGGGTACGTATGCCCTAAAACCAATGGAAATAATAGTAACCCATTTAAGTTCCGACTTTGATTCCTTTGCAGGTATGGTAGCAGCCAGGAAAGTATATCCGCAGGCTCAAATTGTACTACCCACAGCTATAAATCAAAATGTAAGGAAGTTTCTTGCACTTTATGAGGACGAGCTTCCGCCGCTTATCGATCCTAAAGATATCGATTTTTCGATAGTGACAAGAGTGATCATTATTGACACAAGATATGCTTCGAGACTCGGTCCGGCAAGAAAAGCACTTGATAACGAAAATGTCGAAGTTATAGTTTATGACCACCATCACAAATCACTTCAGGATCTGAAATCGATCCATGATTATTCCAGGGAAGTCGGAGCTACTACGACCATACTGGTAGATATCATAAAAAATAAAAAAATTTCTATTTCTCCGCTTGAAGCTACCCTGTTGACTCTTGGTATTTATGAAGATACGGGATCATTTACTTATCCGGGGACCACTCCCGGGGATCTTGAAGCAGCTTCTTTTCTTATGAAAAAAGAATCCAATCTATTTATCGTATTGAAATTTTTGAATCTTTCCCTGTCGGAAGACCAACACAGACTTCTTGAGAAACTGATAATGAACTATAAGAAAATAAAGATCAACGAAATAGAGATTTTGATCTCACAGGCAGAAATACCAGGTTATATTGAAGGATTATCAGTATTGACAAGAAAGCTGTCCCAGATCGAAGATGTAAGCGTGGTATTATGCTGGGCTAAAATGAAGGAAAAAATTTACCTGGTCGCAAGAAGCGATGATAAAGATGTAGATGTATCCGAGGTCCTTAAAGTTGTCGGAGGCGGAGGCCATCCCCAGGCAGCATCAGCGGTTATTACTGATATGAGATTCGAAGATATAGAAAATAAACTCGTAAGTTCACTTAAGAAAAATATCAAGAAACCTGTACTGGCAAGGGATGTTATGTCTTACCCGGTACAGGTAGTAAAAGAGAATCTGAACATATCCCGTGTTAATGAAATCTTAAAAAAATATGGCCATTCGGGAATACCGATTGTTGATAAAAATGACTATCTGGTAGGGATAATAACCAGAAAAGATGTAGATAAAGCTATAGGGCATGGCTTGTCTCATGCTCCGGTCAAAGGTTTTAAATCCCGGGGTATAATCACGGCCGGTCCAAATACCAGTATCGGTGAAATACAAAATCTAATGATAGAAAATGGGATCGGAAGAATACCCATTACAGATAAGAAGAAAATCATTGGAATAGTCACAAGAAAAGATATATTGAGATTTTTACATGGACGTAGTTATGAAGATCTATGGGGATTTTTCCCTGCCAGAGTCAGGAAAATATTGAAAGAGATTTCAAGTGTTGCCAGAATCTTGAAATATAATACATATCTTGTAGGGGGGATAGTAAGGGACACACTGCTGAAAATACCGAATTTTGACATCGATATCGTAGTAGAAGGCGACGGGATAAGATTTGGCCGGGAACTTTCGGCAAGACTTGACTGCAAATTCGAATCTCATCGAAAATTTGGAACTTCGGTACTTGTACTGGAAGATGGTCAGCATATAGACATAGCCACGGCGAGAGTAGAATATTATAAAAGTCCGGCTGCCCTTCCCACGGTAGAATCAGGGAATATACGTCAGGATCTTTCAAGGAGAGATTTTACAATTAATACCATGGCAGTTTCTTTGAATAAGAAAAACTTTGGGGAGATCCTTGATTTCTTTGGAGGGCGGGAGGATTTAAAAAATAAAAAAATAAAAGTTCTGCATAAAATGAGTTTTATAGAAGACCCTACGAGGATCTTCAGGGCAGTAAGATTTGAGAAGAGGCTGGGATTTAAAATGGATCGTCAGACGGAAGAGTTGGCGAGAACTACTATCAATATGGATATAGTATCGAGATTGAACGGTGTCAGGATAAGGGATGAACTGATATTTATTTTTAATGAAGCAAATCCTCCGGAAGCGATCAAGAGGCTGGATGAACTGGGTGCCCTGAAAAAAATAGGAATAAAGGTAAGAGTAGATGAGGAATTTGTAAGTAGGGTAAAAAAGGTTCTAAGTTACTATGAGAAATTAAAAGATTTTTATGGGAAAGATGGGAAAGAAGTCAAAAAATGGAGACTGCTTCTCATTATTTTGCTGCAGGGTATCAAACCCGATGGGATCAAAAGTTGGTGTTCAGAAATGAAGGTTAAAAATAAAGATGTGGATGTTATACTCGAAACATCTGGCAGATGGAACGAGGTTAGGAAAAGTCTTAAAAATATAATAAAAAGAAACTCAGTTCTTTATCATATTTTAAGAAAAGTTCCTCCGGAACTCCAGATAATCGCCTGCAGCTGGGGCAGCGTTTATTATAAGAATATCAAAAAATACCTGACCGAACTTTCCGGAATTCATCTGGAGGTAAGCGGCGAGACACTTAAAGATATGGGTTACCGGCCATCCGAGAAATTCAGAAGTGTCCTCTCTCAGCTTTTTGAAATGAAGCTGAATGGAAAAATAAAAAGCAGGGAAGATGAGATAAGCAACTTAAAGAAATTGATAAGAGCTCTGGATTGAGCATATCAATGAATTTTTTAAAATAATTTTTGAAACAAAGTGATTTAAAGTGATTGACTTGAGTAATATTATACACTATAATATACTCAAAATTTTACGGAGGATTTATTATGATTACATACACAAGAGATGAGATAGTATCATCCAGCAAAACCAGTAAAAATTTTGGTGAAATTTTAGAGAAATTGAAGTCAGGAAAGGTTGAAAAGATAGTAGTATCAAAAAACAATAAGCTTGAGGCAGTAATATTACCTATAGAAGAATTTGAAAAAATAAAGCAAGCTTCTGAAATTATCGAGCATATTGAGATTTTTTGGTTAATCAATGAAAGAAAAAATAAAAAAGCCACTATAGCTCTCGATGATTTGATATCAGAATATGATGCTGAATTAAAAGAATAATAAAGGAAAAGATTTTGTGAAATTTAAGGTATTATTGATTTCAGAAGCTAAAGAGGACTTTAAGAAACTTGACGGAAGTCAAAAAAAGCATATCTTGAAAAAACTGATCCAGCTTGAAACAAACCCATTTATCGGAGAGCCGCTTGGAAATAAAGCAGGGATGGACCTAACAGGATATTTTAAACTATATGCATATAAGAAGAAAATAAGAATTGTTTATGAAATAAAAGAAAGTAGTTTGATTATAAGAATAATTTCAATAGGTAAAAGAGAGAATTTTACAGTATACATACAGGCTTTTTTAAGAAGAAACATCAAATAATTATATAAAAATAACTCACTAAGCAAGAAAGCAAGGATTAAACTGAAGTATTTGGGGGAACTCATCAACACAAGGTTTCAGAATATATATGTGAAAAAGTTTTTTGCGGTACAGGGGTGTAAAATTCATGGTCAGTACTTAAGGATAAGATAGTTGTAGTATAATACACCTTATGAGAAAGATATTTTTAATAGCAATAATAGTAATATCCGTACTTTTAGCAGGGTGCATGGACCCTGATGATTTTGTGCCTGTTGAAGATTATAACGAAGTTCATCTAGCCTACGTAGAGGCAAAGCGGGATAGGACTGACCTTGAGAATGAAAATAAAAGTTTAAAAGCAGATGTACGTGATTTAGAAGATGAAGTTGAAAAATATAAATATCTTCTAAATAACTTAAATGAACTGTTAAATAATGTGTATTATATGGAGTGCAAAAATTCTGGATACACAAATTGGGGAACAGGGTTTAGTATAGAGTATAATGGAAAAATTTATATCCTAACGGCCGGACATTATGTAGAAGATACCGAATACAATACTGGTAAATATTATAATTTTAGATTTAAAGTTAATGATGAATGGATATATCCACAATTATTGATATATAAAGTAACTAATACTGTTCCGGACTATGCAATATTTTATAGTGAAGAAATAAACAATGGTTTAAAATATGATTTAAATAATACTGAACCAGATTATAGATTGGGGATAGATATAAAGATACAGGAAAATAATAACTGGGGAATTGGCGGGGAATGCGGAAGCCCGATTATAGATTTAGACGGAGAAGTAATTGGAATACATGTAGGATATTTGTCTGATATTGATACGGTATTGAGAGCAATAGATAAAATAAACTAAAATTTGATTTATGCATATAAAAAATGCAGAAAAACTTATTAATTCCTGTGGTCACCATTATGAAGAACTTGGTAAAATATATCGCCAGTTGAATAGAATTAATAAGAACGACTTAGATAATAATAAATTAGAAGAAAAAAATAATTTACTAAAAAGAGCAAGTAACCTGATAGAACAAATAGGTATTATCCGATTAAATATTATATTCCATACTGAAGAAAGATAGCTAGTTACTACTAATTTAATATTAATTTAAAGAGTCAAGAAATTGGCTCTTTTTTATTTGGAAAGGAGAATAGAAAATGGCTCAATATGGAGTGGGTGGAGGAACATACATACCCAAAACAAAACCACGGCAATATAACTGGACGCCGACTACCTGGGAATTAGAATCTGGATATACCCCCAGTGTCTCCCGAAAGAAAACTAGCGGAGGAGGAACATCTGAAAATATTATCACACAGACGCCAGCCCCTGTATCCACACCATATCCAGAATACAGTATGCCGGAATTTGAAGTCGATCTTGCAGGGATATGGTCAACAGCGGGAATGATGGCTGACAATGAAATCAATCCACAACTTGCTGAAATAGATAGACTTTTATACATTATTCTTATGTGAAAGAACATTGAAGTCAATAAAATTAATTTTATGATATAATTTTAAACATCTATGTTTTTTAGCAAAAATAATGCGATTCAAGGTTTTGAGCAGGGATCACTATGAAAACAGTAGTATATAAAAACAGAGAAGAAGAGATTCTGGGAAGGATAGTGTCTTTATTAAAGAAAGATATAAAACCAGAAAGAATTTTTCTTTTTGGTTCCAGAGTCAATAGAAATATAACCAATGGTTCGGATTTTGATATTGCAATAGATGGTAGAAAAGTTAATTTAAGGAGGATCAGAGAGTTAAAAGAAAAACTGGAAGAAATTTCAGGTCTATATAAAGTGGATATAATATTTCTTGAATCAGTAGATGAAGAATTCAGGAATATAATCCTGAGAAGAGGAAAAATTTTATATGAAAGACGTGATTGAGTATTCTTTAAAGAAATTAGAAAATGCCTGTAAAAAGTTAAAAGAAGGTATTGACCAGGCAACAGATGAATTAGATAGAGATGGTGTGATACAGAGGTTTGAATTTACATTTGAACTTTTATGGAAAGCTTTAAAGATTAATCTTGAAAACAAGGGAGTAATCGTAAAAACTCCGCGAGATAGTTTTATGGAGGCTTTTAGAGTCAATTTAATCTCTGATGAAAAAATATTTCTTGATATGTTGGAAGATAGAAATAATACTGCGCATATTTATGATAAGGTAACCTCAGAAAAGATTTTTAATCGCATAAAAAGAAAATATACTCCTCTAATTATAAAAATAATAGATAAACTAAAAATGGAAGAGAAATAATTTTCCGATATCAGGTCTTGATTCAGCTTGAAGTCTTTATTTCTTGACAAGGTAAAATAATTATTATATAGTTCGATAGTTATGAAACTATCTAACTTAGCTAAAATTTTTAAGGCACTTTCAAATGAGCAGCGGCTTACTATATTTAATATGATTTATCTGCACCAAAAACACTGCAGCAGGGATGTTCCCCACGGTAGATGCTGCAGGGGTATGGAAAAATCATTTACCCACGCCTGTTCTTGTTTAGATATAAGTCGATCCACTATTTCTCATCATTTCAAGGAACTTGAAAACTCCGGACTTATAACCTGTTCCAAGCAGGGTCAGAGTAATGTTTGCACGATAGATGAGGAAGTGATTAAAGATATAAGGAAGCTATTCGAATGATGTCTTATTGTTTGTTTTCAGATAGAAAGGGGGTGATTTTGAATGATGGGGTGCTGTCACAATTTTGATTTTAAGAATGTACACGAAAAGTACAACTGCAAGATTGATTACACAGATAAGGGCATCAGTATTACACTGGAGCCAAAAGATCAATCTAAAGTAGAATCCCTACACGCCTTTTTCAAAGCGTGTAAGGATCTAGGTAATTGTGAATGTAAATAAACATTCACAATACTATCAACAATAATCTACCACAGGGTAACTTAAGGTTCAAGTATACTCTGTGGTAGACCTTAAAATGGCTTCATGGTAATTTAAATTTTTGGGATCACTCAATATTAGTGTTGACAAAAAATCTTTATTAATTATACTTATTATTAGTGATGATTTATGTCTTCAAAGAAAATAAACATAACAATTCCCGAAAAAAATTTAAAAGAGATAAATAACTTCTGCAGCAACGAAAAAATAAGTAAGAGCTGGCTGATACGTGAGGCTACTTCTCAATATATTGCAAATATTAGTAAAAAGAGAGAATTGGAAAAGAAAAAGAAGGATATGGAATGGGCGGCAAAAACTATGAAAGACTTGCGGGAGAAGAACATTGGTTTTGCCGGTGGAAAAACCGGTACTGAAGTAATCAGGGAATTTAGAGAAAAAAGATAAAAAATGGAAATAGTCTTGGATGCATCGATTGCGGTTAAATGGTTTAATGTTAAATCCGAAAATAACGTAGAGGTTGCCCTAAAAATACAGCGACAAAAAATACTGGATGAATTAGAAGTCATAGTTCCGGATTTGTTTTTTTTGGAAATAATCAATGTTTTTCTTAACAGGTCTAAATTCAGTATCGAAGATATTTTTGCTATAGAAGAATCGCTGCACAAGATGAATCTAAAAGTAATTTATCCCGATCATTCCATATTAAATAGCGCAATAAAAATTGCAACTATCTGTGATTTGACTATATATGATTCTTTTTATATAGCAGTTGCTAAATTATGTGAAGTCCCGCTTTTTACCGAAGATAAGAAAATACTTGGAAGCAGGAATAAATTCAAATTTATTAAGTCTCTGGATGAATTTCAAATGTTTTATAGGTCATAAATAAATAATTAATCAAATATTTAAAGAGAGAAGTGGGTAAAGATGAAGAAATTTTTATTAATGTTGTTAATAGCCATCGTTACAGTATTAATGATTCTGATTATAACGGGATGCAAACAGTCTGCTGGCGCTGCTCTTACCGAAGCCGATTGTATAGAATATCTGAATGCAAACGTTTCCGACACGGAGTTTGGAAGGTTAAAAACTGAATTTAAAACTGATTCAGGTTTATATCCTACGGTTGGATCGGTAGTAAGAAGCGATTTATGTACAAAGCAGGTTTCGGCAGTCTTATTGGACAGTAACAATGAAATTATACTTGAAAGGGCATATAATCTGGCCCCAGGTCCCCAAGGCGGAGAAACCGGTTATGGGGATTATAACGAGGAAAGGACCCTGGCTCCCGGAGATTATAGATTCGAATTTTATTATGGGGATACATTGTTTAAAACGATAGATATAAAAATTGAGTAAAATTAATGGAAAATTATATCGAAACATTTATCAATTTGATAATAATCAATAGATTTTTTTGAATTAATTTATTAGAGGTGACAATGGTAATGATGTTTAATAAACAGCGTTTCTTAACTCTAATTATTATAATTATTTTTATTGTCATTGCTGCTGCTGGCTGTTCTGAAGTAACTGCAGATGGATCAGATAGAGAAAAATCAAAGGAATCCGGATTAGAAACCGAAACTGCGGAAGAAGAAGAAAATGAAAACATACTGCCATCTGATACGGATCAAATACTGACATCATGTACCGGTATTACAATTCCACCTTCGCCATTTGGTACATTTGAACCTGTAACCCTGAATTTTACACGGCAAGGTTATACCGCAGAATGGTTTGTCAAGCCGGGCGTATTTAATATGCCCCAGGAAGTGTTGCTCTCACCACAGGGAGACTTGCTGGTGCATGCAGTACGCAGCGGGATTTTATTCAGCGTACACGATGATGGAAGTGTCTCCCAGATTGCCAGTAATATAAGGGGCTATGTAGGTGTTATGGATACACAGGGTAATATTTATATGCTCTGGCATCCCGATGGCCGTATAAGCTGTATAACACCTGATGGCGCAGTAAGTGTTTTGGTGGAATCATCTGAACTTCGGGCTGCCTGTGACAGCGGTTTTGGGATTGGGCCGGACGGGAACCTGTATGCGGCAATTAACCAGTGTAAGAATACATCCGATTTGTATCAGATCACACCGTCAGGTAAAATTACAAAGGTTGCCAACTCTATTCCCTGGATGAGTGCATTACGCACTTCGCCTGATGGAAGATTTCTGGGAGCGGGGCAAAATATTTATGAGATTTCAATGGATAATTTCCAGATAACCGTATTGGCACGAATTCCTGAAGGATTGGTATCCCCTGGCGGAATGGCAATGGATGACAGTGGGAATATTTATATATCTAATGGATCACGGGCTTCCAGCGGTAAGATATACAGCATTGCCCCCGATGGCGCCGCAACATTGTTTGCTCAAATTCCACTTAATGGACTCTCAGGTATAGAGTGGTGGCAGCAGACAGGAGAGATAGTAGGAGGTCAATTGAGACAGGGGGCGGTGATTGCAGTCTCACCCGATGGAACTCAGCGGGAGATCATTGCCGGAAATGGTATCGTTACACCAATGGGTATGGCATTTTCTCCGTGCGGTGACCTTGCGGTTGCAAACGATGATGGTGGTATGATGGCGCTGATTAACGCGGCAGGGGAAGTATCATGGTTCTTTGATTACCCTTCATTTACACCGCCAACACCGTTCGTTGCTTACACCCGGGATGGGACGTTGTTTGCCAGTGTAGGTGCGCCCGGTATGCCTGAGGAAATTCTTAAGGTAGCACCAGGCGGTACACCTCTTACATTTGTTGAATCAAATATGCCCTGCGGCCTTGCTTATAGAGCTGATGGCGCATTATTTGTTGCTGAAACCAGCACGGGCCGTATTATGCTTATAAATCCTGACGGATCGGAAGAAGTATTTGCCGAAGGACTGAAATATCCTCAGGATCTGGTTCTGGATTCGGAGAGCAATCTTTATGTTGTAACCGGTCCCGATGATTTTACCGGGAATGAATTATTTAAAACTCCCAATAATGGTGATACGATCACATGCATCAAACAGGATGGCAGTATTAATACGATAGCCAGTATTGAGGGAGTATCTGCTCTTTCAATAAGTTCCGAGGGGGATCTTTTTGCAGCATCGGGCCCAAGGATAATTAAAGTAGAAGCCAATGGAAAAACAACAGTTTTTTCCGACGGGATGCATTATATAAGAGGTCTGGCTTTTGATCTTGCAGGCAACTTATATACCGCCAATGCAGATATAAATGGCATCATGCGTATTGGCGGATTCCCACAGGGGACAGTAAGCGGTACAGTGACAGATAAATCCGGTACGATAATCGAAGGAGCAAAAGTCCAGGTACTATCGGATCAGCCGATTGTAGTGGGTGCGGTGGTCGAAACTGATGCCAGCGGTCACTTCAGTCTGGCAGTTGCTCCTCATGATTACACTATAATTATCACTGCCGAAGGTTATGAGTCTGAAATATTGAAAAATATTAATGTCTTAACAAATCAGGATACGATATTAAAGGTTGAAATGGCAGATGAGTGAGATAAGAATAATAAAATAGGGTATTAGAACATATAAGATAAATTCTATTTTTAAATAAATCAAAGTAGACTCTGAGCCAGGTAAGCCGCTCCCAGTGCACCTGTTATCTGGGGTTCATCGGGAATGTTTAATCTTACTTCCAATTTTTCTTCCAGTGCCCTTACAACGCCCAGATTTTTGGCTACTCCTCCGGTCATACAAACCGGTTCTTCAAGGCCGACCCTTTCGACCATTGTTGTTATCCTGTCGGCAATGGAATAAATGAGCCCTTTGATTATTTTATTTTTATCTATACCATGTCCGATAAGTGAAACGATTTCGGATTCGGCAAACACAGTACAGGTAGAAGTAATATCCACTTTATCACTGGTTTTGTTGAAAATAGGAGTAAATTCTTCCAGATCTATTTCAAGTGCCTTTGCCATTACTTCAAGGAAACGTCCGGTTCCGGCGGCACATTTGTCATTCATAAGGAAGTCAATCGGGTTTCCGCCTTCGAGTTTTATGACCTTACTGTCCTGACCGCCGATATCTATCACTGTTTTTAAATCAGGAAATGACGATACTGCTCCCCGTGCGTGGCAGCTTATTTCGGTTATGTTCTTGTCGGCAAATGGGATGTTTATTCTGCCATAACCTGTGGCTACAATAGATTTAATTTCCGAATCTTTAAGTCCTGCTTTAATTAAAGAAGATTCGAAGGCTGCTTTTGCAGCATTTTTACTGTCTGATCCCGTTAGCGCAATCACATAAGATACAATCTTATTATCTTTATTATCAAGTATTACTACTTCGGTTGAAACGGAGCCTACATCAATACCACATGTATACATTGATTTCCTTTCCCTATTTTGACTTAAGAGTTTAAAATTTCTATAAATCCCTGCAGCCTGGTTTTTACCTGACCCTGTGAAGAATTGCTCTGATCCACACAGTCGCCATCCAGAACCAGTGTGGGAATATTAAGTTTCTTAAGGCTGTCTTTTATTATTCTTGCTCCGCCGTTACTCTGTCTGCATCCCCAGTGGGAAAATAAAATCGTCCCGTCGGCTTTATAATCACGCGCTGCTTTAAGAGTTATATCGATCCGGTTATCGATACTGCCGGCCAGAAAATTGGAAAGCATTTTTTTTGCCAGGCTCTCAAAAGGTTTTTTATAATCAAGTTCGGGCCAGTAAACATGATTGATTTCTTCAAACACTACTCTGCAATTTTCTCTGTAAAGTATGTCGAATATCTCGTTTCTGTAATAAGGTTTAAGGTGTAACCAGAGGATCCTTTTGGCCGGTTTATTCCTATCCGGACCTTCTTTATGCTGTTTATCTAAATATTTTTTGAGATCCTTATATATTTCTTTATAAAGAATGACCGCTTCTTTTGTTCCTGCAAGCCCGTGGAAAGGCATGATAAAATTCAGTCCATTAAAAGAAGGGGGATAATTTACAAGAGTTTTTCTTAAACTGCCCACTTCGATTGCCAACTTTCTGAGTTCATTTGAGAGTTTGATGGCTTCTTCGAACATGGAGATATCAAGTTTCTTACCGGTTTTGGAACAAATATCCGTGCAGATGTTTTTTATCTGGGAGGTCAAATACCGGAGCGATTCCTCCGAATAACGGTAAGGGACATCAATAAGATAGAAGTTTTTTTCGATATCATATTTTAAAGAGTGCATATAAAATGATTTCTGTGCGGCGTCGCAGGCTAGATTTGAGGTTATAATGTAATCCGGCCGGGGAAACAGGTCAAGCTCGACTGCGCCTGATGCGCTTCTGTGAAATGTGCAAAGATCCTGCGAGTACCAGTTTGACGAAGCTTCTTTAAGTGTCTGCGGCGCCAGTCCCAGTCCCGCTGTAAATCCTGCCATGACTTCCGGCAAAAATGGTGTGATTCCCAGAGCGTAAAACATCTCAAAGGGGACAAAGAGAGAGCCATAGCCTACCGGACGGTTACTACCCGAATAGGCTTTTTTTAGACTTTCTATGGTGAAGATATTGAGATATCTATCGGATGCGGAAGGAAAAGTTTTTCCATATGCATATAAGACCGGTTTTACCGACATTATACCCAGCAATCTTTTGATATATCTCTGATTTAAATTTTTCTGTATACCTGTTTTTAATCTATCTTTTATACCCATTTTATAGCTTTATAGTTACAGCTTTTAAAAGTCAAAGCATTTCCAGAAAAGCCTGAACTCTTGTTTTTACCTGGCCTTCGGAAAAGTTATTATATTCTATATCCAGATAAAGGACCGGAATTCCCATATCATTTAATCTCTGTTTAAGAAGCGGAAAGGAATAAAGCATATTATCACAGAATTTTAAAGTTATAAATATTACTCCTTTTATTTTGTTTTTGACTATATTATTTTCAATCTCGGCAAGTTTCGAACTCAGGTTTGCCATTCTCATGCATTGAGGCTTATTTAAATACCTTTCGGCAATGGACTTCAACAAATTCTTATTGTCATCAGTTACTACCTGTTTCTCGAAGTATCTGTTTGAAGTACAGAGATCCTCGGAAGCAAGTTTGAGATTCATTTTCGAAAGCATTTCCCACAGCTTTTCTTCAGCGATGAAATTACCGATAATCATGATAGCCGGAGAATTCATGTGATCGGATTGTAAACTGACTCCATTTCCGGTGCTGGTTTTATCTATATTTCCGATAAAATCCAGGTATCTTTCCAGATTATCCATGAAGATTTCGGGGTCGGAAATCATGGAAAGTTCCATAACCTTATAGTATGTCGAGATGTCTATAAGGTGCGATAATTTATTAAAAATTCGGCTGTATTCTTTTAAAAGCCTTCTTTTTTTATTGGTAAGTCTTATCGCATTTTCTATATCTTTATCATCTATTTTTTTCCCGTTAAGTTTTTCGATGAACATCTTCATATCACCTGTATTACCGGCAAAAAAATCTATAGCTTCGTTGTTTTTTAAATGGGGAACATCCAGCAGATAAGAAGGCATCCTATCAAGATATTTACTGGTGATATCAAAAAATCTTCTCATACCATCACAGGAGTTGGTAAATATGAGCGCTCTGAAATTATCAGCAGCTGCAAGCAGACTCTCCCAGCCTGATTTGATATAAGGGCAGAAATTTATGGGAAAGTAACTTTCGGATTTGATTATTTTTTTTCTCCCGAATATTCTTACAGGGATAAATCCGCCGGCAATTATGAGTTCTTCGGGCATATAGGTGCAGAACCATCCAATTGCACCTTTTTTATTTACAGGAGACAGAGTACTACTAAAAAAGTATTCTATATCGTTTACTTTATTTTTTATTTTATCGGGGTTTTCTGTATTTCTAATATCCTGTGTCATACTTATGTAGTGTTTGTAAGTATTACTGCTGCTCGATTATGAATTCTTAATTTCTTACAATTTCTTCGTTTCTTGTGAATTCATCATAGATTCCTACATGTCCCCAGAAGTCCTCTATATATAAGCCATCTATCTCACCGCTGTCTTTACCCTCTATGGTTATCTTTACTCTTTCTATTTCTTCGAATTCGGTCAATGTATTGACAATGGAGAAGATAGCGAGAACCTCTGTGGTAGAGCTGTGAGGAATTTCTTCAAAGTTTGTTATGATTTCTTTACTGAAATCCACAATAGCTGTACTGTCGGATATTTTTACAGAATTGACCCTGACATCCGAGGGAATCACCGGGTAAAGATCACTGGTCTCAGGACCTTTTATCAATTCCTCAAGCACACTTTTATAAAGGTCACTGCCTACTGAGATTTCTCTTATTTCTTTAACAAGATAGAAATCGGTTTCGGTATATGCTGCAAAGTAAAGAGTCACACTGCGGGTACATGAGGACAGCGTCATGATAAGAAATATAACCAATATCGATATTATACTTACGATCAAAAACCTGGTTAATTTATTTTTTTTCATTTTTTGTTCCTGAAGTTTTTATATTAGTTAAAATCTCCTTTATTCTATAGAGGGGCAGGTAAAAAAACAATATGGAAATTACACTGATATAAAACATTACAAAATTAATCTTACAGATGTTATTATTATAAAGATACTTGCGGTTGAAAAATACCGACTATAAATCAAAAAAGAATTGTCAAAAATAATAGTTTTACAATCAAGCAGGAGAAGATATGACCGGTGATATGGCATTGCTTATAGTAGATATGTTGAATGATTATGTACTGGATGGGGCACCGCTTAAAATTCCGAAGATCGAAAAGATTATCGGTCCTATAAAAAAGGAAATCGAGAAAGCCGGGAGCGCAGGTTATCCGGTAATATACCTGTGCGATAGTCACGAAAAAAATGACAATGAGTTCAAAATGTTTCCTACTCATGCAATAAGAAATACCGAAGGATCAAAAATAATAAAAGAACTAAAACCCCGGGGCAGTGACATCATAGTAAGGAAAAGCACCTTCTCCGGTTTTTTCAATACTGATCTGGATAAGATATTAAAAAAATTATCAATAAAAAAATTAATAATCACGGGGAATATAACAAATATTAGTATTTTTTACACCTCGGTTGATGCGGTAATCAGAGGTTTTGATGTCGATGTGGTCAAAGGTGCAGTAATTGGCTTAAGTAGAAGAGATCATAATTTTGCACTGGATCAGATGCGGAAGATATTAAAGGTAAATATAGTCCATTAATAAGTATTTCAGGGCAAATAAAAATCTTTTGTAATGGGTGCAGTGATAGAAATATCGCAGCCTATTTAAACTTTTAACAATTCAAAAGGGAGCAAGGGAAGATCGCTATGGGCGTAAAATTCTTTTTAATCAGACACGGACAGACGTTATGGAATAAGGAGGGGAGATATCAGGGGGACCATGATATTTGCTTGACCAGGGAGGGTATCCGGCAGGCAAAGCATGCAGCAAAGTATCTTTCAAGGGTAAATCTTTCCAATATTTACAGCAGTCCCTTAAAACGAGCCGCAGATACGGCAAACATCATAGGGGAAAGCAAAGGTTTAAAGGTAATAGTGAGAGAAAATCTAAAAGAAATATATTTTGGCAAATGGGAAGGAATGAAATTCAGCGATATAAATAAAGAGTTTCATGATGATTATCAGAAATGGCTCAAGGACCCATATAACAGCTGCCCTACGGGAGGAGAAAGTTTTAAACAGGTACAGGAGAGGACTATTGTGGAAATCGATAAAATAATAAACGAGAATGAAGATAAGAGCAGTGTTGCGGTAATAACTCATGGCGGAATAATACTTTCACTACTGGTAAACTGGCTTCAAATCCCCCTCTCCAGGTGGAGATCCATAATTCAGAGACAGGGAGCAATAAACATTGTTGTAATAGATAAAGGATTTCCATATATTTCAGCAATAAATTATACGGGCCATTTCAGACCTGTATATGATGAGAGGGAAGATAAAGTCATCGAAGTCTATAGTGGTCTTAAAGACAAATGATAAAAAACTTTTTTATAAAAAATTTCACCATAATTAATTATTGATTATTGATTTCAAATGTTATAATATCCCTAGTGGTAATAAGGGCGAAAAATTAAAAAAATCTTTTTTATCTTATTATCTTTCTGTTCTGCTTTACCGGCAGAACCTAATTTTTAAAATTAGTCCATAGGAGGATCAAAGATTGAGAAATTATGAGTTAGTGGTCATATTTGACCCATCACTTGAAGAAGAAGCAGTCGATACAGAAGTATCCAAAATTACCTCAATAATCGAGAAAGAAAAAGGTAAGATTTCCGATATCGATAAATGGGGAATCCGGAAGCTAGCATATCCTATCAAAAAACAGGAGAGCGGTTACTACATCATAATCTATTTTAACGGCAAAAACGCTGCTATTTCCGAAATTGATAGAGTAAATAAAATCAATGATAAGATACTGCGTCACCTTATCGTAAAAAGCGGGCAGTCTTAAATGATTATAAATTAATCAAAAGAAGGTGGATTATCATGGCTTTTGGTGTCAATAATATAACTATTCTTGGAAATTTAACAAGGGACCCCGAGCTTAGATTCACTCCGAATGGTACTGCGGTGGTAAGCTTCGGTCTGGCAGTTAACCGGAACATTCAGAACAAGACTTCCGGTGAGTGGGAAACCCAGGTTGACTTCTTTAACATTACTGCCTGGTATAAACTGGCTGAGAACTGTGCAGAAAGCTTGAATAAAGGGGATAGGGTACTGGTTACGGGCAGACTTTCACAGGATAGCTGGGAAAGCAAAGAGGGTCAGAAAAGATCTACTGTAAGAATAGTTGCCAGCGTTGTGGCACCCAGCCTGGAGTTTGCATCATGCAAAATCGAGAAAAATCCAAAGGCTGAAGAAGGAGTATCAGGCGGAAAAGTATCGACGGAAGGTGTATCCGGTGGAGGCAGTATAGAAGAAGCTGACTTTAGCGATGAGGATATACCATTTTAAATATGGTTTAATTTAAATAAAAGGAGAGACTTTAATTGGCTAGAAAAAATAAAAATGACAACAGGAATGAAAGAAATCTCAGAAGTGCAAGCGGTTCTATGCTTAATTTAAGGCAGAGAAAGAGATTCTGTTATTTCTGCAAGGAAAATATTGAAAATATAGATTATAAGAATACAAGCTTGCTTGAAAAATTTATTTCGGATAAAGGCAAGATAAGGCCAAAAAGATCTACAGGTAATTGTGTACAGCATCAGAGAAAAATAGCCATGGCTGTAAAAAGAGCAAGAGTTATTGCTCTTATGCCTTATTTTAAAAGATAATCCGATCTTTTGGTGAGTTTTCCCTGGAGTAGATATTAAAACCACTTTATAACATTTTCCCCGGGGATATTATACCTGGCTATATAAATCCTGAAATATCGGGACCGGTTGATTTTGCAGGGTAATTTTTAGAAGATAAAAAAGCGATAGTAGTTTTGAGGCAGAAGATAGGAGGAAAATTTGAAAATCATACTTACCAAATATTATGAAAAATTGGGAGACGTAGGAGATATTGTTGAAGTAAAATCCGGCTATGCAAATAATTATTTAATACCCAACGGTGTAGCATTGCCTGCAACCAGGGGCAATATAAACCAAACGGAACTGGTAAAGAAAGCTGCTATAAAAGTCGAAGCCAGAAATATAAAAGAAGCGGAAGAACTTGCCGGGAAGCTGGGGGCGCTGGAGGTAACTTTTATTGTGAAAACCGGCGAAGAGGGGAAACTTTATGGTTCAATAACGAATAAAGATATCGCCGAAAAAATATTTGAAGATAAAAAGATCGAAATAGATAGGAAAAAAGTAGATATGCATGAGCATATCAAAGAATTGGGCGAATATGATATAGAACTAAAGTTGTATAAAGAAGTCAAAAGTTCCGTAAAAGTAAAAGTGGAACCGGATGAAGAATCAAAGGAATTGATCGAGGCGCATAAGGCAGAAAAGGAGAAACCCGAAAGCCAGGCAGAAGAAGAAAAACAAATAGAAGAAGAAGGAAAAGAAAAAGAAAAAGTTAAAGATAAAGGGAAAGGTAAAGAAGACAAACAGGATACCGGAAGCAAAGAAAGTCCTGAAAAAGGAGAGACAGAGGAAGAAAAAAAAGAAAAAACCAAATCCAAATCAAAAGACAAAAATAAGTAACTTATGCAAGAGCAAATCAAAAAAGAAGGAAAACTTTATCCTCTTGATACCAGTAAATTAGAGAGAATACCTCCTTATAACATAGAAGCCGAAGAATCCCTTCTTGGTTCTATGTTGATTTCAAGGGATGCTATAGTCTCGGTAATCGAAGTAGCAGCTTCAGAAGATTTTTATAGAAAATCCAACCAGGAAGTCTTTAACACAATAATAGAACTGTATATAAAAGGAGAGCCTGCCGATCCAATAACAGTGGCAGATCTGCTCAATAAAAAAGGTCTGCTTGATGAGGTGGGAGGAAAAACTTTTATCCATTCTCTTATAAGCAATATTCCTCTTGCGGCCAATGCTCAGTATTATGCCCAGATCGTAAGAAGTCATTCTATTTTGAGAAAATTGATTTATGCTGCTACAGAAATAGCAACAATGGGGTATGAAGTACCGGAAGATCTGCATTCAACCGTAGACAGGGCGCAGCAGCTTATATTTGCAATATATCAGGACCTTAACAAGACAGGTACAAGAGATAGGATTTCAATAATGAAGGATATCGTTTCGGAGGTTTACGAACAGGTAGAAGTCTTACATGAAGCCAGTTCAAGCATATCCGGTATACCTTCAGGGTATATAGATTTCGATCGGTTGACCTCGGGTTTCCAAAATTCTGATTTAATTGTCGTAGCATCAAGACCCGGGATGGGCAAGACTTCTTTTGTGATTGGCGTGGCAAGACACATAGCCATGAGAGAGAAACTTCCTATAGCTATTTTTTCACTGGAAATGTCGAAACAGCAATTGGCTTTAAGATTAATGAGTGCCGAATCAAAAATAGACCTGCAGAGAGTAAGGGATGGAAAAATAAAGGATGATGAATGGACACAGCTTGCAAGAGCCGTTGAGAAGCTGGCAGATTGCAAAATATTTATTGACGATACCGCGTTCTTGACCGTGATGGACCTAAGGTCCAGAGCGCGTATGATGGTAAGCACCAATAATGTAAAATTGATAATCGTCGATTACCTCCAGCTTATGCAGTCAACTACGAATTACAGAGGGAATAAGGTACTTGAGATAACCGAAATATCTCAGAACCTCAAAGGTATTGCCAAGGAGTTAAACATTCCGGTAATAGCTGTATCACAGCTTTCAAGAGAGGTAGAAAAGAGGGAGAATAAAAGGCCCATACTGGCAGATCTAAGGGAATCGGGTTCTATAGAACAGGATGCCGATGTGGTCACATTTATATATAGAGACGAATATTATGAGAAAGAAGAAGGAAATGTAGGAAAAGCCGAGATTATGATTGCCAAGCACAGGAATGGACCTACTGGTAAATTGAATCTGCAATTCAATAAGAAATTTGCGTTATTTTCAAATTTAAGCGAGTCTTATCAAACCGAAGACAGGGGTGAGTAAAATGCCCGGTATAGCTATTATCGGTTCCCAATGGGGCGATGAAGGAAAAGGAAGAATTGTCGATATGCTTTCAAGCAGTGTTGATATGGTAGTAAGGTTTCAGGGTGGAAACAATGCCGGTCACACGGTGGTGAAAGGAAATGATGAATTCAAACTCCACCTTATTCCATCAGGAATTTTGTATCCGGATGTCACCTGCGTTATAGGTAACGGTGTTGTATTAAATCCGGAAGTGTTGATAGAAGAACTGGACAGCCTGGAAGGTAAAGGAATCAATACCGATAACTTAAAAATAAGCTGTAACGCACATCTGGTCATGCCCTATCACATAATGCTGGATGAAGCCGCCGAACATAGATTGGGTAAATCCAAAATCGGCACGACCCATAAAGGCATAGGTCCCGTATATGCGGATAAAGCTTTAAGATCAGGTATAAGGACTCAGGATCTTCAGGATCTTAAGATATTCAGAACCAAATTGGAAGAATCCCTGAAATTGAATAATGCGGTAATGGAAAAAATTTATGGACTTAAACCTCTGGACCTGGATGAAGTTTTTACCGAATATGTCAAGTATGGGAAACGAATCGAAAAATATATCGTCGATACCACATTTCTTATAAGCGAAGCCCTGGACAGGAACAAGAAGGTACTGTTCGAAGGTGCGCAGGGCACGATGCTTGATATCGATCATGGAACCTATCCCTACGTAACCTCTTCTTCTACAGTTGCAGGCGGTATTTGCATAGGAGCGGGAGTCGGTCCGGGGAGGTTGGACGAAATAATCGGTGTGGTTAAAGCATACACAACGAGAGTTGGTTCAGGTCCTTTTCCCACCGAAGAGAGCAGTAAGATAGGTGACTTTATGCGGGAGAAAGGTCATGAGTACGGTACCACCACCGGAAGGCCAAGAAGATGCGGATGGTTGGATACTGTCGTCTTGAAATATTCGGTAATGGTAAACACAATTGATAATGTTGCACTGACCAAGCTTGATGTGCTTACTGGCCTGAAAAAAATAAAGATTTGTACCAGTTATAAATATGAAGGAAAGATTTATAATGATATGCCCTGTCATCAGACGATTATGCATAAATGTCAGCCAATATACGAAGAATTCGAATGCTGGAACGAGGATATAAGTAAGGTAAAAAATTTTGAGGATCTGCCCAAATCTGCTCAGGATTATATAAAGAATATCGAAAGAATCATAAAGGTCCCGGTATCTATGATAAGTGTGGGTGCCGAAAGGAGTAAAATCATCCTGAGAGATGATAACCTTAAAGGCAGATTATTCGATCAGACAGGAAGATCGACTCTTATAGTTTAATAAATCTAACAGAAAGAACAAATTGAAAGTACTGGTCATAGGCAGTGGGGGCCGGGAGCATTGTCTGGTCTGGAAAATTTCCAAAAGTCCTCTTGTAGAAAAAATATACGCGATTCCTGGTAACGGCGGCATTGGTGAGATTGCCGAGTGTATTGATATAAAAACAACAAAAAATGATTTCAGCGAACTCCTGAAGTTTACAGAAGATAAGAAAATAGATTTGACAGTAGTCGGTCCGGAAGCACCGCTCGTAGAAGGAATAGTCGATTGTTTCTACAAGAAGGATTTAAGAATATTTGGTCCCTTCAAACAGGCAGCCGCAATGGAAGGCAGCAAAGTATTTGCCAGGGAACTGCTGAGCAAGTACGATGTTCCTATTCCGGATGGAGTTATTTTTAAAAAGGAAAATTACGGCGAAGCACTTGATTATATCAAAAAAAGAACCAAATTCCCGGTAGTCATAAAAGCAGACGGTCTCGCAGCAGGAAAAGGTGTGGTTATAGCAATTGATAAAGACCAGGCAATAGAGGCAATAAAAGATTGTTTTGTGCTGAATAAATTCGGAAACTCAGGGGACCGGTTAATAATCGAAGAATACTTAAACGGTTATGAAGTTTCCATATTAAGCTTATGCGACGGAAAAAAAATCATTCCCATGTATCCCGCACAGGATTATAAAAGGATATTCGATAATGACGAAGGAAAAAATACCGGTGGCATGGGCAGCTATAGTCCGGTGCCGATGTTAAAAGAAGAAGTTTACAACCGGATCTTAAATGAGATTATTTTTCCAACTGGCGCCGCTCTGGCAAACGAAAATATCATATACAGGGGAATCCTTTATGCAGGAGTGCTGATATGCGAGGATAAACCCTATCTACTTGAGTATAACTGCAGGTTTGGTGATCCCGAAACCCAGGTGGTACTGCCAAGACTGGCGGAGGACCTGTTACCGCTTCTAATGGAATGCGCAGATGGGAATTTAAGCAGACAAAAACTTGATTGGGACAAGAATAAGTGTGTGTGTGTCGTAGCGGCATCCGAAGGATATCCGGAGAGTTCGTCAAGCGGTGATATAATCACGGGGCTGGATCATTTTGCAGGCAGTGATGATATCATTATTTTCCATGCAGGTACGAAGATACAGAATGGGAATATAGTCACGAGCGGCGGAAGAGTTCTGGGAGTTGTTTCCAGAGCCGGCAGTTTTAAAGAAGTAAGGGAAAAGATATATTCGGCAATGGGCAGAATAAAGTTCAGAGGGATGCAATACAGAAAAGATATTGCGTTAAAAGCAGAAAGGAGTGAGTGATGGCAGGCGGAGGTAAAAAAGTTGCGGTTGTCATGGGCAGTGTTTCCGATGAGATTATAATGAAAAAGGCTTCGGATGTTTTAAAGGAATTCGGAGTGGGATACGAGATAAATGTACTTTCGGCACACAGGATGCCAAATAAAACCAGAGAATTTGCCAGGAGCATAGAGAGTAAAGGGATAGAAGTAATAATTGCCGGGGCGGGAAAGGCCGCGCATCTTCCCGGTGTGATTGCTTCTTATACTACTGTTCCGGTGATAGGTGTACCAATAAAAACATCCGACCTGGGCGGAATGGATTCTCTTCTTTCTATGGTACAGATGCCATCTGGAGTTCCCGTTGCCTGCGTATCTATAGATGGTGCAAAAAATGCAGCATATCTTGCTATTCAGATACTTGCCTTGAAATATGATGACCTGGCAACGAAACTTAAAAAATATAAAGCTAAGCTGGAACGCTGACCGGTAAAATAAAGGTCAGCGGCTGAATTATTAAATTTTTATTAAAGTCTTCGTTTTTATAGTTATTTTTTTGATATTTTTGTTATTATTCTGCTTGAAATGACTACAGGATATTTTTTTTATGAGCGAAAATAAAATAAAGATTAAAGTAAAAAACTATGGGTTTTATTATGGAACCGTAAAAGTGTTGACGGATATAAATATGGATATCCTGGCAAACACGATTACGGCCATTATAGGACCATCCGGCTGCGGAAAATCTACGTTCCTGCGGACCTTTAACCGTATGAATGAACTGATTCCCAATACCAGAGTGGAAGGTGAAATAATAATCGATGGTATCGATATATATAAAAATAATATCGATGTTGTGGATCTGCGCAAAAGAATCGGTATGGTCTTTCAGAGACCCAATCCTTTCCCCAAGACTATTTATGAAAATATCATTTACGGTCCCAGACTGCATAAAAAATATACCAGGAAAGAACTGGACATAATTGTGGAAAGTAGTTTGAAAAGAGCTGCTCTCTGGGATGAAGTAAAGCATAAATTGAATACAAATGCTCTGGATCTCTCGGGCGGCCAGCAGCAGAGGCTTTGTATCGCAAGACTGCTTGCTGTGAATCCCGATATAATACTTATGGACGAACCAGCTTCGGCACTTGATCCTATTTCTACCCAAAAAATAGAGGATTTAATGGATGAACTAAAGGAAAAATACACAATAATCATAGTGACCCATAATATGCAGCAGGCAGCGAGGGTTTCTCAGAAAGCAGCATTTTTACTTACCCAGGAAATTTGCACGCCGGCTACACTCGTCGAATATGATGACACCAATAAGATATTTACCAATCCAGGGGATAAAAGAACAGAGGATTACATAACCGGAAGATTTGGCTAATCAGATATTTGCTTTTGACATCTCATATATCATACAATATAATACCTCAATTAATAATTACATTATTTACTATCTTAAGTACTTGAAATAAATATTAAGGCATAACAATTAGTCACGGGAATATTAGGAGAAGAAATGAAAGAATATCACCTCACAAAAGAAGGTTTTGATGAACTTCTAAAAGAAAGAGAAGACCTTATAAACAATAAACGTAAAGAGATTGCAGAAAGACTAAAAGAAGCAAAAAATTCAGGAGGAGATTTAACCGAAAATTCCGAATATGAGTATGCCAAAACAGAACAGGCTTTCATAGAAGGCAGAATTGAACAAATAAACGAGATATTAAGTAATTATATAATAATTGAGAAAAAAACCAGCAAAGGACTGGTCGAGCTGGGATCAATCGTAATAGTAAAAGATTTAGACAAGAAAAAAGAAAAAGAGTTCAAAATCGTAAGTTCAATAGAATCCGACCCTGAAAAGAACAAGATTTCGGATGAATCTCCTATGGGAAGGGCACTGCTTAACAAAAAAATAGATGATGAAGTAGTGGTCAAGACTCCTAAAGAAACTAAAAAATTAAAAATAATAAAAATCAAATAAGATTAAAAACTGAGTCTGCGTTAAGAAGTTATGAAGGATAAAGAAAAGGCAAAGAGCTGTAATTCAAATATTGAAGATAACGACACCGGCAAGCTCGCCAGGGCTGAGGGCGAATACTTAATGGAATCGGAAGAACCTCTGGCTGAAGCGTTAAAAATGAAACTCGAAAAAGTCAAAGCCTTAAGAAAAAGCGGTAAAAAAATTTACAAAACCAGGTTCGATAAAAATTCCGATATTTCGGATATAAAAACGAAATATTCGACTCTTAAAGCCGGTGAAAAGTCCGAAGAAGTCTTTAAAATAGCAGGAAGACTTATGAGTTTCAGAAAACACGGCAAAGTGACTTTCAGCGATTTAAAAGATTTTACGGATAAGATACAGTTGTATATAAATCAAAAAAATATCGGTGAAGAAGAATACAATGAATTTTTGGACCTGGATATCGGTGATTGGGCAGGTGTAGAGGGAACTGTCTTTGTGACACACGCAGGAGAGCTCTCAATAAATGTTTCACGATTTGAACTGCTAAGCAAGGCATTGAGAGTACTGCCAGAAAAGTGGCACGGACTCAAGGACAAGGAATTAAGGTACCGTCAGAGATATCTGGATTTTATAGTAAATCCTGAAGTAAAAAATGTATTTCTTATAAGAATCAAAGCAATAAATGCCTTAAGAAAATTCTTGAATGATAACGGTTTTAAGGAAGTTGAGACACCAATGCTGCAATCTATTCCCGGCGGTGCCACGGCAAGACCCTTCAGAACCCATCATAATGCTCTGGACATGGACCTTTATTTAAGAATTGCACCCGAATTATATTTAAAAAGATTGATTATAGGCGGATTCGATAAAGTTTTTGAAATAAATAGAAATTTCAGAAATGAAGGAATATCTTACAAGCACAATCCGGAATTCACTATGCTGGAATTTTATCAGGCATATGCAGATTACAATGATATGATGGATCTAACCGAAAAGCTTCTAAAGTTTGTTGCCAGCGAGTCTATCGGTAAATTGACCACAAGTTACCGGGGAAATAATATTGATCTTGGGGCAAAGTGGCAATGTATTTCCATGCTGGAATCTATTCAAAAGTTTGGCGGAATCAAGGTAAATTTTGAGAACAGTATAAAAGAGCTTGAGGACAAGGCAAAAGGGATAGATATAAAGATAGAAAAAAATTCCGGCAAGGGAAATATTATAAATAAGATTTTTGAAGCTGCTGTCGAACCAAAACTTATACAACCTACTTTCATAAAGGATTATCCAATAGAAATTTCTCCGCTGGCAAGAAGGCATCCTGAAAATGAAAATCTTGCCGAAAGATTTGAGCTTTTTATAGGAGGAGAAGAAATAGCAAATGCCTTTTCGGAATTAATCGACCCCGGGGAACAATTGGATAGATTCAAAAGTCAGACTAAGAGCAAAATCGAAGAAGAGAGAATTACTGGTAAAATCGATGTGGAATTTCTAAAAGCACTGGAGTATGGAATGCCGCCTGCAGGTGGAGAAGGAATCGGGATCGATAGACTGGTTATGCTGCTGACAGACAGCAGTTCCATCCGGGATGTAATTCTTTTTCCTCTAATGAGACCCGAATAAAATCCTGCAACACGCGTCCGTAGTTTAAGTTTATTCTTTTAGAAAAGATGATATAATTTCTGTGCAATTGAGGAACCATTTCCTAAAGCGGTGATTAAAAAATGAAATGTGATTTTTGTCCTGATAATGAGGCTACAATTCATTTGATAAAGATCCAGGGTAGCAATGTAGAAAAGATAAATTTATGCAAGGAATGCGCAAAGGATTTTTCTTTTCTGACAGAAAAGGATTCATGCAACGACCTGACCAGGATTCTTTACAGGTTTTTCAACAGCGGCGCAAATGAGCATCATTCCGTAAGAGATAAAAAAATACTAAGGAATATAAGTTACAGCAGAAACAGAAAATGTCCCTTTTGCGGCATTGATTTAAAGACAATCAAGAAGATCGGAAGAGTTGGCTGCAGCAATTGTTATAATGAATTTAAAGATGTACTGTTTCCGATCATAAAATCCATTCAGGGAAGTCTTGAAAATAAAGGTAAGGTTCCGGTAAAAACCAGTAAAAAGATCAGACTGGAGAAGAATATAAAAGATCTAAAACATAAGCTTAAAAATGAAATAATGATAGAGAATTTCGAAGAGGCAGCAAGGATAAGAGATCGAATAAAAAAACTGGAGGGCAATATATATGGCCGGTAAAAATTTCTACCTCCTGGAAAGTAAAACCGGGAAAAAGAGATCCGGGGACAACAAAAACAAGATTATTTTAAACACCAGGGTCAGACTGGCAAGAAATCTTGCTGAGCATAAATTTGTAAATATTAGCAGCGTTCCGGAAAAAAATATTTTACTAAAAGAGATCAGGAAATATATCGATGACATAAAAGATTTTAAAGATTTCAGGTTTTATTCCATTAAAAATCTCGGGAAAATACAGAGGGACCTCCTTTTCAAAGATTATATGATCAGCCCTGAAGCTGCTAACAAAATGCAGGGTAAAGGATTATTTATAAGATCGGGTCCGAATTGGGGAGAGTCTGCGATTATAATGATCAACCAGGAAGACCATTTAAGAATTCAGAGCGTCCGTCCTGGCCTAAATATCCTTGAAGCTTATAAGGAAGTCATTAGAATCGAAAGATATTTCGAAAGAAAGATAAGTTTTGCTTTTGACAAGAACCTCGGATTTCTGACAGCCAGCCCGCTTAATCTGGGAACCGCACTTAAAATATCCGTTATTGCCCACCTTCCGGTACTTGCAATAAGCCCTATGGTTGCCGATTTTGTGAAGAAATTAAATCAGGTGGGATGTCTCATCAATGGGTATTTTGTGGGGCATTCCGAAATAATCGGTAACCTTTTTAAGATTTCCAATCAGGTGACACTGGGTAAAAGCGAAGGCACCATAGTTGAAGAAATGCAGGCGATTTGTTTAAATATTATAGACGATGAGAAGACAGCCAGGATCAAGTTAAAGGAAAGTGACCCCCTGGGGATCAAAGATAATATATACCGTTCCTTTGGTTTGCTTAAGTATGCTAAAATATTATCATATGAAGAATCGCTGGAATTGTTATCGATACTGAGACTGGGACTTGATCTTGATATAATTGACGGTATAAATGATTTTGATTACTTCGAAATTATGGGTAAGATCAGCGATTCGCATATTATATCTGATCTTGAGATGAGCGGCAGAGTGACCGATGATGAACTGGATTCGGCAAGAGCCGATTTAATTAGAAAAAAAATATTAAAGGAAATTTAAATAAATGTTTGAAAGATTTACAGAAAGAGCAAGAAAAGTAGTAGTCAAGGCGCAGGATGAAGCCAGGTTCCTGAAACAGAATTATATAGGCACCGAACACATTCTTCTGGGATTGATTAACGAGAAGGAGGGAATGGCAGCAAGGGTGTTCTATGAACTGAATGTTTCTTTTGATAACATCAGATCTGCAGTAAGAGAAGTTGTAAATGAGGGGACTTCGGAATCATATGAGCATATTCCTTTCACCCCAAGAGCGAAAAAGGTCCTGGAGTTATCTCTACGGGAAGCGCTTCAAATGGGACATAATTATATAGGCACCGAACATATACTGCTGGGGCTCCTTAAAGAAGGAGAAGGAGTGGCAGCAAGGGTCCTAAACGGCATGGGAATAACCCTTGATATAGTAAAGGAAAAAGTAAAAGAACTCCTGAGCAAGCAGTCTTATTATTCTGAACCCGAAAGGGTTGCATCCGAAAAAAGTCAAAAAAAAGTGCTTAAAATGCTGGTTCAGTATGGAAGGGATTTGACCCTTCTGGCACAGGAAGGAAAACTCGACCCGCTGATAGGAAGAAAGAAAGAAATCGACAGAATAATCCAGATACTTTCCAGAAGGACCAAAAATAATCCGATTCTTATAGGTGAATCGGGTGTAGGGAAAACCGCAATTGTTGAAGGACTGGCGCAATTTATCTGTTCAAAAAAAGTTCCTTCAAATCTTTTGGGAAAAAGGATATTCACTCTTGATCTGGGATCGCTGGTCGCCGGTTCAAGATACAGAGGAGATTTTGAGGAAAGACTTAAAAAAGTACTGGCTGAAATAAAGGATGACGGAGATATCATACTTTTCATAGATGAGGTTCACACTCTGGTGGGAGCAGGCGCTGCCGAAGGAGCAATAGATGCAGCAAGTATTTTAAAACCCATGCTTTCAAGGGGAGAAATTCAAACCATTGGTGCCACCACTGTCAATGAGTACCGTAAATATGTAGAAAAGGATAAGGCGCTGGAAAGAAGGTTCCAGCCGATTTTTATAAACGAGCCTACTGTCTATGAGACCATAGAGATTTTAAAGGGACTCAAAGACAGATATGAGACATTTCATGGTCTCGATATAACCGAAGATGCAATAGTGTCTGCTGCAAAATTATCCCACCGTTATATCAGTGACAGATTTCTGCCCGATAAGGCCATCGACCTTATAGATGAGGCTGCATCCAGGTCAAGGGTGAGGACTCTTACAGCACCTCCGGATCTTAAGGAACTGGAGATAAATATAGACAAAATCGCAGGTGAAAAGAAAAAAGCGATAGAAGCACAGGATTTTGAGAAAGCGGCACAGTTGAGGGATAAAGAGAAGCATCTGATTAAAGAAAAAAGAGAAATAGAAGAAATAAACATAAGGACCAAAAAGGTCGATAAGGAAGTTGTCAGCGAAACTGAAATCATGGAAGTGCTGGCAAACTGGACAGGCATCCCTGTATATAAACTAACCTCAAGCGAATCTTCAAAACTGCTTAGAATGGAAGATGATCTTCACAAAAGGGTCATCGGACAGGATGAGGCAATTAAGACCGTTTCAAAAGCCATCAGGCGTTCACGTTCAGGTCTCAAGGACCCGAAAAGGCCAATTGGTTCTTTTATGTTCCTTGGACCATCGGGTGTAGGAAAAACCGAACTTGCCAAGACCATAGCAGAATTCTTATTTGAAAAAGAAGAAGCTTTGATCCAGATAGATATGTCTGAGTATATGGAAAAGCATTCTGTATCCAAACTCGTTGGTTCTCCTCCCGGATATGTGGGTTATGATGAAGGTGGTCAGCTGACCGAGATGGTCAGGAGAAAACCATACAGCGTGATACTGCTGGATGAAATCGAAAAAGCACATCCTGATGTTTTCAACATACTTCTGCAGATTTTCGAGGACGGACACCTTACGGACTCTCAGGGTAAAAGGGTGGACTTTAAAAATACAGTGTTAATAATGACATCCAATCTGGGAGCAAGGGAGATACAGAAAAATACCCCGATGGGGTTCAAGAAGATAAACACAGAAGACCTCTCTTATGACGAGATAAAAGAAAAGGTAATGAGTGAACTGAAGCAGACTTTCAGACCGGAGTTTCTTAACAGAATAGATGAGGTGATAGTATTTCATAAGTTACAGAAGCAGCAGATTTACAATATCATGGATCTTATGATGTCCAGAGTACAGCAGCAGCTTGAACTACAGGGCATTATCATAGAACTTAAAAAGAGTGCAAAAGATCTGCTTCTTGAGAAAGGTTATGACTCTACAATGGGTGCCAGACCTATGAGAAGATGCATACAAAATCTGATAGAGGATCCTATTTCGGAGAGACTGATAAGCGGTGAAATAAAATCCGGCCAGAGAATCGAAGTAAGTGCAAAGGATAAAACAATGTACTTCGATATTAAGAAGTTCAACCGGAGCAGCATTTTAAAAGTTTGATTTTAGGGAAAATGAATAAGAAAAATGAAGAATTATTACTGGATTGTCTCAAGATAGTAGCACCCGGGACAGATCTCAGATTGGGTATCGAATATATCCTGCAGGGAAAGACAGGCGGGCTTATCGTTGTGGGAGATTCGGAAGAGGTCCTGAAACTTGTGAATGGAGGATTTTATATAGGGTGTAGTTTTTCTCCCACCAAATTCTATGAACTTGCCAAGATGGACGGCGCCATCATACTGAGTTCCGATGGAAAACGGATCTTATACGCCAACACCCATCTTTTTCCTAATCCTGATATAAAGACTTCCGAGACAGGCACCAGGCACAGAACCGCAGAGAGGGTGGCAAAACAGACAAATACGCTTGTTATTTCAATTTCGGCGAAAAGAGATGTGGTTACTATATATAAAGGCGATATAAAGTATATGCTCGAGGAGTCGAGAGCAATCCTGTCCAAAGCAAATCAGGCGTTTCAGACACTTGAAAAATACAAAGAGGGGCTTGATGATCTCACCTTTAATCTGACTGTAAAAGAATTGGAAGATATAGTGGCACTTTTTGATATAACCAGCGTACTTCAGAGATCAAGCATTGTGCAGAGAACGGAAAAGGAAGTCAAGAAATATATATCTGAGCTGGGATCGGAAGGAAAGCTTTTAAATATGCAAACCGAAGAATTAATGACCAATATACTAAATGATTCTTTAAATATTATTAGTGATTATGTCCATACGGATATTAATGCAGAGCCATTCGAGCTGAACGATAGAATAAATCTGTTAAGCGAGAAGGAACTGGTTAAGCTGGATAGTATTGCAAAAATTTTAGGCTACGAAGTCGAGGGAAGCTTAAAAGAAGTAACCATACACCCCAGAGGGCTTAGAATTGTTTCGGAAGTAAGAAGGCTTCCCCAATCGATTATTATCAATTTAATAAATAAGTTTGGTAATTTAAAAAATATTCTAAATGCAAATATTGAAGAATTATCAGAAGTTGCTGGAATGGGAAAAATAAGGGCACGGTCCTTACACGACAGACTGAAAAAGTTTTCGGAATATTATTTATATAATGACCTGTATAATAGAAAAGGAGGGATAATCCCAAGAGTCAAAATATAATAACATTGGAATATTATTAATTATTAAACTTATACATCTTGCGGTTGGAAGGTTTTTCAAAAAAATAGTAGTGATGACGATTTATGAATGCAGCGATAATTACAGCAGCTGGAAAGGGTACCAGGCTAAAAGGCGATATCAGCAAACAGTTTATGGATATTTATGGAAAACCGATATTAGCTCATACTATTACTGCTTTTCAAAATGCTTCAAAAATAAAAGAAATCTATATTTCAGTCCCTAAAGATTATCTGGAATTATGTCAAAAAAGCATAATCGAGAAGTATTCATTCGATAAAGTGAAAAAACTGGTAATTGGCGGGAGCACCAGACAGGAATCCGTTTATAATGCTCTTGTCGAGTTGCCCGCGTCAACCAGACTGGTATCTATTCATGATGGAGTAAGACCACTCATCACGGCTGAAGAAATCGATTCTTTGATAAATTCGTTAGTAAGAGAAAATAAAAAAGACCCCAAAATAAGAGGGGTAATAATGGCGGCACCCGCAAGGGAAACAATTAAGATAATGAATAACGGCACCATTGACATGACAGTTCCAAGAGATACGGTCTGGTATGCTCAGACTCCCCAGATTTTCTTTTATAAAGATATTTTAGAAGCACATAATAAAGCAAGAAAAGACAATTTTATTGGTACGGATGATGCATGTCTGGTGGAAAGGATCAACCGGAAGGTGAGCATGGTAAGAGGCAGGCATGAGAATATAAAAATCACCACTCCAATTGATTTGTTTCTGGCGGAGCTCATTATGACCAGAAATGTCAAAAGATAAAGAAGATAATTAAAATATAAAAATACAGGGAAGTAAATTTTTATGAGGGTTGGATTAGGATATGACGTTCATGCCTTCGAGACAGGCAGGAAATTAATACTTGGAGGAGTAAAAATAGATCACGTTCAAGGGCTTGCAGGTCATTCAGATGCAGATGTCCTGGTGCACGCAGTTATGGATGCTATTCTGGGAGCATGCGGGCTGGGAGACATAAGTATTCATTTTCCCGACACCGATATGAAGTATAAGGATATTTCAAGCCTGACATTATTGGATGATGTCAGAAAAAAAATGGAACAAAAAGGCTTTAGCATAGTAAATATAGACTCCATTCTCATAATGGAGAATCCTAAAGTCTCCCCTTATATTGAGGATATGAAAAAAAATATTGCAGGCACCTTAAAAATGGATGAGGCTGATATAAATATAAAAGCCGCTACTACCGAAGGACTGGGGTTTTGCGGTAGAGAAGAAGGAATTGCCGCAAAGTGTATTGTTCTTTTGAAGCAGGTTTAGATAAAATTATATTTGATGCTGGCAGAATTAAAAAAAGTTTTTAAATAAATATTTTATGATCACACCGGAGTAGATATGACACCTCGTTTTAGATTTGCCCCTTCTCCCACCGGAGGACTTCATATAGGAACAGCAAGAACTGCTCTGTTTAACTGGCTTGCGGCCAGGAGCATGAAGGGAAAGCTGATCTTAAGAATCGAGGATACCGATGTAAAGAGATCCAGTATGACCTATGAAAAATCCATAATAGAGGATTTAAAATGGCTCGGACTGAACTGGGATGAATTTTATAGACAGAGCGAGAGAATCAAAATATATCAGAAAAATGCCTTCAAATTGCTGGATGAAGGAAAAGCTTACAGATGCTTTTGCAGCCCGGAACGGCTGGAAAATCTTAAAGAAAGTCAATATGCGGCAGGAAAGATGTCCAAATACGATGGGCAGTGCCGCGAACTGGATGATGCGGAAGTAGAAAAAAAATTGAAGGAAGGTATACCTTTTGCGATAAGATTTAAAGTAGCAGACGACAGGGAAATCATTTTTCACGATTTGATAAGAGGAGAGATAAGTTTCAAGTCAGAGGTCATCGGAGATTTTATAATCATAAAATCCGACGGGACCCCATCTTATAATTTTGCAGTGGTGGTAGATGACGGAGACATGAAGATAACTCATGTACTGCGGGGAGAGGACCATATAACCAATACCGCAAGACAGATCCTGTTGTTTGAAAGTCTTGGACTAAATCTTCCTTCCTTTGCGCATTTTTCTATGATACTAGGGAGGGACGGTTCCAAATTGAGCAAAAGACATGGATCCACTACTATTTCTCAGTTCAGAGAAGAAGGGTATCTTGCAGAAGCACTTTCAAATTATCTTTCGATACTTTCATGGGCCCCGGAGGAGGGACAGGAAATATTCAGACTGGGAGATATTCTGGACAAATTCAAGATATCCGATATATCAAAAAGTCCGGCTATTTTCGATGTGGATAAATTGAACTGGATAAACAGCATTTATATAAGAAAAAAATCCGACAGTGAACTGGCAGAGTTGTGTATGCCGTACCTTATAAGTGAAAAAATCATAGATAAAAAAGATACAGAAGACAAAAAAATAATGACTAAGATTTTAAAAGGTGTAAACGCATTCAAGGATAACTTAAAGGTTTTAGGCGACTTTTCTCTCTACATGAAAGATTTTTTTGAAGAAAAGATAGCGGACTATAGCAAGGAAGCAGATGAAATCTTAAAACTGGAGACCTCAAAAACGGTGCTTGAGACTTTTCTTGAGTTGTTAAAGAGTGAATGTAAATCTTTTGACAATGATCGGGATATGGATTTTAATGAAGAGCAGGGTAAAGAAATCATCAATAGGGCTGGAGAACAATTAAAAAATTCAAACATAAAGGGTAAATATTTGTATATGCCCATTAGAATTTCGATTACCGGTAAAACCCATGGTCCGGAACTGCCGAAAGTCATATCCACATTGGGGTTAGAAAATTGTATACAAAGAGTCAATCAAACCTTAGAATATATTAAAAAAAGTAAATTATAACTGGTTGGATAAGATTATGGGATTAATATCAGAGTTAAGAAGCCTTGTAAAAGCTGCAAAAGAGAGGGACCCTGCTGCGATAAGTACCGCGGAGATCATGCTCACTTATGCGGGAGTGCATGCAGTTATAAACCACAGAGTAGCTCACTGGCTTCATAAACACAGGGTACCTTTTATTCCAAGATTGATATCACAATACAGTAAATTTTTCACCGGAATCGAGATTCATCCCGGAGCCAAAATCGGCAGTGGTTTTTTCATAGATCATGGCATGGGAGTGGTGATCGGAGAAACTTCGGAAATTGGCAATAACGTCACCTTATACCAGGGTGTGACACTGGGCGGTACGGGGAAAGTAAAAGGGAAGCGGCATCCCACAATCGGAAACGATGTGGTCATATCCGCAGGGGCAAAAGTACTTGGTTCAATCGAAATCGGGAATAATGTGATCATCGGTGCCGGGGCAGTGGTGGTAAAATCTGTTCCTGACAATTGTACAGTAGTGGG
>Ga0209521_10000030_pt1 | contig 73697 bp, 62 predicted proteins | sample Rifsed19ft4_FD_184016 | JGI IMG/M metagenome (GOLD analysis project Ga0209521, IMG submission 184016) | Soil microbial communities from Rifle, Colorado, USA - sediment 19ft 4 (version 2) | ecosystem: Environmental > Terrestrial > Deep subsurface > Rock core/Sediment | place: Rifle, Colorado...
GGCGCTGACAGGCGGGGGTCGTCAGCATGTGAAGGGATTTTTAATTCTGGCGCGCCCGGAGAGATTGCATGGCACTTCGTGCCATCCCCGGCAAGGAATATACCGTTCGTCATAGTCCGCCTCGCCTTGCGGCTGTGGCGGACACCCGGTCGACTCCCTTCGGGAGTTCGAACCTGCGATGCCAAATAAATAAGGGGGAGGGCGAAAAAATTTCGCCCTCCCCCTTATTTATTTGGCGCGCCCGGAGAGATTCGAACTCCCGACCCTCTGGTTCGTAGCCAGATGCTCTGTCCAGCTGAGCTACGGGCGCGTATAATTGAAAACCGTGCGGATTTATCCGGAGATTTTAACATCTGGGGGATTTGAGTCAAGTGATTAGTAGGATGGATTATCGGGGTGTTGGAAAAGGTACCTGAGACACAGGTAACGCGTTGGCGGGTTCAGGGTTATACCCTGAACCCGATGATTCGTAAGTGGCGATACGAATTTCCGGGTTCAATTTGCAAAATTGAACCCGCCGGCGGGATCGAAATATAAAAGGGGCAGGGAGTCCCCGCTCTCCTGCCCCTATCTTAGGCGGGCATACGGACAGAAGCCCATTCCTCAGCCCCGCTTCCGGCACTCCCGCCCAAGTTGTCTTTCGGGTAACGAAAAAGGCTTTGCTGCGTGAGACTTCCCACTTCGGCGGACATTTAACCATCATCCGCAACAAAACAAAACTGTCCCTACGTACAGTCTGTCTGCCAGAATCTGCTTTCAATCCGGGCGTCAATCAAATAGAATTATAAGGATAGATTCTTTTCGGAGGGATAGATGGACTCGATAACGCTTCTGGGGCTCCTGGGCGGCACCCTTACCACCGCCTCGTTCTTTCCGCAGGTGGTAAAGACCTGGAAGACCCGCTCCACAAAGGACGTCTCTCTTGTGATGTTCCTCCTGCTCTCGACCGGCATCTGCGTATGGATAGTCTACGGAGTGAAGATAGGCTCGCTTCCGGTCATAATCGCGAATTCCGTCTCCCTCGTATTCTCGCTCATAATCCTCGCTTTGAAGCTCATATACAAGTAGGCAAAAAAATACCCGCCCTCGTCATGAGGGCGGGTACGATAAAGGCGTCCATATCCCGGTCAGCCGCAGTACTTCCTGCCCCTCTTCATCAGGTACTTCTGGTGGTAGTCCTCTGCCTCGTAGAACTCGGAAACGGCAGCTATTTCCGTAACAATCGGCCTGCCGTATATGCCCGACTTCTCGATCTCCCTTAGAGACCCCTTTGCCTCTTGTTCCTGTCCTGGCGTCGTATAAAAGATGGCGGACCTGTACTGGCTGCCCACGTCAGGCCCCTGCCTGTTGAGCGTAGTCGGGTCGTGTATGTCCCAGAATATGTTCAGAAGCTCCCTATAGCTCACCCTTTCGGGGTCAAAGGTCACCTCCACCGCCTCGGCGTGGCCGGTGTCGTGGCGGCACACGTCTTCATAGGTGGGTTTCACCTTTGTCCCTCCGGTGTAGCCCACTCTCGTTGAGGTTACGCCCTCAACGGTCCTGAACGTCTCCTCGACCCCCCAGAAGCAGCCTGCCGCAAAGACGGCCTTTTCAGTCCCTTTTGTCCCCATAATATCCATACCTCCTTGACAGGGATATTATATCTCAAATCATAATCTGGTATGATGTATCTATTGACCGCTTTGCGTATGAAATAGTAATATACTGTTTAAAGCCCCGGCCCTGCCGCGGGCGTTTTTTCGTCATGTTAATCTCCCGGAGGTATTGATGCCCCAGTTTTTCGATAAGATGTTGAACTCTCTGGACAAAAGGACCGCAAAGATCGGCATCATCGGCCTCGGCTACGTAGGACTCCCCATAGTGCTCCGTTTCTGCGAGGAACGCTTCCGCGTCATCGGATTTGACGTGGACCCGGCAAAGGTCAAGGCGCTAAACAGCGGCAGGTCGTATATAAGGCACCTGCCTTCAGAGCGCATAGCCAGGCTGGTAAAGGGGAAGAACCCCGTCTTTACCGCCACCTCGGATATGAAGAGGCTCTCAGAGCCCGATGTGCTCGTAATATGCGTTCCCACGCCGCTTTCGGACAAGAGGGAGCCCGACCTCTCGTACGTCGAGAATACCGCGAAGGAAATAGCCAGGCACCTGCGTCCCGGCCAGCTCATATCCCTTGAATCGACCACATATCCAGGCACCACCGAAGAGGTCCTGCTGCCGCTCTTCACGGCGCGAGGCATGAAGGCGGGCTCGGATTTCTTCCTGGTCTTCTCCCCTGAAAGGGAGGACCCGGGCAGGGTCGACTTCAATACCCAGACGACGCCCAAGCTCGTCGGCGGCGTGACGAAAAAATGCCTTAAGGCGGGCTGCTCGCTCTACTCCAAGATAGTGGACAAGGTAGTGCCTGTATCCTCTACCGGCGTCGCCGAGATGGCGAAGCTACTCGAGAACATCTACAGGTGCGTGAATATCGCGATGGTCAACGAGCTCAAGGTGCTCTGCGACAGGATGGGCATGGACATCTGGGAGGTCATCGAGGCCTCTAAGACAAAGCCCTTCGGCTACCAGCCCTTTTACCCCGGCCCCGGCCTCGGCGGCCATTGCATACCCATAGACCCCTTTTACCTCACGTGGAAGGCGAGGGAGTATAACTTCGCGACAAGGTTCATAGAGCTCGCCGGCGAGATAAACTCCAACATGCCCCATTATGTCGTGCACAGGGTCATGGACGCCCTGAATGACAGGGGCAAGAGCCTCAAGGGGTCGAGGGTAATGGTGCTCGGAATAGCCTACAAAAAGGACGTCGACGACATGAGGGAGTCGCCCTCGCTTGAGATAATAAAGCTCTTGAATGGCAGGGGCGCGCGGGTCGACTTCAACGACCCTCTCATACCGCTGGCCATGAGCCCGAGGAAGGGCTTCAAGATGCGCTCTACCCCGCTCACGAAAAGAGGGATCTCCGGCTACGACTGTGTCCTCATATCGACCAACCACAGCTCATACGATTACCCCTGGATAGTGAAGAACAGCAAACTTGTCGTAGATACCCGGAACGCCACCGCCGGCATAAGGAGCGGCAAAATCGTAAAGGCCTGAAATAAAAGGCTCATGCCTAATTATAGAGAAGGCATGGGGTCATCCCCCATGCCTTCTTTCTTTCCAACCTCTTTGAGTAATTTAATTAAGACCGGGATCGCCGGAAGCCCGGCGTCCGATGGACGGCGGGCTTTTTTATTGCGCCGGGGCAGACGCGCTTCGCGCCTGTCCTGCCAGCCCTCCACAGGACGCTTGCGCAACGGCCCTCAAACGGATAAGCTTATGTGGGCCGGCACATGCGGCCCACGCGCCCGGCGCCCAAGCGGTCCTGTCTCTTCCGCGCCGGAGACGATACCCCGGTCACAGACTCCTTCAGAATGACCTCCTATAATCTAAATAGACGGCCTGAACGCATGGGTGTGCCATGAACATGAAGGGGAGCGCTCCGATAACGCTTATACTCCTCGGAAGCGGCGTGAGGTTCCCCGCTTTCATCGGGGCCCTTTCAGCCATTGAGGAGCGGGGCATCAGGGTAAAGACCGTGATAGGGGCCTCTGCCGGCAGCATAGTCGGCACCCTGTACGCCTCCGGCCACTCGCCCGCCGCCCTGAGGCGCATGGCCATGGACACGGACCTGTCACGCCTCAGGGACGTTAGCCTCTCGAGCATAGTCCGGCTCAGGGGCGTCTATTCCGGCAGGGCCCTTGAAGAGCACGTCGACGGGCTCCTCGAGGGCAGGCGTTTCGGCGACGAGTTCAGGATGACCCCGCTCGTCGTCGCCACCGACATCCTCAACAACAGGCCCTTTGTCTTCTCGCGCTCGAACTTCCCGGAGATGAAGGTCTCCGAGGCGATAAGGTATTCCATCGGCATCCCCCTGGTCTTCCCCTACAAGCACTTCAACTCCGGGGGAAGAGAGCACGTCTTCGTTGACGGGAACATCATGTCCGGGGCGGTGGAGGACATGTTCGCGAGCGAGGGCGGCTGCCTGGTGCTGAGGGTCGCGTCGAGGAGGGCGAGCGACCCCATCCCTGGCAGGTTCACGGCCCTCAAGTACATGAAGAAGCTCCTGCTCATAATGATGCAGGCGGTTGAAAGCGAGCGGGTCAAAGGGCGGGTGTGGAAGGACACGATACTGATATCGTGCGGCGATATAACGCCGGTGAAGTTCTCGATAACCAGCGACGAGAAGAAATACCTCATCGAGCAGGGATATCTGCAGACGAGGCGCTACCTCGATTACAAATGGGGGGCCTAAGAGCTCAGCAGCTCTCCGAGGCTGTGCTTTTTTATCAGGTCGTAGAGCGTGGGCCTGCTTATGCCGAGCTCCTCCGCGGCCCTTGCTATGTTGCCCCTGTTCCGCTCCACGGCCGCCGTTACGCTCTCCACCTCAACCCTGTCCCGGAGCTCCTTCAACTGCATGACCCTGTCGGAGGGCGCCTTCGGGAACCGCGGCTCCGGCATGCCGGTGAAGGCCAGGTCCTCGGGCTCTATCAGCTGCGAGTCGGACATTATGACGGCCCTCTGGACCCTGTTCTCGAGCTCCCTTATGTTGCCGGGCCATTCGTAGGACTCGAGGGCCTTTATCGCCGCGGGGCTGAAACCCCGGAGCTTCTTCCCGACCAGTTCGCTGAACCTCGACAGGAAGAGGTTGGATAGGAGCATTATGTCCCCGCCGCGCTCACGGAGCGGCGGCAGGTCTATCGTTATGACGCCTATCCTGTAGTAGAGGTCCTCCCTGAACCTCCTCTCCTGTATGGACTTCGCCATGTCTATGTTGGTGGCGGCTATTATCCTCGCGTCCACCTGTATGTCGTCCCTGCCGCCTACCCTCTGTATGGTCTTCTCCTGGAGGAACCTCAGGATCTTGACCTGCAGGTTGGCCGGAAGCTCGCCTATCTCGTCCAAAAAGAGAGTGCCCTTGTGCGCGTACTCTACCTTGCCCATGACCTGGGCGTGCGCTCCCGTGTAGGCCCCCTTCTCATGTCCGAAGAGCTCTGATTCGAGGAGGTTCTCGGGGATGGCGCCGCAGTTTATGGGGACGAACGGGCCGTCCTTCCTCATGCTCAACGAATGTATGGCCCTTGAGACAAGCTCCTTGCCCGTGCCGCTCTCGCCGGTGACGAGCACCGAGACGTCGGAGGAGGCTATCTTCCTGATGGTCGCCCCGATCTCGAGCATCTTCGGGCACTGGCCGAACATCACCGCCTCCTGGCTGGACTTCTCGACGAGGGCGAGGTGGAGCTTCCTGTTCTCCTCCTCTATGTCGTAGAGGTGGAAGGCCCTCTTGATGACGACCTTTATCTCGTTGGCGACAATGGGCTTCTGGTAGAAGTCATAGGCCCCGGTCTTTATGGCCTTCAACGTGTTCTCCCTCTCGTCGTTCCCGGAGATCATGATGACCTTGGACGAGTTGTTCTCGCCCAATATGGCCTCGAGCACCCTGAAGCCCTCCTCGGTCCCCTCGGGGTGGGGCGGCAGCCCGAGGTCCAGGGTTACGACCTTGGGCCTGTGCGCCTTGAAAAGGGAGAGCGCCTGTTTGAAGTCCCCTGCCGTAAAGACAGTGTAGTCCTTTGCCAGGGCCCACTTGAGCTGCTTTCTTATATCTTCGCTGTCGTCAATAATTAACAGTTTTTCCATTCGTATCCACCGCCGCGGAGAACAGGCTTATTGTGAAGACAGTGCCCTGTCCGGGCATGCTCTTCACCCCGATGGTGCCCCCGTGCGCCTCTATTATCTGCTTGCATTGATACAGCCCTATCCCCAGGCCCTTGTCCTTTGTCGTCCTGAAAGGCTTGAAGAGATGGTCGTTTATGAACTCCTCGGTCATCCCGCAGCCGTTGTCCCTTACGCTCACGCTGGCGCTGCCCCCCTCGAAGCCGGTCTCGACGCGTATGACCCCGTCCCGCCGCTCCATCGCCTCGACCGCGTTCAGTATGAGATTAAGGAGCACCTTCCTGAACTCCTCGGCGTCTACCACGGCGAGCACGCGCTCGCCGCCGCAGCTTATGTCGGCCCCGGGCCTGGACTTCATGACCTCGCTCACGGTCTGCCTCGCGAGGTCGAGGACGTCAGCCGGAGCGGCCTTGAGCGATTGCTTCTCGGGTATGGTCTTCAGGCGCTGGATGAGGCCCTGCATCCTGGAGAGCGTGTTCCTCGTCGCCTCTATCATGTCGTTCTGGAACTCCGGCTCGCCGATGTATTCCTCGGCGTTGTCCAAAAGGAGCGAGAGCGTGGACGCCAGGTTCTTCAGGTCATGTATCACGAACGAGGATATCTTCGCAACAGCCGCCATCTCCCTCGCCTCGGCCAGCTCCTCGGATAGCCTGAAGTTTATTATCGACAGGGCCGCCTGCTTCGCGAGCGTCTTCATGAGGTCGTAGTCCTCGTACGTGAAGTCCTCCTTCGCGAGATGCTCCCCGAAGACCACTACGGCCTCCATGCGCCCGCCGCCCGCGAGCGGCACGAGGAGGGTCGCCCCGGACCTCTCGAAGAACGACGCCTCGTCGCTCGTAAGGGGATGCTCGCCGCCCGACGCGGCAAGCACCCTGCCGCGCTCGATGAAGTAGCCGGAGAGCTCGGCGGAGACGAAGAGCTCCGCGGGGTCGGAGCGCATCTCGCGGCACGCGGCGAGCCTGAAGCGGCCGGGCTCCTTGCCCGCCACGTAGAGCGAGGCGCCCCTGAGCCCGAACGACCTCATGTAGGTGGCGAGTATCTCGCCGTATATGCCGGAAGAGCCCCTGCACGTGGCGAGCCTCTCCGTGAAGTTTATCCACTCGGTCCTGTAGTCGTGCTTCTGGGCGAAGAAGTGCTTGTTTATGGCGACCTTCGCCTTTCTGCGGAGCTGCTCGGAGAAGAGCGCGGCCACCATGAATATGCCGGAGGCGAAGGCTATGAAGATGGCGGCGTTCCTTCCGAAGGACTCGCCGAAGTACTTCATGCCCTCGCCTATGATGCCGAGCAACAGAAGGTACGCGCCTATGAGGAGGAGCGTCAGGGACCTGTATATGACGTACCTCGAGACCGCGACCTTGACGCCGTTGCCCCTGGAGAGCCTCGAGTAGGCGATGACTGCCGCGGCTATTATGAACACCCCCGACCTCACGGGCAGCAGGTTCATGTTTATCGTCCTGTAGAGGAGGCCCTGGCTGAAATAGAATATGAGGACCGCGAGCAGGGCGCTGAGCCCGATGACCTCGAACTTCATCCGCCACCTGTCCGCGCCGGTCGTCGCCGAGAAGGTCGCCTCGATGTTCATGAGGGCTATGACGATGTAGGCCATCAGGAGCATGTAGAACCAGTAGCCTACGCCGCCGAGGAAGAGCATCCCCTCGGTCTGCAGGTCGGGCGAGTAGAAGAAATCGCCGAGGGGATAGTAAAGGACGGCCGCCGGAAACAGGAGCGAGGCCGCGAGCAGGGCCTTGCAGTAAAGGGGTACCGCCGCCCTCGCGTTGTTCCTCGAATAGGTCACGCTGAAGAGCAGCAGCGAGGCCGGAAGGAGCGCCTCGAGAAAGACGGCGGCGCGCTTGAGCTCATACGGGTAGAACGATCCCGAAAGCGACGCCCGGTCGAGCGCCTCTATCAGGGCGAGGAGCAGGACGGAGACTGACAGGGCGGCGCCCGCGGCGCTCCTGCCCCTGTAAATGGTGTGCGCCGAGAGCGCCAGCAGGAGCGCGGCGGCAACGGTTGAGATCGCGAGACCCATCTATATCCTCATTCCGGCAGATAGTCCTTCAGTACCGGCAGAAAATCCCCCATGAAGCCCTCTATGGAGGAGGCCGCTTCCTTGACCCCGCCGCTCACCGGCGCGGAGAGCCTTATGAAGGCGGCGTCGTTCCTCCTGTAGAGGAGCGAGTTGAAGAACCTGTAGAACCTGAGCCTGTACTCGCCGGTTATGTACGCGCCCTTCATCTGGTACCAGTAGACGAAGAGCTCCTTGCGCTCACCCTTCTGGTACAGGGCCTGGACCACGTTTACCGCGCCCAGGCCGTCGATGTCCATTGACCTCGTCCCCTCAGAGACCTTCTGCCAGCCGCCCGCGGGCAGGCAGAGCTTGGGCGAGTGTATCTGCGAGCCTCCGCGCTGGCTGCCGTAGTAGCCTATGTAGATGTTGACGCTCTCCTTTTCCTTGCCGTAGCTCCGGAGCATGTACTCGCTCATCTTGAGCATTTCGAGCGAGGTATCGTCGAGGAGGCTCGGGTCGCCGGACCAGCCGTTCCAGACCAACGGGAATTCCGCGAAGGCCTTTCGGAGCGGCACCGAGTCCTTGAAGGGAAATAGCACCAGGTAGACGGCGAGAGCCGCTACCATTGCTGAAACCAGTATGAGCCTCTTGTTCATGACGGCATTGCCCCTTTATTTATTGCGCCCGTGCCTGAGCGCCTTCTATCCATCGCCCTTCGCGCCGAAACTTATCTTTTTCAGGACGTACGCCGCCGCGATGAGCATCACTATCGCTATGCCGAATATGACGAGCCCCGCGAACTCGTGGAAGAAGCCCTGTGCCGCGGCGGCGCCTATCTTGCTCGCGAGGAACCCCGTGCCGATGACCCTTATCGCGTTTGCGATTATGGCTATGGGTATGGCGAGCGATACGAGGATGAGCCTTTTCAAGAGCCCCTCCTGGGTAAAATACGCGAAGGCCGTGGAAAGGGCGAGGAGCGACACTATCGACCTTATGCCGCTGCACGCGTCCGCGACCTCGAGGGTGATGTTCGTAAGCTCTATTATGTTCCCGTCCCTCAAGACCGGTATGCCGAAGAGCTTAAGCGCGGCGACCGAGTAATCGGTGACCATGAGCTTAAGGGGGAAGGCCACCGCGTCATAGAGGATGAAAGGCAGCGGCAGCATGAAGAAGAGATACATGTAGGGAAAGAGCATGGACCCGAAAAAGCCGTAGCCGTAGGCGAATATGATGGCGCCGGCGACGACCACCAGCAGAGAGAACCTCATCGAGAAGTTCTCTCCGGCCACGTTGCCGAGGAGGAAGAGCATGAGCCCGAGCGCCACGAAGATTATGCCCGTGTTCGCCGGGGATATCGGCGACTTCGCTATCGCGTCCCTCCTCTGCCAGGCCAGGTACCCCGAGATGAGCGGGATAAGGAAGCCGTGAGAGTAGTTCTCGTCAGTGTACCACTCGCCCACCATGCTCACGACGGGCCCGTAGTACAGGACCGACAGGACCGCAAGAAATATCAGCAATGAAATCGCATCTCGCCTTTTCATCATCACACCCTTACCCTGGACTCGACGTACCTGAATTTTCCGGACTTCTCCGGCCCTACCTTGTCCATATACTCTATCCTGACGGCCACCCCGGGGCCGAGGCGCTTTTCAAGTCCGGCCTTTATTCCCTCCTCGCCCTTTTCAGTGAACCGCTCGTTAACCGAGAGAAGCACCCGTATCAGGTCATAGTCCTCCTGGACGATCTTGAACCCGTCGACGCCTTCGGTGTCCCTCACCACGTAGATGAGGGCGAGTCCGTGCATGACCCTCCTGTCCGGGGTCACGATGAAATCAGTGCTCCTGCCCTCGACCGACTTGAGCACCGTAAGCCCCCTGCCGCAGGCGCAATGCTCCGATGACAGGGAGCCTACGTCGCCGGTCCTGTATCTCAAGAACGGAAACTCCCATGACTCGAGCTCTGTTACGACTATCTCGCCGGTTTCACCCGCCGGGAGCACCTCGCCCGAGGGGCCTATTATCTCTACTATGATGTTGTCGTCTGTCACGTGCATCCGTCCTTCAGGGCATTCGTGGGCGATGAAGCCCGCGTCCCTGCCTCCGTAGCCGTTCGCCACGGGCGCGCCGAAGGTCTCTCTTATTAGCTCCCTCTGGTGGTCGTAGAGCCTCTCTGACGTGCAAAATACCACCTTGACCCCGAGCCGGTCGAGCCTTATCCCGGCCTTTTTGGCGTGCGCGCACAGAAGGGAGATCGAGCTCGGATATCCGAATACGTGGCGCGGATGGAAGCCCGTGAGGAACGCGAGATACCTGTCCATCACCTCTTCGGACATGTCAAAGGCCGAGAGGAGCCTCGTCCTCATGGCCCAGTCCCTCACCTGGCGGAGCCTGTCCTGCTTGGTGAGCTCGACCGGGGAGCCCCAGACGACCGCCTCCCTGTCGCCTATGTCAACGCCCCACCACCTCGTGGCCCGAAGCTTGGCTGCGACGTCCGCGCTTATCCTCTTCTTGCCGAGATAGAATATGAGAGGCTCTCCTGAAGAGCCTCCGGTGTTTGACCGCGCCAGGCCCGAGGCCTTCTCCGAGCGCATAGCGTCCCTGTTCGCGTTCATCTCCTTCTTGGTCTGGAAGGGTATACTCGAGAGATCCCCGTCAAGGGGGAGGTCCCTGTAGTACGGGACCGAACTTCTCAAGTTCTCAAGCATTGCCCTGAGCTTCTCCGCCTGCAGGGCCTTCAATTCCACGCCAGAGAGCCACTGTGTGCGCTCGAGCTCTTTCAACATCCGCATGGTCGAGTGGCCCTTCATGTACTCGTGGGCGGGGAAGAGTATATGCCTTACGAACGCGCCCATTATTATTTCCTCCCCACGAAATAAAAGCCCGAGGCTATCCTCTCAGCCGAGCCTTTTCTTATGAGCAGATAGTCGAGGTACTTCAGAGGCATAAGACGAGCCGCCGCGGCCGCCGCGTTGCCCACAAGCCCGTTGCCGAGAAGGCACAGGAGATACTCGTTCGCGACCCAGTTAAGGGCGCTCGACGGGCCGATGTGGCTCCCTGAGGCCACTTCCTTCAGACCCGCGTTCCCGCAGAAGAGCTTCAAGCCCATCAAGGTCCATCTCCAGTAGTCCTCCGGGTCAGCGTGATATGCCTGCATGAATGGCACCTCTATGTGCGCCACCCCGCCTTTTTTAAGGAGCCTGCATATCTCCGAGAGGGCCCTTGCCGGGTCCTTGACGTGCTCCAGCGTGCCCGTGCAGAATACGCAATCGAAGCTCTCATCAGGCAGCGGGACCGAGTGTATGTCGCATACGAGGTCCACGTTTTCGCTCACGTGACCGTCTATCGTAAATGTCTCCGGCGTTATGCGCCTTCCGCCCGCGCCTATGTCGCACAGGCGCGCTCCCGCGGGCAGCATTGCGAGCGTGGCCGCCACCCTGTCAACGGGCTGTATCGTGAGGCCCGGCAGGAGCCTGTGAGCGCCCTTCTTCAATGATACCCAGCCCATCAGTATGCCGCCTTTCCGAGGGCAGCGCCTGTCACGGAGCCCGCCGCTTCCCCGAGCTCCCTTTCAAGGGCCGCCATCCTGCTATCCCATGTATTCTGCCTCGCGCGGTCCATTATCATCTTCCTGTCCCAGTCCTTATTGAGGGCGGCGGCTATGGCCTCTTTCATCCCGGCAGCGTCGTCGAGGTCGAAAAACGCGCCGCAGAGCCCTTCGGGGACCACTTCAGTGTTGCCGCCGACCCTGGTCGTGACAACCGGCAGCCCGCAGGCAAAGGCCTCGAGAAAAACGTTGGCCCAGCCTTCGTTGCTCGTCGCGAGGCAGAAGAGGTCCGCCGCGCTCAGCCACCTGTAGAGCTCCTTGTGCTCCTGTTGTCCCGCGAATATAACATCATCCTCGACCCCGAGCTCCTTTACCATCCGCCTCAGCACCGGCTCATAGTCGCCTTCCACAGAGCCGCTCCCGACCGCCACGTACTTGAGCTTCGGAAATGTCTTCTTGAGCTCCGGAAGTACGGAGATGACCCTGTGGAAGCCCTTTCTCTTTACCAGCCCTCCGACCGAGATTATTATCCTGGCGTCATCCGGCAGGCCGAGGGCCTTCCTTGCCTCTCCCCTCTCCATGGGCCTGAACTTGCCTGTATCGACGCCGTTGGGCACGACCACGGTCTTCTCGGGCAAAGCCCCGGCCTCTATTGCCGCCGCCTTCAGGTCCTCGCAGACAGCGAAGACCTTTGCCGCCCTCCTGAGGGCGTACCCTATCTGAACCCTGCGGAGCGCGTACCTGGAGAGCTTGCGTATGGTGCCGCGCACGGTTATGGCGACCGGCTTCCTTAAGACTTTTCCTAAAAGGATAGCCCCGAGCCCGTCCGGATAGACGAAGTGCGCGTCTATTATGTCGAAATCAAATCCCTTCCTTATCCTCCTCGCGGTCGATACCGTCGACAGAAAGAGAAAAAAACCGTCCAGGCATTTGAATACGCCCGGGACGCTCAGAAACCTCGGATGGAAGACCTCTATGCCGTCCTGCGCCTCGAGGTAGGGAACACCCGGCCTGTAGCCCTTCTTGAGGAGGCTTGAGAAGGGGAACCACGGCACCGGCGCTACAACCTTTACGGGGCACCTCCTGGAGAGCCTGAACATCCTCTCCCTCACGAAGACGCCGAGGCCCGGCTGCATGGAGTTCGGAAATACCGATGAGACCACGAGTATCTTCATGGCTTGAGCCATTGTGCGCACCAGTGCTCGAAAAAGAGGAGCGCCCATATCCTCGCGCTCATGTCCCTCCCGGTCTTCATGTGGCTGTCGAGCATGCCTTCTATATGCCTCGTGTTGAATAGACCGCGCTCCCTCGCCTGTCTCGTGAGGAGCACCTCCCTGGCGTAGTCCTTGAGGTCCTTTTTGAACCAGTGGACGAGCGGGACGCCGAAGCCCATCTTCCGCCTGTAGAGTATCTCGTCCGGGAGTATGCCGCTCATCGCCTTTTTAAGCATATATTTCGTCTCGTTCTTCCTCACCTTCATTGCCGACGGTATCCTCGCCGCGAGCTCAACGAGCTCGTGGTCCAGAAGAGGAGCCCTGGTCTCGAGGCTGTTCAACATGCTCGCCCTGTCGACCTTGGTAAGGATGTCCTCGGCGAGGTACGTCTTCGTGTCCGCGTACTGTATGCGCGAGAGGTAGTCGCCGTCGAACGATTCATAGAAGCGCCTCAGGTTCCAGTAGCCCGGAAGCTCCCTGCCCTCGAGCTCCTTTAACAGGGTGTCGCTCAGGAGGTTGCCCAGGTAGCCGTTGTCGGCGTGGGTATTGAGGCCGGCGTACCTCTGGAACGGGTCTTTCGAGAGGTGCGTGAGCATGCCCTTGCCGCGCATGCCGTCGGGCAGCATGGCAGCCGTTGCGCCGAAGAATATCCTTTTCACCGGCGCCGGGACAAAGTCGTATTTCGTCATGTCGTTTGCCCAGAGGTAGCGCCTGTAGCCCGCAAAGACCTCGTCGCCGCCGTCGCCCGAGAGTATGACGGTCACGTGCTCCCGCGCCATCTTCGAGACGTAGTACGTGGGTATGGCCGACGAGTCGGCGAATGGCTCGTCGAAGTCCCAGGCGAGCTTGGGCAGGAGAGCAATCGCGTCCGGCTCGACGGTAAGCTCGTGGTGGGTCGTGCCGAACCTTTCGGAAACCATCCTCGCGTATTCGAGCTCGCTGAAGTCCTTTTCCCTGAAGCCTATGGAGAAGGTGTTGATGGGACGCGCCCCAGACAAGCTCATCATGGCCACGACCGCGCTCGAGTCTATGCCGCCAGAGAGGAACGCGCCGAGGGGGACGTCGCTTACGAGCCTTATCCTTACGGCCTCTTCGAGCTTCTCACGTATGGCCTGGGCCCAGTCCTCCTCGGTAAGAGTATGGTCAGGCTCGTATTTAACGTCCCAGTACTGCTTCACGGCAAGCTCGCCGCCCGAGCCAGGGGAGAACCTGAGGAAGTGGCCGGGCGGCAGCTTACGGATGCCCTTGAATATCGTGCCCGGGAACGGCACGTAGTGGTACGTGAAGTAATCGGCCACGGCCATCGTGTCGAGCTCTCTGGGCACGCGGCTGTCCTCGAGTATCGCCTTGAGCTCCGATGCGAATAAGAGCCGGCCCCTGTCCGCATAATAGTAGAGCGGCTTTTTCCCGAGGCGGTCCCTCGCCATGAAGAGCTCTTTTTTCACGCTGTCCCAGATGGCGAAGGCGAACATGCCTCGGAGCCTCTCGAGGCAATCCTCGCCGTATTCCTCAAAGGCGTGTACTATCGTCTCCGAGTCGCTCCTGGTCCTGAAGACGTGCCCTCTGGCAACGAGGTCGTCCCTTAGCCCCATGAAGTTGTATATCTCTCCGTTGAAGGTGAGCCAGAGAGTGCCGTCCTCGTTGGAGATGGGCTGAGCCCCTCCCTCGAGGTCTATGATGCTGAGCCTCCTGTGGCCGAGCGCGGCCGGCCCTTCGACGTAATAGCCCTCGCCGTCAGGCCCCCTGTGGCTCATGACCCTGCACATCCTCTCGATGAGACGCCTTTCAGGCGTGGCGGCAGGGTCTATTATCCCGGCTATCCCGCACATACAAGTTCCTTGCCCGCAAGCCTCGTGTAGACAGGCAGATACCTCTCTATCGCCCTCTTCCAGTCGTGCTTTATGCGCGTCGTCTCCATGGCGGCCTTCGAGATCTTCGGAAGGTCCAATGCGTCCGAGGCGAGCCTTATCATGAGGCTTGCGAGGGCGTCCCTGTCCCCGGCCCTGAAGAGGAACCCGTCCTGGCCGTCAGTGACAAGCTCCTTTATGCCGCCCACGTCGCTGCCCGCGACTATCCTGCCCATTGCCATTGCCTCGAGGGGCTTTAAAGGCGTCACGAGCTCTGTGAGCCTCATGCCCTTCCTCGGATATACGAGCACGTCTATTATCGAATAGTACCTGTTCACCTCGGCGTGCGGGACCTTGCCCGTGAATATCACTTTGCCTTCGAGGCCCGCTGCCCCGGCCTTCTCGACAAGCCGCTCTCTCTCCGGACCGTCGCCCACGAGCAGGAGTCTCGCGTCCGGGACCTTCCCGAGGACCGCCGGGAAGCTCTCGATCAAGAAGTCGAGCCCCTCGTACCTGTAGAACGACCCTATGAAGCCGAATACCGTCTTGCCGGAGAGGCCGCGCTGAAACGCTATGCCGTCATCATACGCGAGCGGCGAAAACGATGCCGCGTCGACGCAGTTCGGTATCACGGTGACCTTGGCCTCTGGTATGCCCCTTTTGACGATGTCGCCCCTCAATCCCTGGCAGATGGTGAAGACCGCGTCAACGCTCCTTAGTAGCCTGGTCTCCATGTACCTGCTTACTTTGTACTTGAGGGAATTTTCGGCAAAGGTGCCGTGGTCGACCGCGGCGTCCTCCCAGAACGCCCTGACCTCATATACGACAGGGACGCCGTGCCTCCTGCCTGCGCGGAGCGCAGGCGCTCCGTTGAGGCTCGGCGAGTGCGCGTGTACCACGTCCGGCCTCTCGGCCTCTATGGCCTCGCCTATCCTTCTTTCAAGGGCGGCCATGAGCCTTTTTTCCCTCACGAACGGCGTTGCCCCGAAGCCGGTCTCGAGGGTCCTGTAGACCCTCATCCCGTCTATCTCCTCGATGGCGGCTCCTGCCGCCCCGTGCTTCGGGGAGGTCACGAGCACAGGCTCGATGCCGAGCTCCCTCTGGTATTTCAATATGTAGCTCGTCCTGAAGACGTATCCGCTGAAGTGCGGCTTATAGTGGTCGAGTACGTGGAGTATCTTCATTGTCTTTTGCCCGTCCCTGTCCTTAGATGCCTTCGATGTAGCGTTTTATCTCGGCCGAGAGCCGTCCGTCCTTCACTGCCCCTGCCCTTACCTCTCCCGCCTTTTTTACGAGCGCCGGGAGCTCTCTTACGTCAGCGGTCCAGAGCACCGGTATCTCCTTTTCGAGCCTTGCGAGGAACTGGGCCTGGTGGTCGTCGGCGCCGGACCTGTTGGCGACGGCTATGAAGGGCTTGCCCATCGCGAGAAGTCCGAGGACCGTCCCGGTGCCTCCGTGGCAGATTACTACAGAGGCCTTCATCATGAGCTCCTCTATCGACGGCCTGAACCTGAAGAACTCGCAGTTCCTGGGCGCGTAGGCGCCGTTGCCTATCTGGCATATTACCGGAGAGGCTATCGCGCCCTCGCCGACAAAGGCGTCCACCGTCTCGATGAGGCTGTCAAAGCTCAGTGTCGTTCCTACCGTCACGAATATCATAGGACCGTGCCGCGGTATTCCGCGCCCCTGTAAAGCCCCGTTGCCTCTGGCCACTGCACGTAGAGCCTGTCGCAGAGGCGAAGGCTGCCGAGTATCCTCCCGGTAACGGAAGGCTTTGTCACGCGCGTGATCGACTCGACGAATATGGACTTCGCCCCAAAGGCCTTTGCCCAGAAGCACAGCGGGACCGCTATGGATGTGCCCACGCAGACTACCGCGTGCGGCTTCACCTTCCTCATGACCCTGTACGCGCCCATGAAGCTCACGAGGGCGTTGCCGAGCTTCTTTAAAAAGGACGAACTCCTCATCGTCGTTATCTTCTCTATGATGTGGACCTCGCCTTTCGGCAGGTCTATCACCTTCAACTTGCCCTTTGCGTCCGGCACGGTGACGAAGTGGTACTCGATATCATCCCCGAGCCCGTTGGCCAGGGAGAGCGCCTCCCAGAGAAAGCCGCCGCCCGTGAGCGTCACTATCACCCTTTTCCTGGCAGCGTCCCTGACGCTCACTCTATTCAAACCGTTTCGGCTCATCAGTATGCCCCCGGGCGACGCGGTCGATTGGCTTTCAGGGTGGCTTTCAGGCCAGCCGGCCTCGCAGAGCCCAAAGCGTCGTCTATGGTTTCCACTATCCTGCGCTGGTACTCCCTGAGGCTGAAGAGGCCTTCTGCCGCCTCCCTGCCGCGAAGCCCCATCTGGGCGCCCCTGTCAGGAAGTGTCAGTATCTCTTCTATTGCCCTGGCCAGCGCCTCCGGGGAGCTGGAAGGGACAAGCAACCCTGTAACTCTGTCTTTCACTATCTCATCGGGTCCGCCGGACCTCGTCGCGACTACGGGCTTCGCAGAGGCCATCGCCTCGGTTATCACCCTGCCGAAGGGCTCCCTTCTCGAAGCGAGCACAAAGAGATCGATGTTGCGCATTATGTAAGGCACGTCAGGCCTGAATCCGGCGAACCTGAAAGAGCCTTCGATACCGCAGGCCCTGACGCGCTCTTTGAGCCTTTCCGTGTAGGCCTTGTTGCCGCTCCCGACCACGAGGTAGCTGATCCTCATGCCCTTCTCTTCGATAATGCGGGCAGCCTCGATGAAGTCCATCTGCCCCTTGTTCTCGAGGATGCTGCCTATCATGGCCGCGACCGGACGCCCCGGGTCAAGGCCGAACTCCTGCCTGAAGTCGGCCCTTGATTCCTCGACGCTCAATGGCGCGGCTTCGACCCCGTTGTATATCGTGCGGAACTTCCCCTTTCCGAACAGGGAGAAGAACTCGCAAGCGCCCTTTGAGACCGTTATCACCCTCTTCGAGAGCATGGTCACCGCGAGCGACCTCAGCAGCCTCTTGGCATTGCCCTTCATCCCGTACAACGGGCCTTCGTGGATATGCCAGACGTGCGGCACCCTTCTGAGCTTGGCGGCCAAAGCCCCGTCGAGTACGACCGACGAGTTTGAGAAGACCAGGTCTATCCCCTTTTCGTCGATGAGCCGCATCAGTTTGGATACCCGCCCGGGAAGACCCCTTATCCCCTCGAGGACGCGCCCGTCGCCGCCTATCCATTTGAGGTCAAAGACTATTGTCCGGATGCCGAGGGACTCTATCCGCGCCTTCAGAGGCCCGTCCTTTGGCACAAGGACAGTCGCGTCGTATTCGCCCTGGCCGAGGCCTTTGAGGGTCTCCATCAGGCACTGCTCGGCGCCGTAGAGGCCTGAGCTGGCCGATATGAACAGCAACCTCGGCTTTCCCGTCATATGGTCCGCACCTATTCGATCACGACCTCCGCGATATTGGAGATGGGGCTCCTGTTATTGGAGCGGTCCCAGCTCCTTATCGCGAAGTAGTAGCGCCCGGGCTTGAGCCCTTTGATTACGGTCTTCTGCTCTCCTCCGGCCTTTGCCGGCACAGGCTCGCTGGCGATGTTCTCACCGGCCCACCAGTTCGCGTACCCTTCGGGCATGTACTTATAGCTCCTCGCGTCAGGGTCGAACTCGAGCGACTCTACGAGCCTCTTGCGTGAATATTTTATCTGGTACCTCTCGGCCCCGCCCTCGGGCGCCCTCCAGCTGAGCTCGACCTCCGAGCCCCGTGCCCTGGCCGAGAGGCTTGCGACCGGCTCCGGGCCCGATACGTCCTCCCTGGGTCTGATACGGGTGCGTATGATCGACTGGAGCCCCGGAAAATCAAGATGGTCGGGCGAGCTTACGGCCGCTGTCTTTATGAGCTTGTCCATCCTCTCAAGCCACCTCTGTCCGCCGTTCAATTCATACGGGACGAGGTTCACGTAGAAGGCCTGCCTCAGGGTCTTGTACTCGTGCATGGACTTGGCCCTCTCTTCGAGGTTGTATATGTACGGCAGCCATATTATCTCCTCCCCGCGCACCTCGCCCTCGAAGTAGGGCTCCCTCATCATGAACTCGGAGACCCCCTCCATGACGTCGGCCACCCGCTCTCGGAGCGGGTCAGCCTCGTCCATCTTGAAATAGTAGTTCGCCAGCCCGTCGTATATCGCGTACCCTGCCATGAGGCCGGGCTTCAGGGCCGCCTGCTCCTTCCAGCCGCTCCCCGAGCCGCCGGCGATATAGCCCCTGTCCCAGTCCATGAATATCGTCTCGGACGGGTTACCGGGGTTGAGCCTCTTGCCGAGAAAGCGCGTGAAGAGGCCCTCTGCCATCTTGAGATAGGTTTTGTCGCCGGTGAAGTCGTACATCGCCGAGAGCCCGTAGATCTCCCACCCGAAGTGCCTCGGGTCCACGAATATCCAGTTCTTCGCCTGCCACTCCTTCAGGATGTCGCCGAAGTCCTCCACAGACTCCCTTATCCGTTCGTCGCCGGTGAGGTAATAGTAGAGGGGCAGGCCGTACCAGTGCGGGTGCTCGTAGTCGAAAGTCACCCCGTTCTGGATGGTCTTCGCCTTGTTCTCCTGGGGCCCGTAGCCCCGCCTTGTGCAGTCGGTGCACGCGTAGTCGTCCGAATGGTATATGGCCCAGTCCGCGTTATAGTTGAATCTCGCCTCCGAGTAGAGGAAGTACTCTCCGGCCCTGTTCGCGTTCTCGGTGTCGCGCAGGAAGTTGACGAGGCTTATCCGGGCGAAGTCGTGCTGGTTCTCGAAGCCGCCCCAGCCCCAGTAAAAATACCGGAAGACCTTCATGTTCGTGCCCCTGTTGAGGGCCTTTTTGCCGTATGTCCAGCCCTTGCCCTCGATGAAGCGCCTCTCGTCCCTGAAGGAGACGAAGTTGTAGAGCGGATAGAGGCGCTCGGCTATCTCGTTGTACCACTCGGCCGGCGCCTTGCCGACGAGCGGGTACTGGAACCTCTTCATCGAATCCCCGGCTTCAGACCTCTTTGAATGGAAGTCGTACATGACCTCGAAGGTGTTATGGCTGCCGAACCTTATCCAGTAGCCCTGTCCGTTCTCCTCCGGCCAGAGCCCTACGGCTACGTTGCCGTCAGGATAGGCCCTCAGGGCCTTCGGCCACCATCCGGCGGCGAAGCGCACCCCAACCGCGGCGCCCCTGCCTTCGGGGCCGTTGACGTCTATATAGGAGAGCTCCGGGAATTCCTTCCTCGTCCCGGACGCGGCCTCTTCGCCGCCCCTCCTTATCCAGTAGCCTTCCTGGGTGAAACCGCGGCTCTTCTCCCTCTTGTAGTCGGGCGGTATGGGGGCGAGGTCGTAGAAGGCGTCCCCGCCGTAGCCCTGCGGGAAATCAGAGACAGCCTGGTAGTAGACAAGAGAGCCGCTCTCTGTCTTCAAGCGCCCCTTTACCTCGCCGTCGTGCGCCGCGGCAATGACCTCAGGCTCTTTCACGGCGACCCTGGTGACAAGGTCGAGCGAACGTATATGCACCTGCTTGAGCTGTTTTTTGCTCGCGTTCCTGAGCGTATAGACGACCTTCACGCGGGACGAGCCTTTATAGAAGTGCATCCTCGCCGTGTAATCCATCATCCTTCCCGCGGCCGAGACGTGAGAGCCCTCTGCCTTTACGACCGCCCTCACGGGGCCGTTCTCCTCTATCGTCACCCTTGCCGACGGGTCGAGCGAGGCGAGGTACTCGGTCCCGTCGTCCCCGGTGACGACAATGCCGCGCGAAGAGCCTGACTCGACAATATCGCCCTTCGCGTCAAAGACCCTGTCGAAGAGGTTGAATCCCTTTTTCCTGACGTGTATCGTCACGGCGCCGGTATCAACGGCGATGAGGCCGCCCCTGTCCACGGCGAGCACGCCTGCGCTCCGGCCCGGACCGGGGACTACCGCCATATCCCTGTTCCACCCGTTTGCCTTCACGCTCGCCTGGAAGTCGGCGAGGGCCCATTTGACCGAGCCGTCGTCCCACTTCGCGAGCGTCCTGAACTGGTAGGCAGGAGCGCCCTTTACGGCGAGCTCAGGCACGCCCCCCTTTTCCCTGAGCATGCCTTTGGGAAAGGGCACGCCCATTGTCACCGGCTCCGAGACGCGCTCGATGCCTGAGACACCCTGCCTCAAAGCCTCATGGATCGATACCGGCACGTTTATCTCCGCGGCTTCAGAGCGCGAGGCCATGAAGACGATGCCGATCGCGAGAGAGATGAAGCCGAGCGTCCAGCGCCGACGGAGCGGGGCTGCCCCGCTTTCAGGACTATGGAGCTGCAATGTTCTCATGGATATCCTTTCTAAAGCGCTGCCGAGGAATATACCTCTTCGTAATTACTTATCATCTGCCTCAAGCTAAAGCTCTTCTCGAACTTCTTCCTCGCCGACCTTGCCATCTCGCCCGCCCTCTTTTTATCCGCGAGCATGCCCTTTATCGCCGCCGCCAGGCCGCGTTCATCGTCAGGCGGCACCAGTAGCCCGTCTACCCCGTCCTCAATGGCCTCGGGTATGCCTCCCACCCTCGTGGCCACTATGGGCCTGCCAGCTGCCATCGCCTCCAGGACCGTAAGCGGCAGCCCCTCGCTCACTGACGAGAGCACGAAGACGTCGAGGGAGCGGAGGATGCTCTCGACATCAGCCCTTGTGCCGAGGAACCTTACGTTGTCGCCCAGGCCCGTTGCCCTTGATTCTTCCTCGAGCTCTCCCCTCAATGGCCCGTCGCCCACCACAAGAAGGAGCGCGCCGGGGAAGGCGTCAACCACCAGCCTCATCGCCTTTATAAGGCAGCGGTGGTTCTTTATCGGGTCGAGCCTCGCGACTATGCCGATGATCGGGACCGATTCTCCTATCCCGAGCGCTTCCCTGGCCCGGGCCTCGCTCCCGGCCCCGGCAGAAAACCTTGAGTCGTCTATGCCGTTGTATATGACCCTCACCTTCGAGGGGTTGAACCACTCGTATTCGACCAGGTTCCTCTTTACATGGCCCGCCACGGCCACCACCCTGTCCGTGAAAAAGGAGAGGAGCTTGTCGGCGACCCGTATCTTCATGTTCGGCCTTATGTCGCGGGCGTGCTCCGTGTACACGACCAAGGGCACCCGTGCGACGGCGCCGGCCAGCGCCCCGTAGAAATAGGCCGTCGGGTTGTGCAGATGCAGTATCTGCGTCCGTTCCCTCCTGAGGAGCGCGGCGAGCCTGAACGGGTATGCGTAATCAACGCCCTGCCTTCTCCGGAGCAGGTGGACGTCAACGCCCCTTAGCTTGCTTTCGAGGCTGCCGAGCCCGTCGAAGCAGCAGACCGCCGGAGCGTACCTTGCGTTGTCGAGACCCTTTATGAGGTTTACGACCATGTACTCGAGACCCCCTACTTCAAGCCCCTGCACGAGATGAAGTACCCTTACCCTCTCTCCCATGTCAGACTGCCTTCTGCGCCGCGCCGGCCCTCGCGGGCGCGGCCTCAAGGGCCGGAAGGGCGCCCGGAGAGGGCGCCGAGGCCTTCGCCATCTCCTTCCTTGCCAGCACCTTCAGTATCACCACGATCATGATGACGTTGTAGAAGAGGTCGAAATAGGCCCTGCCGAGGAATATGCCGCAGACCATGTAGGCTATGATGCTGACCTGCAGCATATCCGAATAATCCACTATCCACTTTCGCGCCGGGTCGCCCCTTGAGTCCTTTTTAAGCTTCCGGAGGCTCAGGAGCGCGGACAAGAGCAAGGCGGCGAAGAGCGCGAAGCCCACAAAGCCGTGCTCTCCCAATACCTCGAAGTAGATGCTGTGGACGTCTCCCGCCGTGGCCGCCGGGTCAGGGGAATACCTGTATATGGTCTCTCCCGAGAGCCCCTCGAAGCCCGCGCCCTGAAGCGGCCTCGCCTGGACCACGTTCCAGGCCGTCTTCCAGGCGTTTATCCTGCCCATCGCCGAGCCGTCCTCTTCATAGGAACCGATGGTGCCCATCCTCTCCGTCCATTTTTCGGTGACGAGGAACGGGGCCGCCAGGACCCCGAGGGCGATGAGGGGGACCGCGAGTATCTTCCTCCTCGATTTCAGGAGCAGCAGGAGACCCACGGCGGCAAGGCCCAGGAACGCGCCGCGCCTGTATGTGAATATGATCGAGATGACGCTGAAGACGAGGGCCGAGTTGAGCACGAACTTGAGCTTCAGGTTCTCCTCGCTCCTCGCGAGGTAATAGAGTATCGGCACGGTCATGTTCAGGGCCAGCCCGAAGTCGCCCTCGCCCGTCATGAACGAGCCGGGGGGCCCCTTTACGTTATGCGCCCCGCCGGAGAGGATGGTGAATATGCCTCCCTTTACCCCGAGCATACCCAGAGACAGGGCTGTAATAAGCAGTAGCCACTTGAGCTTTACCCTGTCTATGAAGAGCGGGACGGTGATGAGCGCGATGAGGAAGATCTTCGAGGTCTTCTTCCACATCTCCCACGCGTTCTCCGGGTAAAAGGCCGAGAACGACGTGAGCGTGAAGACGACCCAGAGGAGGATCACCAGGACGAACTCCCTCTCCATGTAGAACCTGTCCTTCTCCCGCGTGAGCATGAAGCCGGCCAGTGTCGCCATCGCGACTATCTGGGCAAAGGGGAAGTCGTAGGCCGGGCCCCAGGTGAACCTGTGGGGGTTCATGTAGCTGAGCCAGCAGAAGACGAGCACGCCTACCCAGGGCCGCAGGAAGCAGAACGGCAGCAGCCCGAAAACAACGCCGAATACTATAAGGTCTCTCATCTGCCTAGCATCTCCGAGTAAAGTTTCATATACCTGTCCGCTACAGTCTCGAGCGAGTATTCCCTCAATATCCTTTGCCTCGCGGCCGCCCCGAGGGCAGCTGCCCGCGGGCCGTCAAGCGCCGTGAGCGCCTCCTCGAGCGCGCCGCGGCTCTCGACGTCGATGAGCACGCCGGTGGAGGAATCAATGAGCTCTCCGGCGCCGCTTACCCTGTTGGCGACGCAGGCGAGACCCGAGGACATGGCCTCGAGCACCGCGTTGGGCATGCCCTCGTTCCTGGATGGGAGCACGAAGACGTCCGCCATCCTGTAGAACTCCTCTATGTTGCCGGTGAAGCCCCTCATGAAGAACCTGCCACCGAGCCCTGCTTCCTCGGCCTTAAGTGAGTCATAGAGCCTCTTTTCAGTATCCTCGCGTGCCACAGGCCCGACGACTACGAGAAAGCCCGGGCATCTTCTGCTCGCGTCCTTCCAGCTCTCTACCAGCCACCTTACGTTCTTGCGGCTGCTTATGCCGCCGACGTAGAGCATCATCCTTCCTTCGGCGGGGAGCCCTGCCCCGGCCCTCAGGGCCTTCTTCTCCATTTCATCCGGCGCGGGATGGAACCTCCCGGTGTCAACGCCGTTGGGTATCTCTGCTATCTTCTCTCCGGGGAGGCCGTAGGACCTCATCTCGCCGGTTATCTCTCTGCTTATCGATACGTACCTGTGCGCCATCGAGACGAACCTCCTGTGCAGCCAGCCGCTCCTGCCCTGCCCGAGGCCGTGGAGGTCGTCGTCCGCGAGGCTTACCTTCAGGATGCTCTTCTTGCCCAGCACCCTCGAGAGCGGGCCGAAGAAGCTGTTCTTGAGATACGCCCCGTGAGAATGAAGGATCTCGAAGGAGCCAGCAGAGGCGCATGCGTACATGTTCTTCCAGAGCCGCGCCTCGCCTAAAGGGCCTTTGCCCTGGCTCACCCTGTGGAACTCGAAGCCGTCCACGCTCTCCTTCTCGGGCGCGCCGCCGTGGTTAACGGTGAGAAACGATACCGATGCGCCCCTGTCCCTAAGCTTCCTGGCGAGGCTTATTGCCTGAAGGGCCGCCCCGCTGTAGTGCGGCGGTAGATAATATGAGTACATGAGCACCCGCATCTATTTCCCGAACTCCATCCACGCGTGGAGCATGACAAGGGCCCATACGCGGTCCTGAAGGCCCTTATCCCCCAACATGTATCTCCCGGCAACGGCGGCCGCCGCCGAAGGCTCGACGAGGCCGTGCCTTTTCAGGGACTCGCTTGAAAGGAGGCCCTTCACGTATTCGAAGCCGTCCGTCTCGAGGATATATCCCTTGGGGAATACGAACGCGCCTTTTCTCTTATCGAGTATCTCTTGCGGCAGATGCCTTTTGAGGAACATCCTCAGTATCACCTTGTTGCTCCTGCCATTATGTTTAAGCCCCTCGGGGAGGCCCTTTGAATAAGTAACAAGCTCTCTGTCAAGGAACGGATACCGGACGGTCCTGCGCCGGGCGTTCGCTATCTGCACGCTCTTCCTGAAGGCTGCCTCGGGCTCCCATATCTCGCAGAGCGTCCTTGTCTTGAGCTCCATGGCGGAGGCCGCGCCCCTGTATATGCCGTAGAGCCTTCCGTGCCTCCAGTCAGGGGACGCGCCGATAAGCCCCGCTATCTCGCCGGAGGCGAAGCCCTTCCACGAGACGAACTGCTCTTCTCTGGGCCTGGAGAGGCTCCCCTTGATGGAATCGACCGAATACGAGAGGCCGGTCTTCAAGGACTTCCACGGCAGCTTATCAAGGCCCGGCAGCCTCCTGTGGGCCTGCCAGGCAAGGTCTTCCTGCCAGGTCGTCGTCACGCCGAAGTACCTGTCGTTGCCGGTCCCGTCGATGAATACGCCGAAGCTCTCGCCCAGGGCCTCCATAGCCGCGTAAAGCGGCATTGCGGCGGCGTCGCCCATAGGCTGGCCCAGGGAAGCCGCGTAACCCGGAAAGAGGCCGAAGTATTCCCGGGCAGTGAACTTGAGGGCCGTAAATGGCATACGTAAGTGCTCCGCGACGGTCCTCGCGTCGGAGCTCTCGTCTATGGAGGCATCGGCAAAGCCCAGGTTTATCGCGTCGACGTTCTTTGCGCCGTTGAGGCTTGCGGCCACGGCGAGCGCCGATGAGTCCTTGCCGCCGCTTAAAAAGAGCGCGGCTTTTGAGCCCTTTGGGCAGGCCCTGTTCATGCTTGCCTTGAGGAGCTCCTCGTATCGCGAAAGGTACTCTTCAGGCCCCGCGGCCGCCTGCGCGCTCAGGGCGTCGCGCAGAGGGCTCCGCGTCACCTTTGTACCGTCGTATATGACGGCCTCTCCGGGGAGCACTGCCTCGACCTCGCTGTATATCGTCCCCGGCGCCGGGATATAGAGGAAATGGAGAAAATCCGCCAGCGCCTCCCTGCTGATCGACAGGGGCAGGCCCTTCATCAAAGTCAAAGAGGAAGCGAAGAAGAGGCAGCCGTCCATTACGCAGTAATAGGCAGACTGCGCGCCCGCGAAATCCCTGGCGAGGACAACGCCGGAAGTACCGTCGACCCCGGCGACCGCCCACGTGCCGTTGAGCCCCTCTATATAAGAGAAGACGCCCGCGCTCTTAAGCTCGCCCCCCTCGCGGCCTTCAGTGAAGGAGACTACGCATGAGCCGCCGCAGCCCGCGGCTTCAACGGGCTCGAGCCCTTCGGCGGCCTCCTCAAAGAGCACGGTCGAATTCCGGCCTTCGAGCGCTGTTAGCCTTGCGCCCCTGCCGAAACCCTGCCCCAGGAGCGCCTTCATCCGCTCGCGCTCTGAGGGGCTCAGGCCCTTCTTAAAGAAGCCGGCGAATGAGGCGCACTCCCTCGTCGCCGCCGCTATTGCCCCAGGACCGGCAGAGACAACCGCGTTCTGTCCGCCTCTGTCCATCTTCGATATTGTCATCGCTCTCATCTACTCTATGCCGCCGTTAGAACGCGCGAACGTGGATACGAGCCGCATAAGGGTCCCGGGCCTCGGGCTCTTCTTGAAGCTCTTCCAGAGATATCTCCTGGCCCTTGACGCGGAGTCCTTCGCCATGCAGATGCGCCCGAGCCTCAGGTACGCCTCTGCAAAGCACCTGTCGATGCTCACTCCCCTCGACCTCATCTCTTCCGAGAGCTCCCTTTCCATCTTCTCGAGCACCCTTATGTACGTCTCCTGCATGCCCTCGCTGTCATTGGAGACGTTCGAGGCGTGGTCCCTCTTGTACTCCCATACATCGGTCGAGTAGCCGATCCTGAATCTTAGCGCGACCCTGCACCAGAGGTCTATGTCCTCGACCTGCCTGAAGCCCTCGTCAAAGAGGCCGGCCTTCTCCTCGAAGCCCGCCCTGAGCATCACGGTCCCTGTGGGGATGTAGTTCGTTACGAGGAGCTTCTCAAAGGCCCTGTCCACGTAGAAGCCCTTGCCGAAGAAATCCGCGCCAAGTCCCTTGTTCCTGAACATCGACGCCCTCGTCTCCGCGCCCTCCGTGAACCTCTGCACGTCGCCGAAGACGAGGCCAGCGTCAGGGTTCGCCTCCATGAGCTCGACCTGCCTTGAGAGCTTGCCCGAAGGCCAGAGGTCGTCGCTGTCGAGGAATGTTATGTATGCGCCCTTTGCCGCCCGTATGCCGCGGTTCCTCGCTGCCGAAGGCCCGGCGTTTTGCTGGCGCATGCAGACAAGCGTTGAGCCGTCCTGAATCCCGGCCCCCGTCCTGTACGATTCCACTGCCTCCGCGGTGCCGTCGGTTGAGCCGTCGTCGACCACTATGACCTCGATGGGCCTGTACGTCTGGCCGAATACGCTCCCAAGCGCCTCGGGCAGATACTTCCGGGCGTTGTACGCCGGTATGATGACGCTTACAAGCGGCCCTTTTCTTTCCGTCATCGTCAAAGCCTTAAGAGGGCCTCGTGGGCCCTGAATTGACCATGAGGTGCTCGACCATCTCTCCAGCCGCGTAATAGAGGCGGAGCCTGTGGTAGAGCCTGGTGCGCTCGCTGAGTGAAAAGATGCTCCCTGCGCCGTGCTGTATGACCTTCCTGAATATGTACCTCGGCACCCCGAAGGCCTTTGTCATGCCCGCGTACCCGCCTGTGCGCCTCACCTCTGACTTGCCGCAGCGGTAGAGCCACTTAAGGAGGTACTCCTTCTCGAGCCGTTCGCTGTGCACCGGGTGGTAGACGACCACCTCGGGCATGTACATCGATACCTCTCCCCTGTCGGCGAACCGTTTGCAGAACTCGGTGTCTTCAGAGAAGCCCAGCTCCCTGCCCGTGGGACCGAGGTCGGTCCTGAACGGGCCGTTCCTCTCGAGGGCCTCCATCCTGAAGAACATGTTCGCGCCGCAAGGGGTATTGGAGACCGTTCCCTTTCCGTACTCGAGTGCCTTATCCCCGTTGTCGAGATCGACGTATACGCTCTTCAAGAACTTCATCGAGCCCTCTATGTCCAGCCATCCCGGCATCTTCTCGGGATAGAGGGCGACTATCTTGCCGCCGAACGCGCCGCAGAGCGGGTACTTGCCGGCAGCCTCGGCTATCTTCGAGAGCCATGAGCCCTCTACCGTCACGTCGTCGTCGATGAAGGCGACTATGTCGCCGTTCACGGCCGCCAGCGCCCTGTTGAGGGCGTGGGACTTGCCCTGGGTCCTCTCAAGGAGATAGGTGACCTTTATCGCTCCCGTCCCCTCGAAGCCCCTCACTACCGCCTCTGTGCCGTCCGAGGAGTTGTTGTCGACGACGATTAATTCCGCCGCGACCCCAACGGGCAGAGCGCAGCCCAGCACGCTCTGTATGCACTTTCCGAGGAGCGCCGAGCGGTTATATGTGCAGACGACGATATCGACCTTCATGCGCCCACCTTGCGGTAGACCGCGAATATGCGCCTGTAGGTCTCTCCCATGCTCGCCAACGGCAGCAGCGGCCGCCAGAGGTGGCGGGCAGGGAAGTTCCTGGCCCTCCAGGCGAGCTTCTTGTATGCCGGCGTGTTCTCGAGGCGCACCCCTGCCGCGTGGAGAAGCAGGCTCTCGTTCGGGTAGGCTACGTAGCGCAGCCCCGTAGAGTCCAGTATCCCGCCTATCTCTTCGGTTGTCGGAAAGATATTCTTCTCGTCAAGATGCTCGATGAGCCAGCTCGGCACGCTTTTTTTTCCTTTTTTCAATGAATCGTTTATCCTTACGTCGCATTGCCTCGCCTTCTCCCCCTCAGGGAATGCCATGATGAGGCACTTCGATGTCACCCGGAGCATCTCCTTTACGGCCCTCTCGCGCATCATGGGCGGTATGTGCTCCATCATGTCCGAGGAGACGACGAAGTCTATGGACCTCTCTTCAAAGGGGAGCTCGAAGACGTTGCACCTCACGGGCCGCATGCCTGAGGGCGTCTTTCCCGGGAAGTCCAGGTCGCAGCCGATGAACCGCCCCTTTATGTAGGTAGAGAGGCCGGATATTCCGGAGCCTATCTCGGCTATCCTGTGAGCGCCCTCCATGAAGCCCGAGTCCTCGAGCACCCTCAAGATCGATATGTACCTGAATGAATGGAGCATCTACCCGGCCCTCTCGTGGCGCTCTCTCCATCTCTTGAACCTGCCTTCTATCATGCCCAGGGCATAGGTCCCGTTCATGGCCTGCCTCAGGGCGCCAGGCCTCCTCCGTATCATCATCTCGAAGGCCCTTCCCAATTGGCGTATGGCCTGCGATATCATAAAGGGCGGCACGCCGCAGAAGACCTTCTCATATTCGTCTTTCTCCCATGCCCCGGCCTTCCTGCCGGCGGTGTAATGGAGCGAGAGGAAGTACTTGCGCCTGAGCTTCCAGTCCTCGACCAGGTGATCTATTACCATGTCGGGCCTGTAGCGGATCCTCGCGCCGCGCTCGAGGAGGTTGTTGAACATTATGAGGTCCTCGCCGCCGCCCACCCCGTTGCTGCGGTTGTACCGCTCGTCGAACCTGAGCCCGCCCGTGAAGAGCGAGGTCCTGTAGGCTATGTTGCCCGACCACACCGGCGTGGACTTTTCCTTAACCCAGAAGGGCTGGCGCGAGTGGCTGACCTCTCCGAGAAAACCCAGGAGCTCTTTCCCGAGCCAGGACGGGCGTACAGGCTCCGGCACACTCACCCGTATCTCGCCGCCGACGCAGTCCGCGCCTTCCCTGCCGATGGCGTCGACGGCCGCCTCGAGCCATCCGGCGGCCGGGAGCTCGTCGTCGTCTATGAACGCGATGCAGTCGCTGCCGAGCGATTCCTCTATGGCCCTGTTCCTCGCGTAGACGATGCCCCGGCGATCCTCCAGCACGGCCCTCATGACAGGGCCGCCCTCGCGGCCGAGGGCGTTCAATACATAGTGCGTGTTGTCGGTGCTTGAGTTGTCGACCACGACGATCTCAAAGGGGATGGGGCAGGACTGCTGCCTCAGGCACCTGATGAGCCCCGCGAGGTACTTCGCCCTGTTATAGGTACATACAACTACAGTCGCCTTATTCATGCGATATCCCGCTTTCCGATTTTCCTGAGCATCAGCCTGTGCACGTTCAGGGGGAGTATGGAAGGGAGCATGTACTTCCAGTCCCTTAATGATCCGTAGCCGTTCTTCATCACCGCCCTGAAGATCTCCCGCGCCGATTCGAGGTCCCCGTCCCAGTAGCAGACGTATCCCCTCTTGAGCATCTCCCCGTCGGTGAGCTTACGGACGAGCGCCCTGCCGAGACGACCGGCCACGTCCGGCCTCGCCTCGAGGAACTCCCTTTGCACGAGCCAGTTCTCCCTGGCCGCCCTTGCCCTGTTGCCAGTGGCCTGAGCGCCCGAGTGGAAGTGATAGAAGGCGAGCACCTCGGGGACGAGCTTCAGTCTCCCGGAGAGCGCAACCTTGAGCCAGAGGCCGTAGTCCTCGGCGTTCGTGAACCTCTCGTCAAAGCCTCCGGCAGCCTCTATCGCGTCCCTCCTCGTGAGGGCCGCGTGTATGGGCCAGGGGCACGACGAGAGCATCTCCCTGGCCTTGTCCGTCTTATCGTAATCCGGCGGCACGTAGGGCCTTCCCTGTCCGCCGGGGAGTCCCACGTTCTGCCAGCCGCAGTAACTCAACACCGCGCCCGCGTCCTGCTCAAGGGCGCTACAGAGCTTCTCCAGGCAGCTATTGTCCCAGCTGTCGTCAGAGTCGAGGAAGGCTATATAACGGCCTGTGGCTTCCCTGAGCCCCCTGTTGCGGGCCGCGCATACGCCCCTGTTCGGCTGTGTGATAATGACCACCCTGCTGTCCTTTACCGCCCTCAATATCCCGGGCGTGGAATCCGTGGAGCCGTCGTCCACCGCTATGAGCTCGAGATTGTCGTGGCTCTGGGCAAGCACGCTACCAACGCTCCTCGCGAGGCGGGCCGAGGCGTTGTAGCACGGCATTATGACCGATATCTTCTCCATCCTCTTTAACCCGCGAACCCGAGCCTCGCCCTGACCCTCGAGGCCATGTAGCGCGCCGTTGTCGGCCAGTCCACGCGGTTGTCCGCGAAGACGAGCTTGCGCGCGAAGGCAGACGGGCTGTCATCCGGGAAGACCGCGACCCTTCTCAAACGGAGCTGGTCCTTTTCGCTTCCGTACCATCCGGTCCTTGTCGTGCACGCTGCCGTGTACCCGGCCGCCCTTACTGCCGCTACACTCGCCTCGTCGTGCAGGCCGTAGGGATAGGCGAAGCTCCCAACCGGAGAGCCCAGGACGTCTTCGAGGTCCTTCTTCGAGCCGCTTATCTCTTCCTCTATCTCTCCCGCCCCGGTCTCGGTAAGCCTCGGGTGCGAGCGCGTATGGGAGCCTATCTCCATACGGCAGCTCTCCATCTCCCGGAGCTGCTTTCCGTCGAGCATCCTCCTGCCCGGGCCCTGGTCCCAGTTCGCGCCCTTTCCAATGGCGCCGCTCACTATGAACCACGTCGCCCGCATGCCCGCCTCGGCGAGCGGCAGAAAGGCGCCGCGGAAGTTGTCGTCGTAGCCGTCGTCAAACGTGAGCGCCACGGCGCGCGCCGGCAGGTCAATGAGCTTCAAATCGCGCACGCAGACCGTAGTCCATCCCTCGGAGACGAGTATGGCTATATGCTCCCTGAAGCTCTTCTCAGTCACGGCCCATCTGCCCGCGTCCGAGGAGATGGAATGGTACATGAGCAGCACCGGCCCGCGCCCCTCGCTCGACGGAACAGCGCCCGCGCCCCTTAGGAGCCTTCTTGTCAGCGGGTCTATGTACATTTGCAGAGCGCCTTCCCTGTCTTGAATATCCCCGTGGCCAGGGTGCCGTTCATGGCCGAGGCCTCGAGTATCCTGGGCAAGCGCCCCTTCATCTCCATTATCGCCTCTGCCCTTTCAGCGAGCAGCGACGTTGCCATGCCGGAGAGGCCCTCTGCCGTAAGCTCCCTCACGTCGGCCACCGAGCGCTTCCTGTCGAGCACGTCCTCCATTATCCCGAAGGCCTTTGTGCTGTACGCGATTGCTATTGTCGGCACGCACTGCGAGGCCGACGCGATTGTCGCGTGTGTGCGGGCGCCGATGAAGAGGTCGCAGAGGCCTATGATGCCCTTCGCCTCCTCGCAGGTGTAGTCGCCCTCCACGAGTCCCACCCTGTCCTTTGCCTTTATGAGGCCGAAGACCTCAGAGCCCACGACCCTGTCGTCGTTCTCCGGGTCGTTCCTGTAGGTGACGTGCGGGAAGAAGACGAAGCGCGCGCCGGTGTGCCTCTCTGCCAGCAGGTCTACCGCGCCAGCGACGGCGCCAACGAACCTCTCATGGCTGCCTTCGCCCCAGCGCGTGGCCGTCTTGCTGACCGAGAGGCCTATGAGCGGAGCGCCGTCTGCTTTGATGCCCTCGTCATTCAGTATCTCTCTCGCCCTCTCCTGAGAGCATGGCTTCAATGTGAAGGCCGGGTCAGCCGTCCTGAAGAGCGGGGCAGAGAGGCCGAGCTCCTTCATATATTCGTATGAGATGTCCTCCCTTACGGTGACGAGCGCCGTCCTGTTCAGGTGCGACATGCAAAAGCGCCTCGTGGCGTCGTCCCTGTAGCGCGATATGGACTGGGCGAAGACGTAGACGGGCTTGCCCATCGCGTTCGCCACGGCTATCGGGAAGAAATAATGCTTTATGGCCGCCTCACCGTAGTCGGCGAGTATGTCGCCGCCGCTCACCACCACGAGGTCGGCCCAGCGGAGGCTCTCGTAGAAATAGCCGGGCGCGTAGAGTATCCTGTCTGTCCTGAGCCCCAGCCTTCCGTTCAGGAACATCCAGAAGCGGTTCCTGCCGGTGAACTCGTTGGTGTTGAACCTGTGGCGTATGAACTCGCTCTCAACGCCGGGCACGTTGAACCTGGCAGAATCGTATTCCGGGTCCCAGGAGAAGACCCTGAATGCGGCGCCGGGGAAGTTGTCGTTGAGCATACGAGTCGTGGTATAGACGAGCGCCTGGCAGCCCTTGTTCTCGAATGTGTCGTGTCCTATGATGAGGATCTTCATGACAGCTCCGCGCTCCTTTCGTAGCCCTTGCCCTCTATGAACAGCCCGTGCCAGAGCGAAAGCGTAAGGAGCGCCGTTATCTTGCCGTACTCGTTCCTCTCGCCGCTCATGTGGGCGTCGAGGAGCCTGCCTACCCGGTCCATGTCGAAGTATTGCGCGAGGAAGTCGTTTCCCCTTATGCGCGAGAGCACGAACTCCTTCGAGCCGTTCCTGAGGGCGTTGTCTATGTCCATGTAGTTGTCGTTCATCCGCGCGTACCTCCTGCCGACCGTCGCCCTTATGACGGGGTTTTTCAGGAGGCGCTCCCATCTCCAGTGGAGGCCCTTCCTGAAATCCGAGGCGTTGATGGGCAGCCTTGTATCGTTGTGCCTTGCCGCGGCGGCCTTGGGCAGGTGCTTTATTATCATCTTGCGGTAGAGGTTCGAATGGATCGCAAGGTGAGGGGGCATGCGGCAGGCGAACTCGACGAAGTCCCTGTCGAGAAATGGGCTTACGACCCTTCCGGCGGAATCGAAGACAAAGAGGTTGAAGGAGGCGTACCTCCTCTGCCTCTCGTGCAGGTTGAAGTAACGCGACTTGTAATACCGGCTCGCGGCCGGGCAGGAGAAGTACCGTTTCCTGAAGACCTCGAAGGCCCGCCCACCGGCCTTCTCAAAGACCCTGGCCTTCATGTAGCCCTTTAGCTCATCGCCCTGCATGATGTTCGCGTGAGCGAAGAACTGCTTCCTCACTATCTCGTCGTCGTTTGCGCTGCCGCGCAGGCCCATGTAGAACATGTCGGTGCCGCAGGTGACGTCCCCGAAGAAGCCGGTGACTATGCTCTTCGAGCCCTTCTCCTCGATTACCGGGCGCGTAAGGAGCATGTGCGCGCTTATGCAGTTGACCGTGCCCTCGAGCTGCCAGACGAAGCTCTCGGCCCTGTCCTTCATCACAGAGCCCGTTATCGGGATGAACGAATGCCTGAAGCCCAGCCTCCTCGCTATCTCGCCGCCGTAGAGCACGTCGAATGAACGCTCGTTGCCGAAGGAGAAGGTATCGACCCTCTCTCCAAGGCCAAGCCTCTCGAGTATTCCCGCAAGGGTCCTGCTGTCGTATCCGCCGCTCAAGGGGACCGCGGCCCTGCCCGGATCGACGAGCTGCCTCTGCACGGCGGTCTTGAGCCTCATGTAGAACTCGTCTACGTAGTCCTCCTCGTCCCATATGGGGTCGCCCTCGCTGTAGAAGGCGTAGTCCCAGTACCTGCGGACCGAAGGGGCCTTGCCCTGCTCAAAGGTAACGACCGAGGCCTGCGGGATGAGCCTTATCTCGTCGAAGAAGGTCCTGTCCTCGGTGGGGTAGCCGAAGGCGGCGAAGTCCGCGATGGCCTCCTCGTCTATCCTCCCCGAGAAGCCTCCGCTCCTTATTATCGCCTTGTACTCAGAGGCGAACCTGACCTGGCCCTCTCCGTGCCTGTAATAGAGCTTCGTGAACCCGTACCGGTCGCATATGAGATGCAGCCTTCCGGAGCCCTTCTCCCAGAGGGCGATGACGAAACGGCCGTTGAGGCCGCAGAGGCCGGCGATGCCGTTCTTTCTGTATATCTCGAGGAGGAGCTTGGCGCTGGAGACGTCGCTTATCGACTTCAACTCAAGGCCTGAGGAGCGCCTGAGCTCATCGAGGTCCCAGAGGTGCCCCCAGAAGGCTACCGCGGCGGCGCCATCGTCAGCGAGCATCCGCATGGGAGCGGCTGGCGTGCTCACGGACGCGAACGCGCCGCCCTCGAACGAGAGGGCCGCTGCCGTTGAGTCCCGGGGGGCGCACAGGAGGCCGGCCATCTTCACGGCCTCCGCCTTGAGCTCCTCGCGTATTCCGGAGCTTAAGTCTATTATTCCTGCTATACCGGGCATCTTAGCTGCACCTTCGTAACGCGCGAGCGCGTTCCATTAAACAGAAGCCGCGCCGCCCACCGCCGCCTGCTGGCCCTGGGCCTTCTTCCGGGTTATGCTCCAGCTGTGTTCCATGAATACCGTTCCCCCGCCCTGCTCCAGGCCGCTGCTCACCGTGAGGGTAACGGCCTTCTCCGCCTTGTCGTATTCGCCGGTCGAGAAATGGTTGGGCTTCACGCCCACTGTGACGTGATACTTCCCGCTGAGCAGGTTGAGCTGCCTGTATTTGACCTCGACTGTGCCCTCGTCGCCGGGAGCGCAATCCATGTCGAGCCTGAAGCGCTCGGAGGTCGACCCGTGGACGATAGCCGCCCCGTAGGATGCCGAGAGCGCGGGGGATACTATGTAGCTGAAGAAGCAGGGCGAGGATACCTTCTCGTTCGCCCTGAAGGATATCTGGAGCGTCATGCCCTCCGCGGTCAAAAAGGTGCTCTTGAGCTCCCTGCCCGAGGCGTCGAGGGCCTTTACGCCCGTTATCTCGATGGGGGCCTGTCTCGCGCCGGTCTCCCTGCTGTACACCGCGCTGCCCTGGCCCGACATGGTCGAGTAATACCTGTCGAGCACGTCCCTTACCGGCCCCGCGGCCTCCATCACGCCCTTTCTCAGGAGGACGCCCTTGCCGCAGAGCTTCTCTATCATCAGGCGGTCGTGGGAGACGACCACCATCGTCACGTGCGACTTCGTGAACTCCCTCATCTTCTCTATGCACTTGTCCCTGAAGGCGAAGTCCCCGACGCTCAGGACCTCGTCGATGAGAAGGACCTCGGGGTCTATGTGCGCCGCGACCGAGAAGCCCAGCCTCGCGTACATGCCCGAGGAGTACCACTTGACGGGCATCTCCATGAAGTCGTGGAGCTCGGCGAAATCGACTATCTGGTCGTACTTCCTCTTTATCTCGTCCTTGCCCATGCCGAGTATCGAGGCGTTGAGGAATACGTTCTCCCTGCCGGTGAGGTCCGGGTGGAAGCCTGCGCCGAGCTCTATGAGCGCGCCGACCCTGCCCCTTACGGCGACGGTGCCCCTGTCGGGCCGGAGGATCCTCGCGAGGAGCTTCAGGGTCGTGCTCTTGCCGCTGCCGTTGGGGCCGATGACGCCGAGGGCCTCTCCTTGCCCGACCTCGAAGCTCACGTCCTTCAAGGCCCAAAACTCGCCCTTGCCGGCGGCGGACGGCCCCTGAGGAGCCCCATAGAGGAGCTTCCTTATCGGCGCGGCAATGGCGTCGCGGAGCGAGTCGGAAACCAGCCCCTTGCTGAACTTCTTGTGTACGCCTTCAAATTTTATCCTCGGGCTGCTCATCTCGTTACGCCTTCTCCGCGAACCTGTGCTGGAGCCTGTAGAAGAGCGCCCATCCGCAGAAGAATATTATCGCGGCCACTATGGCCGAGTAGCCGAAGGAGGCAAGGTCAAAGACCTGCCCCTTCAGGAGCACGTCCCTGTACGCGTCGAGTATCGGCGTCATCGGGTTCAGGTTCAGTATCGCCTGCATCGACGGGTCGTCCACCTTCATGGGGTAGACCACCGACGACGAGAACATCCACAGGGTTATGACCACGCTGTATATGTACCTCACGTCCCTGAAAAAGAGGTTGCCCATCGCAAGGAAGAGGCTCACGCCCGCTGTGAAGAGCACCTGGACGAAGAGCACCACAACTACGAGGGGGATGGTCCATGACAGGTTTATGGCCGCGCCCGTTGCCGCGAAGTAGATCATGAGCCCCACGAGCACGAGCGAGCCCGCGAGGAAATCCACGAACGACGCCAGTATCGAGGAGAACGGGAAGACCTCCGCCGGGAAGTATATCTTCGTCACCAGAGACCTGTTCGCCAGCAGGCTGTTGGTCGCGCTGGTCGTGGCCGAGGCGAAGAACTGCCAGGGCAGCAGCCCGGAGTAGGCGTATAGGATATAGGGCACGTCGGTCGAGACCTTTACGACCCTGGTGAAGACGAAGGAGAATATGATCATCATCGAGACCGGGATGAACATGGCCCAGGCGGCGCCAAGGACCGAGTGCTTGTACCTCACCCTCACGTCCCTCCACGCGAGCGTCAGCAGGAGGCCCCTGAACTGGAGGAGCTCCCTGGACCTCGTAAGGAGCGTCATCCTCGAGGTCGAGAGGTACTCGGCGCCCTCGTCGCGGCCGTCCCTCGCAGGCCCGCCGTCTGTTTCGATTTTTTCCAATGCCGGGCCGCTGTTCATCTTGAGACCTCGTATCCGAGCTTCGCCATGGTCGGTCGTATTATCGCGCCCGCGGCCCTCTTCTCATCGTCCGTCCAGCACGAGTACGTGCCAATGCGCGCGTCGAAGGTCCGCGTATCGGCTATCTTCGAGTCCTGGAGGCCGAAGTCGTGGGGCCTGGCGTTGAAGTCGAGCACCCCGGGCTCCCATTCCTCTCCGAGGAAGGAGAAGACGGGTCTCAGGTTCTTTTCAGGCTCGGTCGAATAATCCTCGTACCTTACCCTGAGGCACTGGGCGGGGCGCATTGCCTCGAATGCTATCATCTTCTCGCACTGCTCGGCCCAGTAGCGGGCGAACGCGATGCGGGGCGGCTCGCCTGAGGCCATGGCAAAGTCCCTGGGAGGGCCGCCGAGCATGCCCCTCTCGTAAGTGGTCGCGAGCGAATGCGCCACGTCGAGCCCGTGCCTGTAGAGCATCAGGTAGCGGCATTCGCCGCCGAAGACGAAGTCCAGGAAATCGAGGACGTCTATGTAGGCCGGCGTCTTGTCCATCCAGCGGCTCTTGCCCTTGGCAACGGCGTAGTCCGAGAGCACGCCTCCGGCAAAATCGCGAAGGCGCGAACTCAGCCCCTCGTCGTCTATGCCCGCGCCCTTGAGCCCCTTCCTCGACCACTCGGAGCGCCAGAGCTCGGCCGCGGGGTAAAGGAAGTTCGTCTCAGGCGGCACCGCTATCCGGCTGTGGCTGTCGAGCACATAGCGCATAAGCGTCGTGCCCGAACGGTAGACCCCTATGAGGAAGCCCGGCTTCATGGGCCTCCTCGCCGAGGAGTCGACCACCTTCAGGACGACCCTTTCGCGCACCGGCGCCCCGCGGAGGAGCCTGTCCATCTTTCTTATAAATCTGTCGCCTATGCTCATCTGTCGCGCTTTCCCTGATGATTTTCAGACTGCCAGGCAGCCGCCCTGGATCATAGCCTCGAGCCTGCCGAGGTTCTTCTCCCAGCTGTGGTTAAGGGAGATGAACCTTCCGGAGCTCTCGACGAGCTCCCTTGTGCGCTCCGGCTTTTTCAACAGCTCTATTACCGAAGAGGCGAAGCCCTCGTCGTCGCCCCTAACCTCCACGCACCCCTCGCAGCCCTTCAAGCCCTGCACAGCCTCGGGCCTCGCTACCACCGGCACGCCGGAGGCCATGGCCTCGAGGACCTTGTTCTGCACGCCCCGGGCTATCCTGAGGGGCGCGACGAAAACGCCGGCCTTCTCGAGGTACGGCCTCGTGTCAGGCACGTAGCCTGTCACAACGACGGACGGGTCCTGTCCCAGCGCGGCCTTGAGGCGCCTGGACGGGTTCGAGCCGACCACGCTGAATGTGGCGCCCGGGACCGCCTTCCTCACGCCGGGCCATATCGACCCGTGGAAATAGAGGACAGCGTCCTCGTTCGGGAAATAATCCATCGCGCCCATGAAGAGCACGTTCTCTCCCTTTGCGGCAGGGGCAGCCTCCCTCGCGCGCCTTACGCATTCGTACCTCGCGGCGTCTACCCCGTTGGGTATGGCGGCTATGCTCGCCTTGGGGCAGAAAGACCTGAAGAGCTCCGCCTCCTTATCTGAGACGAATACGCTCTCGTCGAATGTCTCGCCTATCCTCTTCTCGTAATCCATGAGCGTCCGCCACTCCCTCCTCCATATGACAGAGGCCGGGAAGGCGCTCGCCTCGGCGTACATCCTCCATTTGTCCGAGTCAACGTCGACGAAGTCCATTATGAGCCTCACGCCCTTTGCCTGGGAGATGGCCGGGCTCCTGTATATGTACTCGGCCATGGGCGAGGAGAACGAGACAACGGCGTCTATCGAAGAGCTGGCGACCCTGGCGTCTATGGCGGCCTGGAGCCTCTTCGAATAGAAGTACGGCACGGAGAGCGGCATGTCCGTGAAGAGATAGGGCAGGCTCTTCAACTTCTGCATTGCCGGGCTTATGACGTCATAGTCCATGCCCTTGCAGTATTTACCGAGCTCGCCCGTATAGGCGAGGTCGGCCCTGTCGTCGACCAGGAACGCGAGATAGAGGTTGTGCCTCTCGGAGAGGCGCCTTATCTCGTGAAAGGAGCGTATCTTGTCCCCCTTGTTCGGCGGATAGGGGATGCGGTGCGCTATGAAGAGGACGTTCTTTCTCAAGGTATGCCCCTGACGAGCTTGGGCCCGAGCCAGTTTGCGACCGGGAACGGGAGCCTCTTCCATACGTTTATAAAGAGCCTGTACTTCGGGTTCACGGGGCTTACGTTCGGCATCTCCCTGGCGTTGACGAGGTAGAAGCGGTAGTCGAGCCCCTCCGGCTCGAAGCCCCAGTGTCTCTTGAAGTGGAACGAGCCGGTCTCCTTCTTGCTCCTGCCGAAGTCAAAGACCTTGTAGCCGTTCTCGCATCCCCACCTCATGAGCTCCCAGTACATGAAGTCGTTTACGGCGTATTCAAAGTACTCCCTGAGGCCCGCCCCGTAGTAGGGCATCACCGTGTCCCTGAAGACGAAAGTGAAAACGCCGGCGACCATCTTGCCGCCCTTTGTTATCGAAAGGATGAAGGAGTCCTGGAAGTTCTCCATCAGGGCCGAGAAGAACGAGAACGGGAAGACGGGGCTGCCGAGGTCCCGGACGTTCCTCGCGTAGATGCGGTAGAACTCCTCGAGGAGCTCGGTCCTGCCTATGGCCGAAGAGAGCTCCTTTTGCCCCTGCCGTATCATCCGCCTCTGCTTTCTCGGTATGGCCTCCATGTTCTTCTCGACCGTTTCGTATATCGGCCTGCGGAAGGTCACGTAGAGGTCCTTTGAGTGCCATGGGGAGGGCGGGGAGGAGAGCGGCCCCTCTTCCTTGTCGCCGGAGGCCTGCGGGCTGTCGTTCCTGAGCTCGAGGTAGTCGACGCCTATCGCCCTGGCAAGGGCCTCCGCGCTCCTGGCGAGCGTCTTCGACGCCTCCTGGTCAAGGGCCGAAACCCCGCCGTAGACGCCGAAGGGCACGGATGTGAGCGCGTGGCCGAAGAGGCGCGATTTAACCTCGAAGAGAGGGAGCACCCCCCTTATCTCCTCGTCCCTCACGGCCATTATGTAGTGGGGCTTGTGACCGAAGGCCTTCTCTACGGAATCCTTCCAGGCCGTGAGGTGAAAAAGAGACGAAGAGGGCGAGGAGAGCACGAATGAGTCCCATTCGCCCCTGCTGCCTTCGCTGTATGACTTGACTACAATCATCCTATTGCCCCGCGCTCTGATAAGCCGCGCCGCCGACCCGGCTGAATATGGCGGCGACTATCCTTTCAGCGGCGCGGCCGTCCCAGAGCGGCGGGCGCGCGTCAAGGTGGACGAAGCCCTGGTCGAGCCTCCTGCGCGCCTCGGTTACTATCTTATTCCTGTCAGTGCCAACGAGCGTGTTGGTGCCCGCCGTTATCGTTATGGGCCTCTCGGTGTTCTCGCGCAGCGTAAGGCAGGGCAGCTCGAGGACCGTCGTCTCCTCCTGTATGCCGCCGGAGTCGGTAAAGACGATCCGCGCCTCCCTCATTAGCTTGAGGAAATCGAGATATCCCAGCGGCTCTATCATGTGCACCCCTGAGTGCCTGTTTTCGGCGGCCTCCATGACGAGGTGGCCGAGGTTGAAGTCGGCAATGAGTTTCTTCGTCCTCGGGTGCGCGGGGAAGATGACCGGCAGGTCGACCGCTATCTCGTTCAAGGCCGCGAGGATGCTCTCGAGGTTCTCCCTCGAGTCGACGTTGGAGGGCCGGTGGAGGGTAGCCACCCCGTACTCCCTGGGCCTTATGCCGAGGTCCTCGAGTATGGGCGAAGTGGACGCCCTGTCCACGTGCTTAAGGAGCGTGTCTATCATCGTGTTGCCCACGAATACTATGCGCGACGGGTCTATCCCCTCCCTCACGAGGTTGTCGTTCGCGCTCTGCTCCGTGGTGAAATGCATGTCGGCTATGGAGTCGGTGAGCATGCGGTTAATCTCTTCGGGCATGGTCCTGTCAAAGCTACGGAGGCCCGCCTCCACGTGGGCGACGGGTATGCCCCTCTTTACCGCCGTTATGGTGGCCGCCATCGTGGAGTTCACGTCGCCGACGACTATGACGAGCGACGGGCTCTCGCTCGAGAGCACCGGGTCGAGCCGCGTCATCACCTCCGCCGTCTGGACGGCGTGCGTCCCGGAGCCGACGTTGAGGTTGATATCGGGCTTGGGCAGGCCCAGGTCCTCGAAGAACAGCCTCGCCATCCTGTAATCGTAATGCTGCCCGGTATGCACCATCTTGTGCGCCACTCCCATCTTCTTGAGCTCGTCGGTTATGGGAGCTATCTTCATGAAATTCGGCCTTGCCCCTACTACGCAAAGGATCTTCATATCCAGCCCTCTTGCGCGGCCACGGGGCCGCGTTTATTGTCTTTTTTAAGCATCTCGAAGTCGATCGCCTCCCGTACCGGGGCGAACCTGAAGTTGCTGAGCAGGTGCTTTAGCTTCCTCTCTGTGCCGCGCAGGTTGTTGTAGTGCCTGAACCCGCGTATCCGGGAGGTCCTTATCCTGGGCTGCTCGGAGTCGAGCTCCCACGGGTGCAGGTAGACGACCGCGGGCATGCCCTCGCTCTCGTTTATCGACCTTATGCACCGCGAAGTGACCCACGCGGGCAGGAGCCTCAGGTATCCCCCGCCTGCCATGGGCAGGTTGTACCCGAGGAGCCTGAAGGTCGAGGGGGGCACCTCGCAGAGCGTGTACCCGTCCTTGCTCAAGGCCTTCGGGAAACGGTCCCAGCCGGGGATGCCGTACCTGTCGTGGTAGACCGGGAATATGCTCGAATCATAGGTGAAGCCCTCCTCGGCGAGCACCTTCAGGCACCAGAGGTTGCCCTTCTGGAACGAATAGCTCGTCGCCCTGTAACCGTATATGCGCTCGCCGATGGCGTCCTCTATGGCGGCCTTTGACCTCTGCGCGTCCGCCCTGAACTCATCCGGGGTCATCTCGTAGGCGAGCCTGTGGGCGTACCCGTGGCTCGCGACCTCGTGCCCCGCGTCCCTTATCTCCCTCACCAGACGCCCCATCCTTTCGGCGACCCAGCCCAGGACAAAGAAGGTGGCGGTCGCGTTATGCGAAGAGAGTAGCTCCAGGGCCTTCCGTGTGTTCTCCTCCACCCTCAAGGGCATGTACTCCCAGCTCTCCCTCCCTACGCATCCCTCGAAGTTCGTGACGTGGAAATAATCCTCTACATCTATGGTAAGGGCATTGAGCAACGCCGGACTCCCCTTCAGGTGTAGCTCTTCTTGTCGATCACGTAGTTGCAGAACTGCTTCAGGAGCTTCTCGATGTTGACGATCCTCTCCTTGAGCTCGGCCCTGCCGTCGTCGGAGACGCTCCGCGAGACGAGCTCCCTCTCGAGCTTTTCGAGGCGGCCTGCCAGGTCCTTGAACGAGTCGCCCTCTTCCTGGGGCCCGGTCTCGTCGTTCCAGTACCTGTTCTCCTTTTCGAGCTCGCCCCTTACCTCGTCGACGATGTCCATCGAGATGCTCCGCGTGCTGTCGACGAAGGCGGCGAGCATGATGTAGTCCGCGATGATGTTGATGAGCCTCGGGATGCCCCTGCTGAACTCGTGGATGGCCTCGACCGTGCCCTCCTCGAAGGTGACGGCGAGCCTGTTGCCCGCGACCTCGAGCCTGAAGAGTATGTACTCCTCTGTCTCCTCCCTCGTGAGCGGGTATATGTTGCAGCAGATGCTGATCCTCTGCCGGAGCTGGCGGAGATCCGGGCTGCCGAGCTTCTTCCAGAGCTCGGGCTGGCCCGAGAGTATTATCTGCAGGAGCTTGGACCTGTCCGCCTCGAGGTTGGAGAGCATCCTTACCTCCTCGAGGAGCTCGGGCGAGAGGTTCTGCGCCTCGTCGATTATGAGTATCGCCTGGCGGTTCTTCGAATAGCAGTCTATGAGGAAGTCGTTCAATTCCCTTACGAGCGTCACCTTGTCCTTGCCCGCCACGGGCAGCCCGAAGTCCTCGTTTATCATCGAGATGAGCTGCGAGGAGGTGACCATGGTGTTGAAGACCTTCGAGAGCACCGTGTTGCGCTCGAGCTTCTTTACGAGGTTCCTCACCAGCGTGGTCTTGCCGGAGCCGACCTCGCCGGTAAGGAGTATGAAGCCGGCCCTCTCCCGTATCCCGTACTCGAGGTAGGTCATCGACTTCCTGTGGGACTTGCTCAGAAACAGGAAGTCCGGGTTCGGGACAAGCTCAAAGGGCTTTGTGTTCAGGTTGAAGAACCTTTCGTACATCCTCTTCCCCTTCTCAGTACGTGAACCCGGCCTGGGCCCAGATTATGTTGTTCCTGAAGCTCGAGTTGGCCTGGGTCGAATCGGTCAGGTTGTGCGTGTATCCCAGCGAAAGTTTCGTCATCTTCGTATCGTAGTCCAGCGTCAGCGCGGCCCCGACCCTGTCGGTCTCGATGTCCTGCGGCAGGAACCTGTAATGCGTGTAGTTGGCCAGCACGGTGCCGGAGAGCCTCTGCCCGAGCTGGACGCGGGAGCTTATCACCGCTCCCTGGCCCGTGTCCTTCCTGTTCACCACCTCGTAGACGTCCGTGAACTCGAAGACGGAGAGCGTCACGGGTATTGCCCCCGTGTATTCGACGGCCACGGACCCGGAGCGCTGCCTGAACGTGCCCGAGAGGACCGCGGTGCTGTACTTCTCGTGGTAGGCGGCGGAAAGGGCGGTCTTGCTCGTGACCTGGTACTTGGCGCTTGTGTCCCAGATGGCGCTCTCGGAGGAGCGGCCGGTGTCGTAGTTGAACCAGGAGTATCCCCCGGAGCCCCTGAGCGCGAGCTTCGGCGTGGCCTGGTAATCCACTCCGACGGTCGCGTTCTGGTTGTCGTACCTGTCTATGAAGAGCTCGGGCCTGTGGAAGAGGTACCTGTAGGAGACGTTCGAGACGAGCTTCTCGCTCAGTTCCTTAACAAGGGAGAGGTCCGCGGTATGGTCGGAGAGGTTGCTCCGCGGGTTGTCCCTGTACCACCTGTTCTCGTAGATGTAGCTGGCCCGGGCCTTCAGCGTGCCGGTTATGGGGTACTGGAGCTGCGGGCTGATGATGAAGATGTTCCTGTCCGTCATGTTGACGATAAGGTTGTCAATGGCCACCTTCTCTCTCTGGTCAATGGGCACCCTGGAGTATTCGTCAGACAGGCTGAGCGAAAGGACGTCCTTGTAGAGGAGAAAATTCGTCTGGAAGTTGGCCCTCTGGCTCCTTTCGAAGCTGGTCTCGTTCTCCCTGGAGTGGTCCGCGTAGAACCTGAAGTTCAAGCCGTAGTCCAGGTTAAGCTCCACGGTGGAGATGTCGAACGCGAGCTTGAACGATGGGCTTATGGTCGTTATGAAATCATCCTCCCTGTTATCGCTCGCGAGATAGATGTTGTCGTTGTACTCCTCCCTCAGCCTGATGCCGGCCTCGAAGGTGTACTCCGCGTACGATCCGGAGGCCAAGAGGAGCTCCGCAAGGATGGAGACCAGGAGTAGGCGGGCCCGGACCGGCTTCATGAGCTTCCTTTCCCCCTCATTCGTAATTGTACGCGTCGCCGAACGGCCCCGACTCGGCGCAGTTATAGGCGATGCCCAGGATGTTGGTCCCCTTCAGCGTGTCCAGGGCCTCCTTCACGCTGCTGATCGGCGCGTAGCCTTCCTTCACAACGAAGACCACGGCGTCGACTATGGAGCCTATGGCGTGCGCCTCCGCGAAGGGGAGCACCGGGGGGGTGTCGAATATTATGTACCTGTCCGAGTAGCGGTACTTGAGCTCGTTCACCAGCGAGAGCATCTTGCCCGAGAGGAAGAGCTCGACCGGGTCCGTGACCTTGCTCCCGGACGGAAGCACCACGAGGTTGCCTATCCCCGTCTTTACAAGCGCCTGCGATACCTCGACCCCGTTGGAAAGGCAGTCCGAGAGCCCCAGGGCCGGCTCGATGCCGAGGTACTTGCTTATGGAAGGGCTCCTGAGGTCGGCGTCCACCAGGAGGACCGTGTTGTCGTACTCCTGGGCCAGCGAGACCGCGAGGTTCAGGGCCGTGAGGCTCTTTCCTTCGTTCGCGAGCGTGCTCGTTATCATGATGGTGTTCAGCAGGCTGTTGGACTTCTTGGTCTGCTTGACTATCATGGACTTCAATTTCCTGTATTCCTCGGAGGCCCTTGACGCCGGGTCGTTTATCACGGCAAGGTACGGGTTTGTCGTGCTGACGCACACGCCGCCCCTCGAGAAGTCCGGCGTCGGGGGCGCTCCGGCGGCGACTGGCGCGCTGACGCGCGGCTCGGCTGCCTGCCGCTCCGGCGCGTACCGCTCCTTCCCCCTCATCTTGTTCGCTTTCTCAAGCGCCTTTTCAATCCTGCTCATCTGCCTCTCCGTCGATTAAAAGATTCTTTTAGCGGCATCTATGACATTGTCCCTGATGAGATCGAGCTCGAGAGAGGCTATCATGTTGTCCACGTACGCCGGGTTCGCTATCTCGAGCGCTATGGTCGAGAATATGGCGACAACGAAGAACCCGGCTATTGAATAGGCGAACATCTCCCTCTTCACGCGCTTTTTGTTCGCGGCCGCGTAGGTCATCTTCGGTATGGCCGCGAGCACCTCGAAGCCGAGGGCCTTGACGGAGCGCAGGTCCTTGACCGATGAGTCGAGCTGCTCTCTCAATATCACGCCAGCGACGGCGCCTATGAGCCCTATCATGATGCCGGCCAGCATTATCTTGAGCCTCGGGTTAACGGGGACCGTCGACACGACCGCGGGGTCGACTATCCTGAATGTGGTCGACTTGTCCTCTATCTCCATCTTCTTGGAGAATTCCGACTGGGCCAGCCTCTGGGAGAGCTGTTCGTAAAGGTCCTTGTTCGCGTTCCTTTCCTGCTCGAGCTCGGCGAGCCTCTTCCTGTCCGCCGGCAGCACCCTAAGATCGCTCTCCCTCCTTCCGGTAAGGGCGGCGAGCTGGGCCCTGCGGGCGTCAAGAGAGCTGATGTCCGATTCGAGGGTCAGGTACTTCTGCCTCAGCTCCTTGTATATGGGGTTGGCGACGGCCTCCTCGGAGTCTGTCACGTCCTCTTCAGCGTGCTTCGGCGGGGGCGCCGAGGACTGGAGCTTCTTCAATGAATCGAGCTCCACCTTGAGCTTGACGACCTCGGGGTAGTTCTCCGTGTACACCACCAGGAGCTGCTTTATCTTGTTCTCTATCGAGGTAACGGCAGCCCCGCTCTGCGTGCGCTTCATCGCGGAGTTCGTTATGGGCTCGGTCCCGTCAAGCTGCCTCTTTATGTTCTTCTTGGCCGCCGCGAACTCGTTCCTCTTGAGATCAATGTTCTCTATCTCGGTCCTGTAGTTCTTTATGTCGCCTATGAGCGACCTTTCGTCTATCGAGACGAAGACGCCGCGGGACTGCCTGAACCGGACTATCTCCTCCTCGGCCTTGTCGACCTTCTCCTTCAGGGCCGTGACCTGCTCGTCCAGGAAGGTATTGGCGCCGTAGGCCTCCTCCCTCTTGGCGGCGACGTTCTCCTCGACGTAGCTCCTCACGAGGCTGTTCACGAAATCGGTGGCGAGCCGCGGGTCGCCGTCCCTTATCGAGACGATAAAGAGGTCGTTGCCCTTGACGCTTATCTTGGTGCGCTCCTGGAAGCTCGTTATCATCTTCTCGACCGCCTTGTCGTTGGCGGCGGTCGTGTCGATGTCCAGGTCTTTAATGGCCTTGTAGATGAGCCCCCTTGAGAGCATCGCGTACCTCAAGACCCTTATCCTGTCGCTCATCGAAGGGGTTATCGCGATGCCACCGACCAGGCTCCTTATGACGTTGCTCTCGATGAAGACCGTGGATTGCGCCTCGTACTTCTTTGGCATGAAGTATGAGCCCCATACGACCAGCGACATCAGTGAGATCGCCAGGGCCATGAAGAGGAACTTCCTTTTCAGCAGTACGCGCAGGTGCTTCTTGTATTCCGAGTTCGGCAGTTCCATTTTTCTCCCCTTAGAAGATGCCCTCTTTGACGATGACGAAGTCCCCGGGCTGCAAGAGTATGTTCTCGCTCAGCATGCCGTCCTTCATGAGGTCGTTTACCCTTATAACCCTCTCCACGAGCTTGCCGTCCGGGCCCTTCCTCAGCACGGCCACCCCGTTGCCCTTCGCGAACTTCGTGAACCCGCCCGAGTCCAGTATGACGTCCAGTATGCGGAGGTTCTCCCTGTGGAAGGCGTACTTGGGCGTGTTCACCGCGCCCATGATGTAGATCTTGCTCGATTCGTTGTCAGGTATGTAGATGATGTCCTCGGGCTTGAGCATGACGTCCCTCGTGAGCTCGCCCTTTACAAAGAGGCTGTAGAGGTTCACGTCGAGCTTTTTGCCGTTACGCAGCATGTAGGCCTTCTCGAGGTCGGCGCCCTTGAAGCTGCCGAACTTGCTCAGGAACTTAAGGAGCGTCGTCCTGCCCGGCAGGTTGTGGACCCCGGAGGCGGTCCAGCCGCCGATGATGTATATCTTGTTGTTGGTTATCCCCGTGACCGTGACCGTCACTATGGGTTTCTTTACGACCTCGGTGAGCTTCTCGGTTATCTTCTTGCTGAGCTCCTCGGGGGTGTACCCCGCGGCGGTTATGTCCCCCACCCCGGGGATGGTTATCTTCCCGTCGGGCCTCACCACTGCCGCCACGGAGAGTTCGGTCACGCCCCAGACCGAGAGCTGAAGGCTGTCGCCGTCGCCTATGACGTAATCGTCATTCGCCCGGGCGCCGGGCGCGGCCCAGAGGACAAGCAGCATAATCACTAATACGAGCTTTTTCATAATGGGTCCGGTACCTCCTACCTTCCGCCCCTGCCGAACAGTATTACCTTCGATGTCTCGAGCAATATCAGAAGGTCGAGCGGCATGGACGTGTTCTTGATGTAATAAAGGTCGTATCTAAGCTTTTCAGTGGAGTCCTCGACGGAGGCCCCGTAAGGGTATTTGATCTGCGCCCAGCCCGTGATGCCAGGCTTTACGCAGTGCCTCTCGGAGTAGTAGGGGATGGCCTCCTTGAGCTTTTCGACGAACTCGGGCCTCTCGGGCCTCGGCCCGATGAAGCTCATGTCGCCCACGAGGACGTTATAGAGCTGGGGGATCTCGTCGAGGCGGAACTTGCGCAGGTACTTGCCCAGGCGAGTAACCCTCGGGTCGTCCTTCTGCGCCCAGACGGCCCCGGTAGCGCTTTCCGCGTCCTCGCGCATGGTCCTGAACTTGTAGAGCATGAACTTCTTTTCCTTCTCGCCTATCCTCACCTGCCTGAAGAAGACCGGGCCTTTTGACTCGAGCCGTATGGCAAGGGCCACGAGTAGCGCGATGGGCAGCGACAGGACGAGCCAGCAGACCGCCAGCAGCACGTCGAATATCCTCTTGACTATCCTTCTCGTGAAGCTCGTCCTGAAGCCGTCAGAGAAGATGAACCAGCTCGGCGTGATGTTCTCTATGAGGAGCTTTCCGGTGACCTGCTCGTACATGGTGGGCGCGTCCACGACCTCTATGCCGCTGAACTTGCAGTTGAGCATGTCCTTCAACGGGAGCGCGCCCCTCCTGTCGGAAAGGGAGACGACTATCTTGTGGGCCCTCTCCCTCTTCGCCGTGGCGTAGAGCTCGTCTCCGCTGCCGACGATGTTGACCAGCGGGACGAGGGCGGGGTTTATCTCGCAGTCCACGAAGCCGGAGAGCACGTACTTGTGGTGATTGGAGGAGATGAGCGCGCCCATCTCGTTCGCGAGCGAGCCGGTGCCGAGGATGAGCACCCTGCTCACGAACCCGAGTTGCCTGAGCGCGACGTCCAGGCCTATGTGCCATACGTACTGGAAGGCGGCGAAGACCGTGAGAGAGAGGAAAAAGAGCCCCCTGCCGATGGTTAGCTCCGGCATGAGATAGAAGATGGCCGAGAGGAGGAAGAACGATATCACGAGCGCGAAGAAGATATGGAGCAGGAGCTCCTTTTTCCCGTACTCCTTGTCCTGGTTGTAGACCTCGGCCATGAAAGAGGAGAATATTATGACGGCCGAGAAGATGCACAGGCCGGAGACGCCGAAGAGCATAATGGCGTTCTCTATCGTGCCGAACCTCAAAAAATGGCCCGAGTACAGCGCGACCGCGGAAAGAAGCGCGTCGCCGATCATAAGTGCTGGGAGCTTGCCCTTCAGTTTCATTATTGCGCGCCTTTAGCCCTTCCTTAGTTTCGCGAGAAGCTGCTTTGCCTTTTCAGCGTCCGGGAAGTTCCCCTTGGCCACGGCCTTCTCCAGGTACTCTACCGCCTTTTTCGTGTCGCCAAGGCCGGAATAAGCCAGTGCCGCGTGGTAGCGCACGGACGGGTTGTCGTTGAGCTCGAGAGACCTGTCCAGGACCTTCCTCGCGTCGTCATGCCTGCCGTTCTTCACGAGGGCGTAGCCGAACGTGTCCAGTATGCTGCCGTTGCCCGGGTCGAGCCGGTAGGCGGTGACCGCGAGCTTCAACGCCTCTTCCTTGCTGCAGAACCCTTCCGCGCACAGATAGGCGAGGTTGTTGAGGGCCGGGACATGGTTGCCGGACTTGCTCAGGACCTCACGGTAGCTCGCGACAGCCTCCTTCTTCCTGCCGGTCATGTCATGGACAATGCCCTGGGAGAAGATGGCGGGCACGTAGCCGGGGTTCCTTTTCCTGACCTCGCCGTATGTCTTGAGCGCCGTGGCGAGGTCCCCCTTCCTGGCGTACAGGTCTCCGAGCATTACGCCGGCCGCGTAGCCGTCCTTGTCCACGTCAAAGCCCTTCCTCAACTCCTTCATCGCGCTCGCCAGGTCGCCCTTGCTCTCGTGGACCGCCGCTACCACCATGTATCCCTCCGAGGCGTCCGGGCGCATGGAGACGAGCTTTTTCGCGTTTTCCATCGCCCCGTCGTAGTCCTTTACAGCTATGTGGACCTTCGCGAGCTCGACAATGAGGTCCGCCCTCTTCGGGTCGGCGTTCAGTTTTTCGTTGAGTTTGCCCATCGCCTTCTTGGGCTCGCCCATCGCCATATACGTGCCCACGATAAAGGGCAGGCCGCGCTCCGCGTCGATCGCCTCGACTTCCTCGAAGACTTTGAGCGCGTCCTTGTAGTTCTTCTCCGCGACGTGGATCCTGCCCTTTGTCTCGAGGGCGGCCGTGTTCTTCGGGTTCTCCTTGACCGCCTCGTCCAGGACGGCCAGGGCCTTCTTCGTATCCTTGTTCTTGAGGTGGTGCTTGGCCAGCGCCATGTACGCGGACGGGTCCTTCGTGGCCTTGGCCTTCATGTAGTAGCCGAGGGCCTCCGAGTCCTTGCCCATGACGTCGAGGAGGGCAGCTATGTTGAGCATCGCGCCGACGTTGCCGGGCTCTTTCTTGAGGACCTCGGAGTACTCGGAGATCGCCTTGTCGAACTCGCCCCTTGTTGACGCGATTATCGCTATATTGAAATACGACGCAGAGTAGTCCGGGTCGGCCGCCTTCGCCTTGCCGAGCACTTCAATGGCCTCGGCCGCCTTGCCCTGGGAAAGGTGGATCGCCGCCATCATGTTGTAGAGGGGGGCGTCCTCCTTCTTGCCCGAGAGGCCTTCCTTCAGAACCTGCATCGCCTTCGGGCCGTTCTTCTGCTTCAAGTAGTAAGCGGCCAGCACGTACCTGGAGTTGAGGAGCTCCGGGGCCGCCTTCACGGCAGCCCTGAATTCCGCCTCGGCCTCTCCGTGGCGGCCCTTCGCTATGTCGATGAAGCCTTTCTTCATGCGGGCGTCGACCATCTCCGGGTCGAGCTCGGTGGCCCTGTCCAGCTCCTTCATCCCTTCTTCGTACATGCCCTTCGCGAGGTAGGCGCTGCCGAGGATGTTGTGGGCGGCGGCCAGTTTGTCGTTCTTCTCAAGCACCTTCCTTATCTCGGTTATGGCCTGGTCCACCCTGTTCTTGCTAAGGAGGACCGATGCCATGAGGATGCGCGCCTGGATGAGCGAAGGGTCCATATCGAGGGCCTTCTGGAACTGGCTCAAGGCCTGCTCCGGCTCCTTCTTGAGGTAATGGGCCATGCCGAGGATGTAATAGGCGCCGACGTTCGGCTGCATGGCAATCGACTTCTGCAGCTGTGCGGCGGTCTCGGCGTAATCCTTCTTGTGGAAGCTCACGAGGCCCTTTAGCCTGTATCCCTCCGGCCTCTTGGGCCAGCCCTGGGCGAGCTTCTCCGCTATCGCGCCTGCCTCGTCGAGCTTGCCCTTGTCGATGAAGAGCATCCCCTTCTTGTAGAGCGCCTCGAGGTCCCCGGGGTGGTGCTTCAATATGGTCTCGTAGTTTTCGAGCGCCTCATCCGCATTGTGCTCGGTGGTCTGTATCCACGCGAGCAGATAGAGGGCCTTCTTGTCCGCCGGGTTCTTTTCTATGATCGAACCGAGGACATCTTTGGCCTCCCGGGGCCTCTCGAGCTTCAAGTATATCCCGGCGAGAGAGAGGCCTGCCGTTGACTCGGGGTCGTCGAGGGCGATCGCCTTCTTAAGGTAGCCTATGGCCTTTTCGTCCTCGTTCTTCAGCGAGGCCGCCCATCCGTAGAGCTCGAGCGCGTCGGCGCTCTGCTCGACGTCCCCGCCGTACTTGGCAAGCTCGTTCAAGGCCTCGTCAGGCAACTTTTTCTGCAGGTAGACCCTCGCGAGCTCGAGATGCGCGTCCTTGAGGCTCGGGTCCTGGCGTATGACCTTCTGCAGCTCCTTTTCAGCCGCCTCTAACTTATCCGTCCTGTAGTACGCCTTCGCGAGCTGGAAGCGCGCCTGGTAGAAGTTCTCGTCTTTTTCCAGCGCGTCCTTGAAAAACACTATCGCGCCGCGGGAATTCTCCTCGTTGACGAGCTTCATGCCCTCAGCGAGGAGTTCGTCTTTCGACTGGTTTTTCTGGCAGCCTGTCAGGACGATGAACGCCGCGACGGCCAATGCGGTGGCCCTCAATTTTTTCTCAAACAATTCTCAATCCTCCCGGGATGGACGCATCCCCGTTTACCACGCTTTTGACGAGCGCGATGAACCTCTGATAGTCTATTGGCTTTATCATGCAGTGCACCTTCTCAAAACTGTCCAGGGCCTCGAGGAGATTTTCATTGAAGTGGTCGGAGAGCACCATGGTGGGACCCCTCCTTTTCCTGAGCTCGGTGAAAAGGGAGGTGCCGTAAGGGTAGCTCGTTATCACCAGATCAAAGCCGTCCCATTCGAACGCGCCGGAGGGGGCGCTGGCGTCCACCACCTCAGCCTTGAGCCCCTCTATCTCGAAGATCGCCGAACAGACGCGGGAGAAGCCGGCCTCATCGATTATCAATATCTTCTTGGACACTGGCGGGACTATATCGCAAAAGGAATGCCATGCAACCGAGGCCCCGGATCGATAGAGACGCGGCTGCGCGGAATACTCTTTAGTTACGGGGAGTTTTCGTCTTTAAGAGGGGAAGTGACAATTTTCTTTAAAATAGTAAAGAAATTCTGATTGTATCCAAAGGAAACACTTTTTAGCCGACATGTGGTTTTACGGCCTGTAAAATTGTGTACCCAAAGGATACACTTTTATCTAACCTATTGATTAACCACGAAAAATATATTTGAGTATGTATATATAGGTAACAATCTGCGAATGTCAAGGGCCATATGACTTCCCAAAATGTCGCGATTGGACTTTGTCCGGGCCAATGCAGGAGGTTAAACCGGGCTTCAGGATTTAGACGGGAATATGTACGATGTGAACGGGCGGGCGGAGGGGAATAAGGACCGGGTCCTCAGATATATTCAAGCTCCCTCAGCCTGCTGTAGAAGGATTTGCGCGAGATGCCGAGGAGCTTCGCTGCCTTTGATTTGTTGCCGTTGCATTGCGTCAGGGCCTCCTTTATGGCCTGGAGCTCTATCTCTTTCAAGGTCTTCTGCCCGTTCCTTGCCTCAGGCGTCCTGCCCTGGGTGGTGGCGAAGAACTCTTCCGAGAGCTCTCTGGCCGTAAGGGTATCGCCTTTGGCGAGCACGACCGCCCTTTCGATGACGTTCTTCAATTGCCTTATGTTCCCGGGCCAGGCCTGCCGCCTGAGTATATCCATGACCTCGTCCGATACCTTGAGCACCTTCTTTTCCCTCGCGCAGAACTCGCTTATGAACTCGGAGACCAGAAGCGGCAGGTCCTCCATGCGCTCCCTCAAGGGAGGGACGTTTATCTGCACGACGTTTATCCTGTAGAAGAGGTCTCTTCTGAACGTGCCGGCCTCTATGGCCTTCTTGAGGTCGTGGTTCACGGAGGAGACCAGCCGGAAGTTGACCTTTATCTTCTTGTTGCTCCCGAGCCTCTCGAGTTCCCTTTCCTGAAGCACACGGAGCAGCTTGGCCTGGAGCGCCATCTCGAGCTCGCCTATCTCGTCGAGGAAGACGGTCCCTCCCTCAGCCTCCTCGAACTTGCCGATCCTCCTGGCGACGGCCCCGGTAAAGGCGCCCTTCTCGTATCCGAAGAGCTCTGATTCGAGGAGCTCTCTTGGAAGGGCCGCGCAGTTTACGGCGACGAAGGCCTTCTCCCGCTTGTTGCTCGTATAATGGAGGGTCTTGGCTATGAGCTCCTTGCCCGTGCCCGTCTCGCCGCAGATGAGGACCGAGCTCGACGAGTCCTTTACGGCGTCCAGGTTATCGGCGACCCTGCGCATCCGTTCAGTGGAGCCTATCACGAACGGGATCGTCAGCCCCTCGGCGAGCTTCTTTTTGAGGAAGCTTATCTCCTTTTTGAGGCGGTGCTGCTCCACCGCCCTTGCGAGGATGCTCTTTAGCCTCTGGTAATCCGGGGGCTTTATGAAATAGTAGAATGCGCCCTTTGTTACCGCGTGCATCGCGGACTCCACGGTGCCGTAGGCGGTAAGGAATATGAGCGGCACGTCCGGGCGCTCCCTGGTCAGGTACTCGAGGAAGTGCATGCCGCTCTTTCCGGGCATGCGCAGGTCCGTTATCACGGCGTCAACGTCGGTATCCCTTATTATCTCGATGGCGCTCTCCACGTCGAAGGCGGAGAGCACCTCATAGCCCTCCTCGGAGAGTATGGCGGAGAGCACCTTTACCGCGTTGGGCTCGTCGTCGGTTATGAGGACCTTTCCCTTGTTTGCCGTCTCAAACATCAACTCATACCGTCCCTTATTCGCCGGAAAGCCGGGAAACAATTAAATATATAGTTTTAGGCCATCAGGCCAAGACAGTACATACATCGGCTGCCAAAGGGCTCAACCTTAAGGATGATTCCATCCCGATAGTTCGTTACGGCTCTTGTACGAGATATCGAAAACGCCCCCCGGCCATCAGGCGTCTGGATTATATCTCAAAATGGGGATGTTTTAAAATCAAACTTTTGTAACCGATTCTTTCCCCCCCATTAATCGCACCTTTTTTCGACCCCTCTCCTTTCACAAATTACAATCAGGCTTTAAAAAAGCGGTAGAATTCGACAAAGTGTAAAGTTTTCCAACAAAGACAGGAAATACCTGGCAACATGTGAAAGCTAATAGCTGGATAGATAAGGTTTTTTTAAATCCTTTCCAGGCATGTATCTTGCAATAAAACCTTCTGGCAGAATTATCCGTTACCCGGGCTTCTTATGAGCGGGGTAATCCTGTTCACTTGAAATTACATGGTCAGTACCGCCAGCCCGGCCAGTTGCGACGGAAGAGTCGCCAATTTCCGGCTGCCGGTCGAAGAAGCCGTTCCGGGCCGACGCCCTTCCTTTATTAACCCTGGTTTACTCACATATTAAAAGAATATTACATGGGTAAATGGTAGTGGACTATGATTCCAAAATATCTATAATGGATGACATGAGGGAGACCCAAAAACTTTTCGAGAAAAAGTTTGCCATTCTCCAGGAAATCTCCAGCACCATCGTCTCCACCGAAAATATAGACAGTATCGCGAACCTGATGCTCGACCTTGCCGTCAGCTATACCAACGCTGAAAAGGGTTCGCTCATGCTCCTGAACGACCGGGAAGAGCTCTGCATATTCGCCTCCAGGGGCATCCCCCCCCAACTCGTCAAATCCTACTCCTCCAGGCTCGGCCAAGGCATAGCCGGGATAGTCGCCGGCAACAGGGTGCCGGTGCTCGTCGAGGACATCGAAAAGGACTCGAGGTTCTCCGGCCTCAAGAGGGAACGCTACAGCACGAGGTCTTTCATCTCCTGCCCGATCATAAGCAAGAGCAGTCTCCTCGGGGTTCTGAACATCAACGACAAGGCCGACCACACCCCGTTTACCGATGACGAGTTCGCGCTCATCAAGATAGTCTCCAACCAGGCGGCCATAACGCTCGAGAACGCCTTCCTCATGAACCAGCTCAGGGCAAAGGCCGCGGAGCTCGAGGAGATAAACAAGAAGCTCATAGAGACCGACGTGACCAAGACCGAGTTCCTCACGAGGGTCTCCCACGAGTTCAGGACTCCGTTGAGCTCCATAAAAGGGGCTGTCTACTACCTCGAAACCTCCGAAAACCTCGGCAGGTCCGAGCAGAAGGAGTTCCACGAGATAATCTCCAACGAATCGTCCAAGCTCGTACTGATAGTCGAGAACCTCCTTGACTTCCTGCGGCTCGAGAACGAGAGCAGTTTCGCCAAGAAGACGATCATCAATATCTCGGAGATAGTGAACGAGGTCGCGAACACGAAATCCATCAGGACCGCCCTCACGAGAAAGAACCTTCACTTCAGGGTCGACGTGAAGGGCGCCGTCTCGGACATCGTGGGCGACAGAATAAAGGTCCTCCAGCTCTTCATCAACCTCATAGAGGGCATCGTACATTACCTCGAAAACGGCGACTCGATCGCGATAACCTTGGACGAGACCGATTCGGTGAACGTGGCCATGTCCGTCTCGAGGAGGCTTCCGGAGCAGGAGCTCCAGCACATGTTTGATTCCAGGCGCATTATGGACATAGAGCGCCCGGACGAGCGCTTGAAGCTCTACCTGGCGATGAAGGTGGCGGAGGCCCACCGGTGGGCGCTCAGCGCCGCCAACGCGGGAAACGAGTGCGTTGTCGCGCTCGGCATACCGAAGGGCGCGAAGCAGAAGGTCGATACAGCCATAGACACGAGCATGGAGATGTTCACGGAGTTCGCGGCGGAGCTCCTTGACGTGAACATCTGCTCGATAATGCTCAGCGACGACATAGCCGGCGATCTCGTCATCAAGAGCGCCATCGGCCTCTCCGACGACGTAATAAAGAGGACCAGGATAAGGCCCGGCGACAGGGTGGCCGGGTGGGTGGCCATGGAAGGAAAACCGCTCCTGGTAGAGGACATCGAGAAGGACGAGAGGTTCGGGAAGAAGAGCGTCTCGTGCTATAACACGCACTCACTGCTTTCAGTGCCGCTCAAGATCGACGGCAAGGTGATCGGCGTCCTGAACCTGAACAACAAGAAGTCCGCGGAGGCGTTTACGGCCAGGGACCTCGACATCGCCTCTGTCCTCGGAGAGAGGATCTCCCATTACATCGAAAAGCTCCGGTCGGAAGGGTACCGCGAGGGCGACTTCAAGAAATTCCTTACCGCGTTCGACGGCCTGCTGCACGCGCAGAAGAGATACCAGAAGAAGGGCGGCCGGATGCAGCACCTTATGACGAGCGTAATGGAGAAGGTCGGGGGAAGCCCCGAGCAGAAGAGGAACGCCCTCTACGTATCGATGGTATACGACCTCGGCCTCATGGTCATTGGAGAGGGCGTGCTCAAGAAGAAAAAGCTCCTGCCGGGCGACGTCCGCACCGTGAAGACGCATCCCAAGGCTACCATATCGCTCCTCGAAAAGTTCGAGTTCTCGGACGAGGTGCTTCTCGCCATACTGCATCACCATGAGAGATACGACGGGAGCGGCTACCCCGACAAGCTCAAGGGCGGCGAGATACCCCTGATATCAAGGGTCCTCTCCGTGCTCGACGCGTTCTGCGCCATGACGACCGAGAGGCCTTACGCAGAGAAGATGACCGACGAGAGGGCGCTCGACGAGATAAGAAGGGGCTCCGGGACGCTCTATGACCCCGAGGTCGCAAGAGCGCTCGAGTCGGCGCTCTCTCAATCTTAGAGCGGGTTTGCGGAAGGGTTTGCTGGAAGGAGTGCCGCGGCCGCGGGCTTGTTCGCAAAGCGCCCGGATCCTTAGCGGCCAAGAAAACGCCCCGTTACTGCATCAGGAGCTTGAATTCCTCTCTCGTTTCTCTGAAGAACCCCGGATTTATCTTCGACACCTGGGCTTCTATATCGGCGATCGACCCTATGTACGGGGTCCTTATCCCGTGGTAATCGGCCGGAGGGCCGATGGGCGCGAAGACTATGCCTGATCTCTTGAGGAGCTCGCTGAGGCCTTCGGTCATGACAGCGAGCCAGTGGGTGAGCCCGAGCATCCTGCTTTCGATGTAGATGAGCTTGTAGAGGCCGCAGATGACCTCCTGGCGACTTCTGTGGGATGAGATGCCGAGGTCTTTCATATACTCCTTGCTTATCGCCAGCCTCGATATCTCCGCCAGCCTTCCCGTTTCAAGGCGCGAGAGGTCCGCTTCGATCTTGCAGTTCTCCCTTACGGGCAGCCCCTTCCCGGAATCGAGGATGAGCCGGGCCGTTCCTATGACGAGGCGCGGCCCGCTCGTCACCATGAAGTGCCTTGAGCTCTTGTCGAACTCGTCCGTCTCTATGCCCCCCGGATGGTCCTCTGACCTCTCGAAGCCCTTTTCCTCGCAGTAGACCTTGTACCGGAGCTTGAAGATTTCGCGGAGCTCTTCTGTCGTAGCGGCCTTCTTGAAGCTGTGTGCGGTGCGGGTGCGTCTTGGCGGGGTCCTATGGAACGCTAAAGCGCGCGCTGTAATATACATGGCGAAGTCCCTTTCACTTGGTCGTTTCTATAGGGGGCGCTGCTTGTTATATTGAAATGCAATTTCCGATGGTGGATATTAACGCACCTTTTCACATCAAAAAAATGTGACTTAGGTCACAACGCGGATTTTTTCTGATTTCGGGGAAAGCAGGCGCCGGGTGCGCCAGGGGGGATGCCGGAGGGGCCGGGGGGGTGCTCCTTTTAATCCGTCATCTGTTCCCTCCGAGCGATTTCAAGATGAGAGAGGCCGCGGAAACAGGCGCGTCATAGCCGCCGAGTATTTTCTTCACCGCGAGCGCGCTTTGCGAATACCGCACATCAGCGCTGACTTCATCTATGAACGCCATCAGGGTCGACGGGTCTTTGCGGAAGCGCTCCCATGACAGGGCCTTTCCCGCTCCCAGGGCCTCCACCCTTCTCATGTTGAACTCCTGGTCGGGTATTGTCGGCAGGCCTATTATCGGCCTGCCGTGCTCAAGGGCCTGGTAGATGGTGCCGTTGCCTCCGTGGCAGACGACGAGGTCGGAGCGCTTCGCGACCATGTCGCCGTCCATGTAGGGCTCGACATGGACGTTCTCCGGTGTAGCTCCTATCGAGGCCTGGGCTCCGGTCGTGATCACAGCCGTCATGTCTTTGCCCCTGAAGAGCTCCGCGGCGCTCCTGAAGAACTCCCCCATGCCGGTCGTGCCCATCGTTATATATACGAGCGGCCTCGAAGGGTCCGGCGGCCACCATGCCGGGGCGGGCATCGAAGACTTGAGCGTCAGAGGGCCTATGTAGTGGTAGTCCGCCGGGAGATTCCTGGTCGGAAAATATTCGGGGATGTCGGCAAGCAGCGTGAGGTCGGCGCCGCAGAGGCAGTTGGTGGCAGTCACGCGGCGGCGAAGGCGGTATTTATTTGAAAGCCTCTTGAAGACGCCCATCACGTTGTCGAAGACGAGCATCTCGACCTTAAGGTTGATACTGTCGAGCGCGCGTCCTACTCCCCCGGCCCTCATCACGCCGGGAATACGGCTGAAGAACGGGATGTACGGAAGGGCCCTGTATTCGGTCGATGAGGCGTTGACTATTGCCGAGTGCTGGACCTTTGCTATCTGGGCGGAGATGGCTGCGGAGAACCTGCCGTCGGTGAGGACCATAGCCGGCCTGACCTCTTTATAGATGGCGAGGTCCGCCTCCACCATCCGCTCAATCTCGGAGTCGGGGACGAACCTCAGGTTGCCCCTTCGTATGTTGCCGAAGAGCATCCCGGGGTCAGGCTCGTAGAGCGGGAGGACATCGAAGCCCTCGTCTTTGATGAAGCGGGCCTGCGGGCCCGAGCCGGCGAAGACAACGTCGAGCCCTTGCCTCTTCAATTCCCTTGCTACCAGTAATGGACGGCTTACGTGCGAGAGGGTGTGGGTGTAGGGGATGGCGAGGATCTTCATTTATAGGGGCTCTAAGTCTTTGATCTTCCGCGCGGGCACGCCTCCCCAGAACTCGTTTGGCGGTATCTTCGTGTCCATTGACACGACGGCGCCCGGGGCCACCACGGAGTTCTCGCCTATCTCAACGCCTGGCATTATCACGGCGTTTATGCCGACTGTCGCCCCTTTTCCCACGGTGATTGGCTTGAGATAGAATTTGTTGAATATCATGGTATGGGACGTCAGGACAGAATCCTGCCCCAATATCGCGTAATCATCTACCTTGATCAGCAACGGGTCGGTAATAGTCCCGCCGATAGCGACGTACCTTCCAATCTTTGCCCCGAACAGCGAATAGAACAACGGTCTTAAGAAGACGGGAAAGATGAATAGCCGGATAGCTGCCCGTCCAAGCTCACCCGTAATAGCATGGTGCTTCCACAGGGTAAACTGGGCATGATCCATCTCATAGGCGCCTTCCTTCAGGGGATATATTCGGCTTAACGCTCCAACATATATGACTGTCGACAGGCCGTAGACCGCGATAAATAAGAGTATGCTGAGGAGCAGGTTCCGAATGCCCGAGATGGAATCAATGGCCCCGGAAAGCAGGCAGGTGATAAGTATGGATATTGCGAGCAGAAATGATATCGAAAGAGATGAATATAGGTAGTCCCTGATATCAGTTTTCATGGGGAAAAAGTATTACAACCAATAAAATAAAGCAATAAAAAAGGGCGGGGTAAATTCCCCGCCCTTTTTCACGCTAATATTTTTGCAGCCTTACTTCTTGAGCCTTCTCCTTGCGGCAAGGCCGAGGCCAACGAGGCCCGCGCCGAAGAGCAGGAAGGTGGCCGGCTCAGGGGTGGCGTGGACATAGACCGGGTCCTCGCTCCTGAACTGCCAGTTAGGAACATTCGGGTCCGTATTGAAGAACAGGCGGCTGGCGAAGTACACGTCTGTAAAGTGGTCGCCATGCAAGCCGAGCCCGTAGGTGTGAGCCGAAGGCTCGCCGGCCGCGGAGGAGTAGAACTCCTTGAGGATCGGGTAACCGGTGTTGTTCACATCGAGGTCTGCCCAGTTCCTGTTCACGCTGATCGAGAACGGGCTGATTATCGTGTCGTTGATGCCCTCGTAGCCGAAGCCGGTGTTGCCGGTTATAGAGGCCCAGAGAGCGCCGTCAGTGGCTTCTACAATTCCAGAAGATATAGATGTTGGATCCCAGTTCTTCGTGGCGCCGGTGCCGACCCACAGGTCGATGAAGTCGCCGGCCAGCAGGCCGAAGTCAACATGCCCCGGTCCGCCGAAGGGGATTGCTCCGCCAACGACAGAGATCTGGAAGAAGCCGGTCAGCTCCTTCGTCACAAGCTGGGCGCTCAGGTCCTGCGAGCCGCTTATGTTAGTGATGGCTTCTACGTTGAGGATACCGTAGAAGACGTCACCGGCATCAATGATTGAGTTCTGGTTGAGGTCCCTCAGGTTCTCATAGTTCACGAACTTCAACTTGCTTATCTGGTCCGTAAAGAGCTCGATCGGTGCGGCGCTGGCGGACGATACGCCGAGAGTGAAGGCGGCGGCCAGTCCGGCCATTAGCAGTGTTGCTTTCCTTTTCATTTTAGTCTCCTCCTCCATTTTCGCTGCTGGTTTTTTATCTTCAGTAAGACCCTTGTTTATCTTCTCAATCACTCTTCCTCTCGCCCCCCTTTCCTGATGAACATGTGCGTGACTAATAGTATTAGCAAGCCGCGTGCCACATCTTAACTATCTGATTTATTTATGTTTTGATTTCTGAGATGGCCCTGAAAAACCCTTTTCTGTAAACTATCCCGACACATTCATTATGTAAAACATTACAGTGCCCATGAACGATTGGACCAAACAGTTTCCTTCTTAGTGGCTCTCCGTACGTCCTCTCAACCGCGTTAGATCCCTTTCATAAGGCCTCAGCCCGGCCGCCTAACCCCAACTGACCCAGTCCGGACCTACAGGCGCAAAAGGTAATTCCTGAAAATAAAAGAGGGGCTCTACTGAGCCCCTCTTGACAGCCTTGCTTTATTTATTCCCTCTTTATCCGCGCTTGCCCATGCGGCGCGCGCCGAAGGCTATCCCAGTGAGGCCCAGGCCCAGGAGTATGAAGGTCGAAGGCTCCGGTATAGGCGGAGCTGAGTCGGCGTCATGGGAGAAGGGCGCGAACTCCATGGCATTCTTCCTGGTCTTCGTGTACTTGGTCATGCCTGTAAGGTCCATATGGACAAGGAAGAAACCGGAGTAGCTTATGTCATAGAGGTCTATATCGCCCGTATCCGTGCCGGCTGGAAGCTCGCCCTGGGCTATATCGACGTAGTTTATGACGGTATCCGTGGGGATCTTGTTTACCTGCAGGTCCTCAATGGGCACGCTCACGTACCAGGCGTCCTGGTAGACGTCATGCGTGCGAGCATTCCCGCTCCAGCCCGCAAGCTCTACAGGGACGCCGTACGTGAACGATGAGGCGTTGAACGTTAACGGCCCGAAGGAGCCGCTCTCGAGGCTCGAAGTGACCCCCGATATCGTGACCGAACCGGTCGGGTTGAAAAACTCAGACGGGACGGCTATGTGCAGCTTCACCTGGTTTACGAGGTTGAGCGAATTAGGCTGGTCTGCGCCGAGTACCTGAAGCGTAAACGGGTTGCTATAGGTCAACCAGCTCTCTGACGAGAAGTCGTAGATCGCGCCGTCAGAGTAAAGCTGCAGGGTCGGTACTGCGTTAGCGGTCCCGGTGGTTATGTATGGTAACGCCATTATAAAGGCTGCGAGCAGCGTCTTGAGACCGAACTTCCTCATATGGCCCCCCTGTATTTTAATGGTTCTTCTGCCAGATAATGATGCAAGGGCCGTGCCGGGCCATAATTTTACGATTTTTCGATGTATTACAGGGGCGGGCAAGACAGGGGAAGGCGCTTTTGTAAAGAAAGCCGACAGATGGGGACGGATATATTTACAAGGCGGCCTGGGGTCAATCGCCCACTTCTATCTCAAGGGGCCTTCTCAGGGACATTACCGGCTTTGGCCCGTAACCGGCCCTGAATAGCATTATCATGGACCTGCCTTCCCTTATCGGGAAGACATCCTTGAGCGACGTTTCGGCGGCCCTGACGAGTGCCCTGTGTGTCGGGCTTAAGTCCTCGCCTCCTGCCAGATGGAGCCTGTGCAACAGGAATGTTATGCCTGTCATGGGCTGGAAAGACAGGCCCAGGGAGGCGGCAGTAAGCCAGACCCTCTGCAGGAGCCTCCCCCCGTTCACGAACGATTCCGGGCCAGTCCCGTCCATCTGCACGAGACCGAGGGCCGAAGAGCCCTTGCAGAGCATATACGACTGCATTGGCAGAACGCGGCTGAATCCGAGGACGTTCAGGGCCTGTACTACCTTCCACGGCGTGAGCAGCCTGAAGAGCCGGGATTGCACGGCATTCAGGCCGAGCGTCCTTACGTCAAGGCCGTCTCCCGTGCGCACTACCTCCTCGACTGTCCAGCGCATCTGGCTGAAGAGGAAGTCATGCATGCGCCTGTTCTCGAAGAGAAGCCTGTCGTTTACGCTCGCCGCCTTCGCGACCGCCTTCTTGCCGGGCCCGGACTCCACGATTGAGAGCTCGCCGCCCCTCAGCGCCTTTGCCGCATCCTTGAGCTTGCTGACGGCCTCGGGCGACAGGACGGCCTTCCTGTATGGCCATCTGTTTGTGCACCTCTTCTCTATGAATGGGAGGAGGGGGTCGTCTGCCTTTGGGGCGTTTTCAAATCTGATAGTCGCGACGGCGTTGTCAATGCCTTTGGGAAAGAGGTCGACCTTGAGCCTGTATCCGAGGGAGGGCGCGGCTAAGCTCATGTTCTCGATGAGGGCGCCGCACGCGATGAGGGAGGCCGTGTCTCTTACGTTGTAAAGCGAGGTGTCCCTTGCAGGGTCAAAGAGGACGCAGAGCTCGCCGCCGCGGAGGACGAACCTCCAGGGCTGGCAGTTGTCTCCCGAAGGCGCCTTTACGCCGTAACGGACTATCCTCTCAAGGTCATTTTTTGGTATCTGCAAGAGCCTCCATGCGCTCCAGGAGCGGCCTTATGCGCTTTGACAGGATTCGCCTCTTAAGGGCCTGCAGCGGGTTTCTCCCGCCCAGGGCCAGGTATCCCTTCCTGTACACGCCCCTGTACGGGTCGAACTGCGTGTAATGCGGGACGGATTTTATCGGCCTCCTCTTGAGGAGAATATCTATTGCCGCGGTCGCGACCAGGCTGGCGCAGAGGTTGCAGGCAGACGCGAACGAAGGGCCGGTGCCTGTGGCGAGGTTGACCTTCGAGAGGTCCATGTACTTGAGATGCAAAGGCCAGGGAGTGAGCCCAACCGTGAAGGCGACCATCTTCTCGATATAGCTCATGCCGTCATTTATGCCGAAGTATTCATCGAAGCCCATGCCCTCCGGCGAGAAGACCTGGAGTGTGGCGCCGAAGCCTATGGGCCCGGAGGTCACGGCCCAGACCCCCTTTTGCCTGGCCCTGTTGAAGAGGAGCCTCCTCGCGTCGACTGAAAAAAAATCTATGCCGTCTATGACGAGGTCTGCCCCTTCGAGAAAGGCGTCTATGTTCCCTTCATGGACTCCTTCAGGGAAGACAGCGACATCGGCGCCGGGGTTTATGGAGCGGACGGCAGAGGCCATTACCTCGACCTTGCTCTTGCCCATTGTCTCCATCGTGGCGCCGTACTGGCGGTTCAGGTTCGCGGCCTCAAAGGTGTCGAGGTCGGCTATGCTGAACCTGCCGACGCCTATCCTCGCGAGCGTCGCCAGGTGTATGCCGCCCACCCCGCCGAGGCCCGCAATGGCGACCCTCGCGCGAGAGAGCCTCTCCTGCTCCGTTTCAGAGACCAGGCCCAGGTTCCTCTTGAAGGACTCCCTGTAGAGGTCCTCAGAAATCATACCTTACCTCGGCGTATACCCTGTCGCTCGAGCTGTACTGGCCGAATATCCCGTCATCAGGGCCGTCGAATACGTCAAGCCCTATGCGCGCCTGCCAGCTGCCCCTGAACTTGTAATTGAGCTTGGCCCGAAGCAACATGTCCAGCTCCTCGAGGCTCGATATTACGAGGAGCTCGGGCTCGAGCCTGTTGTCGAGGAAGCCTGTCTTGAACCAGACCGAGGCCGACGTGCGGACCCTCTCCTCCCTGAATATGTCGTCGTCGAAACCGAATATCACGCGCTGCATGAACTGGAAGTTGAAATCGACCTTCTCGAAGAAGGTGTAATCGACCCCGAGCAGATAATCGAGATAGTCCTTCTCGACGACGCCGTCTACGTCGGTCTCGTCGAGGACAGAGAAGCGCTTGCCCTGGTAATAGACGAACTCTCCCTTGAACACAACGCCTCCGCGCTCCTTGGCAAAGGTCGCGCCCGTTATGTTTATCCGCTTGTGCTCCGGGGTGAAGAGATAGACGCCCGGCGCGACGACGGTCCTCAGGTTGGCCGGGAACTTGTCCCACGTGTAGAGGTGGAAGAGGCTGAAGTCCCAGCCGTCGGAGAGGTACGAGACCCTGCCGCCGACCTCGCTCGCTGAAATAGAGGCCGAGGGCTCCTCGGTGCCGTTGAAGAGCGTTACTGTCCCCGCGGGAGCCGGGACAGCCTGAGGGAACTCTGAGCCGGGCAGGCCGAAGTCGTTGAACTCCGGGAAGGGCGACCAGACGAGCTCGAGGTGGAACCTCTCCCTCGTGTACTCGATGTCCGCTGCCCACTGGGGCTTTCTTATGTAGTCGAAGTCCTGAAGCACGAACTCCCTTAAATCCTTCGCGTTCACGACGTCCGCGAAGAACAGGCCCACGGCCTCTCCCCAGACTATCTGCTGCTTGCCGGCCCTCAGGTCCCAGTCGCCCATTGAGAGGTCCGCGTAGAAGTCCCTGATCTGCGCGTCCCTTCCAAGGTCCTCTTCGACGTCAGCCGGATAATTGTTCGTAAGGTCGAATACCGCGTCATGGTAGGCCCGGCCGGATGTCTTGTAGGATATGGCGTCCGTTAACTGCCCGGTGGATTCGAGGTACAGGATGTTGCGCACCTTTGAGAGCTGCCCCGGATTTGAGAGCCTGTAGGCCGTCTCGTTCTTGAAATACCCGCCTACCCTGGCGCCTGAAACGGCGCCGCTGTCCTCCTCTTTCTTCTCCTGCGCCGCGCGGGGCTCTCCCCTTACAGTCACCGCCAGTATGTATGTCCCCTTCTCCTCTACGCTTATATCGTGAGTGAGCCCGCTCCCTTTCCTGATGTTCACGACCGCCGCGCCAGAGGCCTCGTCGACGCCGATACTCGTCACCCTCTCATCCCCGGCAGGCACAAGACGGCTGATACCAGGGGAGAGGACCGCGCCGGCAAGGCGTATGCGAAGCACCGTATCTCCCTCCAGCGACTCGACAGCGTATTCCGGCCTCGAGCTCAGGTTCATATAGACCCTTGTGAGGTCCTGGCGGCTGGTGACCTCTACCGTAAGAAGCTCTGTGCCTTTCTTCTTCGCGCGTGGGGCCGCGAAGGCTTCCGTAACGAGGAGCGAAGCAGAAATCAAAAAAAGCAGGAAAGCGAGGATGGGCCTTGAGTTTGTGGCCGTACCGGTCCGCATGGGCCCCCTAATACTTGAGCTTTTTCATATAGTCTTTTGTAAAGAGCTTCTCGGGCATGCCCTTTACCTTCATGTCATGGTAATCTATCGTGGAAAGCTGCCCCTTCACGAGCGGGTCTGAGAGCGTGAGCCTCGACGGGCGCATCCTCCCCGCCATCTCCCTGTATTCCCCGTAGACGCAGGTCTTCAAGAGCCTCCCTGAGAGGGCGTAGAACTCGGCCTTATGCGGGCGGTAGTCCTCAGAGCGCACCCAGTAGAGTACTTTATTATATGTAACGTCATCGCCAATGGCTGTGAGCTCGAGCACATGGTAGGAAGCCTTCTCTATCTTCTCTTTCTTGAGGAGGACGGCCTTGTAATCCCCGGAGAAGTTAGCCCTCGCTATGTCACCGTTGGCGACCTCGCCCAAGAGCCTCTGCTGCAGGGATATCCTTATGGGCTTCGATATGTCCGGCAGATAGGCCCAGAGGTCCCTCCCGAGCATCAGGAGCGTCCTGCCCCTCTCGAACGCAGGCGAGAGGGTCTTTATGATGGTCTTATCCTTGCCCTTTACGAGCACCTCGTAGCGCGCCTCCCTGGGCTCTGCCCCGGGCTTCATGCTCACGACCGTCACCCCGACCGTATAGTCGAGCTGCGGGCTCCTTATCTCGTCGGCCTTCGCGACTATCTCATCCGCCGGTGGGGCCAGCGCCGAAAAAGAGGGCGCTGGAAAGAGGAGAGTGATCCCGAAGAAGCCCGCGAAGATGATATTTTTTAGGTCAGATATTGTGCCTGAGCGCATCTGCTATCTCCAGCCTCGAGGCCTTTAGGGCCGGGTATATGGAAGAGATTACGGAGGTCGCCACAGCGAGGACGAAGCTGAAGGCGAAGACCTCCGGGACTATCGAGATCCTGGCGGTCCAATAGGTGGTCGTGCCCGGCGGCGGCGGCATGGGTATGCCTATGTAGGAGATCACGTTCGCGAGGAGATACCCTCCGGCGAGGCCTAAAGCGCCGCCGAGGAGGCCGAGGGCGAGCCCCTCCGTGATGAAAAGGGCAAGGACACCGTGCCTCTTCGTGCCGAGAGCCATTATTGTGCCGACCTCGCCGACGCGTTCGAGCACCGACATGTTCATGGTGTTGAAGACGCTCAGTATGACCACTATGCCGATAATGAGCTTTATTACGAGGAACTGCCTCCTGTAGAGCTCCACCGTCTTCGTGTAGAAGTCCGCGAGCTCGTGCCATGCCCTCGTCTCAAGGCCGAGCCCCTCTTTTTTTATGAAGCCGTCTATCCTCGCCCTTACGGCGTCGGTGGCCGACGTGTCGTCGAGCAGGACCACTATCGAGAGCACCTCGTCGGTATGCAGCAGCCTCTGCGCGGTCTTAAGCGGCATCCTCACCGCCCTGTCGTCGAACTCCTTCGAAGTCGTGAAAAAGACGCCCTTCAATGTGACGTCGAGCGCGTTCAACGCGCCGGCCTTTGTGTTCGTGAGCACTATGAGCGGGTCGCCGGCCTTTGAGCCCACTCCCTTCGCGAGCCCCCGGCCTACTATTATCTGGTAATCGTCGCCGCCCGAGAGCCGCTCGCCTTCATCCATGAGGAAGAGCGTGCTTATCTCGTTTTCCGCGTCAGGGTCTATGCCCTGGGCAAAGAACGATACTGTCGTCTCGCCGGTGCTGAGGAGCCCCGAGAACTCGAGGCGGGGAGTTACCCTCTTTACGTGCTCGATCGCGGAGATGCCTTCGATGACCCTTGAAGGCTCGGGTATCATGTAATCGAAGGGCCTTGAGGCGCCCTCGTCGAGGTAGCCCTGCTTGTAGACCTGGATGTGTCCGAGGAAGCCCCTTATGTAGCCCTCCCTCATCTGGGTGAAGGAGTCCTCCATGAAGCCGCCGGTTATGATAAGAGAGATGCAGCCGAATGAGATGGCGCCAAGGGTAATGAGGGTCCTTGCCTTGTTCCTGAGGATGTTCTTGAATGCGAGCTTTATGTACATTCAGTCCCCGGCTACCTCGCCGTCCCTGAGCTCGACCACCCTGTCCGCCATGGACATGATCTTGCTGTCGTGAGTCGAAAAGATGAAGGTCGTGCCGGAGCCGGTGTTTATCTCCTTCATCAGGTGCAGCACCTCTGTGCCGGTCTTATGGTCGAGGTTTGCCGTGGGCTCGTCCGCGAGTATTATGGCCGGCGAGCCCACGAGCGCCCTCGCTATGGCCACCCTCTGCCTCTGGCCGCCGGAGAGCTCCCCGGGCTTGTGCCGGGAGAAACGCTCGAGGCCGACTTCCGAAAGGGCCTTTCTGACCCTCTCGACCCTCTCGACCCTGCCCACAGAAGAGATAAGGAGCGGGTACTCCACGTTCTCCGCGACGGTTAGCACCGGAAGCAGGTTGAAGGTCTGGAAGACGAAACCGAGCCTCCTGGCCCTGAGCTCCGCCCTGGAGCCCTGCGAGAGCGGGCCTATGTCCGTGCCTTCGATCTCTATTTGCCCGGATGTGGGCCTCTCGATGCACCCGATAAGGTTCAACAGCGTCGACTTGCCGCTCCCGGAGGGGCCCGCTATGGCGAGGAACTCGCCCCTGGCGACCTCGAGGCTCACCCCTTTGAGCGCGCTTACGGCCGTGGCGCCGAGCCGGTATTCCTTTCTTACGTCCTTTACGGAAACTGTGCGCATGCTGATCTTTTATCCGCCCTGAGTATCTTACATTTTTTCCTGGCCGGTAGTCAAATCAATCGAGCGTATCGAGGGGGCGCGTACGGGGCGTGAAAAAGCGGGGCTGGCCGCTGAACGGTGCGTAGTTGTGAAATCGTGGGCCTCAGGGGCAGACCGGCGTGTGCCGGGGAAGGTCAGTTCGCGCCGAGCGTGCGCTCCATTGTCCCGGCGCTTTTCGCGGGCAGAAGGATGGTAATGAGGGTACCGAGGCCTTTTCCGGTCGTTATCTCGAATTGGCCGCCGTTCTGCATTATTATCTCGCGCGTGATCATCAGGCCGAATCCCTTGCCGTTCTTGAGCCTCGAGGCAAGCTCGCGCCCTCCGTGCTGCGACATCCCCGGCCCGGTATCCGAGATCTCTATGAACGTGTATTCCTCTTCTCCGAAGACCCTCTGTCCTGACCTGACCGATATCTCGTCCTCGGGTCCGAGGGCCTCGATGGCGTTGTTTACGACGTTCAGTATAGCCTGCTCGACCTGAAACGGGTTCACCACGACAGGGGGGGCCTCTCCGTAGCTGTAGCTTGTCCTGATCTTCCGGAGCCTTGCCTGGAACGAGGTCAGGAGCTCTACCTTCTTGAGCAGGTCGTTCACGCTTGTCTCGGTGGACGGCGCCTCTGTGGAGGAGGCGCTCAGGAACTTCGATATGAAGTCGTCGAGCCTGCCTATTTCGGTCTCGATGAGGCTGGCGAACTCAACGAGGATGTTCTCCTGGGAGTATTTTTTCCTGAGATAGATGACCGCCCCTTTGATGGCGTTCAGGGGGTTCCTGACGCTATGCACGAAGGCGATGGCGTTCTTGCCCGCGTCAATGAGCTTCTCGGAGCCCACGCGCTCCCCTGAGTGCTTGAGGCTTATGCGCACCTCGGCGCCGGCGGCTTCCCGCCCGCGCGGGGTTATCTGCACGTCGGCCTTGAGGTGAGAGGTGATATTGCTGAAGTAATAACCCCTTATCGTGACGGGCCTTCCGCTCTTCAATACCGACACTACCGCATCCCTGTCGTTGACCAGTATCCTCGGGATGACCTTGTGGTATTTCTTCCCGATGACCTCGACAGGGGCCATGCCCGTAGCCCTCCTGGCGTCCTCGCCCCATGAATCTATGAGGAGCCTCGGGCAGGTGCTGAACGTAAAATGATGCTCGGACATTTCTTATTCTTCCGCTGTTAAGCCGGAGGTCTTTTTCAGCTCTCCGGTGGCCTCCTCGTAAAAGGCCGGGTTCATCCTGAGGACGTTCCTCTCTATCTCCGAGATGTCGCCCATGTAGGGGGTCCTCAGGCCGTGATAATACTGCTCCGGGCCTATGGGCCTGAAGACTATGCCGAGCCTTCCGAGGAGCGTGTGGAGCCCCTTGCTCATGACCGTGTACCAGTGAGTAAGCCCCATCCTCTTGCTCTCCATATAGAGGAGCTTGTACATGCCGATGACTATCTCGTGCCTGCGCCTCCTGTCGTCGGAGGTGGTAAGGGCCTCCTCGACGGGCGGGACCGAGCCGCTGTATATGTAGGCGTCCTCGGCCCTTCGCCTTATGTCCTTGCTCAAAGCGAGCCTCGATATCTCGCCGAACCTCGCGCCGACGCACAACGGCCTGTCTTCATCGAGGCGGCAGTTCCTCTCTATCGGGAAGCCTTCATCGGAATGGAGTATTATCCTTACCGTGCCGACCATGTTGCCGCCCGAATTGTAGGAGGCGAAGTGGCGCGCATGGACGTCGAACCTGTCCACCTCAAGACCGTCCGGGTGGTCTTCCGGCCTCTCAAAGCCCCTCTCTTCGCAATAGACCCTGTACCGGAGCCTGAAGGTCTCTTCGAGCTCAGGCCCCTTCAAAACCACCTTGCACTGTATGGCAGCCATATGGTAATTGTTCTCCGCATCGGGTAGCAGACACTACTTCCATAGAGCGCGCAGCCGGCTGTCTCTTAAAGAAATCTTTTAATTTTTTATCGGATATTAAACGGCATTATACAGTCTTTTTTCCATTAAACCAACAAAAAGGGCGCTGTCTTGAAGAAAGAGACCCTGTCGAGAATACTTCCTTTCGCGCTGTTCATGGCCTTTATCGGGGCAGAGGAGGCGCTGAAATTCCTTTCAGATTCAATAGGTTTAAATATCAGTCCCAACCGGGTTGTCTACCTCTACCCGCTAAGGGCCGCGGCTGCCGCGGCTGCCCTCGCGTACTTCTGGAGGTCCTATGGCGAGCTCTCCTTCGGAGAGCTCAAGGACCTGAAAAAAAGCTTCATTAGCATAATATCGGGTTTTGCGGTTTTTGTCCTGTGGGTCAACATGGACTGGGATTTCGCCAGGTTCGGGGGCGGGGAACCCTTTAACCCCCTCTCGATAGAGGACTCCGCGCAGAGGTCTTTCTATATGGCTTCGAGGCTCCTGGGCGCCGCCCTCGTGGTCCCTGTCATGGAGGAGCTCTTCTGGAGGTCGTTTCTCATAAGGTACATAGATAAGCCGGATTTCATGAGCGTGCCTGTCGGGAGGTTCTCGCTCGCGGCCTTCGCCTTCACCACGCTCCTGTTTGGCCTTGAGCACAACATGGTCGCCGCGGGACTCATGGCCGGGGCCGCCTACAACGCGCTTCTGTACTCCACCAGGAGCGTGACGCACTGCGTCCTTGCGCACGCCGTCACGAACCTTTCTCTCGGGGTATACGTAATGATGACAGGCAACTGGCAGTTCTGGTAGAGCTCCCCCGCAGGAGCGGCATGATAAAAAAGGGACTTTACCGCTTGATTACGGATAGGGGGATCTTCATCGGAGGGTATCGGAAGACTTCGGGGCCAGGTTTGTAAGCGCCGGGTTTCAGATACTGTATGTGCTGTCCCTCTCCCAGTCGGTAAAGAACCGGAAGAGCTCGGGCCTGGTCTGGGCTATCTGGCGTTCGATGTTGCTGAGCCTCGCTATGTAGGGGATCCTGTTTCCGTGATAGTCCGTCACCTCCCCTATCTGGTTGAAGACTACCCCCGAGGCCTTCAGGAGATGGAAGAGGCTCTTTTCCATCACAGCGTACCAGTTGACCACTCCAAGCCACTTGCTCTCGCGGTACAGGGCCTTGTAGAGGCCGAGGACTATCTCCGGGCGGCGGCGATGGCCCGTCGACGCGCCGTCCCCCTCTGCGCTTGTTGCCCCGTACAGGCCGTCTCCGGTCCTTCTCCTGTAGAGCTTGCTTATCGCGAGCCTTGAGACCTCTACAGCGCTCTCCCTCGGCACGAGCGTGGTGTCGAGCTTTGTCTTGCAGAACCTCTCTATCGGGAAGCCGATCTCCGAGGCGGTTACGAGCCTTACTGTCCCGACGATGTCGCCGTTCCTGTCCTGGGCTATGAAATGCACCGCGTGCTCGTCGTACTCGTCTTTCTCCGAGCCCCCGGGGTGGTCTTCGCTCGACTCGTACCCGCACTCGACGCAGTAGACCTGGTACCTGAGCCTGAATACCTCTTCAAGCTCGCCTCTGGTCTCTACCCGCTTGAATGTGAACATCGCAATTGTCCGTTGAAGGATGGAATAAGGGTAATGGATACCGTGAAAAAAGGCCCCCGCCCGTCAGAATAATACCATACGGGCCTCTTTGCCGCAAGGAACCGCGGGCTGGCTGGAAGGGCTACTCCTTCATGAATATGTCCTCAGGCACGACCGGGTCCTTCACAAAGAGCGCGTAATGGCCGCTGTCGAAGACCTGCACCCTGCCGCCGAGTATCGGGAGGAGCAGCTGTATTACATCGTCGTTGGGCGTGAGTATGGCGACGTCAAAGGGGCCCTGTGCGCGCCTTTTCAGTATCTGGAGGTCCTTGAGGAAGAGATCCGGCGTCCTGAACGTGAGGACGGTCCTGCCCGCGTAATACTCCCACCTGGGCAGGGGCTGGGGGTTGTCAAAGCTGTAGTCCGGCACTATCGAGGCGATTATCATGTCGCCCTCCGACATCCTGCCGAGGGACTTGAATATCCGCATGGTCTCGACGTCTATCACGTTGTTCGGCCAATCCATCACGTACTTGACCGTCCGCTTGACCTGGCCGAACGAGAGGACCGAGATCGAAAGCACGAGCGCCGCGAAAAAGGCGACAGAGACGCCGGGCTTCCTGTTGAGCAACACCCTGGGGCCCGAGGCTATCTTTATGAGGATGAAAAAGCCCATCGCAACGATGAGCGATATGGCCGGAGCGAGCTGGCGGCCCTGGTACTTAAGATCGCTCGTCTGCGCGAAGACCATCGCAAAGGCAGACCCGGCTATGAGGAAGAGTACGAATATGTCAAGGCCCGGAAGCCTTCCGAATATCCTCTTCCTGAGGTATACGCAGGAGGCGGCAAGAATGGCCAGGGCAGGAAGGGCGTAGTAGTACGACAGCCCGGTCATCATATGGACCGTATTGAGGAGCTCTTTTCCGCGGAGCCAGAACTTGCCGCTCGAAGAGCTGTTGCCGACCCTGTAGAGCAGCACCCCCTTTATGTCGAGCACAAGGTCGTCCCAGCCCAGGTACCACCAGTTCTGAAGGAGCTGCAGGGTGAAGGTGATGGCCGGAGCCGCCGCGAACAGGAGCCACCTCTTTATCGGTATGCCCTTGCCGGCCCTGTCCTTTGACCCGAGCCACCTGAGGTAATCGAGGCCGACGAGCCAGACGAATATGAAGATGACCGAATCATAGGAAGACGCGGCGAGCATGAAATAGAGCGCCCAGACGGCGACGGTATATCTTCCCCTTCCGGCCTCGTCCTTCTTGAGCGCGAACAGGGAGAGGAAGATTATGGCGAACCTCAGAAGGTCGTCTATGGGATGGTTCGCCAGGCTGTCCGCGTAATCGAGGAACATGGTCGAGACGCCGTAATACAGGGCGGCCGTAAAGGCGAATACCGGCGTCGATACCTGGTTGAAGGCGGCGTACATGAGCGCGAGGGCGGCAAGGGAGATGCCGAGGCTCAAGAGCCTGAAGCCGTACCTCTCGTCCACCCCGGCCTTCTTCAAGAGCGCGAACGGGAAGAGATAGCCGGGAGGGTAGTGCGTATAGTACAGGCGCCTGCCTATGAGATACCCGGTGACAGTGCCCCTCGCGTGCTGGCGGAGCTCCGGCTCGTCCAGGTATTTGACTATGCCCGACATGCCGATGGGGATGAAGAAGAGCTTATGATTGAAGGCGCCGTCCTTGTCCCAATGGTCGAGGGTGAGGAGGGTCTGCGCCGAGCCCTCCTCCCAGCCGCTCCAGCCTTCTTCAGGGAAGGTCTTCAACCCGAGGTAAATGGAGAGCACGAGGAGCAGGGCCAGAAAGGGCAGATGCGCCCGGAAGTTGCTGAAATAATTGGACATGGCCGGTGAATATTAGCATGAAAGGCTATTTGCAGGCAATATGTAAGAGGGGGGAACTGGACTTGAGTGAGATAGTATCGCTCGGCAGCACCTTCGAATCCCAAATATGTGTTTTGGATTAAACTTGGCGGAGAGGGGGGGATTCGAACCCCCGGTAGGGTTTTACCCCTACAACTGCTTAGCAG